>VOFB01002034.1_pt1 | contig 28451 bp, 51 predicted proteins | sample 5384141 | NCBI WGS metagenome assembly VOFB01 (sample SAMN12384721, study PRJNA508395) | human gut metagenome | isolation source: healthy gut A | host: Homo sapiens | reverse complement strand
CGCGTCCTCGCCGCCCAACTCGATGGCGACGTCGGTTTTGGGGATGAAGGTGCTCCACCGCCGTCTCGACGCGATGACCTCCTGCACGAAAAAGTGACATCGAGCCACTGGGACTTAAGCCGACCGCCCGATCCGGTGATGGCGATGGTCATGGTCTCGTCGGATAGGCCACGGCGGCTCGCGCAGCACCCTCCACGATAATTGCGCGCACGTCGGCGTGATGGCGGCGGTACACCGCCCACAGGATTTCGTTGTCGTTGTTCAGCACCGCCAGCTTTCACCGTGGTCGATCCCGTCGATGCCGATATGGAAGGGCACGCCTCCGCAAAGCGGCGCTGGCCTCGGCGGAAAGTCTGGGCGTCTCCGTGGTCACCGCGGCGCAAGAGGCGCATGCCGCAGATGCCAGCTTTCGCCGAGGTTGAGGCCTCGGTGATATCTCGGTGTACTTGCTGTTCTTGGTGTTTTTCTTCATCGGACTTTTTCTCCAACTTTAACGCTCGATGGATTCGCCGGGTTTGATGAACGAAGGCGCATGGCGATGCGCCCATAGTCTCCGGAGGATTCGGGGCAGCCGCGCTCGATCCAGTGGGCGATGATCCCTAAATAGGCGGCGGCGTAGAAGGCGACGTAGTATTCCACGAAGACCGTAGGGTTGTCGCGCCCATTTTTCATGCAGGAATCTGCACCAGGTTCCGCAGACCGCCTCGCGCAGCCGCGGCCCCGCGAAGCGCCCCCGGGGCCGAGCACCGCGTGCAGAAAGTCGCTCTGCTCGCGCAGGTGTCGAACAGCTCCCACGAGGAACGGCAGCGGGCGGCCGTCCGTCGCGCGGAAGGCCCATGTCCGCCAGGGTAATGGACTGCATGCGCTCCTGCAGGGCATCGAGGTCGGCCATGACCTCGTCCTCCAGCACGGCGAGCAGCCCGTCCTTGATCGCGGAAGTGGTTGTAGAAAGTGCCGCGGGACATCGGCCCGCTCGCATAGTCGTTCACGGTGAGCGCATCGTAGCCGCGCCTCCATGAGCCGACAAGGGCGCCGCGCAGGGGCGCGCCTCGATTTCGCGATGCGCCGATCCTCGCAGGGAGCGGCCGGCGCGCAGGTTGCCGTGGCTATGACGGTCTCCTTCGTTCGGTTGCGATGCAGCGGTCGCATTTCGACAGAACGGCCAAAAAATGGACACGCTGTTCAATAGCTCGCATTATAGAGAGAGCACCGCCCTTTTCGGCAACCCTCCTTCCCCTTCCACCACCCTTCCAAAGCCTGTTTTCTTGTCGAAGGATGCCCGCAGTTGCTCTTTTCCTGGTATCTTGGGGTTTAGCATTCATACCACCGTTAGCTTATTTTCGAGGCAGGCGCCTGCGCGCCGAACCCCATGGCAAACAGACCTGGCAAGCATTCCGCTCCGCTCAACTCCGGCACCTCGCGCCGGGGCGCCCCACTCGGCGCCGCTCGGCTCCACGCAGGGACGCCGCGGTTTCCCACTCCGCCCCCGTAACGAGCGCCGGCCGCAGCACCCGGCGCCCAGGCCGCCCGTTCTCGCGGTGCCCAGGCGGACGTTTCGCGCACGCCCCGCGCCGCCCGCGCCCGCTCTCCTTCGAGGGGCACCGGCTTCGCGCCGACCGCAAGCCCCGTTTCCGCCGCGGGCGGCTCCCAAAGCTTCGCTGCCACCGACAGCCTTGCCCGCGCCAAGGCGGCCCGCAAGAAGTCCCGCGGCAAGAAGATCGCACTCGGCATCGCCGCGGCCCTCGTCGTCGTTCTCGCCGGTGCCGGCACGGCGCTCGCGCTCTACCTGAACGGCATCGACGCCACCATCCAGGGAGGCCTCGATGACGCCGAGTTCAAGGAGCTCGGCGAGCAGCTGGCCCCGGCCAAGGCCGACGGTTCCTATTACGTGGGCATCTTCGGCAGCGACCGCAAGGGCAGAGACGGCCAACCGATCGGACGTGACCATGCTCGCCCGCATCGATCCCGACAAGGGCGTGGTCGACCTCATCTCGGTGCCCCGCGACACCATGATCGACATCGAGGGCCACGGCACCCAGAAGATCAACGCCGCCTATGCCTTCGGCGGCCCCTCGAAGCCGTGAAAACGCTCTCCACCTTCGCCGGCGTGCCCATCACCCACTACGTGGAGGTGCACTTCGAAGAGCTGAAGGACGTCGTGAACGAGCTCGGCGGCATTCAGGTGAACGTGCCCGAGAGCTATTCCTATCACGAGCGGCATCTCCCTTGAGGCCGGCGAGCAGACCCTCGACGGCGACCAGGCCTCGCCTTCGCCCGCGCGAGCGCCACGCCACCCGCGCCGGCGACTTCTCCCGCGCCCAGGCCCAGCGCATGATCATCGAGGCCATCGTGGAGAAAGGTGCTCTCGAAGTCCATCACCGAGATCCCGGGTACCCGTGGAGTCCCTCCCGCTGCGTGACCACCGACTACTCCGTGACCGACCTGGTGTCGCTGGCCCTCACGTTCAAGACAAAGGGAAGCACCATAGCCACTCCGCCGCCCCAGCCCCACGCTGAACCAGGACGGCATCAGCTACGTGGGCACCAGTACGCCAGTGGCAGGACATGATGCGCCGCGTAGACGCGGGGGCTTGATCCGACCGACACCTCCGTGGAAATCCCCGAGCCCCAGGCAAGCGATACCGAGCTGGGCGCGGCCACCAACGCCGCCTCCCCCGCCGAGTACCGCGACCTGATGGCCGACGCCCTCACCACCGACGACGTCGTGGACGTGGGAGTAGGCACGAATCCCGCACCAGAACGCCGAGCGGCCCGGACACTCGCCCGGGCCGCTCTTTTTACAAGATCAAAGGCAACCGTCAAATAGCTGCCGAAAGTTCATTCATCTTCCTTCGCACGGGCGCGTTGGGCCAGACGCCACGCCGAGCGAGATTGAGCGCCCCATGTACCAACAAGAAGCGCGAGAAGCAATTTTGGCGGAAGCAGCATGCAGCGTGCCCCAGCATAGCTCGGCATAAAAAGCGCCGCGCGCGGCAGGCAGAACTGTTCCCGATTCCACACCCGACAGGACAACAACTGCAACGGAGCACCAGCAGCACGCGAGCGTACTCGTCCTTTGCTCGCCAGGCACGACGCCGAGGGTCATCGCCGAGCTCCAGCGGCGTCGGCCAGTAGACCATGCCGCCGTAGATGCCGGAGAGGCCGGAATCCCACGCCGTGTGCTGCATGGGGGTTAGCGGGCCGGCGTAGTCCAGGTTGGCGATCTGGAAGCCGCCGACGAGCAGCTGCACGCGCTTGCAGAAGATGCCGAGGATCGCGAGCAGCGAGCCGGCGACCAGCAGGGCGTTGGTGCGCAGCGCCGGCGTGAAGCAAATGACGGCGCAGAGGGCGCAGCCGACGACCTCCGTCCAGAAGTAAGGGACGAGCGGGCCGGCCGGTCAGCATGGCCACCACCTCGGCGCCCGCGCCGCCGGGGAAGGCCTCGGTCAAGAGATCGCAGCCGAAGAAGTATACAGGTCCACCAGCACGAAGGCGCCGAGCAGCTTGGCGAGCTTCACCAGGTAGGCCTGGTCGAGCGAGAGGTATCCCGCGCGGCGCAGCGCGATGGCGACCACCATCACGAGCGCGGTGCCGCACACGAGCGCGGAGCTCACGAACCAGGGGGCGAAGCAGGGGCGGTGTGCCAGAACTCGTGGCCCTGCTGCAGGCCGAAGATCCACGCCGTCACGCAGTGCACGAGCACGGCGCACACGAGCGCCACGACCGAGATCACGCGCAGGGCCGGGACACCTTGCCCTTGTCGGCCTGGACCTGCGCCCACAGGTACACGCAGGACAGGATGAGGTAGGTTCCGAGCACCACGATGTCCCACATCAGCGGCGAGCCGAGGTTCGAGTAGGCGAACAGCTCCCACAAACGCAACGGCTGGCCGAGGTCGACGACCACGAAGCCGATGGCGGCCACGGTGCAGGCGATGGAGCTCATGACGGCCACCTTGGAGATGCGCCGAAGCCCGCGATGCCAAAGGCCTTGGGCACCGACGAGATGATGAGGCCGCCGGCCGACAGGCCCCACGAAGAACATGAACGACGTGATGTAGAGGCCCCACGAGCTCGGAGGAGGTCGCCTGTGCATATACTGGACATAATGTCCTCTCGCTAGACGAGATAGTTGAAGGCTCCGTGCCACGATCTTCCAAGAGCCGTTGTGGTACCGTTCCGCAAGAAGAGGCTTACCTCAGAAGTCGGGTCGTCAAGTCGCCCCAAAACGCGCCCGACCCACGCAAAGGTGCATGCAAGCCGGCTCAATGCCTGGAGGCGGTGCCAGCAGAACGTGCACTCTCCACACGACGTGTGCTGCTGATGAACGGGCGCATCCTTGCTGCCCATGGCAAAGTCGATGTGGAATACGGGCTCCTCCCAGTTGAAAGAACGCACACCGTTGGGCATGCCTCATGCCATGCGGCAGCCGATGCACTTGTCGTATGGCGGCAGCGCCCCCACCGGGCATACCGCGGGACTTGTGCAAATTGTCAGGATACGAGTCGCTTCCTCATCATGCCTGAACCCATCTCGCCACCGTTATCGGTGAAGATGCGTCCACCATATCATCGTTGGGGCAAGTTGTTCTCCGTTTTGCGCCATGGCATACGTGGCACAATGCACTTCTTAGTGTCGATCACCATTCCATGGAACGGGTCATTTATTCACCTCTCCCTCGTACTCTCTGCGCACTGACGAGCGTGAATGTCGAACGACGTGTTTGGCATATGAAGCAGATTAAATGGTCGCAGGTCGCTCTGATAGCTGCCCGCCACATAGGCTCCCCTGGTGCCATCCCTGGGCGAGGAGACCATGCCCGGCCTGGACGCCCATATCGAATGCCTGCACACGCAGCCCCGATCGTTGTAGGCCTTTACGAAGTCGCCCCTCAGCGATGCCGCGCGGGCATCAACGGGGTTCATGCGCAAATCAGATCAAGCTGCGCAGCACAGGAGCATGGTTGTACTGGATGCAAGTGCCATCTTGTGCGCTCGCAATAATGGTACAGGGGATATTTTTCGTGCTGCTCGCTCATCGTAGGCCTGAAGGGCGTATGGTAGGTGGGCATATGGGTAAAAGTCCTTGTCGATGGGCTTGCCGATGTCGATGCGAGCGCCGGGATTCTCCACGTAGAATTCAGACGGCCGGAAAGCGTAGGCCAGCGCTGTTCTTCCCAGTGAATCGAGTTCTCGTCTCGGTCGGCCAGCACGCCCTTTCTCCCTTGAGGTTGTCGAAGGTAATGCCCACCGGCTCGCCCTTCGGTATCGACCACCATGCGCATCATTTCGTTGGACTTGGCGTAGAACGCCTTTGGCTGCCTGTTGTCCATGCGTCGGCGATAAAATTAACGATGGATCGGCAACCTTGTTCGCCATATACAAGAAAGGAGGCGAGCTGGCCTGAATCCAATCGTATTCGAAGTAGTGGGCGCAGGGGCAGCACGATGTCGCTGTACTCGCAGGTTCGGAGAACTCCATGTCGTGCTCGTTACGATGCAGGGAATCTTCGGCAGAACCTCCTCGATGGTCTTCCTCTGGCCGCATAGCTGCCGACCGGGTTCGCCCCCGATATTGTAGAGAAGACGCACGGGGAAACTCGCCCTTCAGCTTGCCCGTTTCCGAACCTGGCAGATGAAGCCACGGCAGTTCGTCGTTGAGCCCTTGAGTCCGGCCGGGAAGGCGAGACCAGCCATATTGATCGTCGGCTTGCTCTTCCCCAAATGACCGATGGAGGCGCCGCGCTTGCCGATGTTGCCCGGTGAGGGCGGCCAGACAGGGCCCAGGTCATGCCCATCTCTTCGCAGTTATCGTACAGATGGTAGCCAGCGTAGATGGTCGAGGGCGCATCTTGGGCATACATGCGAGCAAGTTCCACGATGGTATCCGCCGGAACCTCAGTAATGTCCGCGGCCCATTCCGAAAGCGTGCAATCGGCCATGTGCTCCTTTGAACAGCGACCAGGCCGTGGTAACTTTCACGCCCTCAACCTCGAAGCTGCCCTCCATAGCAGGATTCGCTGCTTTCACCTGTTGATAAGGCCCCAGGCGTCCTTGTCGGCATCCCACACCCCACATAGTGCGCCGGACGAGCGTGGGCACCTTCGCAGCCTTCACGCCTTGAGCAGCAACGTGCCGAAGAACGGATACTCGGGCAGTTGCGCCGACCCTCCTCGCCGAAATCTGTCGCACGGGAGGAAATGGCCAATCCCACGCACAAGCAGGCGCGCAAGTCTTATCGCGCATGAAGTTCAGGACCGTACCACTGCTGGCGATAATGGCATTGAGCATGGCCATGCCGAGGGCCGGATCGGTGCCGGGCTTGATGGGCACCCACTTTGCGGCCTGCTGGGCCGCAATGGTGTAGGTGGGGTCGATGACGCACCGTCGCTGGCGCCGGCGTCCTTAGCCCATGCAGAAGTGCCAGCTATGGGGCTGAGTTGGGCGGATTCGTGTCCCAAACGAGGATCGTCTTGGCAAAGCGGTAGTCGCCGGCCATATTGCGCTGGTTGAAATCCCAGCCGCTGCCGGTCACTTCGCCGATGCCGACCAAGTCGCCGTAATCAAGGCATACGTCCAGTCCCTGGAACCCGAAGGCATTCGCAAATCCAAGCCGGCGATCACTCAGCCGCCGTAGGCGGCAAAAAAGAGTTGCCCGCGCGGACACGAGCACGCAATGAGCGCACACCGTAGTTCTCCGTGTTGTAGGTGAGCGTATCGGCAACGAGCTGAGTGGCCTCGTCCCAAGACAGGCCCACTCATCTGCCGCGGTTTTCGACATGGGGCTCTTCCAAACTCCACGTCTTCCGCTTCATGGGATACAGAACACGGTTGAAATCGTACATGCGGTTCGCGTGGCTGAAACCGCGCATGCAAATGCGCTCGTAGGCGGGGTACGGAAGGTTCTCGTTGATCGTATGTTGACCATTTTGCCCCGCGAACCGTGGCGACCATCGAGCAATTCCCTTTGGCAATTGCAGCCACAGACGCAGACAACCTCATGCTCATCGTCAGTTGCTGTTCCTCATCGGTTGCGGCAAGAGCCGTCATGGTGGCACCGCTCACCGCAGCGGCCCTGCTACGGCAGCCGTGGTTTTGAGAAAGCTGCGGCGTGAAATGCCTTGACCGGTACGTTCAGTTCTGACATTTCTCCTCCTATCTCCAAATGCAGCGAATCGATTTTCGCTTCCCATTCGGGCGCCATGCATGAACGCCCACCGCGCGGGTCGGCCCCTCCCCCGCTCTCATTGCGCAGTATATCCTTTTTTGTTAGTTTGTCGCAACATTGCGACAGACAAGTTTTTGACCTATTTCCCTGACTGATCAGAGATTCCAGCGTTTTTTCAAACCCTGGAGACACGGCTCGCACGCATCAGACGATCCGGTACCATCAACAAGCTGCACAGAAAGCTCGTCTGCGGGCACTACTTTCAGCTCTCGCAGAGAACGCCCCTCATCCACCGCAACGTTGAAAGACACGCACAAGCGCCCGGGCTCAGGCACAGCACGGCGAGCAACGGGGAGCCAACGAGGATGAAAGGCCAGCGATCCCCTTCGGTGTCTTCGAAACCTGGTGGCAACCTTCCTTTCCAGGACCCGTCGCACTGGGTCGCGATCACTGTCGAAAGCCAACGCGGTCTTTAGAAAGAAGTCGTCGTAGTCGAAGGCGTAACAGGGATGAATATCAGCAAAGGGGCTCGTTCGTGTTTCTCATCTGAGCGCGATGTTTGTTCTCCAACGAACAGTAATGCAACGACAACTCAGGCTTTGCTCGTGCGCCACAGCATGAGACGCAAAGCAGTCCTCCTCGCTGTCCTGCACCGCCAAAGCGCCCGCGTAGGTGTAATCGAACACCACCTGTTGGGGAGGATTACGCAGTAAGGCCCGGGAATCGAACACGGGCCAGTTCCATGGCATAGGCAAACTCCAGCAGATTGATGCCGTCGACACCAAAGCATCGAGCTTCTCACCAGAAGCTCCTTCATAAATGAATCGGTTCCTGGAATGACGGGCATCTCCACCATGACAGTGGGCACCAGCTCGCGCCCCATGCCATACGTTCCAGCACCTTTTCCAAAGCTCCGGTTTGTCATCCTGCTTGACGGAGAATCGAATCTCATGAAGGCCCGCTTGCACGAGACGATCAATCAGATCGCGACTCAGCAAATCTCCGGACGTATCACAGGCGCAGATGCGCAGCAGGAAACAGTTCGGAGGCACGGGAGAAAAAGAAAGCCACGGCCTCGTCGGCCATCAAAAGCGGTTCCCCGCCGGTGAGCGCAATGCAAGCCGGCAGGCAGGGTTCCGCAGCCAAATCGTCCAGCTGGCGACGCCATGGGAAAGGCCGCTCGCACCAGTAGACAAAATCCTCCTGATTGGGATTGAAGCAGAAGAAGCAGTCGCGGTGACAGTTGTTCGTCAAGGCGAAACTGCGGCTTACGCAAGAACCAGTGCACGCCTCACAAGCCACGCTCATAGGGGCCGAGGGCCACGCTCGCTCCCCCCATTGCGGATGCGAGCCCCCGTTCACTTAACTGACGAAGCAACCTCTCGCTCGGTTCGTTTAGCGTCGTATGGCGCGAACACTATGCCAGTTGCCTCGGAGCAGCCATGTGCTCGGCCTCGATGCTCATAAGGCAACAGCCGAACGAAGACTGTCGCCCGCTCCCTTTTCGGTTTCCTTCCCGACCGCCATCTTTCCCCCTGGATAACACTACCTCGAAAGCTCGGCGCAATCGTCTTTACGCCATATGTCACATTATCACAATACCTTTGCGACAATAAAGACTTGACTTGCCCCTTCTTTGCTCCACGATGTTCTTCTGAGCGCGCTAACGCGTCGTACCGCGTCCTGCCCCCCGAATGCGAGAGAGAACCTGGCGCATGAACTCCCGGTGAGCAAGGCGTGCTTGAACCATAGCCACGATATCGTCATCGGCCAAACCGGCATTCGAGCAGACGCGGATCATGTCGTCGATCACCAGTTCGATGGGGAATCGGAGGCGGTATGGGCCCCCAAGTCGTGGCGCTCGGCCACGAAAGTGCCCCTACCCTTGCGGGTGGAGATATAGCCTCGCGTTCCAGATCCATATAGGCGCGATTCACCGTGTTGTAGCTGATATCCAGATCCACCGCCAAGGCGCGCACCGTAGGGAAGCCTATCGCCGGGGACAAAGGCTCCCGAGCCAATAAGATAGGCGATGCGGTTTCTTAATCTGTATCCACACCGGAAGGCCGGAATTGTGGTCTATGACGAAAGATTCAAGGGCGCCCATGGTGCTTCTTTCTCGTGAAACGGCGTTCATATCCTATCAGAGTCCTCGCCCCTCGCGCTGAATGCCTTCAGCAAAACCATCGCTCACCGCCGTGGGCACGGTGACGACGGCGCTGCCGGATCCCTACCGTCTCGTATTGCATGAGCATGGTACGCTGAGCTTCAGGGCCGCGTCCTCATCCCCGTAGATGCGGGCAGCCTCAGAAAGCATCTCCGCCAAAGTCGGCTTCGACACTCGCCACCGTCATGCGAGCATTGCGTTCGCGGTCGGCCTGGGCCTCCAAAGGACATGATGTTTTGCAGTTCCGCCGGAATCACGATATCGCGGACCTTCACCGAGATGATGTCCACGCCCCAACCGGCCGCTTCGCTTTTCGATGTCGGCCTTAATCTCCTCGTCCAGCTGATCTCGGCGCAACGCCACCTCCCCCACCGTCGAGCGCCCCACCGCCTCGCGCAGCGATGTCTGCGCGAGATACGATATGGCCGCGTAGTAGTCTTCCACCTCCACGCAGGCCTTTTCCGCATCCCAAACCACCCAGAACAGCACCGCGTCGATGTTCACCGGCACGAGATCAGCCGTCAGCGTGCGCTCGGCACGGAAGGGGAGTGGCGATAATGCGCTGATCCACACGGATAGTTCCGTGCTCCAAAATGGGAATGGTGGCGTAGAAGCCGGGCCCCCACCACGCGGTTCAGCTTGCCAAGCCGCAGCACGACCACCTTTTCCCACCCCAAAGCGATATATGCAACGATGAAGAGGCCGCGAGCGCCGCCACCAGAGCCGCAAGAATACCCACAAGCGAGATGCGCCCCTCAACGAAGGTCGCATGCGAGCACAGCGGCAGCCGCGGCCACAACACGGCAACGCTGAACACGAGAGCGCCGTTGCGCGACGACTTCTTGGGCACGTAGGAGGTTGCCGTCAGCATTTCCGCTTCGCTGTCGCTCCACGGCCCCGGCGCCGCCTCCCATTCAGCGCGGCGCGCTTGCGACTTTCTTGCGCTTTTCGTCATCAGTCGATCCTTCCTCGTCTCGCTCGGCAAATCGCGTTGCCGTTGGTCGCATTCTGACTTTTTCGCTGCGCGGACGCCCTCAGCTTCCCCTGTTGCCGCGAACGCCATCCGCATCGCGAGCTCGGGGACTCTGAGAAACGTCGAAAGCGGCAAGCCCCGTCCACGCAGATTCTCAGGGGCCACACCGCCAAGGAGCAGGCAGCAGGCAATCCAAAGGCCCTTCGTGCGCCGATCCCCTCCAAGATAACGACACTCCAGGATAAAAGGCGCGACCAAACCGGCTAGCACGAGCACCACCAAAACATAATCGCCTCATCGCCCACTAAAAAGGCACGACCCCCCCTGCCTCCGTTCGAGCGTCGGTCAGCAAGGACGCCACGAAGCCAGAGCCACCATTTCTGCGACGATTATTGCGCGATCTACGCGACTCAGGCATCGCAGCGCCGCGTTGAACGGCACGCGAGAATCAACGAAAGATGCGGTGCCGAAGACTACGGCCACTCCGCGACAACGACGAAAGACAGAAGAGTGCCGGAACAAGCCATGTCCCAAAAGCGATAACCGAGGGAAGCAGCGTGAAGCACCCCAGTGTAAATCGCCGTGGCAACTCCGGCTATCACCGCGGCGATAGCGGCGGCCAGCACCACGAAAAGTGGCAATCGCGCACCAGCACCATTCGACACAAAAAGAAAGAAAGCCGCCAACACGCTCGAAGCCAGAAGAGCCCATGCGCCCACCGTCATGACCGTGAAGCGAGGGAGACAGCCACAGAGAAATCACGCGTTCGGGGCGGCCGGCGTCGGCCACGAGGCAAAGCGAACCCGTTACCAGCAATACCAGGCAAAGCGTCCAACCGCGAGACAAAAGCTCGTGGGGCACTCGCAAGCGCTTCCTCAGCCGCAAAAACCGGACGAGGGCGCCTCTTCCTGCAAGCCAAGAACCCGTACTCGCGCCGTAGCGCCCTATGTTGGCGCATTCCAAAATGCCCAAGGCGACGCAAGAGCCCGCCCCGGCTCCCCGAAAAACAAGTAGGTTACGGCAAGTTCGCTGAACAATCTTCTCCCCGCCTTCCGACGCCGCCCCCACATTCTGCGAATCATCTTGCGCAAGTGTAGCTTCTCAATCACTTTATCGCAAGTTATTACGATAATCATTGCAAGAGCGGGACGCGCCCGCCAAAATGCCTGGCTTTTCGACCGACACCCCGACCACCAGCGATGTCGTGAACGTGATTATGCACTTTCGCTCTACAGAAAGTCCACGACGCCGCAGTGGGTGTGGTAGATGGCGACTCGGATGTCCAAGTCATGCTCGGCGACGAGGAGCGTCAGCTCCGGTGAGGCGGCCAGTTCGGCCGGCGGCGCGGGCGTTCGCCACGCTAGCCTCGTAGGGGTCGCGCACGTCGCCGAGGGCCGCAGCGATGCGCTCGGTGATAGCGGCCACCGGCCCCGCCTCCCCATCGAGCGCCGCCTTGATGGCGCCGCAGTGAGTGTGCCCCAGCACCAGCAGAAGCCGCGTGTGCAAGTGCTCGCAGGCATACACCGCGCTCGCCAGCTCGATGGGGCCCACGACATTGCCCGCCACGCGGATGACAAACAGCTCGCCTAAAGCCGGTCATGAAGATGTGCTCGGGAACCACCCGCGAATCGGCACAGGTGATGACGCAGGCGAAGGGGCGCTGCCCGTTCTCGAACAGGTCGGCGATGCGCTCCTGGGACAGGTCGCGCTCATGGTCGAGCGCCTCCACGTAGATGCGGTTGCCCTCGACCAGCCGCCGCAGCGCCGCATCCGCCGGCACATGGGCGTCCCCGTCGTAATCGTCGGCGGTGTAGTCAGCGCCAGTCAGCGTCGTAGCTTTGTCTTCGCTCATGCCATCTCCTATCTCGCTGCGCCACCCTTTCGATGGCCTCATTCTGAACCCTCGCAACACCTCATCGCGTTTCTGCTATGATGAGTCGACATCGAAAAACGAGCGATCGTTTTGTACGAGGGTTTCTCGAAAGGGAAACCCTCTAGTTTTTTATGCGCATAACTCGACAATGAGCATCATTCTCGCCCCTTCCCGAAGTTTTTGGGGAGTGCCGCCCCAAGCGCGAAACCCCAACCGACCAATCTGCACCTGCGCGAATGCTTCAATCTCCGTAATTTCGGAAGTGGCGCGCCCAAGGCGTCCTCCATGTCGCTCGCCACGGCACTCGCCGCCCGCCGGCGCCTTCGCAGACTTCCCCGATGAGCCGCCTCACCATGCGCGGCGAAACATCTAGCTCCTTCGCCAAAGCGAGAAAATCGTCCCGGTCAACCTCATCGATCTTGTTGGTCGACCCGATGCGCATGGCCATATGGCGGTCGAGGCCCCCCATATACCACCGTCGAGACGATGTCGTACACAGGCGCCAATGCAAACGACGACCAGTCGGCGCCCCGAAGCACGGTGAGGTTCTTGAGGTGCCGTCGCAATTTCCGAGAACGGCGTTCACCACCAGCAGGCGCACGAACGCCTCGATATCGCGCACCGGATCCGAAGAGCACTCGTAAAGCACATCCCGCACCTTCTTCGCATAGCGCACGCCCCCCTTTCGTACTTGCGCTCCGGCAGGAGGCTGAGCACCTGGCAAAATCCTCCTGGTGAAGCCGTTGAACCCGCCGCACTCCGCCACCAGCTCGCCGATCATCTTCGGGAAGCACCATGCGATCAAACGCTCAATGACGAAGAGCGGTTGACCCCCGATGGTGTCGAGATAGCACTCGGGCACAGAAAGTCCTGCGGCCTCGGCCAACGCAGGCAGCAGTACTCGTTCTCGCTCAACTGCTCGAACTGCCGATTCGCCGCCTTCACGATGTGCGTCGAGGCGGCAGTTCCCTGCGGTAGAAAATACTGCGAAAGAGACCCCGATGACCGATCCACGTACAGACCCATCTTCGACTGGGCACCCGCCAGTGAGAGAAACTTGGCCTCTTCCTGAAGTTTGGCAACGCCCTCTGCACCCGCCCCTGAACGCACGGCCCAGCTCTTCCCGCGAAAGCGGATCATAGCCATAGAGGGCGTCGTCCGAACCGTTGTCGCTTTCAAAATAAGGGCGCCAATGCACTCGCTGCCGAGAGCGTCCAGCACTTTGAGGTACGATGAGTTCTTCACCTCCAGCGTTTCGCCACAGCGGCAAGCGCACCCCCTTCCGGAAGGAGGTTCCGGAAGAACGCTCGGGTTTGGCGAGCCGGAAAGGGCTCTTCCCCCGAAGCGGCAGCCGCACAGAGAGAGGCTGGGCGACCTCGCTTTCCAAAGATAGGACTCAGCATAAGAGAACTGCTCTTCCCGTCCGGGAATCGTCTCCAGCGTCCCGACGAGATGGCGTTCGCCCGATATCTCGCCCCCACACCTTCATGCGCATGGTCTACCTCCTCTCTTGCAAAACGATGTTGAGTCCGACCATATTCGCCACGCGAATCGCCTTGTCCAGCTGGGCCGTCGGCTTTCCGTTCTCCAGCTTGGAGACGAACATCACGCCCACGTCGCACATCTCGGCAAGCTATCCTGGGTGTATCCGAGCCGCTTGCGTCGCTCGCGAATCGCTGTTCCAAAGTCCTTCGCGTTCCGAATAGCCATAGCCGTCCTTGCTCTTTGTATTATCGCGATCGCGATAATACCACGACTATCGCGATTATTGCGGACGCGATAATTTGTCGAGTTTTCCATCTGATTATCGCGATCGAGATAATCATCTCTAGCTCATCCTAAAACACCGGCACCCCCTCAGCAAGCAGCGATTAAGGCCGTCCGCGCCTGTACGGCAGCGAGCGAGCGCGATTTGGTAGACTGAGCCGGAACAACCACTGGAGCGCGAACCCGCGCCCTGCCGACCGTCGCGAGCGAGGAGCCGCTATGCAGATCACCCCTGCCGAAGTTGCCGAGACCTTAGCCATGGTGTCCAAGCAGAACTTGGACATCCGCACTATCACGTTGGGCATCAACCTGCGCGGCTGCGTCGATGCCGACGTGGATGCGCTGGCCGCGAAGGTCTACGACCGCATGACCGCCGCCGCCGAGCGTCTCGTGCCCACGGCCGAGCAGCTGGAGCGCGAGTTCGGCATCCCCATCGTGAACAAGCGCATCTCGGTCACCCCCCATCGCGGAGATCTGCGCCGCCGTGACCGCCGACGACCTCACACCGTGGCCGTGGCCATGGACCGCGCCGGCAAAGAGGTGGGCGTCGATTTCGTCGGCGGCTTCTCGGCCCTCGTGCACAAGGGCGCCACCCGCCGATCACAAGCTCATGGACTCCATCCCTACGGCGCTGGCCGCCACCGACCGCGTCTGCGCCTCTCGGTGAACGTGGGCAGCACGCGGCCGGCATCAACATGGACGCCGCCTTTAAGATGGCCGGCGTCATCAAGCGCGCCGCCGAACTCACCGCCGATAAGCAGTGCATCGGCGCCGGCAAACTCGTCGTGTTCTGCAACGCTGTGGAGGACAACCCCTTCATGGCCGGCGCCTTCCATGGCTCCGGCGAGGCCGACGAAGTAGTGAACGTGGGCGTGTCGGGCCCCGGTGTGGTACGCGCGGTGCTCGCCGACCTGCCGAAGGACGCCGACATCACTACCGTGGCCGAGGCCATCAAGGCCACCGCCTTCAAGATCACTCGCGCCGGCGAGCTCGGCCCGCGAGGCGAGCCGTCGCCTCGGCGTGCAGCAGGGCATCCTGGACCTGTCGCTGGCCCCCACGCCCGCCGAGGGCGATTCCGTGGCCGGATTCTGGAGGCCATCGGCGTGGGTCAGTGCGGAGGCCCCGGCACCACGGCGGCGCTCGCCATGCTGAACGACGCCGTGAAGAAGGGCGGCGTCATGGCGTCGTCTTCGGTGGGCGGCCTGTCCGGCGCCTTCATCCCCCGTGTCTGAGACGCCGGCATGATCCGCGCCGCCGAGGACGGGGGCGCTGTCCATCGGAGAAGCTGGAGGCCATGACCTGCGTGTGCTCCGTGGGCCTCGACATGATCGCGGTTCCCGGCGATACCACCCAGCGAGACCATCTTCCGGCATCATCGCCGATGAGATGGCCATCGGCGTCATCAACAACAAGACCACGGCCGTGCGCGTCATCCCCGCCATCGGTTGTCAGGTGGGCGACCAGCTGGACTTCGGCGGCCTTCTGGGCTACGCCCCGGTCATGCCGGTGAACCCCAACGCCGGCACCGTCTTCGCCCACCGCGGCGGCCGCATGCCCGCGCCTTTAAACTCGCTGAAGAATTAGCAGCCTCTCACATACCTCAAAGTCCCCGTTGCGCAGCACGGGGACTTTTGCAAAAACCGGAGACAGCTGCACCCATTGCGGCTTCAGAACTCTGCATTTTTGCCATTTCGGGGTGCGGACGTTTTTTCGTACCTTCCTACGCCGCCCAGCCCCTCGCTGCGGCGGGTACTCGTCCGGCTCAGCCACCCGAGCGAGCGCTTGATCCTCCCGAGCAATAGTACCGCAGGTAGGCGTCCAGCATCTCGGAGAACTCCGCGAGCGAGACGCCCTCCCAGTCCCGGTAGTGGAAGAACTCGTTCTTGAGCCTCCCGAAGAACCCCTCGCAGGCCGCGTTGTCGGGGCTGCACCCCTTTGGCCGACATCGAGCGCGCGAGCCCGTGCTCCCCGCAGATCGCGATCCACCCCGGCCACCGGTAGTGGCCCCGCGGTCGCTGTGCACCACGGTGCGCGCCCCTCCCGCCTGGCCGCGAGGGCGTCGAGCAGCGACCCGTTGGCGAGCGAGGCCGTGGGCCTGGGGCCGATCCGCCAGCCGGCGGGGCGGCCGTCGTAGCAGTCCACCACGGCGCTCAGGTAGACCTTGCCGGCGGGCACGCGGAACTCGGTGACGTCGGTGACCCACAGCTCGTCGGGGGCCGCCGCCGAGAAGTCCCTGGCCACCAGGTTCGGCGGGGCCGCCGAGACCTCCCCTCGTAGGAGCTCCACCCCCTGCGCCGCCGCCTGTTGTAGACCACCTCGAGCCCCTCCTCCCGCATCAGCCGGCGCACGACCTTCTCGGACGCGCGCCGCCCCTCGCGGCGCAGGCGCGCCCATATCGTGCGGTAGCCCCAGTTGCGGCCGCCCTCCTCGAACAGCTCCGCACCCGCCCGCGCAGGGCGGCGTACTTGTCGGGGCGCGAGAGCCGGGCCCGCCAGTACTCATAGGAGCTCCTCGATATCCTCAAGAAAGCGGTGATCTCTCGGAGGGGCCTCCCGGTCGCCGCGCGCAATCTCTCGCCCAGCTCGCACTTTCTCCTGTTCGACATCGAAGCCGGGTGCGAGCCTGCCCCTTTTAGGTCGTCCAACACCGCCCTGAGCAGCATGTTCTCGGTCATCGCGGCCTCGTAGGCCGCCCTCTCCACCTCGTTCAACGGGCCCTCCTTCGCATCGGGGGCGGACATCCTAGCAGCTCGCTGTGGAGGCCGCGTGCGCCGATGGGCGCGCTTCTCGCTGCGCGCGTGGGGCAGCCGGCCCGCTCCCAGTTGCCCACCGTGGTCCGGGCGACGCCCGCGAGCTCGGCGGCCTCCCCCTGGCTCATGCCCTCCTCCAGCGCCAGGAGGGCGAGTTCGATCGTGTCCCTGTCGTACATGCGGACTCCTTTCCGAACCCTTCTTGGTCCAAGTTTTGTCCGCACCCCTCGCGGCTTTCTAACTTTACATTTTTGCCATTTCGCGGCTTTCTAACTTTACATTTTGCCATTTCGCCTCTTTTTAACTTTGCATTTTTGCCATCTGGGCCGTAAACTACCTGTATATCGTCAAGAAAGGCATATATGCTTAAGCGGAAAATCGAAAACCGGATCGAGTCCTGGAAGGCGACAAAGACCAATCAAGGCCTTTCATCACTGGCGCTCGCCAGACGGGTAAAACAAGCAGCATCGAGGCGTTCGGGGCGCGAACGCTATGAAGCCATGGTGAAGATCGACTTCGTCGAGCAGCCGAGAGCGGTCGAGGTCATCAGCGAAGCCCAGAACCCTCAGCGATCTCATCATGCGCATCACCGCGCTTGCCGAACGGCCTCTCGTCCCCGAGAGCACTCTGCTGTTCTTCGACGAGGTCCAACGGTGCGCCGACGCCATTACCTGGATGCGCTATCGGCCGAGGACGACCGTTTGACGTCATCTACTCTGGCTCGATGCTCGGCGTCGAGGCTACGACTTTCGATCCCCTGCCCGTCGGGACCATCGACATCGAGGAAATGTTCCCGCTCGACTTCGAAGAGTTCTGCTGGTCCCAGGGAACCGACCCAACGCTCTGGGATGCCGTAAAGAATGCTTCACCGCAAGAGAGCCCGTGCCGGACTTCTTGCATGAGATGTTCCTCGACCTTTGGCTGCGCTACGTCCTCATCGGGGGCATGCCCGAGGCCGTGCAGGTATTCGCAGACACCACGATACCCAGCTCATGCGCGCCCGGCAGCGAGGTATTCTCGACACATATCGTGCCGACATACGCGCTACGTGAAGGATCGCGTGCGCGCCCGCCAGATCAAGACCATATTCGATGCGGTGCCGTCGCAGCTGAACAAGGAGAGTAAGCGCTTTATCATCAGCGGCGCCACCGACGGCTTAAGCGGTTCTCAAGAATCGCCTCCGATTTCGATTGGCTTGCCGACGCCGGCGTCGTGATTCCCGTGCACCGAGCCACTGAGGCGACGTTTCCTCTGGGGCTCTCGAGGAACTGCTACTCAAGCTCTATCAGTAGGACGTTGGGCTGCTGTTTGCCACCCTCCATCGACAGCGGTCGGGAGCAGCTGCTGGCTCGCTCGGAGGATATGAACCTGGGCGCCGTGTTCGAAAACGCCGTCGCTCAAGAGCTGCGCGCTCACGGCCATGAGCGGCTTTTACTACTTCAACAAGCGAGGGGTCGGAGAGGTCGATTTCATGATCGACGCAGCCGGCGCCCCATACGTTGTGCCCATCGAGGTCAAGTCGGGCAAGAGCTCGCGCCACGCGGCGCTGATGCGTTGCTCGGCGTAAAAGAACTACAAACTGGAAGGGGCGATAGTGCTGCATAGGAGAAACCTGGAGCAAGAAGGCCCCATAACATACCTCCCCATCTACATGGTCGCCCTCTTGTAGGCACCGCTCCCATATTAGACCAGATGTTGCCGACCGCCCGCCGACTGCAAGGGGATCGACGGGCGGCGTCACGGGAAAACGGTGCGGCATGGTTAAGGCCGCCGCACCGCAGGGAAAGTTCGCCGTCGAAAGACCGCTACCTCAGCGTAGCGTACATGACGGCCTTGATGGTGTGCATGCGATTTTCGGCCTCCTGAAATACGACCGACTGCGCGCTTTCAAACACGTCGTCCGTGACCTCCATGGCCTCGCGGCCGAAGCGTGTGCACATTTCGTTGCCGATGGCGGTCTTTTTGTCGTGATACGCCGGCAGGCAGTGCATGAAGATGGCGTTGGGGCCGGCCTTGGCCATGACGCCGCGTTGACGCTGATACGGCGCCGAGCGCGGCAATGCGATCGGCCACAGATGCGGCGGGCTGGCCCATGCCGACCCACACGTCGGTGTACACCGCATCCCGCCGCGGATGCCCTCGTCGATGTCATCGGTCACCGAGAGCGTCGCGCCCGTCTGGCCGCGATGGCCTGGCCTCCCACACTCCGGCGATGAGCTGCGCATCGGGGGAAGTCGGCCTGGGGCGCCAGGCCGTGCACAAAATCGCCCATCTTGGCGCAGCCGACCATGAGGGACGTTGCCCATGTTGTTGCCGCGCGTCGCCCATGAACGCCAGGTTGGATGTTCTCCAGTGGCCGAAGTGCTCCTCCTGCATGGTGAGACATCGGCGAGGATCTGCGTCGGGTGAAACTCGTCCGTCAGCCCGTTCCAGACCGGGACGGAGGCGTACTGCGGCCAGCTCCTCGACCGATGCACTGGCCGAAGCCGCGGTACTCAATGCCGTCAAACACGCGGCCGCAGCACGGGCGGTGTCCTCGATGGACTCCTTCTTGCCCATCTGCGAGCTGCCGGATCGAGGTAGGTCACACCCATGCCGAGGTCCATGGCGCCGACCTCAAAGGCGCAGCGGGTGCGCGTGGAGGTCTTCTCAAAAACAGGAGCACGATGTTCTTGCCCTCGAGGTAGCGGTGGGGCACCACCGGCGCGCTGTCATGTTCTTGAAGTCGCGGGACAGAGTCGAGCAGGTAGCGGATCTCTTCGGGACTGAAATCGAGGGGGTTGGAAGTCGCCAGAAAGATTGAGCGGCATGGGATCACCTTTTTTCAAAATGGGGAACCGAATGTTGAGACGCCGAAACGGCCAGCGGCCTGGCCGGTAACGACGCGGGAATCGGGCGACACGGTGTCGACCGGCATGGCAATGGGTTTCCAGGGCCGCACCGTCCCGAAAATTAGATGTCGGCGCGGGCGAAGGGCATGGACATGCAGCGCGGGCCGCGCGGCCGCGGAGAGCTCCTCGGAGGGCACGACGCACCTCGATGCCGCCCGGTCGAGCACGTCGTTGGTCACGACGTTACGCTCGTAGACGCACACCTTGCCGGGTGCGATGGCCAGCGTATTGGAACCGTCGTTCCATTGCTCGCGAGACGCTTCTACCGGGTCGTCCCCCGCCGCACTTGATGAGCGTGACTTCACCGACGCCCGTGGCCATCTCCAGGATCTCCTGAGCGAGCCGTCCAGCGTCCACGGCGATCGGTCCGGGTTGTCGCCCTTGCGCAGGCGGTAGGCGTGCAGCTCTCGTACATGCCCGGGTACACCGTGAACTTTAATCGTAGTCGATCTGGGTGCACACCGTGTCCAGGTGCATGGTCTCCAGTAGCCGAAGAATCCTTATGGCGTACACCGTATCAAGGCCGAGGCTCCTCGCCCCAGAACAGGTTGTGCGCCAGCGTGTCGATGGCCGCCGCCCGGTGCGCTCGGAAATGCCCACCGCCAGCGTGGTCTGTTGATGTTGAGCAACGTCTCCGCCCTCGATGAGCCGCGCTATGGTTGTCGTACCAGAACGGCGTTCCCGCGAAATCGGGATGATAGGTGAGGAAGGTCTTGTAGAAGGGCACCTCGCGGTTGCGCTGGTTTGTAGCACATGCGGTGCAGCGCCACCCCGTGCCGATGGAGGCGATGGGGTCGCGAGAGAAGTAGCTCGACGGCATGGAGTACACCACGAAGTCGTCGGGGGCGAGACCGTCGCCCTCCAAGCGCGACAGCGTACGCGGGCCGCTCGCCAGATCGAGCTCGTGCAGGCGCATGCCGGCCAGGGCCTTGGCCACCAGCTCCCGGTTGCCCTCAAGGCGTCCAGCTTCTGCGCACGAGCGGCACGAGCGCCGGATCGGGAATGGAGCCTGGGCCATGTATTCGTCCAGGAAAGCGGCCCGAGCGACCGGGTTCGCGTCCATGGCCTCGGCCAGAAGCTCCTCCATGTAGAGCACCCGGAGCCGGCCTCGCGCAGAATGTTCGCGAAGGCGTCGTGCTCCTTTGGGCGTACCCAGGTAGCGCGTCGTGGATCCAGCACTTCGAACTCCGCGGCCTTCATGCGAGTCGCGCCCGGGACGATGCAGCACCACACGCTGCAAATCGCCGATCTCGCTGGTCACGTGAATGGGTTTTTTCGCCATGACCTCTCCTTTCTCGTTCAGTATAAAAGTTAAAGCGACGGGCAGCATGGCCGATATCGCCGTGAAGCCGATGCAGACCGCGCTCATGAGCAGCCACCACTTCCAGCAGGTCTTCCACCACTGTTCTAGGGCTGATCTTGCACACGGCCAGACCCGCGACAAGGATGGCACTCGTGGGCGCGATGATAGTCATCATGGGCTCGGCCAGGCACAGGGCCGTGACAGCACCCTCGGGATTCAGTCCCACCAACTCGGTCAGGGGCCGAAGATGGGCATGGTGAGCGCCGCCAGGCTGGAAGAGCTCGGCACCAGGATGGTCAGCAGGTTCTCCACCACGTACAGAATGGTGGTGTGTACACCGCAGGCGCCACATCGGCGAGCCCCATGGCCATGGCGTTGGGAATGGTATCGATGATCATGCCGTTATCGGCAATGACGAGCACGCCGCGGGCCAGGCCGATGACGATGGCCGAGAACGCGAAGTCCTTCAGGCCCACCACGAACTCCTGGGCAATCTGCTGCGAGAACGCGCGATAATGCGCCGGCCAGAAGGCCCATGGCCAGAAACACCGCCGACAGCTCGCTCATGTACCAGCCCCTGGGACACGACCCACACGATGAGGGCCATGCCCGCGAGAAACACCACGATCCACTTCACCAAGGCGGTCGTGAACGGCAGTCGTCGTCCACCGCGCCCATATCGAGGCGCTTCTGCTTGTCATCGTGGGAAGGTGAGCGACAACTCAGGATTCTTGCGCACCTTGCGGGCATGGAGCACCACCCACCTGATGGACAGACCCACGATCACCACGAACATGATGGCGCGCAGCCACAGCTGCGGGTTGCCCGTGATGCCGATGACGCCCTGGGCGATGAGCACGCTGAAGGGGTTTACGTCGAGGCGATGTAGCCTGCCCCTTCGCGCCGATGAACACGATCATGAACGCCGTGGCGAATCGAAGCCCATGGCGATCATGATGGGCAGGAATATGGCGAAGAACGGCAGGGTCTCCTCGGCCATGCCGAAGGTGGAGCCGCCGAGGGCGAACAGGAGCATGGCGATGGGGATAACCAGAATGTCCTTGCTCTTGAACCTCCTCACTACCCGGCGCATGCCGGCGTCGATGGCGCCGGTAGCCGTGATGATCTGGAACGCGCCACCGACGATGAACACGAAGGCCACCACCTCGGCCGCTGCCATGATGCCCGCGATGGGCGCCTCCCAGCACCGCCCGGGACCCTGGCGCAGATCGACCTGCTTGCCCGTCTCGCCATCGACGAACGTCTTGTCCATCTGCTCGTAGGTACCCGCCACCGTCACCTCGCGCCCGTCGATCTCGTCGTCGCGAACGTTCCCGACGGAACAACCCACGTCATGACCGCCACGATGATCATCAAGATAAAGATGATCGTGTAGGTATGCGGCACCTGGAACGTGCGCTTTGCCTTTTCCCTCATTGCACCTCTCTCTTTCACTGCTGCGTGCGGGATTCGCGAGGCCATCATCGCGGGGCGACACCTCCCGTCCGGCCGTCGCATCGCAAGCGGGAACGCAGCTGGAGAAGCGGCACCCGCAGTGACCTTTCCCGTCGCCTGAGCGGTAGAAGGTGACGTTAAAGTCACCTTTTCCTCAGCGCCTTTTCTCAGGCTCGAAAATTCTCTATGCTTTGAAGGACAACGAGAGAAGAAACGGGAGCGAAACAGCCATGGATACCGTGCGAGTGAACAACGAAGTGGGCCGTCTCAAGCGAGTGCTCGTCCACCGGCCGGGCCCAGAGACGCGGCGCTTCCCTCACGGGGAATTTGCTCTGGCCTTCCCCTGGCCCACGAGCAGCGACTTCCCGATCTGGCACGGGCCCAGGACGAGCACGATGCCACGGTGATCCCTTTCGCGCCGAGGGCCGAGGTTGTCGAGCTGACTGAGCTGGTCGGGAGACCCTCGCCTTCGCGCCTGAGGGCCAAAGACGAGCGAGCTGCTCGAGCGCTTCCTGGCCAACTGCCGCATCGAGGGCTCCGAGGCTGACCGAGGCGACCCGGTACATGTCCGAGGCCGCCGACGCCGAGCAGTTCGTCACCCGCCCTTCAACGGCATACGCTACGGCGACACCGACCCGACGCCTCCGACCGCTTTCCGCTTAGCCGCCCTCACCGACAGCGCTTTCGATCCCGATACCTTCCTCCGGAGCCCGCTGAACACGGCGTTTTTCACGCGCGATCCCTTAAGCGTGATCGGCGGCGGCATCAGTCTCAACCATATGTACTGGCACGACCGCAAATCGAGGTAGACCTGCTCCAGACCGTCGCGGAGCATCACCCGTGCTTCGCGGACACGCCCCCAATGGTTCGGCCACGACAGCTCTTTTCCACCTGGAAGGCGGAGATATCGTCAACTTGAGCGGGCACGCCGTGGCCATCGGGCTCTCGAGTCGCACGGGAGAGTTTGGCCATCGACCGTCTGAGTCAGGGGTTGCTGGGGCGACGGGTCGTTCATCACCGATGTACGTGATCGAAGTGCCCCAGAGCGGCAAATCGCCTGCATCGGACGCTGGACACCTGGCGGATCCCCTCCTGGCCCGCGAGCCCCGCGTCTACGCCTGCGGCGGGCCCGGCGGCGGGCGGCGCGCATCGAGCCCTGCCCTGCTCATCCTGGAGGCGGCCACGGGAGGCGGCCCGGTGCGGCTCATCGACTTCGGCGACGGCGGCGGCCCTATGGCCTTCGAGTACGGCAACGGAGCAGCGGGCATCCTGCCCCTTGCGCCCGGCAACCTCTGCGTGTGCGCGGAGAATCTCGCCGCCAACGAGGCGCTTGTCGATGCGGGCATGACCGTGCACCCAGTATCTAATCCAGGAGATGACGGTCGGTTCGGCGGGTCCCAACAGCCTGTGTTGCCCCTCGTGCGAGGACTTCAGCGTTGTGAGTATCGGCGAGAACATACGCGCCTGCGCGAGCGGGAGGGACTGTCGCACCGCCTTCGCAGGCAGGCTCGGCGTCACCAGGAGACGGTGGGCCGTTGGGAAAGCGGCCGCACCTTCCCCCGGCGCACCCATCTGGAAGATGATCGCCGACTTCGCCGTCTGCGCTGACGACATTATGAGCGAGGAGCGCGGGCCCGGTGCCGAGCGCCCCCGACCGCAGACAACTGGCCGGGCCCGGAGACGAAACGACGGCACGGGTGCCGCTGAGGGGGGGAGATGCGATCCTTCCTGTGTACAAGACGGACGTTTCGGCAACGGCACGACGCTGCGCCATACCGGCTACGTTTTGCAAGCGCCGTCCGATCGGCGGCTCGTCACGTGGCCAGCATCTTCGTGCATGGACTATCGAGAGAGATGACGCGCCTCTATCCCGTCGGCAGTCTCCCTACTGTCGACCAGCGGCCCGGCCTTGCCAACGGGTGCACCGTCGTGGCTCTGGTGGACAACGCCACTATCAAAATGTGCGCCGTTACACGGCGGGCAACACCGTGCTTTCCCTTTCATGGTCCACGATGCACCCTCGCCCGACCTCACCTAGACAAGCGCCGAGTGCGCATCATCGGCGTAGTGGTCTTCTTCCAGGCCAGCCACGACACGGAAGCGCTCTGAGCCGGCTTTCCGACTCCACGCAATCGCCCCATGCGCACGATCTGCACTTTGTCGTTTCTATCGCAAGATAAGCGCATCCTCGGTTTTCCCGCTGGAGCAACGCGCTAGCATAGCCACCAGAAAGCCTCGTTACCTACCTCGCCCGCAGCAAACGATGATCAAGACACCAAGATGAAGCTGTACCCCGGCATGGAAGAGGAGTACGAGCGGCGGCACAACGAGCTGTGGCCCGAGATGATCGACATGATCCACGAGCACGGCGGCCGCAACCACAACCATCGCTGATCCCGACACGCTGACGCCAGCCTGGCTACATCGAGATCGACGACCCCGAGCGGCCGGCGCCGATACGGCCACATCAACCGGAAGTGGTGGGACTTCATGGCCGACATCATGGAGACCAACCCGACAACTCGCCCGTCTCCGTCGACCTGCCCGTGCTGTTCCATTTGGACTAATCGGCAAAAGCCCAAAATGTGCAAAACAGCTCACTTCGTAGTCCGTTGACTTCGACAGCGTTGTCTCGTCATGGGCATCTCCCCAGGTCGCAATTTCTGCCTCTCATAACGCCACAGCTAAAAACTACGAGAACCATGCCATTTTTGCACAAAATGACGCCTGCCGCCGCCTTCACTATAATGATCGACGGAACCCGAGCGAGACGGCGAAAGCGCGAGCGAAGAGATGTGCACACCTCATCAAGGTACGGCAGTACGGCGAGACGGACATGATGGGTGACCCACACGCGAACTGGCCTGCTGCAATTTATATTCCCGCATCGACTTCCTGGACGCTGGACTTCTCCTATGCGGAGCGCATCGAGGGAGCCGGCTACATGAGCCCCATCCACGACATCGAGATCCACTACAAGGCGCCGCTGCGCTATGGCGAGGCGGGCGTCGTGCGCACGTCGTCGCGAAGAACCTGCCGATGCGCACGGTCTACCGCCAGCAGGTCTACCGTGCGGAGGATGTTCTGGAAGGCGAGACGGCCGACGGGATCGCCGGCGATCCGAACGCAGAAGGCGCGGCGGCACTCGGCCGTCGCGAGCCCCAGCTGCGCGAGGGCGCGACGCCGCTCGTGGATGCGCTCGTCACCGTGTGCGTCGTCGAGCGCGCGACACCTTCAAGCCCGTGAGCCTGCGCCGCACCTTCCCCCGACCTCTACGCCAAATACGAGGACATTGTTGAAGAGGCTTGATGGGGCAGCTCCACCACTTGGCCGCTCGCCTCAATTGCGCGAATTTTGTTGATTATCGACATTTTGAATTGCTGCATTTTGTTAAAAATGGGCTTTGTGAAATGCCGCATTTTGCAACAGGCTAAAATAAGCTCGGCGCACAGGAGCGCGCTACTCGTCCTGCACCCGAAAAGCACTCCCTCATAGAGTTCGTCCAAACCGGCTTTCAGAGCCCTGAACTCCGGAATATACGCCTCGACGATGCGGTCGACCATGGCGCGGGCGGCGTCCCCATCGTAGATATGCGAGAGGTCGTTGCGGGTCTTCAGCATTTCGAGCCACAGATCGCCGTCGATGAAATCGTAGGTGGCAAAAGCGGCCTTGAGAATCTCGCGGGGCGAGCCCGACGCCGCAGCGGCAACGCCCTCGTAGGCCAGCGTCTCCTTCAGCAGCTTCCACGCCAACTCGAACTGGAGCGCGAACTTGTTCGTGACGCCGCTCATGACGAACTCGTTGGAGAGATCCTCGTCCTTCGCGCGCTCGAGCACCGCCAGCTGCGCCGCGTAGTTATCGTACTTCTTCATAGAGCACCACGCCTTCCCGCGCCACGCGCTCGCTTCAGTTCCTGGGAAACCGGGCCATCCATGTTCACGAAATCGAAGGAGAGCAGGGTCGGCGCCTCTCTTCGACATCCAGGGTGAAGCGCACCTGATCGCCGCCGAACACTGCCAGATCGATGTCGCTCTTGGATCGGTGCTCTCCCCGCGCACGCGACGAACAGCACGACGCGAGACACACCACACCGGCGCGCGACGGCGCGGATGGATTCAACACGTTCTCTTTAATCCCCGTATCAACCATAAGGAGCATTGTACACGATGAGACTCTCGAGGCTTTCCGAAGGCATGCCAATGACGCAAAGCAACGACCACCGCACGAGGCGAAGCCCTACCCTCGTCGATGAGGTGGATGAGCTCCTCGCGCTTGTTGACGTCGAGCTTTGCGGTAGATGTTGCGGACGTGGGTGCGCACCGTCGAGATGGAGAGGACGAGGGACTTCGCGATGTAGGCCGGCGGTGAAGCCGCGGGCCAGAAACACGAGCACCTCGGCCTCGCGGGGAGAGACCCGGGCCGCCGCCACCCGGCGCAGCGGGCCTCCAGAGTGCTTTGCATGCTCGGCTCGGCCAGTTCGAAAGGCATCGCCGGGCGCATCGGCGCGGCCGGAGGCTCAAAGCCATCGGGGCCTGCGCCCCGGGCTCTTCTCCGCCCGAGCCGCGCCGGCGGTACCCCCAGCCAGCGGCGTCGCCAGCACCCGATCCTGCGGCCAGAACCGACTCCTCCGCGGCAGCCGACTCGCGAGGCGCCACCAGCTCGTTCCACGACGTGCGGCCGAGAAACACCAGGAGCACCGCCACAAATGCGCCAGTGAGTACCGCAAGCCACGGGGCGAAGTCGTCGGTCACCGCGAGCACTGGGAGAGAATCTGTCCCCAAAAGCGCCGCAGCCGCAGCCACGCCGCAGGCGAAGCCCGACGCCACGTTTGCCGGCAACTCGCGATTGCGCACCACGGCGAGCAGCACCGCGCACCCCAGCAGGGCGAGGACGATGTAAGAACACGTAGAGGGCCACCACCGAGGCGTCCCGCGGGAACGTGCACGCGGGAAACGCGCCCAATACCACAAACGCCGCCGCCATAAGGGGCACGAGGATGCGGTAGGACCAGGGCAGCAGGGGCGTGCGTCCCCACAAAAAGCAGACGCCGAACATCACGAGCGCCGCAACAGCTCCACCGAGAAACGACGCCGCACGACGCCGAAGGCGCTATGGGCCATCACGTCGGTCATGAACGCGTACACGGCGAACCCCAAAAGAGGCAGCCAGGTCACCGACACGAGGCGGCGCATCGTGTCGGCGGGGCGGGCGAGGGAAGCGCCGGGTCGCCCACGCGGGCGGCCACCGGCGGCACGACGACTCCCGCCACGAGCAGCAGGCAGAACACGGGAACGAGCGCCAAAAAGCGGCAGCAGCGCGAGAATCCAGCCGACGAAGGATGCCGTCAGCACGACGAAAGCGCACAGGACAAGGGCCTGATCGATGGGGACGGCCACGGCGCGGGCCCATTCGGCCACCAGCAGGGCAGCGCCGCCCCTGCCAAAGCCCCCGCGCCCACGGCCGCCGCCGACAGCGGCGCAGGGGCGAACAGAAGCCCCAGGACGCCCATCGTGCCGAGCAGATAGGCCACCGCTGCAATGGTGGTGACCCGGGCGCGCGAGAACACTTTGCGCGGGCGCTGCAAACCGCGCAGGAGCACCACGGCAGACGAGGTAACGGCGGCGAAAACAGCGCGAACAGAAACACGTCGGCGACTGCCTCGAACTGAGGGGCCTCGGCAAAAGCCCCCATGGTCGGCGCATAGGCGGGCAGCGTGACCACGAAAGCGACGAGGGCGAGGTGCACCGGGCGCAGGGGGCAAGCGGGGCGCGCGCCTCGTCGCCCGCATCGCGCAACGCAAAACCTTCCATGGCCTTTCCGCCTCCTTTCTTCGCTCCAGTGCACAGACGAGATGTGCGCACATCGCCGGGTAATCGTGCGACACAGCGCACCGAACAGGTGCGTTCCTTCAAACGCCGATTCTAGCATCGCCGCGAGATAGCGCCCGACGATCCGGGAACTCGTGGCCGACCCAGTGATAATGCACCTGCCGGCAGTCTTTTCCGGCCCGGCGCCGCAATACCTAAAAAGCGCGATGCCCTTACCTATAAGCGGCGATGGCGCCCGACGGCCGCGCCCCCATAGTAGACGTCGTTCCTCTTGGAGGCGG
>VOFB01001871.1_pt1 | contig 28467 bp, 52 predicted proteins | sample 5384141 | NCBI WGS metagenome assembly VOFB01 (sample SAMN12384721, study PRJNA508395) | human gut metagenome | isolation source: healthy gut A | host: Homo sapiens | reverse complement strand
TGATGGAGCGGCTGAAAAAAGTGGACGAGGTCTCCTATGTGCGCTTTGCCTCCGTCTACCGCCAGTTCAAGGACATCAACACCTTCATGCGGGAGCTGAACAAGCTGCTGGAAGATAAGTGAGCAATCCGGCCCCGGGACCACATGGTCCCGGTCAAATTGTCGCAAAAGGCCGTCGGGTCTTTTGCGACGAAGGGCTGCATGACAGATGAGGCCTATTTTTGCAGGAAAAAGCCGCCTCATCTGTCATGAGAGGTGTCATTTTCCAGAAGCATGTCCCGGGAAATAATGCTTTTTGATTTGATCCTGTCTTCCACGGACGACAGAACTTTTTGGGCCCCCTCTGGGGGAGATTTTTCACTAGCGGAAGCGGGGGCCGAGCCATCGGCCTCCCGCTTTTTGTGCCGCACCAGGGCGGAGCTTAAAGGAACCGCTTCATCTGCTGGATGTTCTGTTCCTCGGTGTGCAGCAGGCGGCTGCCCAGGGCCAGCAGCTCCGGGTCCGCCTTGCCGGTGTACTGGTGGATGCGCCGGGTCATCTCCACAGTGCCCATGGTGCTCCCCTGGATCATCAGCTGAGCCAGCTTGGAGGTGGTGTGGTCGGCGGCAGTGCGGGCCTTGAGCATGGCACCGGACATGGCCCGACAGCCAGACCCGGGGTATGGAGCCGGGCACCATGCTTCCGGGCATAGGCCTGTGACTGGGCGGCGATGGTCCGGTATTCCTGGAGCTGGCTGTTCAGGGCCTGGCCCATGGCCCGGCTCTGGGGCAGGGACAGCACCTGGGGGATGGCGCTCACCCCCATAGCCGCGTTTTTTTATGAATGAAAGACAAAAACTGCTGATCGTGATCCATGAAATTTCTCTCCTTCCTCCATATTATCTGAAAAAATTCTGCAAAATATACGAGAAAGAGCAGGGATTTTGTAAAAATATTTGAGATCCTGTCCTTGATGGTCGGAGCGGGGGGCGCTATAATAAACTATCTTTTTCCCGGGGCACGCGAGGCGCCGGAGTCGAAAGGGGCGGAGAATATCGTGAGTATGGAAGACATCCGGCTGGAGCAGGGGCTCCACGAGGAGTGCGGTGTATTCGGGATCTATGACCCGGAGGGCAGCTGCGCCCAGACCACCTATTACGGTCTGTATGCCCTTCAGCACCGGGGCAGGAGGCCTGCGGAATTGCCGCCATCAACTGCCGGGAGCAGTCCTTCTATAAGGATGTGGGACTGGTCAGCGAGGTCTTCGACCGGGAGACCCTTCAGCGCCTGAATGGGACCATGGCGGTGGGCCATGTGCGCTACGCCACCACCGGCGCTGGGGCGCGGGAGAACGCCCAGCCCCTGACCATCAAGTATGTGAAGGGAACGCTGGCGGTGGTCCACAACGGCAATCTGGTGGACGTGGACCGGCTGCGGGCCCGGTTCGAGTACCAGGGGCAATCTTCCACACCACCCAGCGACTCGGAGCTCATTGCCTACGCCATTGCCCAGGCCCGGCTCCACGGGCCCAGCGTGGAGGACGCGGTGTGCCGGGCTGTGGGGGAGCTGCGAGGGGCGTTCTCCCTGATCGTCATGTCCCCCCGTAAGCTCATCGCCTGCCGGGACCCCTGGGGCTTCCGCCCCCTGTGCATGGGCCGGAAGGGGAAGGCGGTGCTGTTCGCCTCTGAGTCCTGCGCCATCGAGAGCGTGGGGGGCACCCTGGAGCGGGAACTGGACCCAGGAGAGATCGTGGTGGTGGAGGAGGGGCAGGTGCGCTCCATCCGAGACAACTGCAGGGGCCAGTCCCACATGTGCATCTTCGAATATATCTACTTCGCCCGGCCCGACTCGGTGATCGCCGGGCAGTCAGTCCACGAGGCCCGGGTGAACGCCGGCCGTCTGCTGGCCCGCCGCCATCCAGTGGAGGCCGACCTAGTGGTGGGGGTGCCTGACTCCGGGCTGGACGCCGCCCGGGGCTATGCCCAGGAGAGCGGCATCCCCTACGGGGTGGGCTTTGGAAAAACCGCTACGTAGGCCGCACTTTCATCACTCCAGACCAGACCAGCCGGGAGCAGGCGGTGCGCATCAAGCTGTCTGCCTTGCGCAGTGAGGTGGAGGGCAGGCGGGTGGTGATGATCGACGACTCCATCGTCCGGGGAACCACCTGCCGCCAGATCACCAACCTGCTGCGGGAGGCCGGGGCGAAGGAGGTCCACATCCGGGTGTCCGCGCCCCCCTTCATCGCCCCATGCTACTTTGGAACCGATATCCCGGACCGGGAACGGCTCATCGCCTGCCAGCATTCCCTAGAGGAGATCCGGGAGATCGCCGGGGCGGACAGCTTGGGCTATCTGCCTCTGGAGGACCTGCACCAGCTGGCCCCCAAGGCGGCCTGCGGCTTCTGTGACGGCTGCTTCACTGAGCGCTATCCGGTGGACCTGGAGTGAAAAACGAGCCCGCGCGCCTGCAGTGTTCTGCGGACGCGCGGGCCTGTTCTTTTTTGGTGGGTTCTTGCTGACAAGGAGTTCAGCCTGTCACTTGTCCTGGGGCTGTGGATTTCTGGTGGGGAGCAGGGAGTTGATGAGGAAGGCCACCGTTACCCCACCACCGTCTCCGACACCCGGGCGGCGGCGTAGTAGTAGCGCTGGATGCCGGACACGTCACCGGAAATGAGCATGACGCAGGGGAGGATACAGGCCGCAGGCCGCGGGGCCGGTTGGAAGAGCATGCAAAGCCAGATCCCGCACACACAGGCGGCTCCCAGCATCAGGACGATGCCCACCCAGTGGGACAGCAGGGCTCCAGGAGCAGCATAGCCACCCCAGGATGGCACCGATGAACACCCCCACAAAGCGGGAGAGCCCAACCTGGAGGGTCTGCTCAGGGAGCTCTGCATGCACACGATGCAGGCGATGCAGGAATAGGTGGGGCCCACATAGGCCAGCACCCCAGGGTAGCTCTCGTTATAGAGGAGGCCGAAAGGGACAAAGATCAGGTAGGAGAGAGCATCACTGCCACGGCGGTCTTAGTGGTGCGCATCCCGATATGTGGGAACTTGAACTGTTTCATGGGGCAGACCTCCTGCTGTGTCCTGTTGTGCCAGGCCCCGCAGCCGGGGCGCCCTGCTAGGATGCCCGGAAACTCTGAGCAGTAACAGGGGAGAGGGTAGAGTTTGGGAAACAACTCGATTGTATCCTGAGGCGGGGGGAAAGTCAAGCCGTCCACGCCCTGTACCCTTTTCCCTATGGACCGGTCTTCAGGACAGAAACCCTCCCCGCGTCCATTCAGATGAGGGGGATCTGCTCCAGGTCACACGGGTCAATAAGCAGAAGGCGAATTATCATTCGCTCTAGTGATCTCAATCACTTCTAATTGCAGATGATATGTGTTTTCCTCTCCATCCAGATCAACTGTTTTCAGCTCAAACCAAAGACCATCAACTAAATTATCAATATCATCAGGGATAAGAATGTCCCCGGTTATTTTTCCTATATCCTCGGAAATATTTATTGCGCCTCCTGTTTTATCTTCAACTCTATTGGACATTAAAATATTCTCTTCACCATCTGATGTAAGATAAATGGTAGCTGAGTATGAAGCAATATCCGTAAACTTATCTTTTCTTGTTTCCAAATTACCGCCATAACAGATCTCTTCTTCAGCGTCTAAAACGATGACCCCATTTGAAACAGAAATAAATTCATTTTCCCCCGCTAAAAGAATAGACTGCTAGCGGCTGCCCTTGCCTGCTTTGAGAAGAAATACTGCACCCTGCGAGCAGCAAAGCGCAGAATACGATTGCCATCAAAACTGGTGTTACCTTTTTCATGACACCACCCACTTAAAATTGTGATTTATCCCTTTTGCTTTCATTAACGGGATGAAAGGGGAAGTAGTCCTCTGCCGCTCCAAAGGGAACGCTCCCTCCGGGCAAGAAAAAATTCCCCGTGCCCCTGGCCCGGGGAATGGATCACTGCGGACAGCGGCCTTCACCCGCTCCACGGCTTCCACTGTGGCGGCGGCGTCGCCAAAGGCGGTGAGGCGGACGTTGCCCTCACCGCTGGGGCCGAAGCCGGCGCCGGGGGTGGTGGCCACATTGGCCTGATCCAGCAGCAGATCAAAAGAAGTCCCAGGAGCCCATGCCGTCCGGGGTCTTCAGCCAGATATAGGGGCGTTGACCCCGCCGAACACCTGGAGCCCGGCAGAGGTGAGGCCCTCCCGGATGACCTGGGCGTTTTTGCGGTAGTAGTCGATGGAGGCGCGGGTCTGCTCCCTGCCCTCGGGGGTGTAGATGGCGGCGGCGCCCCGCTGGACCACATAGGGGACGCCGTTGAACTTGGTGCACTGGCGGCGGTTCCACAGGCTGTTGAGCTTGGCGCCGCCACGCCCAGCTCCATGGGGACCACCGTGTAGGCGCAGCGGTTGCCGGTGAAGCCGGCAGTCTTGGAGAAGGAGCGGAACTCGATGGCACAGGTTCGGGCACCCTCGATCTCAAAGATGCTGTGGGGGACATCCTCCTCGCAGATGAACGCCTCATAGGCTGAGTCGTACAGGATCACCGAGCCGTTGGCGTTGGCGTAGTCCACCCACGCCTTCAGCTGCTCCCGGGTGGCCACCGCGCCGGTGGGGTTGTTGGGGAAGCACAGGTAGATGATGTCCACCTTCTCACGAGGGGGAACAGGGGTAAAAAGCCGTTCTCCTCCACACAGGGCATGTAGACCAGCTTGTTCCATCGGCCCAGCTCCTCCTGGTAGTCACCGGCCCGGCCGGCCATGGCGTTGGTATCGACATAGACAGGGTACACCGGGTCGCACACGGCCACCACATTGTCCACGCCGAAGATGTCGCCAATGTTGCCGCAGTCGCTCTTGGCGCCGTCGGAGACAAAGATCTCCTCCGGCTTGATGTCCATGCCCCGGGCGGCGTAGTCGTGCTGGGCAATGGCCTCCCGCAGGAAGGGGTAGCCCTGCTCCGGGCCATAGCCGTGGAAGCCCTCGGCGGTGCCCATCTCGGTGACGGCCTGGTGCATAGCCTCGATGACAGCAGGGGCCAGGGGGCGGGTCACGTCGCCGATGGACAGCCGGATGATCTTGGCGCCGGGGTGGGAGGCGGAGTAGGCGGTGATCCGGCGGTTGACCTCGGAGAAGAGGTAGCTGCCGGGCAGCTTCAGATAGTTTTGGTTGATGTGGGCCATGGGGAGACCCCTCCTTTGCAGAAAAACTTACAAACTATTATGGCGGAATTTTGCCCCGCTGTCAATCCTAACCTCCGGGCCACTCCCCCCTCGAACACGGTGACGGCGGGGCCGGTCATGCGGATGTGCCCGCTGGCTGTGTCCAGAGACAGGACCAGGGAGCCTCCGGGGAGAAGGGCGGTGACCTCTGGGGGCACAGTCCCAGGAAGTGGGCGGCAGCCAGGGCGGCGCAGGCGCCGGTGCCGCAGGCCAGAGTCTCGCCGCTGCCCCGCTCCCACACCCGCAGCCGCAGCTGATCCCCCTCCACGGCCACAAATTCCACGTTGGTCCGGTCGGGAAAGACGGGGTGGCGCTCCAGGGCGGGGCCCAGCACGTCCAGGGCGATCTCCTCCGGGTGGGGGCAGAAGAGGATGCAGTGGGGGTTGCCCATAGAGACGGGCATGACGGAGTAGGTGAGCTCCATCAGAGGGATGGAGATCTGGGGAAAGACGGAGGGCTCCCCATGTCCACCTCCACCTGTCCGATGCCGGCGGGGCCGGGGAGGAGCCGGAGGGCACGCAGGCCGGAGTCGGTGTCCACCTGGAGGCTGGTGCGGCGGGTGAGCCCCTTGTCGTACACGAACTTGCCCAAGCAGCGGATGCCGTTGCCGCACATCTTTCCCCGGGAGCCATCGGCGTTGTACATCTCCATGGCAAAGTCCCCCCGCCGGCCGGGGCAGACGCAGATCAAGCCATCCGCCCCCACACCAAAGTGGCGGTCGGAGAGCCGGACCGCCAGCCCGGCGGGGTCGGGGGGACGGCGGGAGAGGCAGTTGAGGTAGATGTAGTCGTTTCCCAGCCCCTCCATTTTGGTGAAGCGCATGCCATCACTCCTTTTCGGGGCGCGGCGGGCGCGCCCGGTCTGGAGGATGGATATGCGCCGGCAGGCGGGGAATATGCCGCAGCTCAGCCTCCGCCCTGGGCGAGGGTCCGCCGGGCGGTCTGGACCAGTGTGAGGCCCTGGTCCATACTCCGCTTCTGGAGGGTCCGGTGGGCCTGTTCCTCGGTGAGCCCGTCCCGCTCCATGAGCAGGGCCTTGGCACGAGCGATGAGATCCTGCTCTAAGGGGAGCGGCGGTGGCGGGTATAGCGCTCCATCCGGTGTCCGAACTGGAGCAGCAGGGAGACGGTGGAAAGGGCCTCCTCACGGCGGATGGGGGTCGGCAGCTTGAATATGTCCGGGTCAGAACACAGGGCCAGCTGGTGGGCGGGCCCCACCATCAGCAGGGAGCAGAAGGGGGCAGATCCCCGCACAGCCACCCGCCGGGCCGTCGGACAGACGAGTGCCGCAGACCACGCAGTAGATGGGCTGGGCGGCGGCGGCGGGCGAACCTGGCTGCCCGAGTGGCAGATGAGGCAGGCGGCGGAGCCGGAGCCCTCCAGCAGATCCCGGAATTTGCGGCAGAGGGAGTCACTCTCAAAGGCGACGATGACCGTATCCAATGGGGGGCTTCACTCCTTTCAGCGGGGGGACGGGGCTCAGTAGGTGACCAGATACTTCTCCAGTTCCCAGTTGGACACCCGGATGCAGTACTCGTTCCACTCCTTCATCTTGCCGTGGATGTAGTGAGAGGCCACATGGCCGCCCAGCACGTCCATGATGACGGGGTCGGCCTCCATCTCCCGCAGGGCCTCCTCCAGGGAGGAGGGGCAGGGCCTGGATGCCGCTGGCGGCCCGGGTGCTGTCGTCCATCTCATAGATGTTGCCGGTGATCTCAGGGGGAGGGGTGAGGCCCCGCTGGATGCCGTCCAGGCCGGCGGCCAGGCAGGCGGCCACCGCCAGATAGGGATTGCAGGCCGGATCGGGGCTGCGCAGCTCCACCCGGGTGGACTGTCCCCGGGCGGCGGGGATGCGGATGAGGGCGGAGCGGTTGGAGGCCGACCAGGCCAGGTAGCAGGGAGCCTCGTAGCCGGGCACCAGCCGCTTGTAGGAGTTGACCAGGGGGTTGGTGAGGGCGGTGAAGCCCTTCACATGCTCCAAAAGGCCGGCAATAAAGGAGTAGGCCAGGGAGGAGAGCTGTTTTTCCCCCTTCTCGTCAAAAAAGATATTTTTTCCGTCCCGGAACAGGGACATGTTGATGTGCATGCCGGAGCCTGCCAGCCCGAACAGAGGCTTGGGCATGAAGGTGGCGTGGAGTCCGTTCTTTTGGGCAAGGCTCTTCACCGCCAGCTTGAAGGTCATGATCTTGTCCGCACAGTCCAGGGCTTCATCGTACTTGAAGTCGATCTCATGCTGGCCCCGGGCGCCCTCATGGTGGCTGGCCTCGATCTCAAACCCCATCTGCTCCAGGCTCAGGCAGATCTCCCGGCGGGTGCTCTCCCCGTGGTCCAGGGGCCCAGGTCGAAATAGCCCGCCTCGTCGCTGGTGAGGGTGGTGGCGTGGCCCTGGTCGTCAGTCTCAAAGAGGAAAAACTCCAGCTCCGGCCCGACGTTGAAGGCATCAAAGCCCATGTCCCGGCTGCGCTGGCGCACCCGGCGGAGCACCCCGCGGGGGTCGCCCACAAAGGGGGTTCCGTCAGGGTTATACACGTCGCAGATCAGCCGGGCCACCTTGCCCTGGGCGGGCCGCCAGGGGAAGATGGCAAAGCTGTTCAGATCGGGGTAGAGGTACTGATCGGACTCATTGATGCGGGTGTAGCCCTCGATGGAGGAGCCGTCAAAGGTGATCTGGTTGTTTACCGCCTTTTCAATTTGGGAGGCGGTGATGGCCACATTCTTCAGCTGTCCGAAGATGTCCACAAACTGCATCCGAATGAATTCGATGTCCTCCTCCTTCACGATGCGGATAATGTCTTCCTTAGTATAGCTCATGGTGTGTCTGCCCTTTCTCACCGCCCCAGGGACGGAAAATGTTTGGATAAAACAGTATTGCACTGAAGGGGGGCGGCTGTCAAGACTTTTCCGAATGGGAGTGCTGGAGAGGACGAGTACCGACCCGCCGCGCAGGGCGCGGCGGGCCGGCAAATGGATGGGGCGGACTTCATTGGGGCACTTTGCGGGCAAAGGCGGCCCCGCGCGGCCGCCCGGTCTCCGGGAACCTGCCGGCGCCATCTCACGGGAGAGGATTTGTGCGTTTTTCGCAACTCCTGCCCCAGAGGGCCCCAAAAAAATGGGCGTTATGGTGGAAATGAAAAAACACTTGCAAAAACTTCCGGAAAGGAGTATGCTGTCAACCAGAAAGCAGTCCGGTCCGCCGGTCCGTTTGGGAACGAATGAAGACAAAGACGTCTTGATAGGATGTCTTTGTCTTTTTGTTTTTGCGGCTGGGAGATCAGGAGCGGCTTGGAATTACGGAAATGGAAAGGGTTGACTGGAAATGAGTACTGCGATCACCGAGCTGTTTGGCACAAATGTGTTCAGCGTCTCCGTCATGCGGGAGCGCCTGCCCAAAAAGGTGTTTGCCGAAGTGACCAATGTGATGGAGAATGGCGGCAGCATCAGCATGAGCACCGCCGATGTGGTGGCCAACGCCATGAAGAATTGGGCGCTGGAGAAAGGGGCTACCCACTATACTCATTGGTTCCAGCCCCTTACCGGCATCACTGCGGAGAAGCACGACTCCTTCCTCACCGCCCCGGTGGAGGGCAAGACCCTGCTCCAGCTGTCGGGCAAGCAGCTGATCCAGGGGGAGCCGGACGCCTCCTCCTTTTCCCCTCCGGGGGCCTGCGGTCCACCCACTACGCCCGGGGCTACACCGCCTGGGACATGACATCCCCCGTTTGTCAAGGAGATGTCCTGCGGCACCGTCCTGTGCATCCCCACCATCTTTGTCTCCTACACCGGCGACGCACTGGACAAAAAGACTCCCCTGCTGCGCTCCATGGAGGCCATCAACACCCAGGCCCTGCGCATCCTGCGGCTGTTCGGAAACACCCAGGCCAAAAAGGTCACCCCCTCCGTAGGGGCCGAGCAGGAGTATTTCTTGGTGGACCGGGAGAAGTACCTCAAGCGCCGGGACCTGATCTATACCGGGCGAACGCTCTTCGGTGCCCCTGCCCCCACAAGGGCAGGAGCTGGATGACCAGTACTTCGGCGTCATACGGGAGCGGGTGGGCGCCTTTATGAAGGACCTGAACGTGGAGCTGTGGAAGCTGGGCATCCCGGCCACCACTCAGCACAACGAGGTGGCCCCCCGCACAGCACGAGCTTGCCCCCATCTACACCATGTGCAACCTGGCGGTGGATCAGAACCAGCTGACCATGGAGACCATGAAGCGGGTGGCGACCCGCCACGGTCTGGTCTGTCTGCTCCATGAGAAGCCATACGCCGGCGTCAACGGCTCGGGTAAGCACAACAACTGGTCCATCGGCACAGACACCGGTGAGAACCTGCTGGACCCCGGGGACACCCCCAATGAGAACATGCAGTTCCTGCTGGTGCTCTCCTGCATCATGAGAGCGGTGGACCGCCATGCCGACCTGCTGCGCCAGTCCGCCTCCTGCGTAGGCAATGAGCACCGTCTGGGTGCCCAGGAGGCCCCTCCCGCTATCATCTCCATCTTTTTGGGGGATCAGCTGGACGATGTGGTGAGCCAGATCGTCTCCAACGCAGACTCCATCAAGCTGCTCACCTCCAGCGGACTGGATACCGGTGTGTCCACGGTTCCCGTCATCAAGAAGGATGCCACCGACCGCAACCGCACCTCCCCCTCGCCTTCACCGGCAACAAGTTCGAGTTCCGCATGGTGGGCTCCTCCGACTCCATCGCCGACGCCAACACCACCCTGAACGCCATCGTGGCGGAGTCCTTCTGTGAGGCGGCAGACGAGCTGGAAAAAGGCGGCGGACTTTGACTCCGCCTGCACCAAGCTTATTCACGATATGATGACGGGCATCAGCGCATCGTATTCAACGGCAACGGCTACTCCGACGAGTGGGTAGAGGAGGCGGAAAGCCGGGGCCTGCCCAACCTGCGCTCCATGGTGGACGCGGTGCCCGCTCTGCTCACCCCCAAGGCCGAGACTCTGTTCCCCAAGTTCGGCATCTACACCAAGGCGGAGCTGGAGGCCCGGGCAGAGATCATGTATGAGACCTATGCCAAGGTGCTGAAGATCGAAGCCAAGACCATGACCCACATGGCAGGCAAGCACTATGTCCCCGCAGCCATCACCTATACCACCCGGCTGGCCGAATCCATCACCGCCGTCACCGCCGCCTGTCCCCAGGCCGACCTGACGGTGCAGCGGGAGCTGCTGGAGAAGGTGAGCCTCTCGTAAGCCTCCACCGCCGCCACCAAGGCCCTGAACAGCCTGACCGAGCTGGTGGAGCAGGTGGACGCCATGGAGGATGTGAAGGAGATGGCCCTGGCCTACCACGACCAGATCGTCCCCGCCATGGCCGCGCTGCGCAAGCCGGTGGATGAGATGGAACTGCTGGTGGATAAGTCCATCTGGCCGGTGCCCACCTACGGCGACCTGATGTTCGAGGTGTAAGGACCAGCAGAGATCCTGATGCATACAGAGCCCCGGCGTCTGACGGCGCTGGGGCTCTTTCCGTTCAAAGAAATCTGCCTTTTCAGAACGGCGGAAAAAAGAAAAAGATTTTCAATGGCGGAGGGTATTTACCCAGGCCACCGGTCTCGTATAATAAAAGCGTCCCACCCGAGCTATGAAGCAGGAGGGAGACAGGAGGAGAAGCCATGACTGAGCGGGAAAAGATGCTGTCCGGCGCACTATATGCTTCAGAGGACCCGGAGCTGGCCGCGGCCCGCATCCGGGCCCGTACCCTGTGCGGCAGGCTGAACCAGACGCCGCCGGAGGAACGGGAGGCGCAAGAGGAGATCATCCGCAGGCTGTTCGCCTCGGTGGGGGAGAACAGCACCGTCAATCCTGTCTTCTGGTGTGACTATGGCAGCAACATCACCGCTGGGGACAATTTTTATGTCAACTACAATTGTGTCATCCTGACTGCGCACCCGTCACCTTCGGGGACAACGTATTCATTGCCCCCAACTGCGGCTTCTATACCGCAGGCCACCCCTGGACGCCCCTACCCGGAATGCCGGGCTGGAGTACGGCAAGCCCATCACCGTCGGCAGTGACGTGTGGTTCGGAGGAAACGTGGTGGTACTACCCGGGGTGACCATCGGCTCCGGCTCGGTGATCGGCGCGGGCAGCGTGGTCACCAGGGACGTGCCGCCCGGGGTGCTGGCGGCGGGCAACCCCTGCCGGGTGATCCGCCGCCTGGTACCGGAGGAGGGGTGAGCATGCCGCAGCACGTGCGGGTGGCCTGCCGGACCCGGCCTGGGCGGAGGGCTATCGCCGGGAGCGGGCCCTGCTGATGCCAGTCTTCGGGCCGCTGCTGGTGGAGCTGCACCACATCGGCAGCACGGCGGTGGAGGGACTGTGGGCCAAGCCCATCCTGGACCTCATGCCGGTGGTCACCAGCCTGGAGGCGGTGGACCGGCTGGACCCGGAGCTGGAGGCCCTGGGCTACCAGTGCATGGGGGAGTTCGGCATCCCGGGCAGGCGGTATTTCCGCAAGGGCGGGGACCATCGGACCCACCAGCTCCACGTCTTTCAGGCGGGCGACCGGAAGAATATCCTCCGGCATCTGGCGGTGCGGGGCTATCTGCGGGCCTGCCCGGCGGAGCGGGAGGCCTATAGGGCGCTGAAGCGGTGGCTGGCCGGACAGTACCCGGAGGACATTGAGGGTTACTGCGACGGAAAGGACGCCTTTGTCCGGGCGCTGGAGCGGCGGGCCCTGGACTGGTACGACGAGAAACGGCCGTGATATGAGATATGAGGGCCCGCCGCCCCTGGCGGTGGCCTTGATATACCAGCTTCGCAGAGAGAAAGGAGGACTATGGGCTCTGGCCCATCAGAAAGCGCCAGCGCCCTTCCCGGCAGAACGCCCGGGGAGGGACGACGAGGGGAAGGGAGTATCGAGGGGAGCGCCGCCGGCACAGGGGGCGCTCCGGTTCGGCGGATGCCCTTCCGCGCCGCTCCGGGCGCGTGACATGGCTCGAAATATGCGGGCGACCGCAAAACAGAGGGGCGTGACCGGGGAACGAGGTGCAAATGGCTGCGAGTTTGTCCTCCATTTCAATTCAGGAGGATCATCATTGCAATGTGTGGTATCGTAGGATATATTGGAACGGAAGAGGCGGCCCCCATCCTGCTGGAGGGGCTGCGCCGCCTGGAGTACCGGGGGTATGACTCCGCGGGGCTGGCGGTGCTGGACCCAGAGCAGGGGCTCCAGGTGGCCAAGGCCAAGGGGCGGCTCCAAGTGCTGGCCGACCTCACCGGTCAGGGGCAGAAGCTGACCGGACACATGGGGCTGGGGCATACCCGCTGGGCAACCCACGGGGCGCCCAACGACGTCAACTCCCACCCCCAGGTGAGCCAGTCCGGCCGGATCGCTGTGGTCCACAACGGGATCATCGAGAACTATGCCCGGCTGAAGGAGTTTTTGGAGTCCAAGGGGATAGCCTTCATCTCGGAGACAGATACGGAGGTGGTGGCGCAGCTTCTGGACTACTACTATGAAGGCGACCTGCTGGGCGCGGTGGGCAAGGTGCTCCACCGCATCGAGGGGGCTTATGCCCTGGGCATCGTCTGCGCCGACGAGCCAGACCGGCTGGTGGCAGTGCGGAAGGACTCGCCCCTGATCTTGGGATACGGGGCGAACTTCCACATGCTGGCCTCTGATGTCACCGCCGTCATCCAGCACACCCGGGAGGTGTGCTATCTGGAGGATGGGGAAGTGGCGGTGCTTACCGCCCATGGGGCCCAGGTGTACAACTCCCTGCTCCAGCCGGTGGAGAAGGAGATCTCCCATGTAGATTGGGAGATCTCTGCCGCGGAAAAGGGGGCTATGAGCACTTCATGTTCAAGGAGATCATGGAGCAGCCCAAGGCCCTGCGGGACACCATTTTCCCCGCCTGCGGGATGGGGAAGTGGTGCTGGACGAGGTCTCCCTCACCCGGGAGGAGCTGGAGAGGCTGGACCGGCTGTACGTCATCGCCTGCGGCTCCTCCTACCATGTGGGGGTTGCGGCCAAATACACCCTGGAGCGGTTGCTGCGCATCCCGGTGGAGGTGACACTGGCCTCAGAGTTCCGCTACTGTGACCCCATCGTCACCCGGCGCACCCCCTGGCCGTCATCATCAGCCAGTCCGGCGAGACTATCGATACCCTGGCCGCTCTGCGGGAGGCCCGGAGGCTGGGGGCCCGGCTGCTGTCCATCGTCAATGTGGTGGGGTCCACCATTGCCCGGGAGTCGGACGACGTGATCTACACCTGGGCCGGGCCAGAGATCGCCGTAGCCACCACAAAGGCATACTCCACCCAGCTGGCGGTCATCTATCTGCTGGGCCTGCGTTTCGCCCATCTGCTGGGCACAGTGGGGAGGAGGAGTACGCCGGCATGGTAGCCCAGCTGAGGCAGCTCCCCGCCAAGGTGGAGGAGATCCTGTCCGACACAGAAAAGATCCAGTACTACGCCTCTATCTACTTCAACCACGACTCCGTGTTCTACATCGGGCGGAACATCGACTATGCGGTGGGGCTGGAGGGCTCTCTGAAGCTGAAGGAGATCTCCTACATCCACTCGGAGGCCTACGCCGCCGGGGAGCTGAAGCACGGCACCATCTCCCTCATCGAGGACGGCACCCTGGTAGTGGCCCTGGCCAGCTGGGGGACCTGTTTGACAAGCTGATGAGCAATGTGAAGGAGGTAAAGGCCCGGGGGGCGGACGTGGTTGGCATCACCACACGCAGCCATGGGGCGGAGCTGGCCAAGAGCGTGGACAGCGCCATCCAGATCCCGGACACCCACCCCATGTTCCTCCCCTCTCTGGACGTGGTGCCCATGCAGCTATTCGCCTACTACGTGGCGCTGATGCGCGGCTGTGACCTCGACAAGCCCCGGAATCTGGCGAAAAGCGTCACGGTGGAGTGACGGCCCGGGGCTGCACAGAAAAACAGGAGCGCGCGTCTCCTTCTGACGCAGAGGGGGGCGCGCGCATTTTTGCGGAGGAAAAGAGAGAGATGGGACATCTGCTGTGTTTTTATCTGCTGGAGCTGGGGATGGCGGCAGCCTGGTGCCGGTGGGTCATCTGCCGCGAGGTAGACCTGCCCGCCCTGCTCCGCGCCGCCCGAACCGTGTGGAGCGGGGGAACGGCAGGTGCTGGGGAGCTGCTGCTGGTCCGCCGCCGCTGGACAGAGGGGGGGAGACAGAGCGCTTCCGCCAGGCTTGGCGCAGGATCGCCCTGCGCCTGCTCCCGCCTCTGCTATACCTCACCCTGGGTGGGGCGCTGGCCCCAGTGCTGGCCTGGAGAATGTTTCCGGAGGGGGCCGGCCAGCTGGCGATGGGCTGCTGTGTGCTGGCGGGGCTGGCAGGCGGCTGCTTCAAGGCGGGGACCCAGAGGACCGTAGAAGAGCTAAGCTGGATGCAGGGGGAGCTGGAGGGCCTGCGTTCCCGACCTGGGTTTCTGAAAGAGCACACGCGGCCGGTGGAGTGGGACCAGAAAAAGAGAGGGCTCCTTGTCTTGCTCCTGCTGGCTGCGGCGGCCGTTTTGGAACCATCTGGGGGCTGAGCCACAGTCTGGCCGCCGCCGGTCCGGTGGGAGGCGGCGGCTCTGGTTCTGCTGGCCCTGCTGTGGCTGCTCTCAGAACAGCCCTGGCGGAAGAAAAAGGGGAGGAGCGCAGCAGCAGAGCCAGGCGTGACCATCCAAGGGAGCAGCCTGGAGCGGTATCAGGAGGCGCTGGAGGACTTCTGCCGGGCGATGAAGATCCCGGCCCTGCTGGTAACGGAGACCCAGGAGGGGACGGTCAACGCCAGCGCCCGCCTCTCCCAGGCCAGGTGCCCGAGCTGCGGGTGACCGGGGGACTGCTGAAGCAGGCTGAGCTCCTCTTCCGGCGGACGGGAAACCTGGAGCAGATGGACCGGACAGTGCTTTCCATCCTGGGCCATGAGCTGAGCCACATCGCCCACCGGGATGCCCTCCAGCTGGGCGGCGGGCACGGAAGGCGGCACTGGTCAGCGGAGGCATCTTCCTGCTGCTGGCGGGATCGGTCCTGCTCCTGCCGGCGGCTGCCCCACTGCCCGCTCTCCTGCTGGTCCTCTATCTGGGGGCAGACCTGCTCTTTGGGAAGATCCTGACGGACCGCCGGTTCTGGGGACAGATGTGTGAGCTGCGGGCGGACCGGACCGGCCTGCGCCTGAGCAGGGGCGTCCGGGGAGGAGTGGATGCAGTTCTGGGAGATCGCGCGGCTGCTCCAGGCGGAGGAGAAGCGGCAGGCGCGGCTGAGAGGGGAAAATGTGCTGTACCAAGGTTACCGGCGCTATCTCAGAGTGGAGTTCCACCCTTCCCTCCGGCGGCGAAGAGCCATGATGGAGCAGGGGGCGGCCCTGGGGGTGGCGGGACTATCTGGATCAGCTCTGGTATCTCCGGATGGGCTCTGTGGCAGGGGAGGGGCTGGAATGAGTGAGAGACATGGGGAGGAGAGCCGCATATGAGTTTGGAGCGGGCCCGGCAGGCCGCCCTGGTCCAGGCTGCCCTGCGAGGAGACGAGCATGCCCGGGAGGAGTTGGGCGCGCTGGCAGAGGAATATTTGCGCCGCTGTTTCTTCCGGCACGCACGGCGGTGCTATGGGGACGGTGTGAAAGAGGAGTTGGAGGACATCGCATCCGATGCGGTGGAGAAATGCCTGGCAAGGCTGGACCGGTTTCAGGGGGAAGAGCTCTGTTCACCACCTGGGTCTATGGGTTCGCGAAGAATGTTCTTCGGAACCACCACAGGAAGAGGGCACGCCGAGATCAAATCTGGGAGGAGGTGCGGAAGGATCAGAGTGCATGGTGGCATGAGCCGCCACCGGATGAGCCCCACTTCGGCGGCGACCCGCTGAGGTGGGTGATCCATCAGGAGAAACTGGAGGCCCTCCACTTGGCTATGGCGGATCTTCCAGTCAACGATGAGGTCATTTTGACGCTGAGGGTGGCAAAGGCACGGCCTGAGGCAGAGACAGCCAGACAGCTGAAGCTGGAGGATGAGGAGGCGGAAAAGCTCTATCGGTGCGCCCTGGAGCTGCTTCGGGGAGCGGTTTTTCCGTTACTATTACGGAGTCCCCAGGCGGAAGAGAGTGGGGCAGCCGAAGTCGGCCTGAAAAAATTGTCCTTGACAAAAGGATGGGACCGCCTTTAATATATAGATATCCGATATATAGGAGGTCTATCTATGGGCATCGATAAAGGATGGATGGCCGGGAGCACAGCGATGCTGCTCCTCCGGCTGCTGGAGGAGAGAGACCGGTACGGCTATCAGATGATCGAGGAGCTCCGCCGCCGCTCAGACCATACGTTTGACTTGAAAGCAGGAACACTTTACCCTTTGCTTCACGGGCTGGAGGAGAAGGGGTGGATTACCTCCTATCAGGGGAGGGGGGCGGAAGAACCCGAAAGTATTATCACTTAACAGAAAAGGGAGGGCGGGAGCTGAAGGAGAAGCGGGCGGAGTGGGACCGCTACACCCGGGCGGTGTCCCGGGTGCTGGAGGGGGGGTCTGTTTTGGATGACTTTTTTGCGGATTACATGGATCAGGCCATGGAGCAGGTGCGCTGGAGGCGTGCCCGGCCCGCTCTGGCCCAGGAGCTGCGCACCCACCTGCTGGACCAGCGGGACGCCTGCCTGGCCCAGGGGATGAGCCAGACGGAGGCGGAGGCGGAGAGCCTGCGGCAGATGGGGGACCCGGTGGAGGTGGGTACCCAGCTGGACCGGGTGCACCGGCCTGCGCCCCAGTGGGGCATGCTGGCCCTGGTTGGGCTGCTGCTGTGCTCCGGATTTTTCATCCAGGCCACCGTAATGCAGCAGCTAGGCAGAGTTCAGCCCTATATGCCTACCGTGATCGTAAGCATCCTCCTGGGGGTCGCCGCTATGGCGGCGGTGTACCTGGGGGACTATACCCTGCTGGGACGGCGTCGGTCCTTCTCTATGGGCTGGGCATGACCGGCCTGGTCCTCCTGACGGTGACGAGTGAAGTCAAGGCCCAGGGCGTCAAGTTGGATGCGATTAGCTATCTCCTGCTGGGGCCGGTGCTCTACGCCCTGCTGATCTATGGCCTGCGAGGGAAAGGCTGGCGGGGACTGCTCCTGGCTCTGGCGGGGCTGGTCCCGCCGGTGGTCCTGCCCTGCCTCATCCCGAATTTCACCAGCGGTGCCATCGCCGGCCTCAGCGGAGCAGCGGTGGTGCTCACCGCGGCGTGGAAGGGCTGGATGGGGGTGCCCCGGAAGAAGGGGGCAGCCGCCGTGGCCGTTGGGCTCCTGGTATTGAACGGGGCCGCGCTGTGGCATCTGTCTCAAAGCCCTTATGCGTTGGAGCGGGTCCGATTCGCCCTCCACCCGGAGCTGGACCCCCTGGGGCTGGGATATTTCCCCATGATGGTCCGGGAGATGCTCTCCGGCGCCCAATGGCTGGGGAAAGGGGAGCTGGGGGAACTGAGCGGAGCGGCTGGCTATCTCCCTGGCGTTTCGGATTACTGGCTGGCCCGGGTGATCCACGAGCTGGGCTGGGCCGCTGGGCTGGCCCTTCTGGCCCTGATGACTGCCCTCTTCGCACTGGGGCTACGGCGCTGTATGCGGCAGAGGGGGGATGCTGGGACGCCTGCTGTCCACCGCGGCCCTGACGACTCTGGTCCTGGAGACAGTGTGCTTTGTGGTCTATGATCTGGGATTCCCCTGGCCGCGCCGCTGGTGCTCCCTTCCTGTCCACCGGTGGGCGGTATATGGTGGTCAATCTGCTGCTGCTGGGGCTGATGCTGTCCGCCTTTCGGGAAGAGAGGCTCCCTGCAGGGGCAGAAGGGCCCGCCGCACAGTCAAGCCGGGGCCGCCCTCTGATCTCCTGGAGGGACGGGGATCTGGTCATCGCCTTGGGCAGAAGGACGGGAAAAATGACCGCAGGGGAAGCCTCCGACGCATCTTTGAATAAAAGGCCCTCCAGCGGGGATTATCTGGAATTTTGTTTTTTCCCGGGACATGTGTCTGGGAAGGGACATCCCATACAAAAGATGCCTCAGACAGACAAAACCTCCGGCTCAGCCGGAGGTTTTGTCTTAAAAAGTGGAGCTGTTTCGGATCTCCGCATCAGGACCAGCTGAACCAGATGCTGCCGTCCTGATCTGCCATCACGTCCATCGCGCCGTCCAGCAGCTCGGCCACGTCGGCCCGGGTCAGCGGGTCGGCCATGGCCTGGGCGCTGTCGTCCCCGCCGTGGATAACGCCTGAGGCGGACAGGTTGGCCGCGGCCTGGCCGGCCCAGTGGCCGCCGCTCTCAGAGGCAAAAGACCTCCGCGGGCACGTCCAGGATGCCCATGAGGTTATCCAGCATCACCGTGGCCTCCCCCGGGTCACCGTCTCACCGGAGCCGAAGACGGGCTGGCCCTCCTGGTCCAAACTGCCTTGATAGCCCCTGCCTCCAGGGCCGCGGAGCCAGAGCCCTTGGCCCAGGTGGGGATGGCCTCGTCGTCATAGAAGCCGGTGAGGGTCACGTCCTCCAGGGGTTCCAGGCCGGTGGCCGCCATGGCCATGGTCAGAAATTCCGCCCGGCTGACCGGCTGGTCTGGGTCAAAGAAATAGCTTCCGTTGACATAGGAGCCCACAAAGATGCCCTCTTCGGCCAGGCGGATGGAGGCCTTGTGGGCAGGGTTGCCCTCCATATCAGCGTAGGTCACCTTGGTGTCCGGCTTTTCGATCTGGATGGATACCTTGGCCTCGGGAGATACGTTGCCCGCCGGGTCCACCGCCACATAGGTGAAACTATCCTTGCCAGTCTTGTTCTCATAGGGGTATAGACGAACTGGCTGGAGCCGTCCTCCGCCACAGTCACGGCCCCCGGGCGGGGGTGGAGGTGAGCTGGAAGGTGAGGGAGTCCCTTCGCCGTCCTCCGCGTCGAACCAGCCGGTGATAGCCACATTTTTATAGGTGGACAGGTCCATATTCCGGGCGATGGGGGGCCTCGTTGGCCTCGGTGAGCAGATAGAGGGTGACGGTCACCTCCTCACCGGTCTCTCCGGTGGTAAAGGAGGAAGGAAGGTGAAGGCAGTCTCGTTGACAGAGGGGTGGGCAGAGCTTGGAACTGGAGCCCGCTCAGGGCGGAGGCGTCCACCAGGGCGCCCTCGGTCAGGGGGCTGTCCTCCTACGGTGAGCATCCCTGCGCCGATATCGGGCAGAGTTTTCAGCGTAATGGCGGCCAGCGCGGTCCCGCCGCTGCCGCCGGAGACAGGGAAGTCCTCGGCAGAAAAGGAAATGACCTGCCCCACCATGCCGTTTTTGGAGAAATCGGAAACGCTGGGGACATCAGTTTTCTTGTTCCAGAAGAAGGCGGAGGCGGGCAGGGACAGGGTACAGACCAGCGCCAACGCCAGCACCGGGGCGAGCATCCTGCGGAAAGCTGGGGAATGATTCAAAGGAATGACCTCCTTACTTTGTTGATGTGCCCTTATTTTCTGTGCTAACAGGAAAAATATGCGGGCCCACATGCCGGAAAAGCCCATGGAAGATATTGAGAACCAGCAAAAGGGAAGTGCAAAAGGAGCTTTGAGGCAGATCCTCCACATCATCTTATTTAGATACAGAACGGGCAGAACGAAGTGCTGCCGTGATGAATGGGGGGGATGTTCTTCCATCAGAACAAATCGCCGGGATCGGGCGTGTATGGGACACGCCCCTGTGTGAGACGGCAAGACCTGGCGCGCCGCGCCGGGCTCAGCGGTCAAAACCATCCGAAAGAGGGAAGATAATGACAGGTGCCTTGACGGGGGCGGCAAAGGGGATACAATGAAAAAACTATGGATGTCCACGGGATGCCGCCGGGGGCGCGGCACCGGCCTGGAAAGGAAGTTTCATTATGAAGACTGGATTGGTGCTGGAGGGCGGAGCTCTCCGGACGATTTTTTCCAGCGGGGTGTGCGACGCCCTGCTGGACGGCGGCGTGATGGTGGACTACGTGATCGGGGTGTCCGCCGGGATCGCCTATGGGGTGAGCTATATCTCCCGCCAGCCCCGCCGCAACCTGGAGATCGTGACCCGGTACGCCGGGGACCGGCGGTATATGGGGATGAACAACCTGGCGGACCGGCACAACAGGAGCTACTTCGGCCTGGAGTTCGTCTATGACACCATCCCCAACGAGCTTGTCCCCTTTGATTACCAGACCTTTGCCGCCTATCCCGGTCAGGTGGAGGCGGTGGTGACCAACCTGAACACGGGGAGGCGGAGTATATGCCAGTCCCGCGGGAGGATGACAAATTCCTGCTGCTCCAGGCCACCTGCGCCCTGCCTCTGATGTTCCCCATCTACCATCTGAATGGACAGCCCTATCTGGATGGCGGCGTGGCCGACTCTATCCCCTATGAACGGGCCTTCCAGCAGGGGGGTGCGACCGGGTGGTGGTGGTGCTGAGCAAGACCCGAGCTATGTGCGCCGGCCGGAGAAGCTCCAGCCGGTGATCGAGCGGACCTACCGGGAATATCCCAACTTCTGCCGGGCTATGGCGCGGCGGGCAGAGCAGTACAACACCTGCCGGGAGCGCCTGTTCCAGCTGGAGCGGGAGGGCAGGGTACTGGTGCTGGCCCCGGTGTCCACCACAAGGTATCCCGCATCGAGCGGGATACCAAAAAGCTGAGGATGCTGTGGGGAGATGGGTATCAGCAGGCGGTGGACCGGATGGACGAGATCCGGGCTTTCCTCACGCCGGACAGAGCGTGACCTCGTCCTCCGCAGCTGGACAGCTGGGCTGGAGGGCCAGCAGAGCCAGGGCGTCCCCCAGCACAGTGAAGAAGGCGGCCATGCGGCCCCGCTCGTCCACGTCGGCCTCCCAGGCCAGGAGGACGGCCAGCAGGACGGCCGCCGCCAGAAGGATGTAGGAATTTCGGGAAAACATATGGGACAAAAAAGACCACCCCCCGCAGTCCATTCTATGTGGACGGCGGCGGGGCGGTCTCTTTAGTCAGAAAGTGGGGCGGTACAGTAGACCGTCACGCCCCCCGGCAGTAAGATAGAGGGCGGCCTCCCGGATGCCATCGGTGTGCCCTGTGATACAATACACCGCCCAGCCTGCATCGGCGCCGGGGAAGGACAGGGGGTAGGCGGTAGTGCCGTCGGAGAGGGCCTCGCCGGGGGCGAGGGTGCCGCTCCATCGCTCCCCGGTCTCCGGCCGGGTGAGGACCACGCTGTCTGCCTCCACCTGGACGGACAGGGAGAGACGGGGAACGTCCTTTCCCCTTCCCAGCCTGGGGCGGCGGAGAGCAGCGCGCCTCCCTTCTGGTCAGTGACGGTGAGGGCCTGCCAGTCCAGACCGCGGGGATCCCATTCCCCAGCCCACAGCCGGGCAGGGGGAACAGGAGCAGCGTCAGCAGGAGAGGGAACAGGCGCTTCATTTCAGCCTCCTCTCCAGGCAGTGGAGCCGGAAAACCAGTACGCCGCAGGCGGCGCACAGGAGGGCCAGTAGCGCCGGCCGGAACCAGGCGGGGAACAGGGGAGCCGAGGAAGTGATGATAACGGTGGGGCCCTCCGCGCTGCCGATGACCCCCATCTGGGGCTCGATCACCCAATGAAAGTAGAGCTGGGAGACGCCGTAAACCAGGTACGGCAGCAGAAAGAGGAAGCAGAAGACCGCCGCGGCGGTGCAGACCCACCGGAACAGCCGGAGATAGCGCAGAACGGTGGTCTGCTGGTACTGGTCCATAGCGCGGGCCGCCACCTGTCCCGCCTCCTCTACGGACAGAGTGGGGAAGAGGTCCGCTCCCCTGGAGCAGCTCCACCAGAGAGACCTCCAGGGTCTGGGCCAGGGGCTCCAGCAGCTTCAGGTCGGGAAATCCCGTCCTGTCTCCCATTTTGAGACGGCCTTGTCCGTCACGTGGAGCCGCTGGGCCAGCTCCTTCTGGGTCAGCCCCGCTCCTTTTCTCAGCTGGGCCACAAAGGACCCAAAGCGTATGTTGTCCATACAGCCCCTCCTTTTCTATTTTATTATGACATGGGGCGGAAAAAAGTCAACCTACGAAAAGTAGACAGGGCCAATGAGGGAAAATCAGGAGTAAAATTCCGGACTTCGGCGCAAGCTACTTCTGAAAAAGGAGGAATGCATCATGGAGGAGAACCAGCAGGGGGAGCAGCAGGAGATGGAGCAGGCCATCCAGCCCATCGTGGAGATGGGGTCCTCCACCATTCGGACCGGCCGCGGTACAGTCCATGTCCTCACCATCGTGGGGCAGATCGAGGGACATCAGCTGCTGCCTCCCACCAGCAAGAGCACGAAGTATGAGCATGTGATGCCGCTGCTGGCCATGGTGGAGGAGAGCGAGGAGGTGGACGGACTTCTGGTCCTGCTGAACACGGTGGGCGGGGATATCGAGGCGGGGCTGGGAATTGCGGAGCTGATCTCCAGCATGTCCAAGCCCACCGTCTCCCTGGTGCTGGGCGGCGGGCACTCCATCGGCGTGCCGCTGGCGGTGGCGGCCAAGCGCTCCTTTATCGCCCCCTCCGCCGCCATGACCATCCATCCGGTGCGGCTGAGCGGTCTGGTCCTGGGCGTGCCCCAGACCTTCAACTATTTTGAGCGCATCCAGGAGCGTATCCTGCAATTTGTGACTGCCAACAGTTCCATAAAAAGGGAGACCTTTACAAAGCTGATGCTCCAGACCGGAGAGCTGGCCGCCGACGGGGCAGCGTGATCTACGGTGAAGAGGCGGTGGAGCTGGGGCTGATTGACCGGATCGGCGGCTTGTCAGATGCCCTATCCTGTCTGCACGAGATGATTGAGGAACGGAAGAGGGCCGCCCCTTCCCCGTAGGGGACCCATCAAAGCTGGTGCGGCCCGGAGGATACTTTCGGTTCTTGCATAAGGGAGGGGCCCCTCCCGCCTCCATCTTATAGGGGGAGTTGTCACGGCGGATGCAGTGACGGATGAGAGACACCAGGGCAGTCAAAAAAGCTGTGAGGAATTTTCCTCACAGCTTTTTTTATAAATCGGTACTCTGAAGCTTTTCTGAAGAGAACAGTGAACTAAAGGGGAGGAGCGATAGACTGCGGGAAGGCAAGGAGCCTATCTGGTCCCAAAATGTTCGCCAGCGTAGCGGGAGGAGCTCCTCTCGGAAGCTTGGGTGGGCGATGGAGGCCGTAGCCTGGGCCCGCTCCAGCAGGGACAGGCCGGTGAGGTTGACGACCCCGTACTCCGTCGCCACATACTGGATCATGGTACGGGGGCGGAGACCACGCTGCCCGCCGGGATGCAGGGGACGATGTTGGACTTCAGTGTGCCGTCCTTCTTTTGGTGTGTGGAATTGAGGCAGATGAAGCCCTTTCCGCCCTTAGACCGGAAGGCACCCTCCAGGAAATCCAGCTGCCCGCCGATGCCGGAGAGCTGCCGGGCGCCGGCGCTTCTGCGTTTTCCTGGCCCATAAGGTCCAGTTCCACACCGCCGTTGATGCTGATCACATTGCTCATCTGCCCGATGCGTTCCGGGGAGTGGACATAGTCCACATCGCTGGGGCGGAACAGTCCGGGCTCCCGGTCCAGCCAGTCATAGAGCTCCTGGGAGCCCATGGCCAGGTTCCAGGTTGCATATCCCCGGTCCACCTCCTTGCGGCTGTTGGTCAGCTTTCCCTTCTGGAACAGGCGCAGAAAAGCGTCGCTGATGGTTCCGGTGTGACAGCCCAGATCCTTGATGTCGGAGTCGGCCAGCATACTTGCTACCGCAAAGGGGACGCTTCCCACCCCCAGGGAGAGGACCGCTCCGTCCGGAATCTCCTGGGCCACCAGCTGGGCGATCCTGAGATCAGTGGGGCTGGGGTCCCGGTAGGTGCGCAGGGGCAGGGGTTCATGCTCACCCTCCACGATATAATCCGCCTCCGAGAGATGGACGCGGTGGCTGCCGTCCACCCCTTGCAGCCGGGGCAGGCGCTCGTTGATCTCAAAGACCACCGTGCGGGCGGACTGGAAGATGGTACGCCAGGCGTAGTTGGAGATGCCCAGGCCGCAGTAGCCCTGGTCATCCGGCAGAGAGACGGGGACAAATGCCGTGTCGCAGCGGATGTGCCGGTCCCGGTAGAGGCAGGGCAGGGAGCGCAGGATCATGGGCAGGAACTGGACCAGGCCACGGGCCTGCAGCTTCCGCTCGTAATCCCCCAGGTGCCAGCTCTAATAGTGGAAGGAGATCTGCTCCGGGTCGCACTCCACCACCTCGATCCTGGGGCGGATGACCAGTCCGCCGCGGATCTTCACGTCTGTCAGCCGGCCTTTCCGGGCGGCCAGCGCCCTGTCCATCAACTCCGGATATCCGCCGCCGAAGCCGTAGTCTACCCAGTCACCGGAGCGGACCGCCCTCTCCGCGGCCACCTCCGGTGTCACAAATTTGCTCCTGTCAAGCTCCATATTGACCTTGTCCTCCGTTTCTGTCTCTGTGTGGTGCGGCCCGATAGAGATCCGCCGGTGATTTGCTATGTCCCATATAGTACACAGAAATGCGGGCTCTGTAAATAGAAATGAGCATAAGAAATATCTCCGGAAACAGAAAGCGCTCTGGAGAGAGGAGGCCCGCTCAGGAATACAAAAATGGGATCGGGAGAAATTTTTAAAAAGGGGTTGACAAATTTAGCACCAATGTATTATTGTACTAATTGCTTAATACAATAATACGAACGGAAAGGAGCACAGACATGCAATGGCAGCTGGAAGGCGACCGGCCCATCTATCAGCAGCTGGTGGACCAGATCATGATGCAGATCGTCAGCGGGCAGCGGAAGGCGGGGGACAAGGTCCCTGCCGTGCGGGAGCTGGCGGCGGAAGCCGGGGTAAATCCCAACACCATGCAGCGGGCGCTGGCCGATCTGGAGCGCCAGGGCCTTCTGTACACCAATCGGACCAGCGGACGGTATGTGACGGAGGATGAGGAAATGATCACAAAGATCAGGGAACGGATCGCGGAGGAGCGGATCTGTGCCTTTTTGAGAGCATGTCCCAGCTGGGCTTCACCCAGGAGCAGGTCCTGGGGCTGATCCAGCGGGAGAGAGAGGAGAAGAACGCATGAGACAAGACAACGATTTGGTGGTCTGTCAGGGACTGACCAAGCGGTTCGGCCGCCAGACGGCCCTGGACCGTCTGGACCTGAATTTGCCCAGGGGCAAATTCATCGGCCTTCTGGGCCCCAACGGGAGTGGAAAGACCACCATGATTAAGCTGATCAACGGGCTGCTGACTCCCACCGAGGGGACCGTTCTGGTGGACGGACAGGCGCCGGGGACCTACACTCACAGCATCATCAGCTATCTGCCGGACCGCCCCTACCTCAGCGACTGGATGCGGGTGTCCGACCTGCTGGCCTTTTTTTCCGACTTTTACAAGGATTTTGACCAGGTGAAGGCGGACGAGATGCTCAAGGACCTGAAGATCGGCCCGGGGCAGAGACTGAAGGTGCTCTCCAAGGGCACCAAGGAGAAGGTGCAGTTGATCCTGACTATGAGCCGGAAAGCCCAGCTCTATGTGCTGGATGAGCCCATCGCCGGGGTGGACCCGGCGGCTCGGGACTACATCCTAGGCACTATATTGTCCAATTACAGCGAGGAGGCCAGTGTCCTGCTCTCCACCCACCTGATCGCCGACATCGAGCGGGTGCTGGACGAGGTGGTCTTTATCCGGGAGGGCGTCATGGTCCTGCACAAGGACGTGGACGCCATCCGGGAGGAGACGGGCAAGTCGGTGGATACTCTGTTCCGGGAGGTGTTCGCATGCTGAGCAAACTGATTCGATACGAGTGGAAGGCGGTCGCGCGGGTGTGTATCCCCATGTATGGCGGCCTGATCCTGGCGGCGATGCTGACCCACTTCCTGCTGGGGAACCTGGAGCGGTTCAGCTCCACGCTCTATGATATCATCACTATGGCGATGAGCACCCTGTGCTTCGGCCTCTTTATGGCTGCCTTCGTGCTGACCCTGATCATCCAGATCCAGCGCTTTTCCAAAAATCTGCTGGGGGACGAGGGATACCTGATGTTCACCCTGCCCGCCAGTGTGTCCCAGCATATCACTGCCAAGCTGGTTGTGGCGGTGCTGCTGGACGTGCTTTCTGTGGCGGCCGCCATCCTGGCCGTGCTGGCCCTGGCGCTGGACGGCACCATGTGGCTCGACCTGCCCGGTGATTTTTTTGACATGATCGTATATGTGGACTGGAGCGACTGGCTGCTCCTCCTGGAGGTGCTCATCCTGTGTCTGGCCGCCGGCGCCGTGGGCATGCTGCACATCTATGCCAGCATTGCGGTGGGCCACCTGGCCCGGAAGCACCGTACCCTGGCAGCCTTCGGCGCCTATTTTGGCTTTGCAGTGGCGCTGAATATCCTCTTTACCGGTATGCTGGAGATCTTCGTCTCCTCCCCTGGATGGCGGAGATCGGCCGCTGGTTTATGGAGCTGAAGGGGGATACGGGGGACACCTGCTCATGTGGCTGCTGATGCTGGGCATCGCGGTGCTGGGTGCCGGGTTCTTTGCTCTGACCCGGTATCTCCTGAAAAACCATCTGAACCTGGAATAAGGGATGCCGGACCGTTTTCAATGGGGGCGCCGCGGACTGCGCGGCGCCCTCTTTTTTGCGGGCAGGCGGGGCATAGGACGGGCCCGCAGCTCATAATCTGAGGGCAGGAAGAACATCCCCTGGAAGGAGGTCCGAGCATGGAGACCAGGATCGCGGAGCTGCGGTACAAGGAGGTCATCAGCGTCACCGACGGCAGCCGGTTTGGATATGTGGGGGACATGGAGGTGGACCTGGACAGCGGCCAGGTCCGGGCGCTGGTGATTCCAGGGGCGGCGGCGGCTGTTCGGCCTGCTGGGCCGGGAGGAGGACCGCTGCATCCCCTGGGACCGGGTGCGGCGGTTTGGGAGGACATCATCCTGGTGGAGCAGGAGCCCCAGCCTCGGGCACTGCGCCGCCGCCGGTGAGAGGCGCGGAACGGAAAGGCCCGCCGGTCACAGACCGGCGGGCCTTTCCCCATGAGGGGAACAAAAAGGGGGAGGTCAGCGAGCAAGATCCTCACAGAAGTTCATGAGGATCTGGGCCACTTCGGCCCGGGTGGCGGTGCCGGCGGGGTCCAGATAGCCTCCGGGTCTGCCGGAGATCAGGCCCTCGGACACGGCCCAGCCCATGGAGTCGGCCGCCCAGACGGCGACGCTGTCCCGGTCGGCGTAACCGCTCAGGCTGACGGAGGCGCTGGTGTCATAGCCCTTGTATCTGGCGTAGCCATAGAGGATCAGGGACAGCTGCTCCCGGGTCACCGGGGCATCAGGAGCGAAGGAATTTTCACCCATGCCGGCCACGATGCCCTGGGCCGCGGTCCAGTTCACCGCATCGGCGTACCATGCGCCGGCGGCCACATCGGAGAAGGTGGCCGCGCCGGAGACAGCGGGCTTGTCCTCCATAGCATAGAGGATCTGGGACAGCATGGCACGGGTCAGTGTGCCGTTGGGGGAGAAGCGGGAGCCATCGGTGCCCGACATGATGCCGTTTTCGGCCACGTAGGCCACTGCATCATAGTACCAGTCGTCCTCTGCCACATCGGAGAAGAGGGGCTGTTCCTCCTCCTGCTCCAGAGCCGTAAAGACGGCCTCTACCGTGACCTTGGAGGCGGGCATCTGGAAGGTGTACTTGCCGTCGCCCTTGTCGGTGAGCTTGACGGAGTCCCCGTTCTTGTCGGTGACGGTCAGCTCGTCCAGCTCATAGCCCTCGTCGGGCTTGACGGTGATGGTGACCGTGGTGCCCTTGGAGGCGCTCTTGTGGGAGACGGTGACGTCGCCGTGGCGGCCGCTGTCCACGCTGACCGTGTAGGTGGCGGAGCCGCCGGAGCCGCCGCCGGAAGAGCGGCGGGAGATGGTATAGGTGCCGTTGCCATCATCCGTCAGGCGGTAGCCGGAGGCGGCCACCAGAGTGGGCAGGGTATTGACGCCGGCACCTTTTTCCAGGGTAAAGGTCTTGTTGCCCTGGATGGTGACCGTGCCCAGGTTGTCCTTCAGCACAGTGATGGTGCCTCCGTCGGCCACCGCGTCGATGGCGTCCTGAAGATTGGCGTAGCCCCACATCTTCCACCTGGGCCACGGCCTCGTTGGTCAGAGAGAAGGTAAAGGGGCTGAAGCCGTGGAGGGTGGTGAAGAAGAGGTTGGCATCCCCATCCGCATCGGCGGTGTAGAAATAGGTCCGGCCATTGGAGGCCTCGTGCTTGATATAGACGGTCTTGCCGGCAAAGTCGTCGGGCAGGGTTAGGGGTGACATGAGCGGTTCCAGTGATGT
>VOFB01002476.1_pt1 | contig 28470 bp, 53 predicted proteins | sample 5384141 | NCBI WGS metagenome assembly VOFB01 (sample SAMN12384721, study PRJNA508395) | human gut metagenome | isolation source: healthy gut A | host: Homo sapiens | reverse complement strand
ATCGTACTTCGTTCCGGTGCATGTGCTATCGTTCATGATTATCATATGACATTAGCCTTAGCGATGGGTTCTGATTTTATTATGCTAGGTAGATATTTCTCAAGATTTGATGAATCTCCTACAAATAAAGTTCAAATTAATGGACAATATATGAAAGAATATTGGGGAGAAGGTTCTGCTCGTGCTCGTAACTGGCAACGTTATGATATGGGGGAGATGCTAAACTTTCTTTTGAAGAAGGTGTAGATTCTTATGTACCATATGCTGGAAGTTTAAAAAGATAACGTTGGTTTATCATTATCAAAAATTAAACATACACAATGTGCTGTGGTGCTTTAACAATTCCTGAATTACAACAAAAAGCTAAAATCACTTTAGTATCAGCTACTTCAATTGTTGAAAGGTGGCGCACATGATGTTGTGTTAAAGACTCTAAAGAACAAAATAAGACTTCGTTGAAGTCTTTTTTATTTTTAGACATATTGTTATAATAGGGTGACAAAATGGCTGGTAAAGTGTATGAAATCATGACCAAGGCAACTTTATCAAAAGGAACGAAAAAACGATTCCTAAATATGATTATGTTGTTAATGAGATTGATAAAAATACTAAGGATGTTGTTTGTAATCAGCAATATCAAGGAATCATTAGGGACATCAACCATTTATAGAAAGGAAGTTTTATTTGCATATTTGTATAGTCATTTAAATGAAAGTTATTTATTAAAACAACAAATTACATGCCAAGATGCTATTGATTTAAATATGAAAAGATCATCAACTCAGTCAAAATGATCAAATCATTGTTGAAAGTCAATACTTACCTCGATGTATCCATGCAACCTTAGAAAATAAAACAATGCACATCGAAATAGAAAAAACAAATGTCTTTAAAAATCATTGGTGATACAACAATTCTTGTAGAAAAGTAAAACAAATGATGAAAGAACTTGAAATGAAAATTAATCCCGATTTCATAACATAGAAAGATGTTTCTTTCTATGTTATAATAATCAACAATTAGAATGAGGTGTAAAAATGAAACAAAAAATACAGTCAATGATGATGCAATATTTTAGGTATCAAGGAACAAAATAAAAGATGCTATTGTGATGTTTAGATTAGGGATTTCTATGGAAATGTTCTTTGATGATGCGATAATTGTTTCTAAGAACTAGAACTTGCTTTAACAGGGGAAAAATGCCGCGCTAAAGAAAGGAGTTCAATGTGTGGTGTTCCTTTTCATGAGTGCAAGTGGATATATTCAAAATTAGTAGATAATGGACATAAAGTCGCGATGTTGAACAATTAACAGATCCTGGAAAAAAAAGGTATTGTTGAACGTGGTGTTGTTCAAATTGTCACACCAGGTACTATTTTGATGAATCGATGACAAAGAATAAAAATAATTATATCGCATGTATGATGATTTTTTTGATTTTGTTGCTCTTGCTTTTGTGATATTACAACAGGTGAATTTCAAGTCGTCAATATTGATAAAGGATCATCTTTAAATAATCAATTAGCTTCGATGGAAGTTAAAAGAAATTGTTGTTAAAAGTGATTGTACACGCCATAACTTTAATGATTCAAGGTATGGTATCTCATTATGATACTAATGAAGCATTTAATGAAAAATATCGAGATATTTTCATAATATAAATTTAAAGAAATCAAAGTATCTACTTTATTATTAAATTATTTAATTGAAACACAAAAGAGACTTAGAACATCTTCAAATGATTGAAGAAATCAATAATCAAGATTTTATGACAATGGATCTTTATACTAAAAATCATTAGAATTAACTGAAAATTCTAAAGATCATGAAAAATATGGTTCCTTATTTTGGCTATTAGATATGACAAAATCAGCAATAGGAGCAAGACTTTTAAAAAATTATATTGATCGACCACTTTTAAAAAGCCATTGAAGAAAGATTGGGCATATTGTTGAAATCTTTACTCAACAATTTATTCAAAGAGAAAGTATTAAAGAAATATTAAAAGAAATCTATGACTTAGAAAGACTATCAAGTCGTATTGCTTTTGGAAACATTAATGCAAAGAGATTTAAAATGGATTTCTTCTTCTTTAAAAAGTCTTACCAGAATTAAAACAACAACTTTATTCATTCAATGAACCTTTAACAGATCAATTAGCCAATCAAATCATTGATCTATCACATATTCAAAACTCATTGATGATGCTATTATTGATAATCCCTCCTCTTACGATTAAAGAAGGAAATATTATCAAAGATCATTTTAATATGAAGAAATTAGATGAATTACGTTATTTAAAGAGATCATGGAAACAATGGTTAGTTGATTTTGAACAAAAGAAAGAGAAAAACAGGTATTAAAAACTTAAAAGTTGGGTATAATCGTGTCTTTGGTTTATTATATTGAAGTTACAAAAGGAAGTTTAGATCTTGTTAAAGATGAATTCGAATATACAAAGAAAACAAAGTTTATCGAATGCAGAAAGATTTATTACACCTGAATTAAAAGATATGGAAAGTAAGATTTTATCAGCACAAGATAAAATTCAAAATTAGAATATGTTTTATTTACTCAAGTTGAAATGAAATCAAAAAAGTCCATTTGATTCAAGATGTTTCGAAAATTATCGCGCGTGTAGATGTTTATCAATCTCTTTTGCAATGTTAGCAAGTGAAAATAGTTATGTAAGACCTGTCTTTAATGATCAAAAAATCATGGATATTAAAGAAGGTAGACATGGTGTCATTGAAAAAAGTCATGGGGCATGGTAAAATATGTACCTAACGATGTTTCAATTGATGAAAATTCACCAGTTGTCTTAATTACAGGGCCAAATATGGGTGGTAAATCGACTTATATGAGACAAGTAGCTTTAATTGTTATTATGGCACAAATTGGTTCCTTTGTTCCTGCTAAATATGCTAATTTAACGATTTTTGATCAAATCTTTACGCGTATTGGAGCAAGTGATGATTTAATTAGTGGTCAATCAACTTTCATGGTAGAAATGTTAGAAGCGAATAATGCTTTACGTTTTGCTAGTGAAAAATCTTTGATTTTATTTGATGAAATTGGTCGAGGAACAGCAACTTTTGATGGGATGGCTATTGCCCAGGCAATGATTGAATATATTGCCAGTGAAATTCATTGTATGACATTATTTTCAACCCACTACCATGAACTTACATTTTTAGAAGATAAAGGTCTTGGAATTCAAAATGTTCATGCCAGTGCTAGAGTAGATAATGATCATTTAGTATTTGAATATTTAATTAAAAAGGACGTTCTAATAAATCTTATGGGGTCAATGTGGCTAAAACTTGCTAAATTACCAGATGAAGTAATCAATCGTGCTAATTTAGTATTAGAAACACTTGAAGAAAATAACGTAGAAGATCGTTTAATTGAAGAAAAACAAGTTCAAGTTATTGAAAAAGAAAGTGAAGTTGAAAAATATTTAAAGACAATTGATCCAATGGCTTTATCACCATTAGATGCTTTGTCAACTTTAATCGAATTAAAGAAAATTAGTAAAGTAGAGGTGGCCTATGAAAATAAAACAACTTGATGATATTTTAGCAAATAAAATAGCAGCTGGTGAAGTCATTGAAAGACCGGCAAATGTTGTCAAAGAATTAGTTGAAAAAAATAGTATTGATGCCTCTTCTTCTAAAATAGATATTATTATAGAAGAAGGAGGAATGAATTTAATTCAAATTATTGATGATGGATCAGGAATGGATAAAGATGATGCACGTCTTTGTTTTTCAAGACATGCAACAAGTAAAATCTATAATGATCAAGATTTATTTTGTATTCAAACATTAGGCTTTAGAGGCAAGAAGTATTCCTTCTATTGCTTCTATTTCTCATTTTGTTTTAAAACCAGTGATGGAAGTCAAGGATCAACAGTAATTTATGAATTTGGTAAATTTATTGAACAAAAACAAAGTGATCTTAATAGAGGAACAAATATATCTGTTTCAAAGCTTTTTCAAATGTACCAGCAAGATTAAAATATGTAAATCTGTCAATGCTGAATTTGCACATATACAAAATTATGTAGAAAGACTTTCTTTATCTCATCCAGATATTGCTTTTACTTTAATACATAATGATAAGATGACTTATAAAACAAATGGAAATGGAAATTTATTAGAAGTTATTCATCAGATTTATGGGTTATCTGTGGTTAAAAAATATGTTGAATTTAAAAGCTGGAAATGATGAATTTCAAATAGAAGGTTTTATTGGAAAAATTAGTGAATAGGGCAAGTAAGAATCATATTGTTACGATGGTCAATCATCGTATTGTTAAAAATCAAGTAGCAATCGATGCTATTAATCAAGCATATCGTAAATATTTAGCAGATAATCGTTATCCCATTGCAGTCATCAATATTGAAATTGATCCTTATTTAGTGGATGTCAATGTTCATCCAAGTAAGTTAAAGTTAAGTTTTCTAAAGAATACTGAATTAAAACAATTGATGATTTTTTGATGCGGTATCTAAAACTTTGGAAAATGTTAATTTAACTTACCAAGTCAAAGAAGAAAGACCAGTCTTTAAGCCACAACTAGATCAAAATGGATCTAGATATTGATTTTAGACAAGAAATTCCTACAAAAGTTCAAGAAAAACCGCAAGCTTCATTTATTCAAGAAAAAAAACAACCACTATTTGTTCATGAAGAAAAAATGAATATATAACAGAACCTGTAGAAAAGCTTTTTGAAGAACCTATCCAACTTGAAAAAGTTGAAGTGTCTTTAAAAGAAATGAAAAAGAAAATATTTGTAAAAAGCACAAATTCATGGAACTTATATTGTAGGTGAAGATGATAGTGGAATGTATTTGATAGATCAACATGCTGCACAAGAAAGAATCAATTATGAATATTTTCTAGAAAAATATAGTCATCCAGATATGACAATGAGAGATTTATTAATACCTATTACAGTTGAATATCCTTTAAGTGAATGTATGATGATTGAAGAAAGAAAAGATTTATTAAAAGAAGTTGGCATTGATTTAGAGCCTTTTTGGTAATGGTTTTATTATTAAACAACTGCCAATGTGGATGAATCAAATTAATGAACATTTATTTATTGAAGATATGATTCAACAGATATTAAAAGATAATAAAATTGATTTACTTTCTTTACAAGAACATGCTATAGCAACATTAAGTTGCAAAAGCATCTTTAAAAGGAAATAGTCATCTATCAATTGAGTCAATGCAAACAATTGTTGATAATTTAATGCGTTGTGATAATCCTTATGTTTGTCCACATGGAAGACCAACGATTATTCATTATTCAGCATATGAATTAGAAAATTATTTAAGAGGGTCGTATAATGGAAAAAGTAATTGTTGTAATTGGACCAACAAGTGTTGGTAAAAAAAAATGGGAGTAGCTCTTGCTAAAAAGTTCAATGGAGAAGTTATTAGTGGAGATTCTATGCAAATTTATAAACAGATGGATATAGGAACTACAAAGTCACAGAAGAAGAAAAAAAGGGCATTATTCATCATTGTGTAGACATTTTAAATTCTGATGAAACATATAGTGTTCATGATTTTCAACAAACAGTAAGAAAAAAAGATAACAGAAATTACCCAAAGAGGACATGTTCCAATAATTGTTGGTGGAACGGGATTGTATATAAAAGCAGCTTTATATGATTATCAATTTGATGAAATGGAAAATGATCATCATGCAATAAATGAAAAATATAAAGATTATACAAATGAACAATTACATGATTATTTAAAATCAATCGATGAAGAAAGTGCAAAAACATTACATTTTTAATAATCGTCGACGTGTTTTAAGAGCTATTGAAATTTATGAAACAACAGGTAAGAGGAAAGTGAAATGTTAGAAGAACAAGAGCATATTTGTTTATATGATGCTTATTTTGTGGGATTAACGCTTCCTAGAGATGTTTTATATGAAAGAATTAACAAACGTGTTGATGTGATGATGGAAAATGGTTTAAAAGAAGAAATGGAGCGTCTTTATAGTCAAGGACTTACAAGAAATCATCAAAGTATGGAAAGCGATTGGTTATAAAAGAATGGTTTGATTATTATGATCATCAAATTGATTTAAATGATGTTTTAGAGCTAATAAAAAAACATTCAAGACAATACGCTAAAAGACAGTATACTTGGTTTAAAAACCAATTTGATGTTCATTGGTATGATGTGAATTTAGAAAACCTTTTGAAACAAACCATTGAAATTAAGTAAATGAGATGATATAGAAAATCCTAAAAGTTTAGGATTTTTTAAGGATTTTAATTTTTTAATATTACTTTGTACGCCCATGTTTTAAAAATACGTCGATAATTTTCAGCTAATGCTTTTTCATATTGACTTGTCATCCAAGGTACATAGAATTGATTATTTGCGATTTGATCAGGTAAATATTGAATATATTCCCATAACTCAGGACGGTCATAATTATATTTTTCATCCTCTTCTAGACCAACAGGTGTTAATCTTAAATATTCAGGTGCAGGCAAAGATTGTTGTCTTAAAGAAGCTAAGGCAGCATCAATAGCTGTTCTGATGATTTAGATTTAGGTGAAAGACATAAATCAATAATAGCACTTGCAATAGGAATTCTTGCCTCTCAGGAAATCCTACTGTTCTGGCAGCTTGAAAAGCAGCAACAGTACGCATACAAGCATTTGGATTAGCAAGTCCAACATTCATATGCACAAACAAGGACACGTCTTTCCAATATTCAATATTTATATTCTATCAACTTTTGCAAAATAATACATAGCTCCATTAGGATCACTTCCACGAATAGATTTTTGTAAACCACTTAAAGTATCATAATATTGATCTTCATCTTTATCAAATTGACCATTAGCTTGTGTTAAAGCATTTTTAGCATCTTCAATAGTAATATGATTATCATGAGAAATAATTGTACATACTTCTAAACAATTATATGCAAAACGAATATCTCCTGATGAAAGACGAGCAATATGTTGCAAGACTTCTTCATCACATTGATATTGATGGTGATAGCCTTTTTTCGCTATCTAAAGCGTGATGTAAACCTTGAATAATATCTTCTTGAGTTAAAGGCTTAACTTCAATGATTTGACATCTTGAACGAATGGCAGGATTGATAGAATGATAAGGATTAGCTGTTGTACATCCAACAATAATCAATAGACCACTTGCTACATAAGGAAGTAAATTATCTTGTTTCATTTTATTCATACGATGAATTTCATCGATAATGACAAAAGACCATTAGATAATTTAGCTTCTTCAATAATCAAATCCATTTTTTTTATTTCCTGTAGATGCATTAAAAAGTACGACAAGGCATATTTAAATCATGAGCCAAAGCCATTGCAAGAGTTGTTTTACCACAACCTGGTGGGCCGTATAAAATAACAGACATTGGATGATTCTTTTCTACAAATTTAGTAAATAAACCATTTTCACCAATAATGTGTTTTTGTCCTAATATATCTAAAAGAGATTGAGGTCTCATATTATAAGCTAAAGTTCCACTCATAAAAAAATCTTCCTCCTTAATACAAAATGAATTATAATGATTATAACACTTTTATAAAAAAGAAAGGTAGAAATGAATATGAGATTAGTTGTACAAAGAGTAAGTGAAGCAAGTGTGGAAATTGAAGGAGAAATAAATGGACAAATCAAACAAGGATTTATGGTATTAGTAGGTAACATTGAAAACTGAACAGGAAAGAATAAAACACAACGTCAATTAAGTTAAAGAAATAAAAAAGAGCTAAACAGACCAAAGTTGTCTGAAAGAAATAAGACAATGGAGAGTTTGATCCTGGCTCAGGATGAACGCTGGCGGCGTGCCTAATACATGCAAGTCGAGCGAACCACTTCGGTGGTGAGCGGCGAACGGGTGAGTAATACATAAGTAACCTGGCATCTACAGGGGGATAACTGATGGAAACGTCAGCTAAGACCGCATAGGTGTAGAGATCGCATGAACTCTATATGAAAAGTGCTACGACTGGTAGATGATGGACTTATGGCGCATTAGCTAGTTGGTAGGGTAAAGGCCTACCAAGGCGACGATGCGTAGCCGACCTGAGAGGGTGAACGGCCACACTGGGACTGAGACACGGCCCAGACTCCTACGGGAGGCAGCAGTAGGGAATCTTCGGCAATGGGCGAAAGCCTGACCGAGCAATGCCGCGTGAATGATGAAATTCTTCGGAATGTAAAATTCTGTGATGAGGGAAGAAAGGCTCTAGAAGGAAATGGCTATCCATTTGACGGTACCTTACTAGAAAGCCCCGGCTAACTATGTGCCAGCAGCCGCGGTAATACGTAGGTGGCGAGCGTTATCCGGAATTATTGGGCGTAAAGGCGCGCAGGTGGTTGATTAAGTCTGATGTGAAAGCCCACGGCTTAACTGTGGAGGGTCGATGGAAACTGGTAAACTTGAGTGCAGAAGGGGAGAGTGGAATTCCATGTGTAGCGGTAAAATGCTTAGATATATGGAGGAACAACGGTGGCGAAAGCGGCTCTCTGGTCTGTAACTGACGCTCATGCACGAAGGCGTGGGGAGCGAATAGGATTAGATACCCTGGTAGTCCACGCCGTAAACGATGAGCACTAAGTGTCGGACGTCGAAGTTCGGTGCTGAAGTTAACGCATTAAGTGCTCCGCCTGGGAAGTACGGTCGCAAGACTAAAACTCAAAGGAATTGACGGGGACTCGCACAAGCGGTGGATGATGTGGATTAATTCGACGCAACGCGAAAAACCTTACCAGGCCTTGACATACCGATGACGTCTTTAGAGATAGAGAGTTACCTTCGGGTACACCGGATACAGGTGGTGCATGGTTGTCGTCAGCTCGTGTCGTGAGATGTTGGGTTAAGTCCCGCAACGAGCGCAACCCTTATTATTAGTTGCTAACAGTAAGATGAGCACTCTAATGAGACTGCCGGCGAAAAGTCGGAGGAAGGTGGGGATGACGTCAAATCATCATGCCCCTTATGGCCTGGGCTACACACGTGCTACAATGGCTGGTACAACGAGTTGCAAGCTGTGAAGGCGAGCTAATCTCTAAAAGCCAGTCTCAGTTCGGATTGTAGGCTGCAACTCGCCTACATGAAGTCGGAATCGCTAGTAATCGCGGATCAGCACGCCGCGGTGAATACGTTCCCGGGTCTTGTACACACCGCCCGTCACACCACGAGAGTTTGTAACACCCGAAGTCAGTGGCCTAACCGCAAGGAGAGAGCCGTCTAAGGTAGGACAGATGATTGGGGTGAAGTCGTAACAAGGTATCCCTACCGGAAGGAGGGGATGGATCACCTCCTTTCTATGGAGAAAGAGACGTTTCTTTAGTTTAGTTTTGGAAGAATTTCTTCTAAATATTGATTTTATAAAACTAGATAAATTCCATTCAAACAGAAGAAAAAAGATAAAGAATTATTTTTATAGGTTAAGTTAATAAGGGCGCACGGTGGATGCCTTGGCACTAGAAGCCGATGAAGGACGTGACTAACGACGAAATGCTTTGGGGAGCTGTAAGTGAGCAATGATCCAGAGATGTCCGAATGGGGGAACCCGCTAGTGGTTATACGCTAGCACCATATGGTGAATACATAGCCATATAGAAGACCCAGGGAACTGAAACATCTAAGTACCTGGAGGAAAAGAAAGAAAATCGATTCCCGTAGTAGCGGCGAGCGAAGTGGGAAGAGCCCAAACCGGCACTAGCCGGGGTTGTAGGACCTTCATAATTGACAAATCATGATAGCCGAGTGGTCTGGGAAGGCCAACCGGAGAGGGTGAGAGTCCCGTAGGTGAAATTGTGAAATGCATGGAAGGAATCCTGAGTACGGCGGGACACGTGGAATCCCGTCGGAATCAACGAGGACCATCTCATAAGGCTAAATACTCATTAGTGACCGATAGTGAACCAGTACTGTGAAGGAAAGGTGAAAAGAACCCCTGGCGGGGAGTGAAAAGAACCTGAAACCGTGTGCCTACAAGAAGTTCGAGCCCGTTAATGGGTGAGAGCGTGCCTTTTGTAGAATGAACCGGCGAGTTACGTTATGATGCGAGGTTAAGTTGAAGAGACGGAGCCGTAGGGAAACCGAGTCTTAATAGGGCGAATAGTATCATGTCGTAGACCCGAAACCATGTGACCTACCCATGAGCAGGTTGAAGGTGAGGTAAAACTCACTGGAGGACCGAACCAGGGCACGTTGAAAAGTGCTTGGATGACTTGTGGGTAGCGGTGAAATTCCAAACGAACTTGGAGATAGCTGGTTCTCTCCGAAATAGCTTTAGGGCTAGCGTCGATGGCAAGTCTACTGGAGGTAGAGCACTGAATGGGTGAGGGCCTCATCTCGAGGTACTGATCTCAATCAAACTCCGAATGTCGTATAGATATGATAGCCAGTAAGACCATGGGTGATAAGGTTCATAGTCAAAAGGGAAACAGCCCAGACCGCCAGTTAAGGTCCCAAAATTATGCTAAGTGGGAAAGGAGGTGGAGTCGCATAGACAACTAGGAGGTTGGCTTAGAAGCAGCCATCCTTTAAAGAGTGCGTAATAGCTCACTAGTCGAGTGATTCTGCGCCGAAAATGTATCGGGGCTAAACGGACCGCCGAAGCTGCGGATTGACACTTAGGTGTCAGTGGTAGGAGAGCGTTCTAACAGCGGAGAAGCAGTACCGGAAGGAGCTGTGGAGCGGATAGAAGTGAGAATGCCGGTATGAGTAGCGATAAGACAGGTGAGAATCCTGTCCACCGTAAGCCTAAGGTTTCCAGGGGAAGGCTCGTCCGCCCTGGGTAAGTCGGGACCTAAGGTGAGGCCGAAAGGCGTAGCCGATGGATATCAGGTTGATAATCCTGGACCACTTATTAAACTGATGGAGTGACGGAGAAGGCTAAGTTGGAGCGTGTTAATGGATTCACGTGTAAGCAGTGAGGTGGTCATGTAGGCAAATCCGCATGGCATAACATTGAGCTGTGATGCCGAAGCCCGTATGGCGAAGTCAACTGATGTCACGCTTCCAAGAAAAGCTTCTAGGAGTACTTTAGTAAGTGCCCGTACCGTATAACGGACACACGTAGGCGAGGAGAGAATCCAAAGACGAGCGAGAGAACTCTTGTTAAGGAACTCGGCAAAATGACCCCGTAACTTCGGGAGAAGGGGTGCTTTGAAAGAAGCCGCAGTGAATAGGCCCAAGCAACTGTTTATCAAAAACACAGCTCTCTGCTAAATCGAAAGATGATGTATAGGGGCTGACGCCTGCCCGGTGCTGGAAGGTTAAGAGGAGAGGTTAGCGCAAGCGAAGCTTTGAATTGAAGCCCCAGTAAACGGCGGCCGTAACTATAACGGTCCTAAGGTAGCGAAATTCCTTGTCGGGTAAGTTCTGACCCGCACGAAAGGCGTAACGATTTGGGCGCTGTCTCAACAAGAAACTCGGTGAAATCATAGTACCTGTGAAGATGCAGGTTACCCGCGATCAGACGGAAAGACCCCGTGGAGCTTCACTGTAGCTTGATATTGAGCACTGGTGACACATGTACAGGATAGGTAGGAGACGAAGAAGCCAGGACGCCAGTCTTGGATGGAGTCGCTGTTGGGATACTACCCTTGTGTTTGGGGTTTCTAACCCGTGGCCATGATCTGGTCAGGGAACAGTGTTAGGTGGGCAGTTTGACTGGGGCGGTCGCCTCCTAAAAGGTAACGGAGGCGCCCAAAGGTTCCCTCAGAATGGTTGGAAATCATTCGCAGAGTGTAAAGGTATAAGGGAGCTTGACTGCGAGAGCTACAACTCGAGCAGGGACGAAAGTCGGGCTTAGTGATCCGGCGGTACCGAATGGAAGGGCCGTCGCTCAACGGATAAAAGCTACCCCGGGGATAACAGGCTGATCTCCCCCAAGAGTTCACATCGACGGGGAGGTTTGGCACCTCGATGTCGGCTCATCGCATCCTGGGGCTGTAGTAGGTCCCAAGGGTTGGGCTGTTCGCCCATTAAAGCGGCACGCGAGCTGGGTTCAGAACGTCGTGAGACAGTTCGGTCCCTATCCGTCGTGGGCGTAGGAAATTTGAGAGGATCTGCTCCTAGTACGAGAGGACCAGAGTGGACATACCGCTGGTGTACCAGTTGTTCCGCCAAGAGCATGGCTGGGTAGCTACGTAGGGACGGGATAAACGCTGAAAGCATCTAAGTGTGAAGCCTCCCTCAAGATGAGATTTCCCATAGCGCAAAGCTAGTAAGACCCCTTAAAGACGATAAAGGTAGATAGGTCAGGAGTGTAAGCATGGTGACATGTTAAGCGGACTGATACTAATAGGTCGAGGGCTTGACCGAAAAGGCAAGCGAGCTTGAAAGAAGAAAAACTACTGTCTGGTTTTGAGTGTCCTGAAGACACTTGACAAGAAGAATCTGGTAATGATAGCATGATGGACACACCTGTACCCATGCCGAACACAGAAGTTAAGCATCATCGCGGCGAAGATAGTACATTGTGCGAAAATAGCTCGTTGCCAGTTCCTTCTTTTTTTATGTTTTACATGATCCTTGACAGGTCATACCCTTGTGGTATGGCTTTTTTTCTGATATGTGTTATTGCATAATATAAAATAGAGATAGTTTTAAGTTGCTATTATTTGATGTTTATAAACTTTCTGAAATTATTTGAATATCTTGACTTTTTGTATGAATTATTATTGGAAATTAGTAAAAAAAGACATCTTTTCGAGGCCTTTATTATTAGGTTTTATTTTTATGTCATGATATTTGAAACTACTTTTCAAAATCTTGTGGTTTTAATAATTAAAATAAAAGCAGACATTTTCTGTTATATGAGGTTTGCTCTTTTCGTAATAATAACTAACGCTAATGGATTAGCTGTTTACAATTTTTAAGTTATGTGCTATTAAAGAATTAGATATAGTTATTTTTAATTTCTCTTTTCATTAAATTTTTTCCTTATTTATCTTGTCATAGTTATTTTTCTATTCTTAAGCTTATTAAATGTATTTTTAAATCAATTACTTGCTTATTCGAATTTTAATTAAAGAATATTATTATTAGTTGTCAGCTATTCTTTTAATACACTAATTTTTGAGTAGGTTTACCGTTTATTGTGTTACCAATGTTAAAATCAAATTAGTAAAAATATCTGGACTATAGCAAGACACCAATAATAGAGCATATAAAAACATGAGGTCTCCTCCATAGAAAAAAACCTCATGTTATCTAATTAGCTTCGTTTTTAAAAAATATCATGTTATTTCATGAAGCCTATTATTACATTTTTACTGTAGATTTAACTAATTCAACAACTTCTTCAGAAGTAGCACAATCTAATGCTTTTTCTACTAAAGCTTCCATATCAGCTTTTGATACGCTCTTAATTAATTTTCTTTGAGCTAAGATTGAAGTAGCTGACATAGAGAATTCATCTAATCTAAACCAAGTAATAATGGAGCTGCAATAGCTTCACCAGCCATTTCTCCACACATACCAGCCCATTTACCTTCAGCATGTGCTGAATCGATAACATGTTTTAATAAGTTTAAGATTGATGGGTTGAATGGCTGATATAAATAACTTTACACCAGAAGACATTCTGTCTGCTGCAAATGTATATTGTACTAAGTCATTTGTTCCTACTGAGAAGAAATCAACTTCTTTAGCAAATTTATGAGCTAATACAGCAGCTGCAGGAATTTCAATCATGATACCAACTTGTAATGTATCACTTACTTTAACACCTTCAGCAACTAATTTTTCTTTTTCTTCCATTAAGATTCCTTTAGCTTTACGGAATTCTTGTAAAGTAGCAATCATAGGGAACATGATTCTTAAATCACCATAAACTGATGCTCTAAGTAATGCTCTTAATTGAGTTCTAAAGATATCTTCTCTTTGGAAACATAAACGGATTGCACGAACACCTAAGAATGGATTCATTTCTTTTGGTAAATCGATAGCTTCGATTTCTTTTATCTCCACCGATATCTAATGTTCTAACAACAACCGGTTTACCTTCCATACCTTCTAATACTTCTTTATAAACTTCAAATTGTTGTTCTTCAGTTGGTAATTCAGCAGATTCCATATATAAGAATTCAGTTCTGAATAATCCAACACCTTCACCACCATTTTCTTTAACACCTGCTAAATCTTTTGCTGAACCAATGTTAGCAACTAATTCAACTTGATGTCCATCAGTAGTAATTGTTTTTTCATTAACTAATTTCTTTAATTCTTCTTTATAAGCGATGAATTCAGCACGTTTAGTTTCATATTCTTTAACAGTTGCTTCATCAGGATTGATCATAACTGTTCCTTCAATACCATCAAACAATTAAATCTCCATCTTTAACTTCTTCTGTAATTGTTTTACAAGCAACAACTGCAGGAATTTCTAAAGAACGAGCCATGATAGCTGAGTGAGAAGTTCTACCACCATATTAGTAGCAAATCCTCTAACTAAGTTTTTATTTAATTGTGCTGTATCAGAAGGAGTTAAATCATCAGCGATAATAACAACTTCTTCATCAATTAAAGCAGGGTTTGGTAATGGTTTACCAAAGTAAGTTAGCTAATAAACGACGAGAAACGTCTTTAATATCAGCAGCTCTTTCTCTAAAAATAATCATCATCCATCATTTCAAACATTGCAATGAAACTATTTGCAACTGCATCTAATGCAGCTTCAGCGCATAATTTTTTCATTATTGATTTTGTCTAAAACTTGTTTTTTAATTCAGGATCTTGAAGTACTAATGCATGAGCATCAAATACAGCAGCTTCTTCAGCTGATAAGTTTTTAGAAGCAGCTTCTTTAATTGCTTCTAATTGTTTAGCTGTTTCAGCCATACAATCTTCAAATTTTTGATTTCAGCTGCAACATCTTCTACAGTGTTTTGTGTTACAGTTAAATCAGGCATAACTAGTTTGTACCTTTAGCAATTGCAATACCACTAGAAGCCCCAATACCTTTAATCATAGTATTAAACACCTCCATATTTACATTCCAATTCTAACCTATTTTTATTGAAAAATAAAGATATTTTCATTGTACGAAAGGACTTTTAAGAAAAAGATAAGTATTTATTGAATTGTTTGTCTAGACATGATAAGATGTTGTCGAGGAGGAGTTTGCAATGAAAGTTATTATTGTTGAAAATTATGAAGAAGCAAGCCAAGAAGCAGCAAAAATTTTATTAATCAAGTAAAGGAAAAACCAAATAGTATTTTAGGATTAGCTACAGGATCTACACCTGTTAGAATGTATGAATTATTAAGAGAAGATCATGAAAAAAATCATACATCATATAAAGATGTTAAATCATACAACTTAGATGAATATTTTGGATTAGATGCAAGTCATCCACAAAGTTATCATTATTTTATGTATAAAAACTTATTCAATGGAATTGATATTAAAGATGAAAATGTTCATGTTCCATGCGGACAAGGAAATATTCAAGAAAACTGTGATGAATATAATAAAATGTTAGCTGAAAATCCAATTGATATTCAATTATTAGGAATTGGTTCAAATGGACATATTAGTTCAATGAACCAGGAACTGATTTTAATTCAAAAACACATTATGTTGATTTAAAAAGAAAGTACTATTAAAAGACAATGCAAGATTATTCTTTAATGGAGATGAAGATGCTGTTCCAAAACAAGCAATCTCTATGGGAATTCAAAATATTATGGATGCTAAAAGTGTTGTTTTAATTGCTTGTGGTAAAAATAAAGAAAATGCTGTTAAAGGAATGATTGAAGGACCTGTAACTCCAGAATTACCAGCTAGTGTATTACAAAATCATAAAGATGTAACTGTAATTATTGATAAAGCAGCTGCAGCTTTATTAGAAAAAGAATATTAAAATTCATGAGGGAGAAATCTCCCTTTTTTTTGTTTAGGTTGAAATTTTTATCATTAAACTGTAAGATTATATTACTAATACAGAAGGTGAAAATTATGAAAAAAATAAGACTTAAAGAATTATTTAATATACCTAATTGTTTATGCTATTTAAGAATAATACTTATTCCTATTTTTTTACATCGCTATTTTTTAGCTGGAAGTAAAGAAAGATTATTATATATGTGCTACTATTTTAATTATTTCAGGTCTATCTGATTTTTTAGATGGTTACATTGCAAGACATTACCAGATGATTACTGATTTTGGGAAAGTTATAGATCCAATTGCTGATAAATTGACACAATTTACGGTTGCGTTTGTTTTAGTTTATACGTATTCATGGATGTGGTTATTACTTCTTATCATTGTTTTAAAAGATGGAATGCTGGCTTTAGGGGACTTTATTTATATGAAAAAAGGAGCAAAGGTCCAAGGAGCCTCATGGTGGGGAAAATTTCTACTGCTATCTTTGATGTTGTCGCAATCGTATTAATTGGAATACATATTCCAAATTCTATTTTTAACTATTTCAATTTTTGTTTGTATTGTGTTGATGTTATTATCACTTGATTTTATATGCTAAACAACTGTTATCAATTTATAAGGAGCTTAAGAATGAATAAAAATGGCAAATAAAGTTAAGTTGTTATTTAGAACAATTAAATATAGAGGTTGTTAAAGTAGAAATGATTTTAAATCAATTAAATAGATTAAAAAATAATCAAGAGATAGCTAATTATATAATTGAAAGGATCTTTTAAAAACAAAGTGTCAATTAGAATTATCACTTGCTTCTTTGTGTATTATTCTAAGAAAAATGTGTGAAAATCAATTTATTACTTTAAATCAAGTGAAAGAAGAAAAGATATTAATAGTATTATTCATTCAAATAGATTTGACTTTTTGAAGATTATAAAGTTTATGTATATTCACAAAAAGGTGAAGAAGAAGTCAATATCATTCAATTACTAGATTATGCAAAAAAGATATTTAAAGAAATCGTATGATTTTTTTGGACATCTTTTTTTATTTTATCAAGATAAAATAAAACTAGGTGAATAAAATGAATATTAAAAAAAAAATTGTGGTATTGTTTTGATTGTTTTGGGAATCATCTTAACGTTAGATCGAACAAAATGAATTCAAAGGTATTGTTTCAATTATTGTTTATTATATTCAAGAATACTGGCCTTTATTCATTTTATTTTTGCGGTGTTTCATTGCTTGCTACACCACAAAAAACTAAAAAGAAATGAAATAAAAATACTGATTTTATATAGCTAAATGAATTGAAACACGATAACAAAATGATAATATGTATAACGAAAAATGGAGGAAACAAAAAATGAAAAAAAAAAAAGACCTATCGTATTATGTATTATGGATGGTTATGGTATTTCTGAAAGCATTAATGGTAATGCTGTAAGACTTGCTAATACACCTAACTTAGATGATTTAATGGCTATGTATCCAAACACAACTATTTCAGCTAGTGGTATGCCAGTAGGATTACCTGATGGACAAATGGGAAATAGTGAAGTTGGGCATTTAAATATTGGAGCAGGAAGAACTGTTTATCAATCATTAACTTTAATTAATAAAGCTTTAAATGAAAAAACTTTTTTGAAAATGAAAAATTCTAAAGCAATTCAACATGCTAAAGATAATGGTTCTAAATTACATATTTGGGGATTATTATCAAATGGTGGTGTTCACTCATCAAATGAACATATCTTTGGTTTATTAGAATTAGCTAAACAACAAGGTTTAGATAAAAAGTATATGTACATGCTTTTTAGATGAAGAGATGTTGCTCCTGATAGTGGTGTTAATTTGTAAAAGAATTACAAGATAAAATTGAAGAAATCGGTGTTGGACAAATTGCATCAATTTCTGGTAGATACTATGCAATGGACAGAGATAAAAGATTTGATCGTATTGAATTAGCTTTTGATGCAATCGTAAATCATAAAGGTGAAACTTTGAATGTCCTGTTCAATATGTAAAAGATTCTTATGCTAAAGATGTTTTAGATGAATTCGTTATCCCTGGTTACAACAAAAACGTTGAAGGAACAATTGATGATGGAGATTCAGTAATCTTCGCTAACTTCAGACCAGATAGAGCAATCCAATTAGCTTTACAGTAATCACAAATCCTACATTCTATGAAGGATATGTACCAATGAAAAACAAGTTAAAGATTTAGAATTCGTATGTATGATGAAATATGCAGACAGCGTTAATGGAGAAATCGCATTCGTTTCACCTGAACTTACAAATACTTTAGGAGATTATTTATCAGCTAAAGGATTAAAACAATTAAGAATTGCAGAAACTGAAAAATATGCACACGTTACTTTCTTCTTTGATGGTGGGGTTAGATAAAGAAATCGAAGGAGCCACTCGTGTATTAGTTAATTCACCAAAAGTTGCTACTTATGATTTACAACCTGAAATGTCAGCTTATGAAGTAAAAGATAAATTAATTGCTGAATTAGATAAAGATATTCATGATGTTGTCATTGTTAACTTTGCAAATTGTGACATGGTAGGACATACTGGTGTTATTCCTGCAGCAATCAAAGCTGTTAGCGTTGTTGATGATTGTATCGGTGAAGTCTATGAAAAAGTTCTTGAATTAGGTGGAACTATGTTAATTACTGCTGATCATGGTAACGCTGAAGAAGAATTAGATGCAGATGGAAATCCATTTACTGCACATACAACAAATGTTGTACCTTTTAATTGTTACTAATTCTCATATAGGGATTAAAAGAAGGCGGAAAATTAGGAGATTTAGCTCCAACAATGTTACAAATTATTAGGTTTACCAATTCCTGAAGAAATGGATGGAGAATCTTTATTAAAATAATCAATAAGTTCATATTGATTTCATTTTTTTAATAGGTATATTAAGTGGGTGTAGTCATACTACATCCACTCATACTATACAGAAAGATTTATCAAAAGATCAAATCATAGAAATCAATTATGATGATGTTTTAAAGAAAATAAATCAAAAAAGAAGATTTTGTTTTATATATTGGAAGATCTGATTGTAAAAGATTGTCAAGAATTTGAACCTTATTTAAAAATATTTAAAAAGAAAAATAAAGGAGTTTATCTTTTATTATTTCAATATTAAAGAATATCGAGATCAAGCGAATAGTCAGAAGCAACAAAAAAGAAAAATCTCGATATAACCAAATGAGAAAAAAACTTGATTTTTCATGGACACCTACTTTAAAATTAGTGATCAATGGGAAATTTGTAGATCAATATACTTTTTAGATGAAGATTATTATTCATTACCAAGCAAAAACAAAAAGAAAAAAACAGGATTATATTGATAAACTTTCATCTTGGCTAGACCAAATATACCAAGATTAAAAAGAAAGGATTGATAAAATATGAAAAAATGTCCAAAATGCCATAAAAATATACCAAGTAATGCAAAAGTATGTCCTTATTGTGGAACACCTCAATCTGGCTATCAACCAATGAAACGTACCCCTAAAAAGAAAATACGCATTCATTTATCCAATTTTGATTATTGCATTTGTTTTCTTACCTATGGGAATTTCTTATTTCTTTGCATTTAATACATTATCTGATAGTGGAATAAATCAAACAGCAACATTAAAAAACATATACAAAATCAAATCAAGAAAACAGTTGTATATCAATATGATTCCTTAAAAGAATTTTCAAAAAAAATGTTAAAAATAGTAAAAAATATGTCAATAAGATTAATAACATGGAATCGTCTTTAGAAAAAAAAATAGTTGGAACAAAAAATATGGATTCAGAATATTTGTTTCAAATAACAAATAATAATAATCTTTATGTATCTGTTCAATATGATATTTCTTTAGATAAACAAAATACAATGAGTATTTCTTATGATTATGATTTATCAAAAGAAAGCCAATTACAGTTTGAATATCATTTTAAATGATATTCAACAATTAGATGATGGCTATCAACAATTAAATCAACAAGTTATTAAAATAAATCAAATCATTACACTATTTAATGAAAAAGATAATCAAGAATTAATTCAAAAACATTAAATGATTTAAAAATAATGAAGCTGAAATTACAAAAGAAACACTTTCTCATTATGGAAAAGGAATGACACAATCAAAAAGGAAACGATCAATCTTCAATAAGAATATTTAATTATAAAGATACATATCGTTTAAAATTTTCTTATGATTCAAATTTAAATTTAGAAAAATTTATATAAAGCCAAGAAATTGGCTTTTTTTCTTTTTATGTAAACAAGCATAATAGGGATAATTATAGGGAAAAGTAGGTGAATCGATGAGAAAAATTGCAGTTTTAACCTCAGGAGGAGATGCACCAGGAATGAATGGGGCTATTCGTGCTATTGTTCGTGTAGGAATAAAAAAGAGGTTTTGAGGTTTATGGTGTTTATGAAGGATATAAAGGATTAGTAGCAGGGAATATCAAAAAAATTAGGGTATAGTGATGTTTTCTGAGATATTATCTAAAGGGGGGAACTATTTTAGAATCTTCAAGATTACCTTCATTTAAGGAAGATAAAGTTCAAGAACAAGCAATTCATCAGCTTAAACAAAGAGGGATAGATGGGCTTGTTGTTATTGGGGAGATGGAAGTTATAAAGGAGCTTTAGCACTTAGTCAAAAGGAATTGATTGTATTGCTATTCTGGAACAATTGATAATGATGTTAATGGAACAGATGAAACAATAGGCTTTCATACAGCACTTTATAACATTATCGATGCTGTTAATAAATTAAGAGATACGTCTAGTTTACATCATCATTGTTTTGTTGTCGAAGTTATGGGAAATCATGCAGATAATCTTGCTATATATTCTGCAATTGCATGTGATAGTGAAATTGTTATTACAGATAAAACAGAGTATGATGAAAATAAAAAATTATTGAAGAACTTAAAATTTGTGAAGAAGAGTATCATAAAAAACATACGATACTTATTGTAAGTGAAAAAAATATTAGATGTTGAAAAACTAGTTAATCGTATTAGCGAAGAAACTGGATATTCAGGAAGATCAATTGTTTTGGGACATATTCAAAGAGGTGGATCACCTGTTCCTGAAGATCGTATTTTAGCATCTAAAATGGCAGAAGAAGCCATTTGTTTATTAGAAAAAAGAAAAAAAGTGGTTTATGTATCTGTATGAAAGATAATCAAATTATATCTAAAAATATTGAAGAAGCTTTAATTGAAAAAAATGAAAATCATGATCGTTTATATCAATTATTTTTTAGACTTAGCTTAAGGAGAAGATATGAAAAAATATTATTTAGTGATATTGATGGAACAATTGCTAATGACAATTTACCCATTACTTATAAAGATCAAGAAGCTGTAAAAAATTAAGAACACAAGGTCATTATTTTTCATTTTGTACAGGAAGAAATATTCAAGAAACAAAACTTATCACACCACATTTTGAATATGATTATCTTGTTTTAAATAATGGAGCAATGATTGTTGATCAAAATGATCAAGTTCTTTATCGAAAACAAATAAAAAATGAAATTGCTAAAGAAATACTTAAAGAAAGTTATCAAAATATCCTTATCTAAATTATACATTTTTGATGGTCAACAAACATATGGATATATAAATCAAAAAAACATGTATTTTAACAGAAAATGGTTATCAAGAAATAGCAGGTGATTTTTAGAAATATTAGATCATACTCAAGATGATATTGATATTGATATTGTATGTGCTTTTCATCCACAAGAAAAATTAGATGAAATACTTGAAATTCAAAAACAAATCCACCAAAAATATGTAGGTATTCATGCAACACTTAATGTTGTTTATTTAGATATTACAGTAGATTGTACTAAAGGAAGTGGACTTAAAAAGCTTTGTTCATTATTAAATCAAGAAGTGATTTCTTATTGTATAGGAGATTCTTATAATGATTTAGATATGTTTGAAAAAAGCTGATCATGCTTATACTTTTAATCGTGTAGAAAAACAAATAAAAGAAAAGACAGAAAAACAAGTTGATTATGTTTATGAAGTCATCAACGATATGTTAGAGGGGGAATAACAATGAGTTGGCAAGATAAATTAAGACAAGTAGAACCATATGTAGCAGGTGAACAACCAAAAAATCAACAATATGATTAAATTAAATACGAATGAAAATCCATATGGTCCATGTAAACAAATAAAAGATATTTTAAAAGAAATCGATATTGAAAATTAAAACTTTATCCAAATAGTGATGGAGAAGAATTAAGACATGCTTTAGCTAAGTATCATGGTTTAAAAGATGAACAAGTTTTTTAGGAAATGGTTCAGATGAAGTTTTAGCACTTACATTTTTAACATTTTTTAATGGAAGTGATCCAGTATTATTTCCAAATATTTCTTATTCATTTTATCCAGTTTATTGTGATCTTTACCAAATGAATTATAAAGAAATTATTTTTGATCAAGATTTTAAAATGTATGTTGAAGATTTTAAACAACCAAATTCAGGAATTATTTTTCCTAATCCTAATGCACCAACAGGATTACTTGTTTCTTTAGATTTTATAGAAGAAGTTTTAAAAAGTAATCCAGACAGTATTGTTGTTGTTGATGAAGCTTATATTGATTTTGGAGGACAATCATGTGTCCCACTTATTCATCAATATGAAAATTTAGTGGTTATTCAAACGTTTTCTAAATCAAGATCTTTTGCTGGAGCTAGATTAGAGTAGCTTTAGGAAATAAAGAAGCAATCTCTCATTTATATGATGTAAAGAATTCTTTTTAACTCGTATCCTATTGATTATATAACTCAACAAATTGGACTTGTTTCTGTTTTAAATAGTCAAGATATGAAAGAAAAATGTCAAAAAGTAATTCAAACAAGAGAATATACCAAAACGAAAACTAAAAGAATTAGGATTTGTGGTTCCAGATAGTTATGCTAACTTTGTATTTGTAAAACATCCAAAGATTGATGGGGAAGAATTATTTTTAGCGCTTAGAAAAGAAGGTATTATTGTGCGTCATTGGAATAAACCATTGATTGATCAGTATTTAAGAGTTACGATTGGAACTGATCAACAAATGGAAAGATTCTTTGAATTTTTAGAAAACTATTTAAATCAAAAAAAGAATTGTTATGATTTTTCATAACAATCCTTTATAAAAAGAAGCTATAGCGATTGCTATAGCCTTTAATTTTTTCTTCTGTATGATGTAAATCTTCTTTTAATTTGAGTTGTAGAAATTTCAGGAGTTCTTGGTAAATAAATAACTTCTACACCCTCATCTTTTAGATAATCAAATTTACCTTTCCAATCATCTCCGATAACAAAAAGTATCAATATGATATTCTTTAATATCTTTGATTTTTGATCCCAATTTTCTTCAGGAATAACTAAATCTACAAAACGTACAGATTCTAGTAGACCTTTTTCTTTGTTCATAAGAGAAATAACATTTTTTATCTTTTTCAAACGTGTAAATTCATCAGTTGAAACAGCAACAATTAAATAATCACCTAAAAGCTTTCGCACGTTTTAATAAATTAATATGTCCGTAATGTAATAAATCAAATGTACCATAAGTAATAACTCTTTTTCATACCTAACCCTCTTTTTGCTTTTAATAATACTATTTTCAAAATTAATATCTGCAACAGACTTAGTTAGCTCTGTTTTTCGATCACGATTCATTAATGCCTTGACTGCTTCATTTGGACTAACTTTACCTTTAACAATAGCATCGACCATGGCAGTAATTGGCATTTCTACATCATATCTTTTAGCAAGTTGCATTGCAGCAGGTAAAGCGTTTAAACCTTCAACGACCATACCAACTTCTTTTTGTAGCGTCATCAACATTGTAACCTTGTCCAATTAATGTTCCACATTTAAAGTTACGACTATGCACGCTTGTTGCTGTGACAATCAAATCACCAATTCCGGCAAGACCATGGAATGTTTGTTCAAGGCATCCATTGTTGTTCCTAAACGTGTCATTTCAGAAAGACCACGCGTAATAAGGGCAGCACGAGTGTTATCACCATAATTTAACCCATGGGAAATACCAGCTGCTAAAGCAATGATGTTTTTAAAGCACCACATAATTCAACCCCTGCGGACATCAATGTTTGTATAAACACGCATGCATGTATCTTGGAAAAGATTTTGTACTTTTTCAGCAACTTCTAAATCATCACAAGCTGAAACAATGGTTGAAGGCATATCTCTTACAACTTCTTCAGCATGGGTTGGACCTGATAGAGCTACGATTTTTGCTTGATTTCCTAAAACATCTCGAATAATTTCAGACATTGTATAAAGACTATCTTTTCAACCCTTTAGCAAGATCGATTAAGATTTGATCTTTAATATAATCTTTAGCTGTTTTCATTGTACTTCTCATAAAATGGAAGGAACAGCAACTACGAGATATTCACTATTACATACTTCTTTAATATCTGTTGTAAATTCCATATCATCAGGAATTTCTAATTCAGGTAATTTTGGATGTGTTCTGTTTTTTGAATATATTCAATTTCTTGAGGTAAAGCCGACCAAACCATCACTGAATGATGACGATTGCATAATACTCTTGCGACAGCCATACCCCATGTACCTGCTCCTAAAACACCAACTTTATACATGATAAATAACCTCCTATTTTTTGATGTATTTCATTTTTTCATTTTTTATAAAAACCCAATGATCATCATTTGAATCATTTTCACTAAAATGATAAATCATCGATTACAATTTCTTTTATTTGTTTAATATCTTCAATATGATGTTCAATCAAATAATTGAGCATCATTCCTCTTGCTTTTTTTTAAATACACGGCATTTCGTTTAAAAGTATGCCCATTTCTTATCACAAAATCAAGTTGAATGATTGGAAGATCAAACATTTTTTTCATATTCTTTCGTACTTAAAGAAAGAATAACATCTTCATTTTTTAAATAATCATTTAGTTCTTTATACCAATATTGATATAAATTTATTTCATTTAATTTATGTTTCATTTCTAAACGATGATAATTTACAGCATCATTATAACGTAAAAAAAATTCCATAAAGTGGAGAATTAATTAGTAAATGCTTATCTAAATAATCCCATTCTTCTTTTGATAATTCTTTAAATCAAGCTGTTTAAAAAACAACGCCATTAAATAAATTTATGGCTGCAAAAGTTTCCTCATTATGAAAATAATCATAAATTAATGAAGATTGTTTAAAAAGAAATCTTCATCAAATCATGAATTTGATTAATATCTAATTCTTTTTTAATTGTTTTCTTAAAGATTCTGCTTTATTAAAAAACAATGGTGTTTGTTTTTCAATAGGAAAATGCTTTTCTTTTAAACTTTTTGCATCAGCAATTATAATTTTCATAGACTTCACCACATCCATTATATATTAAAATAAAAAATTATGATATACTACATTCGGTGATAAAGATGAATACAACAATTATAGATAAGATATTAATTCATATGCTCGATATGGAACATAGTCAAATTATTTATTCTGATCAATTTATTGATTTAATAGAAGGAACAACTGAATATTATGATAAAAAAATAGAAAAATGTTTAACGAATACAACCATTAAAGAACTCATTGTCGGAAGTGAACATCATTTATTACAAGCGGCTAGAAATATGATCATTGATGATGAACAATTTATTGCTGAATCTAAAAAGATTGCTCAAGATCTATTTGCTGTCAGCAAACATGTTGAAGAAATGCCTAATAGTAATTTAATGTTTGTTGAATGTAAAGTAGATGGAGAAAAGATGATTCTCATCATGAAGTTAAATTATAAAGTGACCCTATTTCTATTGTGGAAGAAGTAGATGGTAAAAGATTTATTAAATTTGTTAATAGACAAAGTCTTCCACCTAAAACTTCAGCTGTTGAAGAAGCAATTATTATCAATGTTGATAAAAAACACAGTTTCTTTAATTGAAAAAAAAAAGATTTCAAATAGATGGAAAACCAGGCTACTATTTAAATGATCAATATATTAAAGGTGAACCTAAATTAACAGATAAACAAAAAATGAGTATTGTCAATAAAGTTGTTAAAAAGGTTGATAGTGAATATAACGTTTTTGAAGGTGATCCAACAGCCATGGTCAAAAAAGAAATGATTGATTTAGTAATGGAACATTTACCATTAAAACCAATGGAAATTGCGAAGAAGGTCATGGGTGATGATTATAACGCACAAGAAGAAGTTGAAACGATTATGAGAGATCTAGGAATTGAAGAAGATGATGAAATTGTTAATGTCCCACTTTCATTAGATCGTATGTCAAGATGTAAATTGGTTTTAGATGATGATCGTATTATTGAATTAAATGTTGAAGATTATTTAAATCATGAAAATATTACAACCGAAACAGATATGTCAGGATATTCAACAATTACTTTAAATAATATTAAGGATATTAAGATTAAATAAAGACAATAAGTTTTTCTTTATGATAGAATAAACAGGCATATAATGAAAGGAAATAGATAAATGAGTAAAGTAATTAAATTAGGTAACTATAAAGGAATTGAATTTAAAGTAGAAAAAGTACCTGTATCAAATGAAAAGTTGAACAACAAATTCAAATGATTTTAGCTCAATCAAGTCAAACAGAAGAAAAAGATGGAGATACTGTTGAAAACGGTGATATCGCTACAATCGATTTTGTTGGTTTAAAAGATGATGTTGCTTTTGAAGGTGGAACAGGAAATGATTATGATTTAGAAATTGGTTCAGGATCATTTATTCCAGGGTTTGAAGAACAAATGATTGGTATGAAAGTTAATGAAACAAGAGATTTAAACTTAACTTTCCCAGAAAATTATCAAGCAGAAGATTTAGCTGGACAAGATGTTGTTTTCAAAGTAACAGTTAAAAAATTATCTGTAAAAAAAAGAAGCTGAATTAAATGATGATTTTGTTGAAGGTTTAGGTGTACCTGAAATTAAAACAGTTGAAGATTTAAAAGCTTATATTAATGAAGGTTTACAACAACAACATGATCAACAATATGAAGCACAAAAAGAAAATACAATTTTTGATACATTTATGAATGATTGTGAAGTTGAATTAGATGAAGATGCAATTGATGAAGCATTAGATAGACAAATGTCTTATATGGCAAATCAAATGATGGTTCAAGGAATTCAATTAGATCAATACTTACAAATGACAGGTATGGATGAAGAAAATTAAGAGAACAAATGAAACCATCTGCTACTCAACAAGCTAAATTAGAAGCTTTAATTGATGAAATTATTGCTGTTGAAAATATTGTTGTTACTGAAGAAGTTTTAGATGAACAATTAAATATGGTTGCACAAGCTAATCAAATGACTAAAAGAACAAGTATTAGAAAAATTGATTTAGAAGGATTCAAAAGAGATTTATCTCGTATGCAAGCAAGCCGTATTATTGTAAATAATGCAGTTGAAAAATAATGAAAATTCCACGATATAGTGGAGTTTTTATTATACTGTATAAAAATAATTTTTTTCATTGATATTTAGTTTGGTTAATGTAAAATAGGTTGAGTAATTAAAGAAAAAGGGTAAAAATATCTATCTGTATTAAAGGGAATTTCATTTTTATGAAAATCATTGTTTTGGGAGCCGGTAAAGTCGGAAAACACTTATTAAACATATGTCAAATGAAGATCATGATATTATTGTTTGTTGATCAAATGCAACTAAAGTAGAAGAAGTTGTAAACCAATATGATGTTATAGGTGTTGTAGGTAATGGTGGTTCATATGATATATTAATGAAAAGCAGGAGCAGAAGATGCTAACCTTATTATTTGTGTAACTACTTCAGATGAATTAAATATTTTAGCAGGATTAATGGCTAAAAAAAAATGGGAACAAGACACACTATTGCACGTGTTAGAAATCCTGATTATTCATCACAACGTGATTTTATGAGAAATCAATTAGGTTTTTTCAATGATTGTTAATCCTGAACTTGAAGCAGCAAGTGAAATTAGACGTGTTTTTTATCATTTTTCCTTCAGCTGTTAAAGTAGATACTTTTTCTAGAGGAAAAGCAGAACTTGCTGAATTCTTTTGTGGAAGATCAAAGTCGTTTAAAAGAATAGAATTGAATCAATTAATAAAATTACAAAAACAAATATCTTAGTATGTGCTGTAAGTCATAATGAAGATGTAATTATTCCAGATGGAAATTATGCCATTAAACCAGGCAATCATTTATATATTACAGGGACACATCGAGATTTATCAAGATTTTGTTTAGATATCGGTGTTATCACAAATCGTATTAAAAATGTTATCATTGTTGGTGGAAAATTGCTTATTATTTATCTAAACAATTATCTACTCAAGGAATTAAAGTTAAAATTATTGAAAAGGATAAAAATCGTTGTCAAATTTTAGCGTAAAAATTACCATATGTCACAATTATTCATGGTGATGGTAGTGATGATGAATTATTAAATGAAGAA
>VOFB01002550.1_pt1 | contig 28473 bp, 30 predicted proteins | sample 5384141 | NCBI WGS metagenome assembly VOFB01 (sample SAMN12384721, study PRJNA508395) | human gut metagenome | isolation source: healthy gut A | host: Homo sapiens | reverse complement strand
CACCGGTTTTAGGGCTGGAATTCTGGGGAATAAGTTCCGGTCGGGGTATATCCCCTTCGCCTTTGTAATGACGATCATCTCACCGGTGGATTCCAGATAACCGAAGATTTGTCCGGCAGGGATTTCCAGAGGAATGATCCCGGCACAGTTGTGACTTTGGTATTTCTCGGCAAATTCGCAGATATGATACAAGTCACCAAAGCCTGGGCTGGACGTTTCAAAATGGCAGTCATCAATGTAGCGGCAAGTAGGCTGACGAACTTCACCACCGGCGGTATAGTAGCGGATCGAATCGCCGTCCGCAATGCGAAAACAGCCCTTGTAATCCGGGGTGATGAAGCGGATTCCTTTTCGGCCTGTTTCATGTGCCGATCCAGCCACTGTTTCAGATAGAGTAGCAGTAAATGCTATACTCGCCCTTGCCGGGATTCAGCCGGAACATATACGAATAATGCTCTGTATCCGCGCGGAAGCCGTACTCCCGGCCATTGCCGAAACTGCTGTCCGGGGTTTTGGCGCAGGCAGAAAGAAGATCTTTGCGGCTTTTCAGCACACAGCCGTGGCTCTTGTCTTTCCGAAGGGCGTCGATCACCTCATCAAACTCCTGCTTAAAAGCGTCCGACTTCAAATCTGCGCGGTGGTCATCCCAGCTTGTGAAGAACTGCTCTCCGGTGCTACCGAAATCTCCACGCAAATGGCCAATGCAGCCTGTTTGCATGATTAACTGCTGGGACTGGGTGTAGCTGTACATCCGTTCCGTAGGCGTCATGGGCCTGAAAGTCATTTCCATCATCGTCCCTCCCGTTCCGCAGCTTGTTTCTGCCTGCAAATTTCAAGACCTTTCTTTGCCCACTCCGGGAGCTTCTCCATCGGATAAATGCCCGCAATGTCCAGACGCTCAAAGCGGCTGGATTTCCCGGTCAAAAGATCCCGACAGAAGCATGCGGAGCCTCTGCTTTTGGGGGATGCACCGAAGCCACCGGTGCACAGGCGGAGCTGATACGGACCCTGCTGATACTCTCTGCGAAGGGCGTCCGACTTGATGACCACGACTTTGTCATTCAGGTCGTCCTCGTAGTAAAGCGGTTCATATTCCTTGGGGGTCAATAATGTCCCGGCTTACGCCCTCCAAGTGGGGAAACTTCATGGACTCAGCCGTTCTCTCTACCTGTTCTTCGATCCGATTGGCATATAGCTTCACCATTTCCAGAAAGTCATCGCTGACCATGACATTGTTATACTGTGCAAAGAGTTCGTTCTTCTGGCACAGAGCGCACATATATCGCTCGCCGGGAGCGGCGTTCTCATCTTCGCCGAGGACAACCTCGTTGCGACCGACCTGCAATGCCTGCATAATCTCATAGCTGCCGGCCATTCGTTTCTCATCCATTGAATTTGCCTCCTCAATCGGGAGGGCGGCACCATATTGCAGATGCCGCCCGGGTTTCTTATTTCTTCTTGTTCTTCATGTTCAGCACAATCAGCCCCGCGAGAATGAACACCACAAGGCCGATGCCGATGATTGTCTTTGCTGTCATGGATTTACACCTCCTTCCACACGCTCACAGTAGACCACGAATCGCATTTTGTGGTTTTTACTCCGGTAATAGCAGGTCAGCAGGGTCAGCATATCCTTGTCCGGCTGGATCTTGATCTTGTCCACCTCATAGGGATTCAATCACCTCTGTCCTTACCACCCGGTAGGTCAGCGTTTCCACAGATTGGTGATGAATACTTCATCACCCTTTTTCAGAGATACGATATGGGAAAAGTATTTGCCGCCGCGCCATCCCCGGTGACCGGCGAGGACGCAGTTGGTGTTATTGCCGCCTACCGGGATGCTGGTCTGGGATAGCTGGGCAGCGCCCAAAGAAAGGCGATCTGCCGTTGCGCCAAGATAGATGGGCATTTCCAGTTCAATCTCGGGAATGGTAATTACACCGAAGATCTCATCTTCCATGCCGAAATTTCGAGCGCGAAACTGGGCTGCTGATAGGCCCAGGGATCGGAAAGCTCAGATTGCCGTTCCTCCCAGATTTGCTGGTTGTAATCGTGGACGGCGTTCCACAGTGCTTCGTTGGGAATGGTTTCTTCTGTGGGAAGTGATTCCTCGCGGATGCCGGGACTCTCCGGTGTGGAGAAAGAGGTGTCAGGCGCTTCCATCTGTTCCAGAAAGGAGCCAGCGCTGTCCTTCATTCGCCAATCCAGAAAAAAGCCCCGAAAGAACGGGTAAATAAACAGGATTGCACCTACCACGAAGGCAATGAACATGGCAATCAAAATGCTTTTTCTCAGCTTACCCATGCCATCGCCTCCAGATCAGCCATGCAGACCAGGAGAGAATGCCCAGTACGGTCATCACCAGAATGCCAATGCCAAGCCCCTTTACATATTGCTGCTCCCAGGTGGAACGAACAGCCTCCGTTACTGTGGGAACGGTTTCTTCCTCAGTCGGTTTTTCAAAGGAAATCCGGGAACCTCGTACCAGAAGCCGGTGGGTGTTGACCCCATAGGGCGTGCAGGTCACGAGAGTGCAGAGATCTTCGCCGGGGATGATTTCCAACAGGCTGGTGTCATAGGGCAAAACAACTTTGATTTGGTCCACCTGATAGGCAAGCGTCTCGCCCATCACTTCCAGATAGAAAATATCTCCAACCTTCAAATCCACGAGGTCGGAGAACATCTTTTGACTTGCCATGCCGGAGTGCCCGGTCAGAACTGCATGAGTTCCTGGGCCGCCCACCGGGAGGGAACTGCCCAGCAAATGCCCCACGCCTTTTTCCAGGGTGGCGTTGTCGGTTCCGTGAAACACGGGCAGCTCCACTTGGATTTTCGGGATGCGGACATAGCACATGATGCCGTTTCCGGCAAGATTCAACTGGTTCACATAATCTTCGGATGCCCACAGGAGCAAATCCTGAGAATCATCCTCCCATACGCCGGGCTGCAGAGCGGCATTGTACTGCCGTGCCGCTTCCAGGACTTCCTCTTTTTCGGCATCGTCTTTTTGAGCCACGATTTCCCGGTAGTCTGCATGAATTGCGGACTGGTGCGCCTCGTTGTATTTGGCGGCAATCAAGGGATACAGGGTCAATCCCAGCGCGCAGAGGAATGCCAGTACCGCAAGCAAAATGGTTGTCTTTTTCTTCATACAGCACCCCTTTCGGAGGGTCCCGGAGAGACTACTCCGGGACCCATTCGATTACTTCTTATCGGTTTCTTTCTTACGGGTTGCCAGGAAGATTACCACAGCTGCACCGGCCATGACGGCAATGCCAATCACGCTCAGGAGCATGGTGCCATTGTCACCGGTATCGGGCAGGTCAAAACCGGGGGTGTTGACCACCTTCAGGGGCGCTTCGGCGTTGGCGGAGCCGTTGTCGCTGAGCATTTCCACCGCATTGCCGTCCACGGTAGCGGAGGCAGTCAGATAGTTGTAGATCAGCGCCTGCTGGGGATGCCTGCCAGATGCAGGTCAAAGCCACCGTCAAAGGCATAGTGGGGATCGTTCTGCAGAACGCCCAGCACATCCTTGGTATACGCGGTGCAGGGGCGGGTTGCATCATCGGCTGCGGTAATCACCACATGGATGGCATCCTTCAGCAGCACATAACCGTTGGCGGTCTCAATTTCGGTCAGGACATACTCGTCATCTTCCAGACCCTTGACGATGATCTTGCCATAGGCATCGCCGGAGGTCACAGGGTAGAACACGGTGGCGTCTGCCTCTTCCGCAACATGGCCGGTGACATAGTAGATGCCGGTGGCCTCATCCCGCTTGGCAGTGACCCAGTAGTCATCAGTCTCGTTCCAGATCTTGAACTTCACATGCTTGAACATTCCGGTTTCCTCGGCGGTTTCGGAATCTTTGTCAGAGAATACCTTGGTCAGGTCGATGCCAAAGGAGTAAACATGGGCATCGGAGATCAGCGTGTCATAGTAGGTGCTGGAAGTGCGATTCCAAGTCAGAACCACTTCGTTCTCGTTGCCGTTCTGACCGTAGACCATGGAGGCATCGGAATTGACCGTAGCCGTATAGGTCAGGCGGATGGTGTAGTTGGGTAACCCATATACACATTGCCGTTGACATTTTCGGTTCTGCCGTTGATCTCATCCAGACCGGCCTTGGCAATGTCCACAGTCATGTGCCGGTCATCGCTGGAATAGGTCACGCCGAACTTGCCGGAATCCATATCCCAGGTGGCAACTTTGTCGGTGCAGTCCTTGTCGGTGAAGATCTCGATCTTTACGCCCTCAGATTTGTTGTAGCTCAGGCCCTGGGAAAGGGTGTCGTAGAAGTTGTAGACGGTCAGCGCGGTGGCATTGGAGGTGATGGTAGGCAGCGTGGAGATGATCTGATACTCCATCGTGTCGCCGGTGGAAGCGGTGGCGTTGTGGTCAAAGCCGTCGGTGATGGTGTCACTGCCCTCATTTTGCCGGTGTCTTTGCTGGCTTCCCGGACAGTCTTTTCCAGACTGGGGATGCCGGTGTCGTTCTTGGGGTACACAACCACATCGTAGTTCCAGAAGTGACCGCCTTCGGGAGACGCGGAGTTTTCATCGCCGGAGACAGTGGTCATGGGCAGAGATACGAAGAAAGGGTTGGTGGTGGAAGTCACCATTTCGGGGACCTTGGTTTCCACCAGCAGGTACAGACCCACAGGCAGATCCCGGACGATGGTCTTGCCGTTTTCGTTGGTCAGAGGCATGGCAGTGCCACCGGCGCTGACCATGTAGGCTTCCAGGGCATCCTTTACGGTGGTGGCGTTGGCGGCGAGGGCGTCGGCCATTGCCTTGTTCAGAACATCACTGGTGTAGTAGTAATTGTCGTGGTTCAGCTTGTCGGTTGCATCCGCGTTGACATAGCGGTTCGCACCGTCCGCCAGACCGATTGCTTTCAGCAGGTCAGCGGCCTTGACTTTGTCGAAGCCGTACAGCACCTGGGTCAGATTATAGTCGGGATGCTGGTCGTTGGCAGACTCGGTGAAGGTTACAATGTCAGCCACCCGCAGATAACTGAATTCCACGCCCTTGATAGCATAGCCGTTGGAATTCTGGCCGTTGCCCAGAGGGTTGTCGGTCTCGCCGTTGGCATCGCCTTTGCGGACAGCTTCACCCAGGACTTCTTCCACATAGGATTCCCGCCAGCCGGTGGAAATGAAGGAATCCTCATTCCACACGCCGTCTTTCATGGCGTTGGTGAAGTCGAATTTCCAAATGGTGAGAGAGCAGAGGGCATCTTCGTCGATGGTAGCATCCGCAACTTCGGCGGCAAAGACAGCAGAAGCGCAGCTCAGGCACAGCATGAGTGCCAGACACAGGGTAATGAGTTTTCGGAAGTTTTTCATAGGGACATTTCCTCCTTGTTGTTTTGAGTCAGTAAAATTGGATAGATTTAGGGGCGCAAAAATGCCAGAGGATGATCTCTGGCGTGGTAAGCTGGTGTATTCATGTTACTGCGCCTTCTTTCGACGGGCGATCAGGATCGTCACACCAGCGACAGTAAAGAGCGCAGCCAGAATGGACAGAATTCTGGCAGAAGCGCTGCCGGTTTTGGGGAGCTCCAGAACAGGAGAGTTTACAACGCCCAGCGTGATCTCAAAGGCACCGTCGCTGCTTTCCGGGATGGTGTCTTCCCAGATGGCATCAGGCATGAGTGTGGAGCCGTTCAGGGTTTGCAGTTCCGTGACCCGGTAGCGGATGGGGGCCCCATCTGCGGTATAGACCCGCAGCCCATCGAACCGGCCAATGCCATTCTCGTCCGTTACCATCGTGCCATCCTCGCCCAGCAGATCGCTGGTGCAGGAGCCGGGGATAATGTTCTCCGCATTTCCACGCTTGGTGACAGCATTCCAGGTGCTTCCATCATCCAGAGAGTATTCCAGAGCGAACTTGACACCCTCCATGACCTCGCCAGTAGAGGACTGCTTCCGGAGTTCAATGCTGCCCAGAATGGGATGGTTCTCCACAGTGACGGAAATCTTCTGCTCGTTCTCGATACAGGACACGGGATATTCGTTTGTATCCAGCAGGAAGCCCGCCGGGCAGCGGTTTTCTCCCGGATGAAATAGGTGGATTGGTTGCAGATGCCATCGGTATAGACGATCTTCCGGGTAAATGTCAGGTCGCCGTCTGCGCTGGTGGCTGCGGTTTCCAGCACCTTCACCGTGCCATCCGCCATGCGCTCACACAGTTCAAAGGTGGCAACCAGGGTGTTTTCATGCCAGCCTCTTCCTTGTGGAGGGACACGGATGCTGTCCAGAGAGGGTTCTCCTTGCTGTACTCATAGATCTTGCCGTGCTCGTTGACGGTCACGCTCCAAGGCTCTGCCAGAACCGTGCCAGCCTGCCCGGAGATCTGCTTGACGGTGTAGGTGCCGTAGGGCAGGTTTTTACTTGTTCCCACACCGTTTTCGCCGGTGACGATGGTATCAACCACAGTCCCGTTCCGATCCATGACCGAGAACTTGGCTCCCGTTTCAGGTGCATTGGTGTTGTCGATCTGATTGACAATCTTCTTCGTGACCTGAATTTTGCCGGAGATGACTTCTTCGGGACAACCTGTTCCGTCAGCATAGGTGAAGGCGTGATCTTTCTTTCCTTCCATGACGGAGAAGGTTTTCTGCCAGGTTGTGTTCAGATTGTAGCCGGTGGGAGCTGCGATTTCTTTGACGGTGTAGGTGCCCACAGGGAAGATGTTTCCGGTCTGGGCGTGGCCGCTGGCATCCGTGGCCAGCTCGCAGATGATTGCTCCGGGGGCAACCACTTTCCCGTTCACAACCACAGAATTTACGCTGGCATTGATGATCTGAAATTTTGCACCTGCCAAAGTTGCTTCACCCTGCGGGGTTTTCCCAGTAACGGAATCGTACTTGTCCAGACTCAGGGAGCCAAACAGCCCTGTATCAATGGGTTCCTCCACACCCCAGTCGCCGTTGGACATCTGGGAGAGGATCGGCATGGATTCCGTCGTCCACTTGTGGGTTGCGGTGGAGCCATTCTGCACGATGGAGCAGTACAGCGGCTTGGAGATTACGGTGTAACCCAGAGAGTTCTTCACTTCCGTGATCTTCACCGTTCCCAGGGGGAGCTGGCTAACTCCGGCAGGAGATACATACAGGGCATCACTGGTATAGCCAGATGCAATGTAATTCTGGTTATACCGGCACCTTCCATCTGCATCGGTTGCAAAGTACCAGGTACGAGTCGCAGAATCAGACCAATTACTATTGGCGTAATACTCCCACTTGAACACCGCACCAGCAAAGGAACCGTCGCCCTGCGGTGTGGTAGTATCCTTGTCCACCTTGGTCAGCACAAAGGGCGGATCAAAGATGGGAACATCGGATACGGAGATCACATTATCCCCGGAGGTGACGGTGTATGTGTAGGTTTTGGTTTCCAGCTTGAATCCGGGAGGCGCTTTCGTCTCCTTGACAGTCAGCACATCGCCCACCCGGTATTTCTGGGAGGAGGTGGCGTTGCCGTTGGCATCGGTCTTGAGAGTTTCCACCACCTTACCATTCAGGGTAATGGTGTACTCCGCCCCCGCCAGAGAATACAGGCTGTTGCCCTTGATCTGGTCGATGCAGGACTGGCTGGCATTGATGCTCTTTTTCAGAGAAACCGGCTTGGAATCCTCTGCATTGGTCAGGGTCAAACTGGTGTTGCCCTTGCCCACAGCCACCTCTTTGACCTGCACATTGCCGCTGGCATCCACATTCACTTGATACCCGTCAGGGGCTTTCGTTTCTTTCAGGAAGTAGGTGCCGGTGTAAAGGCCCGTCCATTTGGCCTGACCGCTGGCATTGGTCTTGCGGACGCTGGCACTGACATAGCCTGCATCCGAGGTGGACAGGGTGGCGTAGTCCGCGCTGGTAATGGGAACGGTGCAGGCGGCATCCCGGTAGAGGGTAAATTCTGCCCCGGACAGCTTGGTATTGCCTGCGGTGTTGGTCTTGGTCAGGGTGATGGAGCCGTTGCCGGAGCCATAGGGCGTCCAGTAACCACGCAGATAATAGAAGGTGTTGCTTCCGTTCTCCGCCGTGTTGTCCACCTGGGTCTGGATGCGGTTGACTAGACCGGTACCAAACAGTTTGGACGAGCCGCTCTCTTTCCAGATGACATTGTTGTGGTTGGAAGAGTGATTGGCACCCAGCATCAGCTTACAGATCATGGTGTCGGTGGAGCTTTTCATCCAGGAACAGGCACCATAACCTGTATTGCAGTTTGCACCGGATGTGTAGGCTGTTTGCAGCCAGCTTGTATTGCCGGAGCCGTTGGCAGCCACATCTCCGATGGTGTAGATCCGGTTGGTGCCGCCCAGATTTTCCGCTGCCACATAAGACCAGATGATAGTGGGAATCAGGGTGGAGCCATTCTGAGCGATACTGAGCTTGCCGTAGTAGGCGTCCAGATAGTTCTGGATTGCAAGGTCACTGGCACCCAGGTATTTCAGTACGGCTGCGAACAGCGAGGTGTCTGTTGCCACGGTTTCACCCTTTGCCACATCCAGCTTGTCCCATGCGCCAAAGTCGCTGCCAAGGATGATTCTGGCAAGGTAATCCTCGATGGCTTTGCTTCCGTTTGTTTCGTTTCGGACAATCCGGGGATAAGTGTCAGCCTTGCCACCGGGATTTTCATAGTTGAACCAGTAGCTGGTGAAGCCTGTCCACTTAAAGGTGCATTTGTCATCACTCAAGTTTTCATAGGGGAAATGGTACACATAAGGGTACGAATCCCACCGGGCTTTGACAACAAAAGTGTTGGGTGTGATGGTGAAAGTATCAAAGACGGTGGTCATGGTTTCACCTTTGTCCTTGCCGGTGCTGTTCCAGGGAATTGCTTTTCCGTTCTTGACCGTATTAATGACATTACCGTGGGAATTGTAGCGGTTGTAGCACTGGTCGTAGCGGTAATAGACGATCTGCATGGTGACACCGGCAGCTACCATGTTGCTGGAGCCGTCTCCCGCTGTGTTACCACCGCCTCCGCCGCCGTCGCCAATCTCCGAACCGGAGCTACCGCCATTGATATCAGCAAGAGGCATGACTTCGTTCGTGGAAAACAGCATGGGAATCTCAACAGATTCCATCTCGCCCTCGACAAGCGCATCGTTCTCGGTCGGGGATGTTTCTGTTGAAACAGGCGGTGCTGTTTCCGGTGAAGCGGTTTCTTCTGCGGTTTCCGGGACTGTCGGTTCCTCTGTGGCTTCGGGATCGGCATCCGTAGGCGGCTGGGTTTCATCCACTTCCGCCGCAAATGCCGGAACCGCTCCCAAAGGCAGACAGGCCAGCAGCAGTATCAGTGCCAGCAGAAACGCCAGGGGTTTCTTCATTGCGTTCAATCAGATTTCCTCCTTTTGCGAATTTCAAAAGAAAACCTCTTGATGTACTGAGGCATCAAGAGGTTTTCAGGGTATGAACTTATGGTTTTTCTTCTCCGCAATGACGGCATACCCATTCGTCATAGGCGGCTTTGTCCTCAACCCACTGATCTGCACTTGCATAGCCACCATGCTCGAACAGGGATTCTGTTGGGGATAGGATGCAGAATGGGTGTTCCACAATTCCGGCAGTTCTTCCGGGTCACCGTAGATTTCCAAGCCGCAGTCGCACCGCACTCCGGCCAGCCAATGACCTTCTGCGTCATGGTGGATGCAGATCCAGTCATGCTGGCATCCGGCAGGCTCTGTTGGAACAGGCTCTGTCGGCTGGGTTTCAGGTGCCTCCGTTGGCTTCGGCTCTGTCGGTGTGGGTTCCGTTGGAGCAGGTGCTGGTTCTGTGGGTACTTCCAAAACCGGAGTGCCTGTCTCCTGGGGCTGCGGCGCGGAAGGCGCATCTTCCTGCCTGGGAATCGTTGCCTGCGGAACTTCTGTTGGAATTGGAAGCACCGGTGCGGAGGGAGTTTCAGATCCCGGAACTGCATTGGAAGATGCGTGGGCGTGTGCTTCGGTAGCTGGGGTGAAGTCGCCATCTGTGTGGATTGTTGGTTGAGTGCTTTCGGTTTCCTGTTGCGGATCGAAAAACTCTGTAGGAGAAAATGGGGAGAATTTCTGTGAGACTGGTTCTGTGGTAGATTCTGCGCTGCTCGCATTGCTGCATCCGGCAAGTGTAAGAATGATCAGCGCTGATATAACAAATGCCTTTTTCATACGCGGCACCTCCTCATTGCAAATTTTATCGCATTTGTTTTGCTTTACCAAATCTGCAAATTCTCCCAGTATCTTCTTTTCAGTAAGTCCAGTAGGTTATCTGGGGGAGAGTGTGAGAGGGGGAGAGCAGCAGGACAGAGGCATCCCGCCGTCAAATGGGTAGACCACCCCTTGGCGAAATGTTTCTTTTTCATTTATCTGTCACGCTCCTTCATCCGCTCCCGGTACCGTTGATAATATTCCAGCGCTTTCAAAATATAATCTTCGGTCTGCTTGGGCGTGATGTCCTTTGGTAGATAAGGTTTCAGCTTTTCGGCGCGAAAGCTGATTTTTTCTTTCTGGTTTGGTTTCTGTTCGCACATGATGGAAAGAATCACATCGGCGTTGAGCCGTTCCTCCCGGGAAAACTCTTTCATTTTGATGGCCTGCGCCAGAGAAGGTGTGGCATCCTCGTAAGAAATGGTTTCCAACAAATCCGCCTGCTCCTGTTCTGTAAGGTAAGAAAGCTCCACAGCGGGACGGAAAGCAATGCGGCCTTCGTCCACCATGTCCAGAAGTGCCGGGGCAAGGTAGGTCAGGCGGATATATCTGTGAATTTGGGCTGAACTTTCGCCTGCTTTTTTCTGCCAATTCGTCTCTCGAAAAATTTTGTTCCACTGGAACAAAATTTCCTTTGGGGGTCTCCCAGCCTGCCGCTTGAGTGCTTCCAGCTCCATCTTATACGAAAAAGCCTTTTCACTGGGCAGGATCTTTGACCGCTGGCGATTGGAGTGTGCCATAATGATAATGGCTTCGTCCCGGGTCATTTCCCGGACTTCTGCTTGAATCGTCGTAAAGCCGGCAAGTTCCGCCGCTTTCCTGCGCCTGTGCCCGGAGGCACATTCGTACCGCCCATCCTCTTTCTGGCGGAGGATGACCGGCGTGATGATTCCGTGGTTCTTGACACTCTCCACAAGCGCCTCCATATCTTCGTCCATGCGAACTTTGTAGGGGTGGTTGGGCATATCGTCAATCTGGTCGAGGGGGATTTCCTGAATACGGGGCTGCTTACTTTCTTTTCTGCCCCCATCGGTCATGAACAGCTCATCGAGTGCGGTCAGTCCGAGATTGATTGGGTACTTCTCTGCCAAGGTCGATCACCTCCTTTGTAAGCGCGGCATAGGCTTCTGCTACTTTTCCGTTCTTGTCGAACAGGTAAATGCTTTTCCCTTTGCTCGGCAGCTTCCACTGCGCGGACGGAGCGAGGGATCTCTGTGTTGAAAACGCGGATGCTGTCTCCAACGGTGGAACGTAGGGAGGACATAATGCTCTGGGAGTTGTTGGTTCGACTGTCCACCATCGTAAACAGAATGCCATCGATGCGCAGCTTCGGATTGATTTGCCTGCGAACCCGGGCGACAGATCTCAGCAATAAGTTCAGGCCCTTGGTGGACAGGAAGTGGGGCTGCAAGGGGATGATGACACGATCCGCTGCTGCCAGCGCATTGATATTCATCAGGCGCAGGGACGGCATACAGTCTATGAGAATGTAGTGATAGTTGCAGCGCAGGCGATCCAATACATTCCGAAGAACAAGTTCCCGGCTCATGGTATTAAACAGGCTGAGTTCAACGCCGGACAGCTCAATATTTCCGGGAGAAGGTCAACGCCTTCTTTGTGATGGATGATTCCGTGATCCGGGTAGATGGGCCTGTACTCCATCTCTGCGAGCATAAGCGTGGAGAGGGTATCGGAAAGCTCGTCCGGGTTTTGAAGTCCCATGCTGATAGATAAGCTGCCCTGCGGGTCTGCATCTACCAGCAGAACCTTTTGCCCTCCCGTGCAAGCCCAACGCCCAGGTTGATGGTGGATGTGGTTTTTCCGACGCCTCCTTTTTGGTTGATGATTGCGGTGATTTGTGCGTTCAAGGTAGTGCTCCTTTCTAGTAGTTCTTTATTTCACGCTCTTCAGAGAACAGAAAACGGGGTGTACCCGCGAATAACGGATACACCCCGTTTTCGAACTTTTTTGCAAAATTGCAATGCTTCAGCCCGAAGAGTTGTGTGGTTTTATTGCGTTCGTCGCCATTTGGCATAGAACCTAAAGGGGTAAATTGGGGTGGCATAGAAAACCCGACGAATTGATTGCTTGATTCGATTGGCCGGGCAATCAACTGCGTGGAAAGATGACACCAATATATGACACCAACCCCTATGTGAAGGAGCGGTATCAAGGGTATAATGCGGAGAACATAGTTCGTAATACTATGGTTTTAGTGATAAAATAGGAACATTTGAAATGGGTTTGATGTGCTTGCGTTTTTAGAGTATTTTCTCATAACCCGGAGGTCGCAGGTTCAAGTCCTGTCTCCGCAACCAAATCTGTTACCGTTGTTGATACCATATCAGCAACGGTAATTTTTTATTTTCTGCTGTTCTGTAGGTGTTTTCTGCGTGAAATCATGGGCTTTCGGAACATTTTCGGCTGAGGACAAACTGCACCGCCCTGTTTTCCGCAATTCGGTGTTCCCCAAGGTGCAGCTTGCGAGAATTGCAATCGTTATAAGAATATAAACGATAAATTATTATTTTTTATCTGCATGAAGCTGCCGAAGGCTGCGATGCTGCTCTGAGCCTTGGGCGGTTTTTCTTTTATACCCATGGGACAAAACGGACAGAAAGGACAAAATAGAACAGGCCCGAGCAGCAGAATCTTTTTCTGCCGTCCCGGCCTGTGATTAGCAGTATATGCTTTTTAATACTTTGCGAACTTATAGGTTTAGGGCACAGACAACATAGCGTTGTGTATCACCTTTAATAACCTAAAGCTCTTTCGGTCGTGGATATACCTTATCCAATAAGGTCCATCTTTTGCGAAGTGTGCTTTGTTCGTGAGTCTATTTCTTCGGTTGTTTAATTACTGTAGCCTGATTTTCAATGAGATGGTATGGTGGTTTAGGTTTTTTACTCCAGAATATATTAATATCGAACTGGTGTTCTTTCAACTTCTGGTCCAAATTAGAAACACGGATCAGATCGCTCTTATATTCCTTGGTGGATTTGCTGTTCAAGAGTTCTGTAATGACTTTTATATTACAGCTACGCACCAATTCTCCCCTCGAGATTAGGGACTTGTGGAATAGTAACCACCGCGGAAATAGCAGAACATGACTTGAGCTTTTCAATGTTTTTGTCAAGTCGAGCAACATTGTCCGTGTCGGTATCGAATATTAAAACCACAATGGTTCCTTTAGCAAGTGTCCTTAAGTGAAGATCGGTGATATTACATTCGATTACATTTAGTTTTTGGACTTTTCCTGGGTGAATAAGACCCATGCTGTTTTTAAGGGTATTGACAAGCTTCTTTTTCATCATCGCCTTCGACTAAATACAGCAGATTTCTATTTCTCATTGCCGCTACCTCCGGAATTAAAAATCGGCAATATCGTATATGAGTGCCAATGCAGGAGCACTAGAAAACATATCGTTCTCGACGGCATTTTTCAAGGAATCTGTATTACGCTTAAGTACAGATGATGCATCAATGCAAGTGATTGGACACGCAACATTATCAATATCCTTTCTCAGGAATGAATATGTATGCTTAGGTAAGTTCATATCAAGAATATCAGTATTGTGCGTTGTGAAAAACAGTTGATCATTGGGGCTTAAGGCAATCAATCATTAGGGAGAGTAATAGCTTTTTCTATATCACTGTGAATATATGGGAATTTTTTCGTCACAATAATAGAAGCCGTGCTTTCCTTCTTTAAGTGATGCCACAAGCAGTGCAATCTTTACGCCTGCTTTGGTGCCACTTGATAGTTTATTACTATCAATTTTTTTGCCATCCTGAAGAATAACAGGGTTATCTGGTATTCGAACAATGTATGTCTTTTTCGACTTCCTGAGAGATATCTACTGCCTTAATGGAAGGGTCTAATGCTTTTAATATATTCTCAAGCACTAAACGGAACCGATCATCCTTGTCTGGTAGGTCAAGAACGCAGTCATTATCCTCTGGGTATTCAAAAAAAGCCAACCAAGCCCCTCCAGTTTCTCCAACTCTCGCAAATAATCTCTTTCGGGAATATACTGCGTTTCTTCAATCCTTTTACACAAGATTCGTAGCTGTCTTTGGTATGAATTCTTTCTTTTTGAACACTAAGAGAAAAGTTATCAGGGGTATATTTACCTTCGGTGCAAGATGTAATTTTACAATTGATCCGATAAAAGCAATTGCTAGGAAACGCAATATCTAACGCAAAGACGCTTCTTTGCCCTGATCGGAAATAATCTCCGTAAATTTCTCATAGCTTTTTTTGCTCAAAAGTTGAAAATATACATGAGCGCATGACCCAATGTAGTTTTCCGGATGCATTCGCCCCCATAATAATGTTGACCTTTTTGTATCTGAAGTTTGGGCGTTCAGCCAAATGCTCATCCTCAATACAGGATCCAACAATTTTCTTTGGGATATGTTAGGTTTAGATGAAAGTTTCTAAAGGCATATATATTGTCCAATCGGACATCTAAAACAATCACGGTATCACCTCTCTTGATTATTTCTTCGATTTCACGAAGTAATCCTCCTTTCCTATTATAGCGCAACACTTTCAAAAAATCAACACTGTTTTTTAGAGGGATAATATACGATACCATTTTTGATATGAATAAGCACTCGAAATAGCATAGCAAATTCGTGCACCTATAGCCTTATATTGCGCCTGGAATGCAAGAGCAAAATAGAACAGACCCGGAGCAGCAGAATCTTTTTCTGCCGTCCCGAGCCTGTTTTTACTATTCTCATAGCCTCGTTGTGATTTCCTTCCCATCCTTGAACCGAAACACCACCCGCTCATCAGCGTGGACGGTGACATGGTCGATGGTGCCTTGCCAGAGTTTTTTCGTCGAAGGTCAGTGGCAGGGGCGGTCGTTCCCAAAGAAGCCCAAGAATGAGGATGACGACTCTGACAATCATCCGGGAGCTGGCGGAAACAGCGGCACTATGATCGTGGACGCCACCTGCGCACCGTCCAATATCCGTTATCCGCAGGATGTTTCCCTGCTCAATGAGGCCAGAGAAAGCGCCGAGAAGCTTCTGGATGTCCTCCATGATCCCGCGGACGGAAAGAAGCCCCGAACTTACCGCCAGCGCGCCCGGAAAGATTACCTGAAATATGTGAGATGTCGCAAACACACCGCAAAAATGACCCGCAAAGCCATTGGAAAGCAGCTGACCTATCTCCGACGTGCCCTCAATGCCGTTGATGGCAAACTGTCTCTTGGAAAGTCTCTGACCACGCGACAGATGAAGCAAATCAGCAACATCCGTTTGCTGCCGTGCATAATGAGCGGTTCCTTATCCGGCGTTATCAAGCGAGTCTGCCGCGTGGCTTTTATTTTCCGAACAGCTCAGCGGCCTGCTTCATACGCTGTATGATGGGCACGTTAAAGGGGCACTGCGTTTCACAGCGGCCACAGCCGATACACTCACCTGCATGATGCTCAAGTGCATCGTAATGTCCCTGTAGGGTGGGTGTAACGCCATCGAGAAGCGCCATGTCCAGATACTTGCTCAGCTGCGCAATGTTGATGTGCTTTTGCGCAAGGCAGGCAGTGATTACAGTACATACAGCGTCCCTGCATGGAGAATTTCGGCTCTGCGGCAAAGAGGAAGGAATAATCCAGCTCCTCCGGCGTCATTGTTTCATAGCGCACGCAATCGGCAACCTGCTCCGGTGACTGCATTCCAACCAGTACGCTTGCGACGCCGGGCCTGGAAAGCGCATAGTGCATGCACTGCTGAACCGTCATGGCCCGGCCGAAGGGTGAGGTCTTATCAGAAAGCAGCGCGCCTGCGGCCAGAGATTTCATGACCGTGATGCCAACACCATGCATCTCGCAGTAGCGGTACAATTCTTCCCGGACCGGGTTGATGCCGCCAAGCTCCTGCATAGAATCGAAAAAGCGGTTGTTCAGCTTGCGTGGGCGCTCCGCGTTCTCATTGAGCACGTCATAGGCTGGGTTGACGCTGAAGAGCATTAGATCGATCAGGCCGGTTTTGGCCGCCCGCAGCGCTTGCACGGGATTGTGGCAGCTTACGCCCAGCGCACGGATTAAGCCCTTTTGCTTCAGCTCCAGTGCATATTCTAGGATAGGTCCGGAGAAAATTTCCTCATACTCCTGCGCGTTGTCGATCATATGGATCATTCCGAGGTCAATATAATCCGTCTGCATCCGGCGCAGAAGATCCTCAAAAAACGCCTGCACGACCTTCACGTCCATGGTACGACCGTACTGTCCGTTTTTCCAGATAGAGCGAAAATGTCCCTGGATGTACATTTTGTCGCGCTTTCCCTTGAGCGCGGTGCCAAGGTCCGAGCGGATGTCTGGATTGGACATAAAGCAATCCAGCAGATTGATACCGGCATCCATTGCAGCGTCCACGGTATTGCAGACCTGCTTCAAGGGGCTTGCCTTCAAGATACTCGCCGCCAAGACCGATTTCTGAAACCTTGAAGCCCGTTCTTCCGAGTGTACGGTATTTCATTCTTTATACCTCCCCTGCCAGCCGCGCGCAGTAGAGCGCGTGCCTGCGCCTCATCAATGGGCTCTGCCATGCTTCCGTTTCTGCGCAGCGTGGTACCGACGATGAGAATATCTGCGATCTGCATTTTTTCCGCAATGTTCTTTTCGGTGACGCCGCTACCGACGGCAACGGAATGGAGATACTGTTTTTAACCTTTTCCAGATCGGAAGAAGCGGTTTCCGTACCGGTGGAGCAGCCGGTGACAATCACCGCATCTGCCCCCTGATGCTGCGCCCACTTTGCAGAGGTTGCAATGTCCACCTCAGGATTGACCATGTAATAGTGTTTGACCTGCACATCCGCGAAAATCTTGACATGCTCCGCGCTGATCTCACGGCGGTAACGAATGATTTTTCCGCTGCAAGGAGTCATGATTCCGTTGTAATTCATGACAGTATCGACAAAAATCGGTGTGCGGATGAAATCGCCGCCGACCACCTTTGCAATGGAAAGCGCCTCCTCATAGTTCAGCCCGCTGCAGCACAGGCCGAGCGGCAGCTTCACCGCGCTGCGCACTGCCTGGGCCACCATACTGATAGCCGAGAACTGCACTTTAGTCATATGTGGTTCCAAGCAAAGATCCTCGTTTTCGATCATGACAGCGTCAAAGCCGACACGCTCAAGCACTTTGGCATCGCTGACCGCGCGCGCGATTACCTCGTCGATTGTCGCCGTTGCGCCGTAGGTTCCGGGCAGCGGCAGGCAGTGGATCATACCGATAAGCAGCTTGCGTCCGCCTGTCAGATTCCATTCCATTTCAATCATCCCTCCTGATTGTTTCGTACCGCGCCAGAAGCTGCGCTTCGGTGGGCAGGTTTGTGATGCTTCCCTCTTTTTCCAGCACGAAGGAGGACAGAGCGCCGCCCAGCAGGGCGCACTCATGGACGCTGCGGCCATGCACAAGTCCATAAAGGAAGCCGCACACATAGCCGTCGCCCGCGCCTACAGTTTCCGGCTCTGCGCACTGCGGACGGACGGCGCAGGCTTGCGTCTGACAGATTTGTCCGCCGTCCCTATAGTACACACGGCTTCCCTCCGCACCCAGCGTTTCAACCAGAATTTGTAGCTTCTCATTTTGGAAGAGATCGCGGATCTCCTTTAGGCCGAATTCCTCGCATAAAAATGCCGTCTCAGTTTCATTTGCAAAGATTACCGTGCTCAGCTCCAGAAGCTGTGCGAGCTTCTCATGCGGTAGCGCATTGGGATCCTTGCGCATGGACAACGCTAGCGGCGTCCCGCTTGCGCGGATAGCGTCGATCGCAGGCTGCGTATTCATCGCCATGGGCGCAGTGAGGACAACATAGCGGCTGTCACGGAAGAATTCCGGCTTCATCTCCTGAACGCCATAAAACGTGCTGCCTGGCAGACGGTGCGCATACTCCGTGATGAGCGTCATATGGTTTTTTTCGGCGTTCTGGATCATAATGGTCGTGCCGCGGGCTTTCTCTGGCGGATCCTGAATGCCATTTTCAGGCATGTGATATTCGCGCGCAAACGCATGCAGAAAGTCATGCTGTCGATGATCGGCATAGGTCAAAACGGGATAGACCGCCTCGCCCAGTCTGGCAAGACCGGCGCAGATGTTCAGCCCCATGCCGCCGTTGGAATACTCCGTAAGGCTGCCGCCAAAGACCGGCGTAGATTTGCCGCACTCAGGCATCTGGTTTACGTGCAGGATGCTGACCGTTGCGGCCGTGCCAACGACCGTAAAATCATAGCGCTTCATCAGAACACTCCGTTCTTCAGCCGCTCACAGACCTCGTCGGAGCTGATGGCCTTGCAAAGTATTTGGTCATTTCCGCCAGATGGAAATCGTTGATTTCCTTGGTATTCGTACCAAGCATGTCGCTGATCATATAGGTGCGGAAGCGGTAGGCTGATGCATCGGTCGCGGTTGCGCGGCAGCAGACATTGGTCTTGACGCCACACACAAGAACGTTCTCCACGCCGCGCTCACGCAAAATCTCGGCAAGGTTCGTTCCAAAAAAGGCGCTTGGGACAAACTTGCGGAACATGATGTCACGCTCCGGATCATAGGGAATGCGCTCCTCCAGCTCCGCACCGGCCGAGCCCTCGACCAATGAAGCTTTCTTACCATCGCGGAACATGCGCGTCAGCTCGGGATTGACCTCCTTTTCATCCGCCGGATGCGCGGTATAGACGATGACGACAAGTGCGCCAAGATCACGCATTTTGTTGAGCTTTTCCGGGAAGGTCTTCATCATTTCGCCGGTCGTCTCGGGATAATAGAATCTTCCCTCCGGACGTGTGAAATCCTTTGCATGTCGATGACAAGAACAGCAGTTTTAGGCATAGAAATTCCTCCCGTCAGGCTTCCTTGAAGAAGCGCAGATGATTTTTGCGGGCATTGGGCGTCTCGACGATCAGCAGCACGACAATGATCGTGACATAGGGCATAATGCCGAGCAGCGACGAAATGGCCGCAGGAACAAAGTTGTTGATGATGGTTTGCAGCGCACGGACAAAGCCGAAGATCAGCGCATAGACACAGGCCTTCTCCGGATCCTTACGGCCGCAGTTAATGGCGCTCAGGCAGATAAAGCCGCGGTTCGCCGTCATGTTGATGGTATACATGCCGAGCTGCTCAACCGAAAGGTTCAGTCCGGCCAGTGCGCAGGTCGCGGCGGAGATCATCAGGCACAGGAACTTGATGCGGTTGGTCTTGATGCCGACGGATTTCGCAGCGTTGACGCTTTCGCCAGTCACGCGGACATAAATGCCAAACTTTGTCTTATACCTCACGACAGTCAGCACAATGACCGCAAGGAAGGTCAGGTAGGTAATCGCCGTGTGGTTGTTAAAAATATCGCTCAGGATCGGAATGCTACGAAGAACCGGCACGTCGATCATCATATTCGCCGGGTCAATGATGCTGCTGGCAACCAGATTGCTGCGCGTCCCGTAGAGTGCCTGTAAAGGCAGGCCGGAATGCAGGCTGCCATTAGGTTGATGCCGCTGCCGACGACGCTGAGGTTGCCCTTGAGCTTAACGGTAAACAGATAGAACAGGCAGTTGAGCAGAATTGCGATTACGAAGGCAGCGATTACGCCGACCCAGATCTGTCCCGTCATGAAGGCAAAGAGAATGCCCGCAAAGGCGGCAAACTCTGTGCAGCCCTCCATGGAGATGTTGAACACGCCTGCTCTTGCGACAAATACGCCGCCGATGGTGATGAGCAGATACGGCGCAGCGTTTTCCACAGTCATGTTCAGAAGATTCAGAAACAGCGAGAGGTAATTCATGCTCAGCCCTCCTTTTTCACCGCAGACCGGTGGAAGATGTGGCCGAAGAAGTCAGCAATGGCTTCGCGGTTATTGCCGATGAGCTTGATGGCCATAAACAGCACCAACGTGCTCTTGATGATGTTGATGAGGTCAAGAGGAACGCCGAGGCCGGTCTGCGCCGCCAGAGCGCCGTAGCGCAGCGCGCCGAAGACGATGGAAAATAGCAGAATGCCGACTGGATTACTGCCAGCCAGGATACACACAAAGAAGCCGTCCCAGCCGATACCGGGGTTAGCAGAGAAGGTGTTGACAAAGTTATAGTTGACACCGAGAATTTCTGTTGCACCTGCAATACCGGCCAGCGCGCCGCCGACCACGAAGATCACGACGATTTTCCGGCTGACGTGCATACCGACGGCGTCGGCAAATTCCCACTGCTTGCCGATGCAGTCAATCTCATAGCCGAATTTGGTCTTTTTCAGAATGAAATACAGGATCAGCCAGATTGCCAGCGCAATAAAGATCGCCGTTGTGCAGCGGTACTTGCTGTTGAGCTTGGCAAGGCGGGCGGTCTGCTCGATGAACTCAGTGTGCGCATAGGCATCGCCCGTTCCAAGGTAGCTCTGGGTCAGAAAGCCTGTGACCTGCGTGGCAATGCTGTTGAGCATAACGGTTGTAACAACCTCGTTCACGCGCAGCTTGGCCTTCAGCAGGCCGGGAATCAGCGCGTAGACCGCGCCGAAGGCGGCGCCAATCAGCAGGCACAGCGTGACATGCAGCGCCGTGGGAACGCCCTTGATCATATAGCCCGCAAGAGCCGCAGTGAAGGCACCCAGGAATACCTGACCCTCAATGCCCATATTGTACATATTCGCACGGATGGAAAGTGCCGTAGCCATGCCCGTGATGATGATCGGCGTAGTGTAGCCGAGCGTGTTCAGCAGGCCGCCGACGGAGAAAAACGCTTTTTGATGATATAGCTGTAAAGCGTAAAGGGGATTACAGCCGCAGATCAAGGAGAAGATGCTGCCAACGCCGAAGGCAAACAGCAGCGGCACCAGCACGTCTCCAGCCGCTGCGAGAAGATTTGAGGTCCAGCCGGTCGTGCGTTTTGCAGGGAGTCTTTGTTTCATAGTTCTAAACCTCTCATTCTTCCGAAAGCTCCTCGGAGGACATGCGCTTCACACCGGACATATAAAGTCCCAGCTCATTGAAGCTCACATCATCCGAGCGGAAGCTGCCGACGATTTCCCCGTGATACATCACGAGCACACGGTCGGAAAGCCCCGTGACCTCGGAAAGCTCCGAGGAGATGATAAGTACCGCCGTACTGGCATCACGCATTTTAAGGATCTGATTGTGGATGAATTCAATTGCGCCGATATCCACGCCGCGCGTCGGCTGGCTGACCAGCAGCACCTTCGGTCTGCGGCTGAATTCACGCGCAATGATAACCTTCTGCGCATTGCCGCCAGAGAGAGAGCCAACCGCCGGATCCTTTGTGCTCAGACGAACGTCGTATTCCTCTACCAGACGGTCGCGGTTTTCCGTTATGGCACGGCGATTCATTACGCCTTTATTGCAATAGGGCTTAAGTCCGTGATAACCGGCGATGAGATTGGCCGAGACCGGTACGTCAAGGCACAGCCCCTGCTTGTAACGATCCTCCGGCACCACACCGATGTCGTGCTTCTCAATTCGTCCGGCCACAGCCCCGTGATATTCACGCCGCCCAACTCCACGGTTGAGCCATGGCAAACATCCAAAAGCCCGGTCAGTGCCAGCATCAGCTCGGTTTGGCCGTTGCCCTCAACGCCAGCAATACCGACGACCTCGTTTTCATGGATGCGGAAGCTGATGTCATTAAGAATCTTTTTGCCCTCGGGTTGACTGCACTGAGATGATTAACCTGATAGGCAACCTTTCCTCCTACGGGCTTTCCACTTTTCTTCACCCGCAGCAGGACGGCGCGGCCGACCATCATCTCAGCCAGATCCTCGTCGGTGGTATTTTCGTCGTTCGGCACAGTGCCAATAACGTGGCCTGCACGGATAACCGTAATGTTATCGGCGCACATTTTGACCTCATTGAGCTTGTGCGTAATGATAATAATCGTCTTCCCGGCTTTCTTCAGGTCAATCAGGCGGCGTATGAGGTCGTCCACCTCCTGCGGAATGAGCACGGCCGTCGGTTCATCCAGGATGAGCAGATCGACATCGCGGTAGAGCATTTTCAGGATCTCCACACGCTGCTTTGCGCCGACGGAAATATCCGAAACTTTGTCGGTAATATTCAAATTAAAATTAAACTTGTCCACAAGCGCCTGAATTTCGGCTTTTCCTTCTTTTTATCAATCAGGACGCCGCGGAAGGTTTTTTCCCGATTTTATGGGTGCACACCGTTTCTGTACCGAGAACGATATTCTCATAGATGGACAGCGACGGCGAGAGCTTGAAGTGCTGGTGCACCATGCCGATGCCCAGCTCAATGGCATCGCGCGGCGAAGCGATGGCTACCTTTTGCCGCGGAAGAGGATCTCGCCCTCCGTCGGCTGCAAGATGCCATAGAGCATATTCATGAGGGTGGACTTACCGGCGCCGTTTTCACCGATGATGGCGCGGATCTCCCTTCCTTCACTGCCAGATCAATGTGATCGTTGGCAGTAAAGTTTCCAAAATTTCTTCGTTAAGTTCTTAGTTTCAATAATGGTATCCATATTCATCACCAAAGCATCCTATTGATGGTGCATGCCCCGCTGGAGCTACCTTCAACGGGGCATACACAGTCGGTTATTTCTTGTTCAGCTCTGCATAGGTTACGTTGTTGCCGTCGATCTGGAGCCAATCGTCCAAGCGCTGGCCGTCGGACTCGATGCTCGCCATACGAGCGTCGAACACGGTGATGGTTCCGTCAGCAATCCACTTACGGCACTGGTCGAGAATGCCCTTGAGTTCTTCCAGCTTGTCCTTATCCGTGACGTACTGCTCGATGACGCTCATGTCGGTGATGCCAACGCCGCCGTTGGAAAGGTTGAAGGTGTCCGGCTCGGTCTGCTCGATGTTGCCTTCGAGGTACTTGCCGATGTAGAATTCCAACAGAGAGGTGTTGTCGCGGATTGCAGAGGTCAGGATGTTGCCCGGCTCAACCTCGTCCTGGTTGGAGTCGACGCCGATGCCGAAGGCATTGTTCAGACGGCAGGCCTCCAGGCCACCAAGGCCGGCAGTGCCGCAGCAGGTCCAGATGACGTCGCAGCCCATGTTGTTAATCATGTTCTGCGCGATGCTTTGCGCGTTTGCAGTATCGGAGAAGCCAACAGTGTAGTCAATGTAGACCTTTGCATCGGGGTTGTAGAACAGTGCGCCCTGACGGAAGCCGTCGCCATACTGATAGAAGCCGACAGACTCGGCGCCGAACAGAATGCCGATGTTGCAGCCTTCGTGCTGGCCGACACCCTCAACAAGAGTGTTGCCATCAGTTGCGGCAAAGGCAGCGACGACGCCTGCGAGGAAGGAGTGCTCGTTGAGCGTGATGTAGGATTCAATGACGTTCTTCGGGGTTTCAGTGAAACCATCAACCGCGTTGATGCGGAGCTGACGGCCGACAACGACGAAGTAAATGTCGGGGTAGTCGCGTGCAACGGTGTACATATTGCCGCTGATTCCGGCTTCGAGGTTGATGATCAGGCCGTAACCCGCTTCGCACAGCTCACGAATCAGGGTCTCGCCCTGCGTGGTGTCGGTGCATTCCACGGCGTTAACATCCAGATCGTACTTTTCCTTGCAGGTCATCAAACCGGCATAGGCAGTGTCGTTAAAGCCCTGGTCGCCCAAGCCGCCCTGCTGCATGATCATAGCGATCTTCTTGTTGACGTTGGCCTTCATACTGGGATTGTCGGAGTTTGCGGGAGCGTCGCTGCTGGGGTTGTCTTTGTCCGTGTTGCCGGCACAGGCTGCAAGAGAAACAAGCATGACCAGTGCAAGCAGAACTGCGAGTAGCTTTTTCATGGATACATCCTCCTCTTTATTTACATCAACGGTTAAAGTTGTATTGATGTTATAATAATAATATCATCGCGATCTCTAATTTTCAATTCAAAACAACCGAAATAATCCAGAAATTTCGTCAATTTTAACAAAAGCCTAATGGATAGTTCTGATAATCCCAGCATCTCTCCTTTGCATGCCACAATCCATATCGTATAGTTGTAATGACAAATTGTGCGCGTGCTGTAGGAGGTTTGGGTGCGTCCGCCGGAATCGGACGCACCCTCGATAGGAGGCCAAATAAAAATGAAACAGAAATATCAGTAAGCCAGCTTGTAAATTTCCAGTGCGGACTGCTCGTCCAGCGGACGGAACGCCTTTTGGCAAAGTAATCCTTGCCAATGATCGCAGCCTCATGGGCCATCTTGGGCAGCATGCTCTCTCAATGCCGAAGTCGCGCAGGTGCTGCGGCAGGTTCAGAGAAGCAAAGTACTCGGGTCTTCTCAATGGCGAGCTTTGCAGCCTCCATCTTGTCCATGCCTGTCGGGTCGATGCCGAAGGAAGCCTGCAAATAGCCAAGGTAACGATAAGCGTTGTCCTCGGTGAGCATCCATGTCAGCCATGCGGGCATAATAACGGCAAGTCCTTCGCCGTGCGTGACATCGTAGAAGGCGGACAGCTCATGCTCAAGCTTATGCATTGACCAGCCAACGGGGTTGCCCTTTGACGGTAAGACCATTAATCGCCCAGCAGCAGGTCCACATGATGTTCGAACGCGCCTCATAGTTGGTCGGATCATCATAAGCGATCTTGCCATAGTGGAACAGCGTATTGAACATTGCCTCGCCGAACTTTGTCTGCAAGTACGCTTCGGGAACATTGGAAAAATAGGACTCCATCACATGGCTGATGGCATCGGCGACGCCAGCTGCGGTCTGCTTCTTCGGCATGGTGAAGGTAAATTCTGGATTGGAGAAGGACGCGCGCGGACGCATATCGGGGCTGGAATAGCCGGCCTTCTCATTGATGTCCATACGGGAAATCCCACAGAGCTTGTGGACATTTCGGAGCCTGCCGCAGCCAATGTCGGGACGGCAATGACGGGCAGAACCTTTGCCTACACGGGAACCTTTTTTTTTACTGATGATGTCCCAAGGCTCGCCGTCATAGTTCACGGTGGCGGCAATGGACTTTGCGCAGTCAATGGCAGAAGCGCCGCCGATGGGCAGCAGGATGTCGCACTGCTCCTCGCGGCAGATGCGGTTGCCCTCAAGCACGGACTCATAGCGCGGGTTCGGCGCGACGCCGCCCATTTCCGCATAGGGGATGTTTGCTTCCTTCAGACGGCTGACAACCGCGTCATAAGCGCCGTTGCGCTTGATGGAGCCGCCGCCGTAAACGATTAGAGGCTTCGTGCCCCACTGATGGATGGTGCCCACCAGATACTGAAAGCAGGACGGACCAAAATTTACACGGGTCGGAACATAGTACCAAAAGTCTTTCATAATGTCACACCTCTTAAATATTCTGATTTTTGCGCAGGTCAGTTCTGCGCTGCCTTTTTATATTCGCGGATCAGCTCAACGAGTTTTTCCGGCGTGTCGTACAGTTTAATAATGGAGCTTCCGACAAAGAAGCCCTGGCCTCCCGCGGCCTTGACGCGCTGCGTCCGCCGGAGACTTAATGCCCGCGCCGCAGTAGATCGGCTCGGAGACTTTACGCTCGCGCAGATAGCGGATGCAGGTTTCCAGCTCTTCAAAGCCGGGCTTGACATACTGTCCCTCGCTCGGGAACGCCTGCATATAAGTAAAACCATCGGTGTTGATGCAGCGCTGAATGTCATCCTCGTTCATCTTGTAGTTCACCGAGCGCGCCAGCTTGACACCATGCTTCCGCAGTGCCGCAATTGCCTCGGGGTCATGCAGGTCGCCGGAAATGACGTTGACGATGTGGTGCTTCTCGCAGAACTCGCCCAGCTTCTCCGCGCCGATTGCCATAATGACCTCATGATAAAGCACAAAAAAGAACTCTGTGCTCGGATACTGCTCCGTCATGCGGCCAATGCCCTCAAGATACTTCGAATAGTCATCGGTCTGTGCCAGCGCAACGCGGTAGAGCTCCTGCAAAAAAGCGCTGTCGCGGTACGGATCCTTCGGCGGAATACTGACCTCGATGGCGTCACAGCCGCCCTCAATGTAACGTCCGGCCATTTCAATGCTTTTTTCAATGGTCGGGTAGCCAAAGGAGAGATAACAAATGGTTTTGATGCTCATGCTCATACTTCCTTTCAAGAATTTGCAGCCTGCTCAAGGTCTGCCAGCAGCGCCAGCATCGCAGGCTCGTCGTCCCAAAGATTCATCAGGCAACTTCCGACAAACGCGCCCGAAGCGCCAGCCTGTTTTGCCTCCAAAAGGCTTGCGCCGCAGGTAATGCCCGCCGTTGCGTAGATCGGTGCGTTCACGCCGCGCTTACGCAGATAACGAATACGCCGATCCCAGCTTATCATGCCGTCGCGCGGCTCCATGCCGTCGCGCACATTGCGCAGCATCACAGCTCGTCCGGTCTGCACGGCAAATTCCACGTCCTTCTCCGGCAGGTTGTAGTCGATGAAGGTCAGCGTGTCGATACCGGCCGCGTTCATGTCAATTCTTGCCAGTTCGATCACGCCGTCGCCGGAAATGCGGCATGTTTTAATGTTGTTCTGCTTGCAAAACTCGATGTACCGTGCCGTGCCGATGGTCAGAATCACGTCCTCATAGGACACCATCTGCATCTCGAAATCCGGATGCTTGCGCCGGAATTCCGTCAACGCCGTCAGAAACGGCTCATAGCCGCCGTAGGTCTCCCACGCCTTTGTCATACGCTTGCGGATGAAGAGCGTTTCACGGTAGGGATTGCGCGACGGCAGATCGAACTGCAAGGCGCTCACACCGTGTGCGAGATAGGTCTCCGCCATTTGCAGTGAAGCTTCGATGCTCGGCGTACCCATGCTGATGTAGTAGACCAAATGGAACTTTCCCATTCTTTTCCTCCAAATCCGGTAGTCTCTCCGGTGCGACGTTGTTCAATGATGTAGATGTAATGACAACATAATAATAGGTTTCCTGAAAAAACAGGCACCCCGCCCGGTATTTTCATTATATCATACTCTCTGCGCATTGCAATTATCTGAATTCACAAAATAATTTGTCGTTTTTTGCGCAATTTCAACAAGACAAATTTTCCGTTTTCCCTACAAGGAAGTATCAAAAAGCCGCCAACATGTCATATATTTTCCTAGTTCGCCGCGCAAGCTGCATTGTAGGGGCCGCCAGCGCACCGCGTTTTTCCTGTCAATTTTTCCGCTTTTTTTCTGAAAAAAGTGTTGACTTCTAGACCTCTGGTCAATAAAATAGATATTATGAACAATAGATCACCCACACTATCCCAAGCACCAAGAACGTTGAGAGGCAAAGGTTGAGGGACAAAAAAATGAACCATATGTTTTCTGAAGAACAGATCTCTGCGCTGGTGCAGAACATCCCGAAATATGTGTATATCAAAATTGCGCTCACCAACCGCATCAAATCCGGCGAGCTGGAGGTCGGCGCAAAGCTGTCAACGGAAAAGAAATGTGTGACCTGTATGGGTGCAGCCGTCTGACCGTCCGCAAGGCCCTTTGAGGAATTGACACGCGAGGGTTATATCTATAAAATTCAGGGCAAGGGCACTTTCGTCAAGGAGCGTACGCCGCAGAAGCAGAATTTCTCTGTCATCACAAGCTGTTCCACGCTCATCCGCTCGCAGAACATGACGCCCACGAAGAAAATCCTCTTTGAGGGAATCGTCCCGGCTACCGCCGATATTGCGCAGCGCCTTGGGCTGCATGAGGGCGACTCGGTTCTGGAATACCGGCGTGTGTATTATGCAAACGGCACACCGGTCATTTATGGCCGCAGCTACTTCAACGCCTCCGTGCTTCCCGGAATCGAGAGCTTCAATCTGCAGAATCAGTCGATCATCACGCTGCTGAAAGAAAAGTATGACCTGGAAATCCACTGCTCCAACCGCGAGCTGCGTGCTGTGGTCTCCGGACGACGACTTCCCGCCTACTTGGCACGCCAAACCGCTTTCCGCTGCTTCAGGTGACCGACCTGAAAACGGGCGTATGGCAGGATACGAAAATTCCGGTCGAGTATTATACTTTCCTGTATGTGACGGAGCGTATCCGTTATTCGCCCGAGATTTAAGGCAACACCGCACAATTGCATTATGCGGTGCTGCCCTAAAAAAAGCACGACAATACTTCCAGGAAAAAACTGAAAAGCGCAAAAGGATGCAAAGAAGAAAACCATCACCGTCAGCACTACTGACCCGGACTGCGGCCTGTTTGTCAAGGGTGAGCACAAGAAGCAGCTGGCCTATGAAGCGCATACCGCCTGCGATGTCCACGGTGTCGTTCTTGCAGTAGAGGTTACCCCGGCAACGTCCATGACAGTGTAGCGTCTGACGATGAATACGACCATGTGGTCGAGCAGTTCCCGA
>VOFB01003075.1_pt1 | contig 28481 bp, 45 predicted proteins | sample 5384141 | NCBI WGS metagenome assembly VOFB01 (sample SAMN12384721, study PRJNA508395) | human gut metagenome | isolation source: healthy gut A | host: Homo sapiens | reverse complement strand
ACACCAATTTATGTTGAACTTGCAAGAAATGGAAGACTTGCAGATCTTATGGAGACAGGTGCAATCGTTAAGACCGCATTCTGCGGACCATGTTTTGGTGCAGGAGATACACCTGCTAATAATGCATTCTCAATCAGACATTCAACAAGAAACTTCCCTAACAGAGAAGGTTCTAAATTACAGAATGGACAGATATCATCTGTTGCACTTATGGATGCACGTTCTATTGCAGCAACAGCTGGCCAGAGATGGTTGCACTTCCAGAGAATCTTATTATTAAGGTTGTATCTGAGATACATGATCCTGTTACAACAACAGATGAGTTGATCCTTCCGGTGAGACGTCTTCCTTCAGATCCAATCCTGGACTGGCTGAGTTTACATTATCCAGAAAGGATCCTGCTTATGTGGGACGCCAAAGCTGTCCGTGCCCCCTTGAAGAGGCAAGAGAGTGCCGGCGGATGCCCATGTTCCGGCGGGTACAGAGCTTCATGAAATCAAAGCAGTGATTGGTGACATCAAGAAAAGCATTCCCTGGATATGGATGCGAAGAAGACAGGCTGTAGGGAAGTACGATCTACGCGGTTAAACCTGGGACGGTTCCGCCCCGTGAACAGGCTGCATCATGTCAGAAGGTACTTGGCGGATGGGCCAACATCGCCAAAGGCGCAACAAAACGTTATCGTTCCAACCTGACTGGGGCATGCTTATGCTGCCATTCTTATCCAAGATGAACTGCCGTTTGCCAACGATGATTATATCTTTTGGTCCCAGCATCAGAAAGATCCAGGATAAGCTGACAGGATATCCCTGCTTTTATGTTGTGGGTAAAGAAATGAAGCCAATCACTCTGAAAATGGGCGAACTGGACAGACGATGAGCGCAAGATCATCCTTGCAGGCTGCCTGATTAACTATTATAAAGAGTCCTAAAGATTTTTACGGGAGGATATGACGATGGATAAGATTAAAATGACAACACCGCTGGTCGAGATGGACGGCGATGAGATGACAAGAATTCTTTGAAGATGATCAAAGATGAACTGCTTCTTCCATTTATTGATCTGAAGACAGAATATTATGATCTTGGGCCTGGAATACAGAGATCAGACTAATGACCAGGTAACTATTGATTCTGCCGAATGGCAACGAAAAATACGGTGTGGCTGTAAATGTGCAACAATCACTCTGAATGCAGCCCGAATGCCTGAATATAACCTGAAGGAAATGTGGAAGAGCCCTAAACGGAACGATCCGCTCCATTCTTGATGGTACTGTTTTCAGAACCGATTGTTGTAAAAGGCATTGAACCGACATCCCTAACATGGAAGAAACCGATTACGATTGCAAGACATGCATACGGCGATGTATATAAAAAATACAGAAATGCAGATTAAAGGCGGCGGTAAGGCTGAGCTTGTATTCACAGATAAAAACGGAAATGAAACAAGACAGAACTATCCATGAATTTGACGGCGACGGTATCATTCAGGGTCTTCACAATATTGTAAAAGTATCGAAGGCTTTGCAAAGTCATGCTTTAACTACGCTCTTGATACAAAGCAGGATCGTATGGTTTGCCACAAAGGATACAATTTCCAAAAAATATGATCACACATTTAAGGATATATTCCAGGAAATCTTTGATGCAGAGTATAAGGAAAAATTCGAAGCAGCAGGTATTGAGTACTTCTACACATTGATCGATGACGCTGTAGCCCGCGTGATCCGTTCAAAGGCGGCTATATCTGGGCATGCAAGAACTATGACGGCGATGTTATGAGGATATGGTAGCAACAGCGTTCGGTTCTTGCAATGATGACCTCTGTTCTGGTTTCTCCTGACGGCGTATATGAATATGAAGCAACCATGAAAGATGTAACAGTTGCCAACAGCGAAGAATTTATCAAAGCGATCAGAAAACTCTGAAGCTTCATTATAATTTAACAAATGGATTGATTCGCTGTCTGAAAAGGCGGAGGCAGCGGGGAAGTCCTGAATAAAGGAGAATAAATGGGAATCGAAGAAAACGAAGAAATGGACGAATTTGATACAGTGACACTTGAGATGGAAGACGGCAGCGAAGTAGAATTTGCCATTCTGGATGAATTCGATATGGACACTGAGAAATTGTGCTGCTCAGTGAAATCGAAGGTGACAGCATCAGCAGCGACCCGGAACGCATGCTGTTCATGAAGGCAATCGCTGATGAATCCTGTGAAGAAGACGAAGTCATTCTGAACGTCATCGAGGATCCGGAACAATACAATGCAGTGGTTGAGTTTTATGCCGAACTGGACATTAAATTGAAGTAACTGTTCAGAGATAACCTCCAAATGCTACGCATGGTGTACGTTCGATGCTCTAAGGCATCTCATAGATGGTTATTTAGTACAGGTTGATAAAAAGTGGCTTAACCGGTATCATATGGATATCGGAAGCCACTTTTTGATGCCGTTATTGATAGAAAGTTGGCATTTTAAAATATATTTATGCTTTTAGTGGTCAGAAAAAATGGTCAGCTTTTGGAGGGGGAGGATTAACAATTGTCAAGACGTGGAGAAAACATTAGAAAGCGAAGCGACGGAAGATGGGAAGGCAGATATATGATTTGTTCATCAGACGGGCACAAAAAATACCGTTCTGTATACAGCCGTACTTACAAAGGTGTCAAACAAAAGCTGATGAAATTTAACGTAGCTACGGTTATTTTGCAGGCGGATCCAAATGAAACGGATGTAAATCACCTGTCTATGACCATTGAGGATTTATCGCAGCAATGGCTGTCTTATGTTGCGGATCATCGTAAATACCCACCTACCGTAAATATGCGGGCATTTATGAGAAGTACATCAAAAACTTTGAGATATATGGACAGAGGAACTTCGTTCAGAGATGATTGCGTCTGTTTTGCCGAAAGATCTGTCGTCCAGTCTTTATCAGAGCATTTATTGTGTGTTTAATCGTATTTGGATTATGGCAATCAGTACTATGGCACGGTCAAAATGCATTTGGTGCCAGTCATAACCAAAACTGTTTCAAAACCAATCGGCACCCCTCAATATATATATGAACAGCAGAAACTGGTTGAGTATCTGTCAAATGACATTGATATTTATAAAGCCGGCATTCTTATCTGTCTTTTTATGGGACTGCGTCTTGGTGAAATATGTGCTTTTAAAATGGGAAGATATTGATTTTCAAAACAGATTTTACATATTAAAGAACTGTTCAACGGCTTGACTGTACGAATACAGAGAGCAGAAGCAAAACTATTCTATTCGAAGGTCCGCCTAAAACGGATTCATTCTATTCGTGAAATACCTATTCCGGAATTTCTGTACAACATAATTTTCTTATAATGATAACCTCCTGTAAAGGATTTATTTTTTAAATCCCTTTACGCCCATGGATCCGCGAACCTATCAATACAAATTTCAATCCATTCTAAAAAGCCGGTATTGAGTCTACATTTCATGCACTTCGGCATACATTTGCTACAAACTGCATTAACAGCGGTGCCGATGCCAAAAGCGTCAGTGAGATTCTGGGGCATGCCAATGTCAATATTACTTTAAATCGGTATGTACACCCGATATGGATACCAAGCGCAATATTCTGAATTCTATCTATTCTAAACATTCTGAACTGATGAACCTCAGATTTTTAAGAGGTCAACTATAGGACACTTCCAAAAATTTCCTGAATTTAAGCTTAAACAGACGCCTTTTTAGCAGATTATTTTAATCTGCTAAAGAATTTTTCTTTCAGATTATGATTTGAGGGGACTGAATGAGTATACATCTTTATCCGCACAACGAAGATGCATGTGTTCAACGGCTCATTTTGAATTAAGCAGGAACGGTGGAAAAACAGGAATATATACTGATAAAAAATTAGAAGATGTTAGAAAATCAATGACTTTATTAGTTGTCGGCGGTGCCGGTTTTATTGGCAGTAATTTTATTTTTTATTGGATGAAGCATTATCCTGAAGACAGGGTGATTCTGTGTGGACAAGCTCACCTATGCGGGGAATATAGCAGCCCCTGCAGCCGATGATGGATCGTCCGAATTTTCAGATTTTGCCATCTTGATATCTGTGATCGGGATGGCATTGAGAGGCTTTTTTTGAAGATGAAAGGCCTGATATAGTGGTGAATTTTGCAGCTGAATCACATGTGGATCGTTCTATTGAGAGTCCGAGATTTTTGACGACGAACATCGTAGGGACTTCTGTGTTGATGGATGCATGCAGAAGGTACGGTATCCGCCGGTTTCACCAGATTTCTACAGATGAAGTATATGGTATCTGCCCTTGGATCGGCCGGAACTTCTTTTTACGGAGGAGACACCGTTAAAGACAAGCTCGCCCTACAGCAGTTCCAGCAGCGGCGGATCTTCTGGTGAGGGCCTATCATCGGACCTATGGTCTGCCTGTGACTATCAGTCGATGTCCAACAATTACGGCCCCTTATCGCATCAGGAGAAGCTGATTCCAGGATGATTTCAAAGCCCTGACGGATGAGCCTCTGCCTGTTTTCGGTCAGAAATGTCCGTGACTGGCTTCGTGGACGATCACTGGGGCCTGATTTTGCATAAGGGCGTGTCGGAGAGATCTACAATCATCGGCGGTGAGGCGAAACATCGATATCGTGAGATTGATCTGTCATGAGCTTGGGAAACCGGAAAGCTTGATTACCTTGTGGAAGACCGTAAGGGGCATGATCTGCGTTACGCCATCGATCCTTTCCAAAATCCATCGGGAGTTGGGATGGTTGCCGGAGACAAAGTTTGAGGATGGGTTGAAGCGGACGATTCAGTGGTATCTGATAACAGAGAATGACGACGAAAAGCATTTTGATTGTCCGAAGATGCATTAAGATATTTTTGTTGATTTCTCCTGGAATGTTTTGTATAATTATAAAACCGTACAACATTTTTAGAGCCCAATGGAGAGCAGACCCATTGCGTTTGTGACTTTGAAGAATTAAATCAGGAGAAGCATTATGGCAGACGACAATAAGAAGAAACAGAATACAGCAGAGACTGATGAATTGACATTAGAAGAGAAGATTAATAAGATCAAATCCCGCGAAATCACGGAGGCTGAGAAGGGTATGCTTTACTTTGCCGGCATTTGAAGCTGCCTGCGAAGCGGTGAAGAAGGTAACTCAGGAGACAAGACTGATCTACAGCAAGTATTTCAGTGATCATACAGGCAACAAGGTTTATTTTAAGCCGGAGAATATGCAGCTGACAGGCGCTACAAGTTAAGAGGTGCATATTATACAATCGGTACACTGACAGATGAGGAGAGACAGAGAGGTCTGATCACAGCATCTGCAGGTAATCATGCTCAGGGTGTTGCATATGCGGCACAGTGTTATGGCGTAAAGGCTGTCATCGTCATGCCGACGACGACCCGCTGATCAAAGTAGAGCGTACCAAAGCTACGGTGCAGAAGTTGTTCTGTATGGTGATGTGTATGACCAGGCATGCGAGAAGGCTTATGAGCTTGCTGCTAAGAATGGCTACACATTTATTCATCCTTTTGATGATCTGCGTGGGCAACCGGTCAGGGAACCATCAAGCTATGGAGGTGATCCAGGATTTGCCTCTGGTAGATTATATCCTTTGTACCGATTGGCGGCGGTGGTCTTGCTACAGGTGTGTCCACACTGGCCAAGATGCTGAAGAACAATATCAAGGTCATCGGTGTTGAACCTTCCGGCGCAGCATGTATGAAGGCGTCCCTTGAGAATGGACGCGTGACAACCGTATCACCGGTGAATACCTATTGCAGATGGTACAGCGGTTCAGACACCGGGTACCAAGATCTTTCCATATATCCAGCAGAATCTGGACGGCATTATCACGGTGGATGATGAAGAGCTTGTTGTGGCCTTCCTGATATGATAGAAAATCACAAGATGGTTGTTGAAATTCAGACTGCTGACAGTGGCAGCACTGAAGCATCTGGATGTGAAGGAAAGAAGATTGTTCTATCTTAAGCGGTGGAAACATGGATGTTATTACCATGTCTTCTGTTGTTCAGAACGGGCTGATCGCCAGAGACAGAATCTTCACGATCTCGTACTTCTTCCGGATAAGCCGGGTGAACTGGTGCGCGTATCACAGGTAATCGCTGACAAGCGCGGCAATGTGATCAAACTGACCATAACCAGTTCTTCAGTACCAACAGAACGGCAGCTGTAGAGCTGAAGATTACACTGAAGCCTTCGGTACAGAACATAAGAAAGAAATCATCCAGGCACTGGAAGATGCCGGATACAAACCAAAACAGATTCGTCCGAACTTATAAATAAAAAGTAGGTAAAAAAATAGCATGCAGTCGGAAATGACCAGTTTTTGTCTAGTTGACAACAGGGTGGATAGATTTCCGGATTGCAGGCTATTTTTTTAATATCAGACAAGGGCCTGTTTTATTTCTGAAAAAATCAATGGCAAAGAAAGTGTTGCACATTCAATATGGGATGCCTATAATAAAGGAGTATCTGTAAGAAACAGTTTTGTGTCTGCAAGAGACGATATTTAACGTGAAAAATATACAGATACGTGAAAAAAGAAACAAATAGAAATTGAGGGAAATAAAGAATGAAAAATTGTACTGGCAGCGATCAATGCCAAGTATATTCATGCCAACTTATGATTTACAGTCTCCGGGCTTTTTCGGATGAATATAAAGAACAGATTCAGATCAAAGAATATACGATCAACCAGTATACGGAAGATATACTGGCGGATCTTTTATAAGGAACAGGCAGATATGGTGGCTTTTTCCTGTTATATATGGAACATGGGGTATGGTGGAGGAGCTGGCAGAGCTTCTACATCAGTTAAGGCCGGAGATGCCGGTATGGTTTGGCGGTCCGAAGTGTCTTATGATGCCGCAGAATGCCTGCAGCGAAATCACGGTGTGACCGGGATCCTTCGCGGTGAGGGAGAAGAAAGTTTCCATGAGCTGATGCAGTATTATATCGGCGGCAGTGGAAAGCTTCAGGGATATCCGTGGGATTATTTACCGGGAAGACGGACTGTTGGTGGATAATGGGTGGCGTGAAGTAATGGATCTGAACAAAGTGCCTTTCGTCTATGAGGAGATGGAGGATTTCAAGAATAAGATCATCTATTATGAGACCAGCAGAGGATGTCCCTTTTCCTGCAGTTACTGCCTGTCTTCGGTAGACAAGAAAGTGGGCTGAGGGATATGTCCCTTGTGGAAAAAAGAACTGCAGTTTTTTATTAATCATGAGGTTCCCAGGTGAAGTTCGTGGACCGTACCTTTAACTGCAACAAAAAAGCATGCCATGGCTATCTGGCGCCATATTAAGGCCCATGATAAAGGAATCACCAATTTTCATTTTGAGATTGGTGCGGATCTTTGGATGATGAGGAGCTGGAGATTTTGTCGGATATGCGCCCGGGACTGATTCAGTTGGAAATCGGTGTGCAGTCCACCAATGATGCTACGATTCAGGAAGTGTCACGAACCATGCGTCTGGATCGATTGGCCAGAGCTGTTGACAGGTGAATGCAGGTCACAATATCCATCAGCATCTGATCTCATCGCCGGTCTTCCATATGAGGATTATCACCGCTTTAAGCAGTCCTTTAATGATGTGTACAGAATGCGGCCGAACAGCTGCAGCTGGGCTGAAAGTGCTGAAAGGTTCCAGGATGCATGTGATGCAGAAACAATATGGCATCGTTTACCGGAGGAAAGCGCCCGCGAAGTGCTGGCAAGACTGACTGGATGAGTTATGCTGACATTTTGAAGCTTAAGGGTGTTGAGGAGATGGTGGAAGTCTATTACAACAGCCATCAGTTTGATTTGTCCGTAACCTATCTGATGCATTTTTTATCAAGAACCCTTTGACTTTTTTTGAAGATCTGGGAATTTTGCGAGGCGACCGATTTGGCAAAGCATGGGCGGATGCAAAGCTACGATTATTCTGCTTAGATTTGTGCAGCAGCGGAATCTGGGAGCGGAAAAGTCGCCCATCCATGTCAGAATGTGAAAACTGCAGCCAGCAGGCAGAAAAGTGGAGCGGAAAATAGCAAGCTTAATAAGCTTGCGGCAAGAGAGAATCTGAAGTTCCTGAAATTCTCAAGTTTACCATGCTCTATGACCTTTATGCCAGAGAGAATCTGAAGTCCGTCCGAGTTGGGCACAGGAGATACTGTATCGTCCCTTTCTGTGAAGATTTTTTACAGGGATGAGACACTGACAAGGCAATATCTGCCGTCTTATTCCGGCTGTACGTCGCGTCAGATGAAGCGAATGACCCACATGGAAGGCTTTGTGATGGATATTGCAGACTGCAAAGGCCGGATATCGCATCGGCGGTCCGGAGGCTTTGCTTTTTGACTATAAAGAGCGGGATCCGTTGACTTATGCAGCTAAAATTGTAAAGGTGTCGATAAAATCATAGAGAATGTGTCCCGATAGAATTATGGATTTTTACAGGTGGTATGTGTTATCATAAATTTTGTACGCAATATGTGTTGCAGTGAGAGAAAAAAGAAGATGAGGGGGCATAATTATGTGGAACAGACAAGATTGAAGCGTAATGTGGAGTACCGCTGAAGGCCAATTATCTGAAGGTTGTTGTAGTCGGATTGATTTTATCCTTTTGATCGGATCAGGTTACAATTCAGCAAGAGGAGCAGCAAAGAGCAATGATGTGGATATCGATGTAACAGATCTATTCAGTGGGAATCTGGCATTTATTGTTGCAATGCTTATTGGCATCGCAGCGTGATTGCCATTGCGTTGCTGTTTAATGTTGTATTGAATATTTTTCTGTGGGAATCCGTTGGAAGTCGGATGCCGAAAAAGTCTTTGTAGACTGCAGATACGGCAATGCAGAATGGTGTGACATTTTATATGCATTCAAGAACGGATGGACATATTGGGCCGTGATGTTCATGAAAGATTTGTTTACATTTTGTGGACACTGCTCTTTATTATTCCGGGCATCATCAAGGGATATGAGTACATGATGATTCCATACCTTCTTGCAGAGAATCGGATATGAGCCGGCAGGATGCCTTTGCAGAGAGTAAGCGTATGATGGATGGCAACAAGATGGATGCCTTTTTACTGGATCTGTCATTTATCGGCTGGTTTATTTTGGGGTGCCATTACATTTAATATTGTCAATATTCTCTATACAACACCGTATATGGAATTGGCTCATACAGAGCTGTATCATACATTGAAGAATCAGAATAACTAATCGGATCAGGAAGACTGTCGTTTTGCAGGAAAAGCAGGACGGCGGTCTTTTTTTGCATGGAAAATTACGTCCTATACAAGAACAGGATTCTTTTATTGTTCCGATATTTTATCATGTCCGGATATAAAAGCGTGTCGTATTTGAAAAAAATGTATTATAATATAACCGATGGAAATAATATAGATTGGATGAAGGCATTTCACATGGTGAATGTTTACATGGATAGAAGGTGAAATTCAGAATGAAGCTTTTTAAGAAATTAAAGGAAAAAGATGAACCGTTATCTGGAGCGGGTAGCAAAAGAAAATAATGAGCTTTTTGACGGCGGGGTTCGGATTGCTGTAAACTCAATCAGAAACAGAATCTGAAGAAAAAATAGGATATCCGGAAGAGATTCATGATTTTTGTAAAAAAATTTTATCAGATTTCCCATAAAAAACAGGAAGGTGTACGTATATCTATTGTCACAACAAAATGTAAAGATGTCTTTGAAACAGATGCAGTTCATTTGAGACAGAGTGAGCTGATGCAGAAAAGACACTAGGTATGCAGGAGGTTTATATTGATGAAGAAATTAACAGGTATTTTTAATGGCAGTATGTCTAGCTTCGTCATTGATTGCGGGATGTGGACAGAAGGCGGGAGGACAGAACACGCAGACAACAAATGGTCAGTCAGCCGCTCAGACAGAGAGCCAGACTACAGGCAATCCGTCAGAAACAGGTAATGGAAACGGTGAAGAGAAGTCAGCAGCACAGCATTGTATTCTTCTGGCTGTGAAGAACGGTACATGGCTTCTGGCAGACCGGGACAATGGAGCTGTTTTTCACAGCAGAGATTCCATCAGATCTGACAGATGAATCCGGCAAGAAGATTTCCTCAGAAATTCTGAAAGCGGCAGACTATGTAGATGTTTATGGGGACGGCATTATGCTGCAGAGTTACCCGGGGCAGTATCCGCGTCAGCAAGATGGTGGTTACCGGTGAAGGTTCGAAGATGAATTGAAGCAGTATCAGGATGTGATTGATATGGTATTTGCCCGGATAAGTGAGAGTCATTCCAGATCTGAATTGGCAGTATGGGGACCGGGTGTCAGCAAGATGGTGGTTACCGGTGAAGGTTCGGAAGATGAATTGAAGCAGTATCAGGATGTGATTGATATGGTATTTGCGGAACCGGATACAAGTGAGGTTCCTTCAGCCGGTGTAGTGTACAGTTCATCCCTTGGACAGACCATGTCATTGATGAGCGGACCGGCGAATTATACATGGACAGCGCCTTTTTTAGGCGATTCTGAAACAGACAGTTCTGAAGATAACACAGTGACTGCATGTGGTTTGGCTGTGATGCAGTGGGGAGAATCTTGAGAAGATGGCCATGGATGACGGCAAGACAGATTTACCGTCAGCTGTGATCTGGTGCCGGAGAAGGTGACCGTCCGTCGCTGGAGTGCAGATCAGTACCCGGCCCGCGGGGCTGATGATGATTATGATGCATCAGCGGAGGATGTGACTGTGGAAAAAAATGATGATGGGAAATTTGTTATCAAAGGTGTAGAACCGGGTTATGTACAGAAGTTACCATCAATTGGGAATACAGGGGATGCACAGTACGGTTTTTTGTGACAGCGAAGATTCAGTAGGATGCCATATCATAAGGAATCTAATTTGATTGAGGAAGCAATGTCAGCCTGGCAGACAGCGCAGAAAATCGAAGACAAAATCGGCAAAGAGAATATGAATGTATGATGAATATTCTAAGGATGCTGTAATGGATGGGAGATAAATGCTTTATAAGGATGACTTTAAAAAAATATTAAAAAGTTATAAAAAACGGTTGACAATACTCTATAACCGCGATATAATAATTTACGACTTATGGGACAGATAAGTTGTAACAGAATATCGCGGGGTAGAGCAATCCGGTAGCTCGTCGGGCTCATAACCCGAAGGTTGTTGGTTCAAATCCGGCCCCCGCAACTCAAAGACGATGAATATCAAGTCTTTTTTATGTAATAGGGAGCGTGCCCAGCAAAGCTGGGGCACACCCCATGTTACATAAAAGGCACTAACGCGCCTGTGATGCACACTCGCGCAAAGATGTAGATTGTCGCAAAGCGACCGCGCTCGGCGCTAGAATGTGCTTTGTCACATTCTTTTTAATTTACGCAGATAACGAGTGAAACACAAAAGTGTGTTTCGTCCTGTTTTAAGGATCAGTAGAAGGTAAGAAAAACAATAATCATATATAAAGAGCAGTTAGTGGAAGTTAGTTTGAGAATATGAAATGGAGCAGGCGATGAAGAAAGAAATTAAGCTTATAGCTTTGGATTTGGATGGTACCACATTTAATTCAGAGAAGGTCATAACAGAAAGAACAAGGGGAAGCGATTGCGGAAGCAATTAAAAAGCGGCGTGATTGTCATGCCTGCCACCGGACGGCAAAAGACCGGTTTGCCGGAGAGCTTTACTTCAATTCCAGGGGTGCGTTATGCACTGACTTCCAATGGCGGAGCGGTTGTTGATTTGTGGAGGACAGTATGATCTATGCGGATTTTATACCTTATAAGACGGCATGCAGAGTCATTGATCATTTAATTCAGATAGATGCGCTGATTGAGTTTTATCATGATGGAAAGTCCTATGCTGACAAAAAAGCTATAACAGAGCACTTCATGTTTATAAAAACTTCCCGGATTGGTTCAAGGAGTATATTAAGGTTTCCAGAATACCGGTGGATGATTTGCGAGAACGGGTTTATTCGGGAAAGTTTAATATAGAGAAAATGCTGGCCTCTTTTGATATGATCTTGAGACAGCAATTATTTGATGAAATGCATAATGACCCGGAGCTCAGTGTGGTATTCGGCAATAGTTTTAATGTGGGAAATCACTGCTGCGACAGCCAATAAAGGTCATAGTCTGCTGAAAATTGGCCGGGGAAAACTTGGAATCATGCCGGAACAGATCATGGTTTCGTGGGGACACGATGAATGACAGAACCATGTTTGAGGCAGCAGGCCTGGCAGTGGCTATGGAAATGCCGATGAAGAGATTAAGGCCATGGCAGATGATGTTACACTGTCGAATGATGAGGATGGTGTTGCTGCGGCCATTGAGAAGTGGGTTCTTTAATTATCGAAATCTCCGCCGTTTATTGTCTGCTGTGAATGAGCTGACGAATGATGTACAGTACACCATCTTCATCATTTGACAATGTCTCAAAGTTGCTGATGGCTTTAAATCAGGGTGAGCATTGGCCATAGCGTAGCTGAAATAGCCCTGTTTCATCATTTCATAATCATTGAGATAGTCTCCGAAAACCATGGTTTCATCCGGTGAAATATCATATTTTTTTGAAGTGCAGTGAGTCCGCGGCCTTTGTTTGTGGTGGCAAGACTGAGGTCTGTCCACATGTATCCGGCCAGAGTAGCTTTAAAGGTGCACGGACATCAGACAGGGCCGGAAATGAATTGCTTTCGGCACCTTGAAGTCACAGACAGTCACTTTGCTTACGGGCATCAATTTCAGAGATGTCATGGATATACTGAACTTTTTATAGTAACGGCCTATTTCTTTGCGGGCATCATCCGAGTTGATCGAATAGGCCGTTTTGAAACCGGAGAGAATCGGAATGGCGCCGGGAACCTGACGGCAGCGCCCGAGAAGATAAGAAAGGGCATCTGTATCAAGAATGTCCCGATGAACCAGATGGTCGCCGTTGACGAGACATCCGCCGTTTTCAGCCATAAAAACAAGCTTGTCCATGCAGCTTTCAAACTGCATGGCAAGGGTTGGGTATGGCCGCCCGCTGGCAATGACAAAAAAGAATTCCGAGTTTGTGAATTTGATCGAGTATATCAAAAAAATCACGGGGCATCTGGTCCTGACTGTTCAGCAGAGTGCCGTCCATGTCAGTGGCAATCATGCGCACCTGATTAAGTGAATGCTGCATTGTAAATTCCTCCAAAAATAAATTTTCGGCCGGTAATTGCGAAACAGTGTATTGATAGAATATAATTAGCCGTTCACAGCAGGCACGTTGCACTGCCTAATCGCTCAGCGGTACATAAGGTGGTAAAAAGACACCACCTAAGTACCGGAGGCATTAGAAGCACCTTCTGTGAAAGGTTAATTTCTATATTCAATTCAAGATAGCACCGCAATTACCGGTTGAAGTATTTGAATGTTAAATAAGGATGTTCGATTTACAATGTAGCATATATTATTGAAAATGTATATAGAAAAATAGAGATTGTTTTCTTTAAAAGTTTAGGTTTTGTGTGACTTTTTTGGTTTATCAATCGTATAGTATATGTAAGAAGCTTCTTAACAGTTATTCTATTTTTATTAAACAGAAAGTGATTATATCTATGAGAATTACGCTAAGTGAAGTTGTAGAAAGGTATCAGAGAAACATATATGTTGCCGCCTATGCGATTGTACGCAATAGTGATGATGCCAATGATGTTGTTCAGATACGTTTCTGCAATACTATACGAAAATACGCCAGTTTGAAAGTGAAGAGCATATAAAGCATGGCTGCTGAGGGTTGCGATTAATAAAGCAACGGATATGACGCGCTCTTTCTGGCGTCGCTTTCGTTCGGAGGAAAAATCCGGATATTCATGGAACTGTGCAGGCAATATTAAATGAGCGTGAAAGCTTATTGAATGAAGCGGTTATGCAGCTGCCGCTAAACAAAGAGTCGTGATACACCTGCACTACTATGAGGATTATAGCATCAAAGAGATTGCAGATATTCACAGAGACTTTACAGAAAGCAGCGTCAAAATGCGGCTTATGCGGGGGCGTGAGAATTTGAGGAAAGCGCTGGAGGAATCGATCAATGAGTGACAAAGATTTCTATAAAAATGCAATGGACAAAATTGCTCTTCATACAATGGAAGAAATTGATACAAAGCAAATTAGGCAGAAAAAAAAATATGCATGCGCGGCATAGAAAAATGGCAGCAGCGGTTGCTCTAGTCATTTGATAACCGGAGGTACGGTTTATGCAGCAAAAATAGGTATTTTCGATGCAATTTTTCAGAATACTAAGCAGCTTTACAATCAGCAGGAAACGAAGTCATATTTGTCAACGGAAGAAGAGCATATCTCTGCTGTAGACGAAGATGGCAATGATATGATACTTAACGATGATGGAACACCTTTTGATATCAAAGCGGCTTATACGGAGGCAAGAGACAAAGGATATTTATCCTTATCAGATCTGTTTGGATGAAGAAGATTATCATACCTATGAACGGATGGGAATCTTTGATGAAGAAGATTTGAAAAATAGTATTTTCTTCAATGATGATTACACGGAGATAACCATCGATGGAGAAACGTATCACCTTGAGAAGTCCTACATGCAGAAAGAAGATGATGAACCAAAAGATCAGTGTGTTATGGGCTTTCCCAATGAGTAATTGGGAGCAGAGAGCAGAAATTTTTTGCAAGAGAAACTATGCTTTGGACCCAAAAAGACACGGTTATACCGCTAGTCGAGGGGAAAGTTAAGGTCTATGACAATATCAATGACGAACTTATTCCAGACGCCATCAGCCAGGAAGATTTGAAGAATGCGGAAGTTGATTTGTATGGTGATTTCCTTCGGGGTGAATGGTACGTATTATGTCTTTGATGGAATATACGACGAAGATGATGAATCGGACTGATATTTCGGCCAGTGGAAGGTTATCAGGGGGATTTGGCCTGATCCGGATGGTTATGAAGGAAGGACTTATTATTCGATAGAAGAATGGATGGAAATAGAGTAGAAAACAGATAATGCCTTGTCATCGGAAGAAATCTCGTTATACTTAAAGGGCGACAGGTGAGTAGAATTTGGCATATACTTTGCAAATAAGGTGGATGATACAACTATACAAGGAGGCACATAATGGAGATTTTAACAGGCGACATTGTATGGTTGAAGAAGAAGCATCCCTGCGGCAGTTTTGACTGGGAAGTGCTTGAAGTGGTGCGGATTTCAGATTAAAGTGTTGCGGCTGTGAGCATCAGGTGATGATGGGCGCGGAAGCTGGTGGAGAAGAACATTCGGAGACTGGAGAGAAATGGGAAGAAATTAAGATTACCCGATAGGTGACGAAATGCGTAGCATTTTGGAGGTTAGCCTGAATAGTTACGAAATTTTATACCATAATATGAAAAAAAGCTTGCTTTGCACTTTTTTTTATGGTAAACTGGGGTAACTTTGTGATATGTTATATATTAATTCCTTGCTCTCCGCAATGGGAGGGCCGTGAAGTCCAGAAGGAGGTGCACTAGCATGAACAAATACGAATTAGCAGTAGTTCTTACTACAAAGATCGAAGATGAAGAAAGAGCAGCAAGCATCGAGAAGATCAAGGAAGTTATCGCTCGTTTTGGTGTCTTTGTTACTAACGTTGACGAATGGGGCAAGAAGAGACTTGCTTACGAAATTCAGAAGATGAAAGAAGGTTTCTACTACTTCATCACTTTCGAATCTGATTCAAACTGTCCAAACGAAGTTGAACAGCGTGTCCGTATTATGGAGAATGTAATCAGATACTTATGCATTAGACAGGACGCTTAATTAGAAAAAGGGTAAGTCTAAATGAATAAAGTTATTTTGATGGGAAGATTAACCAGAGATCCGGAGATCAGATATTCACAGGGTGAACGCTCTACAGCAGTTGCCCGCTACCACTGGCAGTGAACCGTACATTTAAGCGTGACGGTGATCCGGATGCCGATTTTATCAACTGTGTAGCTTTTTGGGCCGTCAGGCAGAGTTCGCAGAGAAGTATTTTCACAAGGGCATCCGCATTGTGATCACAGGCAGAATTCAGACAGGCAGTTACACCAACAAAGACGGTGTGCGTGTTTATACAACAGATATTGTTGTTGAAGAACAGGAATTTGCCGAGAGCAAAGCAGCAAGTGATCGCAACAGCAGTGATTTTGCAGCCAACAACAGTTATGGCGGTGGTTATCAGCAGTCCGGAAGACCTGTGCCAAGTCAGGCACCATCGGATGGTTTTTTATGAACATTCCGGATGGCATTGATGAAGAATTGCCATTCAGCTAGAATAGGACATGATCTGTTATCAGAGCATAACAGAAAGATTTGAATTTGAGAAGGAGGTTTTGATATGCCATACAATAAAGAAGAAGGCAGAGGCACTCAGATGAAGAGAAGACCTATGCGCAGAAGAAAGAAAGTATGTGTATACTGTGTAGATAAGAACGCAGTTATCGACACAAAGATACAAACAAATTAAAGAGATATATCTCTGAAAGAGGTAAAATTCTTCCTAGAAGAATCACAGGCAACTGTGCTAAGCATCAGAGAAAGCTTACAACAGCTATCAAGAGAGCTAGACATATCGCTTTAATGCCATATATCACAGACTAATTGAAATTCGGGCATCCGGTTCAGTAATGAATCGGGTGCCTTTTTCAATTAGGTGGAAATTATGTCGAAATCTCCGTATAATCGAAAAAGGCACTGTGTGCCAAAATCCCGTTTCTACCATATTTATGGTTATTCAGTTTTGTATAAACGTGCCGAAAAGGGTTATTTCAGTGTCAAAAGAAATGTGGTATGCTAACTATGAAAAGAAATACGGAAAACAAGATATCGTTTCAACAGATATCACGAATGATTTCATAAAGATTATTAGGAGGTTTTGCAAAATGAAGAGAAGTTGTTATTGTTGCATATGGTCGTTCAGCAGTTTGTAAATCAAGAAAAAGGTTCTTCGCAGGTACTCACCCAATCGAATATTCCGCACAGGTTTTAAAGGGTGTACTGGACAAAGTGCCTCCATGTTCTGAAATCGAAGATGTTATCATGGGTTGTGCAGTACAGCACGGTACAACATCTATGAATATTGCTAAGAGTGTTTGCGCAAGAGCAGAACTGCCGGAATGCGTAGCAGGTCATACAATTAACCGTTTCTGTTCTTCAGGTCTTCAGGCTATCGCAACAGGTGCCAATGCAATCGCTTGCGGTCAGGGTGATGTTATCGTAGCCGGTGGTGTTGAAAGTATGACAGATACATACGCACCATATCCTGTAGAATTTCAGGATGCATGGTTAAATGAGCATGCGCCAGGTGCTTACATGGGCATGGGTATGACAGCTGAAAACATCGTTAAGAACTACGGCGTAACAAGAGAAGAAATGGACCGTATGATTTACGAATCCAACATGAAAGCTGCAAAAGCTCAGAAGGAAGGCAAACTTGTCTCCGTCTATCATCCCTGTAACGGTTGTTGACAAGGATGGCAACGAAAAAGTTGTTACAGAAGACGAAGGTATCCGTCCAACAACAACAATGGAAACACTTGTATATGTCTTAAACCTTGCTTCATCCCGGCTGAAGAAGGCGGTACAGTTACAGCTTACTTCTTCACAGACATCTGATGCTGCAGCATTCGTTGTATTAATGGCTGCTGACAAAGCAAAAGAACTGGTATCAAACCAATTGCAAAGATGGTATCCTTCAGCGTTGCAGGTTGTGATGCAACAATGATGGTCTTGGACCGATCTATGCTGTACCAAAGGCCTGAAACGTGCCGGCAAGACAATTGATGATATGGATGTCATCGAACTGAACGAAGTTTCGCTCAGGCTATTCCATGTATCAAAGTCCTTTAAGATGAACCCAGAAAAAGGTTAACCCTACGGTGGTGCCATGGCTCTTGGTCATCCAATGGCGCCAGTACAGGCATTCCTTACGGCACTTGTAAGATAACAAGAAGACAACAGCTCTGTTACAATGTGTATCTGGGCAGCAGCAGTATTTGAATTGCTGTAAGATAAAAAAATAAATGTAGAATCGTTCAGAGCTGACATTTTATGATGCCAGCTTTGGGCTTAATAAAGAAACTTTTAAATGAACTTTTACAGAGGTGTGAATAATGAAAGTAGCAGATAGAATGTTGCCGGTAGGCGGCGGTGTAATCGGCGGTAGGCTGTCTTTCGCAATGAAGGGCCTGAACGTAAAACTTTATGATATTAATGATGATTGTTTGCAAACGATAAGAAGACAATCGTAAGCAACCTTTGAATTCCTTTGCTGAAAACGGTGCAATTGAAGACAAGGATGCGGTTCTTGGTAAGAATCCAGTTTACAAACAAGCATGGAAGAAGCTGTAAAGGATGCTCAGTTTTATTCAGGAATCCGGTCCTGAAAGACTTCCAATCAAACACAGCATGCTTGCTGAAATCGAAAAGTATGCGCCGGTTGATGCAATCGTAGCTACATCTGCATCAGGTCTTCCTCTTGGACAGATTACAGAACATGCTGTACATCCTGAAAGATGTGTTGGCGGTCATCCTTACAACCCACCACACCTTATCCCACTCGTAGAAATCACAAAGACAGAAAAGACAGACGAAGCAATGTTGAACTTGCAAAAAGAATTTATGAATCTTCTTGGCAAAGAGGCAATCGTTCTGAAGAAAGACTGCCCAGGTTACATCTGCAACAGACTGCAGCTTGCTGTTCCGAAATGGTCGACCTTGTTGAAAGAGGCGTTTGTACAGTAGAAGAAGCCGATAAGGCTCTGACATTTGGCCCTGTTATCAGATGGGCAATCTTTGGCCATAACATGATCATGCAGTTGGGCAACAAAGATGGTCTTAAAGGTATGATGGATATGCTGGCAGGTGGCTTCAACCTCTGCGCAGATATCGCTGCATGGGATACAATTCCTGCAGATTACGGTACAAAGGCTCAGAAGGAAATGGATGAGATCATGAAAACCTTCCAGATGAAGTGGGTCATACAAATGCAGAAATCGCTCAGTACAGAGATAAGATGCTGATCGATATCCTCAAACTGCATCATAAATTTAAAAAACGGTACAGATAATTTCAAAACAATTTTTACGTTTATCCAGGAAAATGAGTTTTGAAATTATCTGTTGCCTATCAAAAGGGAACCGCTGTCAGACAGGATATATCTGTCACAGCAGCTCCCTTTTGCCGTTTATTTTGTTGTTAATGTGAGTTATTGTTTTGAAATAGTCGGATAATCAGGAAGGTTTTCATAAACAGTTAACGATTATCTGATAATTGAAGAATAGGAGGTATTGAAATGGTAAATATGAATGGGCCTGTGAAGATGGCATCCTACGATATGGCCGGGCAAGACGGCGGTTGTTACCGGCGGTACAAAGGGTATCGGCAAAGCGATTGCGCTGGCTTTTGGTCAGCGCGGCCAATGTGGTTGTTGGCCGGAAGACATGATGATGAATGTAGCGCTGTTGCAGAAGCGATTACTGCTGCGGGCGGTCATGGTAAGGGTATTCGTACCGATGTAAGAAATATTGATGAGATCAATGCACTGATTGCAGGTGCAGCGGAGACTTTTGGCGGCGTGGATATTCTGGATTAATTGTGCCGGTGTTGCGATTACGAAAAAGATTCTTGATCTGGACGTGGAAGATTACGACATGGTTATGGAGACGAATCTCAGAAGTGTTTTGTTTGCCTCCAAGGCAGCGGCAGCTGTGATGAAAGCATCCGAAAAGGGCGGAAAGATCATCAATATTGCTTCTGTTGGCGGCTTAAAAAGGCACAAGCGCACTTTCACTCTACGGTGCCTCAAGGCCGGTGTGATCAATCTGACGAAGACCATGGCCTTGAATGGAGTCGTTACGGTATCCAGACAAACGCTGTTTGCCCGGGCTATGTGGTGACGGAGATTAATAAAGCTGAATTTGAGAATGAAAAATTTAAGGAGCATGTACTGAAAACGATTCCTCAGAGAAGGCCTCGAACTGTAGATGAAGTGGCAGCCCTGGTACTGTTTTTGGCATCGGATATGTCCGGTATGATTAATGGTGAGGCGATTGTTGCTGATGGGTGCTATCTGCGGCTAAAGAGAATAGGTTTTGGTAATTGTTAACAGTACTTGGCATTGTATTATTTGTATTAGCCAGTCTGGTTGCTTTATTTGTGAAGGGTACACCTGAGGAAGACGGCTGCTATCCGGATAATGACCCAGCGGTTGCAGAAATGTTGAAGAATGAAGAAGTTCCTTGAAGTATTTATCGTGGAGAAAGTATAGAAACAACACCTATTCGATATCAGTGGCGTGTATCAGAAGATACCATTTATTTTTTGTACATTTCCATTTGTGAAGAATGTAAATGGGGGATATACGTTTGGTTTTGAATTAAACAAAATTACAACTGGTGAAGATGATGCGATGTATATGTATCATATTAACGATGGTCAGTGGACAAGGACAGAAGATACTACCGAAACAAAAATTGTATGCAATTAATGAGCTGAAAAACAATGCTTGGGATGATAAAACAGGGAAGATGGGGGATATCCGGCCGAATATACGGATGAATTTGTAAGACATTGCCGGAGAATGCTGCATGTCATTCAGAATATTGTACCGGATATGGAAGAATATGCCCAGGAAGAGTGTATGGCGGCTGGGCTTGATTTTGAAAAGTTTCGTATGCATCATCAGAGCTTTTTGGATTTGTTAAATGTGACAGAGCAGGGAAAGAGAAACAAGGGAGATGATACTCAGATACATCTGGAGGAAGTCTGAAAACAGTATTTGTTGTGCAGAGGTTACATGGTATGTTGAAAATGGAGCTTGTGTAGGATGCGAGCCGCGCCTGGGTAAATTGGAAGGTGATTATATTATTTCTGAGTACAACTTGAAGACAGCAGATGGGAGATGTCAGGCCTGGAACGCTAAAAAGCTCCAGAATATAAAAATAAATTTACTTAAACGATAACAGTATCAGGAATGCAAGACAAGACCTCAAAAAACAGTAAAAATATCCATCCTTTTCTCGCGGCAAACATTTCACGGCGTAAGACGTGCGTTTGCAGTGAGAAAGGATGGATATTTTTTTACGTAAAAACTATTTTGTATTCTCGGCCGAATCAAATTTCTTTGAGCAGTATGTCAGCCCGAGACCACAGATCATCGCCAGGATGATACCGACAAATAATGTGAAGGCAAGTCCTGCCACGTTGCCGCCGCCCTGTGAGAATGTCAGGCAGACACCGGCAAAGATAAACGGCATAAAGCCAAGCGGTGTTGTACCAAGCAGTTTGATATGAATGTACATGGTGATGGCTGTACCAAAAGGATGGCCATAAAGTTTGCCATCTCAGCAGACATATGGCATGTGCCGCCAAAGAAGTTGATGAGGATGAAGTCGAACTGTCCCCATGCGAGACCGCAGAAGGCAGACAAGATCATGCCGGAAAATGTTTTGGTGTGCCGTTCATGCCGAAGAAGAGGCATGCAGACAAACATGATCCATGGGACACCGAATGAAATCCAAAGTAAACATATAAAAGTGATTAAAAAGCGCAGACCAGAAGCTGGTCCAGATAGCAAAGCAAATAACGGTTTTGTGACTCATAAAAATCTCCTGTAAATAATCGTTATAAATAATCGTGTGGCAATTCAAAAAAGTAGCGGCATTACATCAATGCGACAGGTAAATGAAAGGCCTGACCGATTTCTGAATACGAGTCCGGTCAGATCCAAGGAGATAGTTAAAGCTTTCTCCCGGAACAACCAGAGCGGCCCGGGGTGTATGATGATCACAATAATCCCGGACGGCTTGAACATAGTCATCAGCAGAGCAGACCGGCTGCGCGGATTGTGCCGCCAAAAAGGTAATGTTCGGTACATAAATCAGATCCCCATGCGTCTTCTGGAAGTGCCATTCCAGACAGCACAGTTTGCATCAGCGGATACGCAAACTCTGAACAAAGTAAAGAACCTTGCCTGGTGCGTCACTTAATGCCTTTTTTCATAAATCGGCTCTGTTCGGGTCAAAATCATATTCCATGGCAATCCCACAGGAGTCCGGCGTATTCTGCCATGTGGCTTCGAGCACCCTTGACTGGAGCGATAAGTGACTGTGCGTGTGCCAGGACCATTCAGATAGCCGTGGCGGCAACTCTTGAGTAAGGTGTTTCACCGTTGACGGTCAGAATTTCGTCTCCTTTGCGAAGTCCCGCCTGCCATGCGGGAGAGTTTTTCCGAACGCCGCTGATCATGCAGCGAAGATCCTGAACATAAGACGGCTCTAAAAGAACCGGGCACTCGGTTTTGAGGCGCAACTTCATCAACGAGCGCTTTGAGCTCGGCATAGAATATGATCCGGATCCGGAAAATATTCTTTTTTATATGGGAGGAAAAATCCTGGCATGAAAATCTGAATAGAATCAGCACCGTAGTGCGCGATATCCCGGATTGTCTGACGCATATCATCCGTGCCGGTGATGTTGAGGCATACCGACCATACTGCAGGAAAAGAATACGATATTCATCTAGTCAAAGCAATGGCGGCAATGGCACAGTTTGCTTTTTCTTCAGAATCCCATGAGCTGTCTGTGGCGGTGACGGATGATGAACTGTTCATAGAAAGGTTAATATACACAGGCATCAGTCTGCTTAATTGGGCGATGAGCGCTCTTGTCAGCTGATGTCCGTTCGTTGTGATGCTGACCGGTGTTTGTGGAAAACGCGACGTAAAATCTGAAGAATATTCAGAAAATCTTTGTGAGAGGTCGGTTCGCCTTCGATAATGTTTGTTGCGGATTCACCGATGGTGATTGTCCTTACTGGATCAGATACTGCATGGTATCCGGGAATCCGCCGAGGCGCTCCCCGACGGAGGCACCTGTACCTGGGGCGGATTGTTCTGATGACTGCCAGAAAAATGCAGGGAATCACATCTGATGTCAGGGGCAGAATATTCGCTTCCATAGCCGTACGGTTAATCAGATCCTGAATATGCATCGGTGTGTAAGCGTGAGTGATATTATTGCCTTCCCTTATTTATATATTAACCAAAGATAGTCATTGGGTTTGCAGCCAGCAGTGCATCAATCTGTTCTTCTGTCATGCCACGTTTTGCAAGACCAGGGAGAACACGTGCGCCGATATCTGTGTGATGTTAGCCCATTTCATCGCTTCTTCCATGAAGGTGTCATAATCAGACCACGGCCGAGGTTGACATTGACGGAATGTCCGAGAAGAATCTTGTTGCCGTAGCCTTGTCAGAAAGCGTTTTGATCAGATCCATACGCTGTTCATCTGTCGGTGTATGGAAAAGTTCGCCTTCAAGACCGAAACGGTCAAGGTTAACGTAAACACCCTGTTTCCAGAACGGCCTCATGGTAGGCAACATCCGTGCTGCCGCAACATATGACCGATGGCAATCTTGGATGGATCAGCACCGTTAGCAATCAGCAGCTGTGCCTGTTCAGGGCCCATTGTGCCGAGCTGTGTGGGGTAATGATAACACATCCTGTTTCCTTCTGAGCACGTGCAGCGGCTTTGAAGAAGATTTCTTCAGTTGGTGTGATTTCATTGAAGCTGCTGGCCAGTTTGATGACGCCGGCTTTCGATATCTGTGCCTTCGATTCCTTTAGTCAGCTCTGTGACCATCATTTCGTAGATTTCTTCTTCAATGTTGGCGAAGCCTCTTCTGAAGTTCCAGTATGCATAAGCACTTTTCTGCCTGGAAGTAGTAGCCTGTAGAACAGATGATGTTCATGCCTGTCATATCGGAGATCTTCTTAAAGAAACGAACGTTACGTCCGCATTCGTTTGTTGTTGCGTCAACGATCGTGTTGATGCCGTATGCGCGGGCATCATCAACGGCTTTCAGGCAGTCTCTTGTATATTCTTCTTCTTTGAATCCGCCGAGAGTTGCGTCACCCTGGAAGCCACAGAAACCAAATAAGAAATGTTCATGCATCAGTGTACGGCCAAGTTCAGAAGCGGCAACAGGGCCTGTTACTGTATTAACGTAATTCATTGTAAATCCTCCTTTGAAAAAATCCTTATCGTTGAAATTCATCTGTTATTAGTATAATCTAAAAAGGTTCGCTCGCCAACTGCTTACAGCGAAATCATGAAAAGGATTTTGAATAGGCCTATACGCTTTGTAAAAAGTTGGCACGGTTATCGAAAAAACGAATAGAATACAGAATTTGTTATAACCATTTTGTTATAAAAGCAAAACATAAAGTGAATTTCCATTATTTACTATAGTTTGTTAAAATAATCTCAAGATTAAATGATTCCAAAAAAGCGCGCAAGGGAGAATTTATTTTTAAACGCTATTTTGAACAAAGTTATTTTTTTGCACGATTATGCATGAACATGAAGGAGAGGATTTAAGATCATGAGTGATAATAAAAAGAACGTCGATCTTAACAAAGTAAGTTATAATTTTGGTACAAAAGGCTGGACTGTTATCGGTTTTGAAATCGTCATGCTGTTCTTTATGACAGGTATTACAGTTGATGGTCTGAACACAATCGTACCTATGATGGCAGAGTATCATAGTTGGAACCCGATGTTCTGTTATCTATTTCAACACCAGCATCCATTATCGCATTGTTTGCTTGTGTATTGTGGGCTGCATTTATTGAAAAGGCAGGTCTTAAAAGACAACTATCATTACAATGGTACTGCCGGTATCAGCGATCGCTTACGGTAACTCCGTAAACATCGCAATGTACGCAGTATCACTTGTATGTATCGTTACATTCATCAATGCTTTTGCATGCAACTGTGGTTTCGCAATCTGCGCTAACTGGTTCCCAACAAAAAAAGGTATCGTTATGGGTATCACAACAATTGGTATGAACCTTGCATCTGCATTAATTAACTGGATTCTGTCAGGTCTTTCAGGCCAGTTCCAGATTTCCGGTGCTTTATCCATTCTTGGTGGTGTTGTTATTCTTCTGGCTATCCTGCTTGGTATATTTGTTAAAGGTACACCTGAAGAAGCTGGATGCTATCCTGATAATGATCCTGAAATTGCTGCTATTATCAAGGCAGAAGAAGAAGGCGTAAAGGAAATGGAAAAGGTTTCCTATGTTGGTGCTCTTAAGAACAAATATGTTTGGATCTTCGGTCTTGGCGCCGGCTGCTTTCGGTCTTGCTACTGTAGGTATTATGTCTCAGTTAGTCAGCTACTTTATGGCTGCAAGAGGTTATGAATTAACAGGTGCGCTGTCTATGCTGACAATCGCTGCTGTTATCGGTATGATCGGTTCATGGGCATGGGGTGTTGTTGACCAGAAACTTGGTACACAGAAAGCCTGCCTGATGTTCGGTATCTGGTACTTTGTCGGTATCGCATTCTGATCGCACCTCCAACACCTTGCATGTACATTGGTCTGTTCATGCTGGGCGGTGCTATCGGCGGTAACGGTAACTTCCTTCCATCCCTGGCAGCTCAGGTATTCGGTCGTAAAGACTTCAACGTATCTTATGCTTGCATGAACATGATCAATGGTATCGTAAGATCCTGCTCATTCTTTTGTACTTGCTGTACTGCGTTCAATGACAAGCGGTTACACAGTACCTTACATGGTATTTGCTGTTATCGCTGTTATCGGTGGTGTCCTGATCGTAGCTGTAAAGGAAAAGAAAGCGATTCAGTAAATTGAATAAAATGACGATAGCCGTGTAGTCAATGCACGTATAGAAAGCCGCAGAATTGAAGAAATTTGATTCTGCGGCTTTTCTTTATTTCTTCAAAGGCAAAGGGATATGTAAACCGGTGATTATGAGGATTTGACATAATAGAGGAGGATATTATGAATTGGCGAAAGTGGTGCGGCGATGCTATAATAAGTACCAGTGAATGCCGGGATAATCGGCGAAAGAAATTCGAACCTAAAGGAAGATCAGAAAATAATGATAAAGGAGAAAAAGGTGAAAGTTTACTATATTGACGAAGATATTAAGGGAACCTGTTTTCTGGTTCAGGACAGAGGAAGCGATATTATTTGACCCTGGGATGGCTTTGCTATGGTGAAACCGTTGTACAGCGTGTGAGAGAAATATTAGGTACGCAGCCGTTGCGGGCCGTTTTCCTGACACATTCCCCATTATGATCATGTGGCTGCAGTTCCGTATGTTAGACAGGAATGGCCGAGATTAAAGTGTACGCTGCGGAATATGCCTGTCATATATTTGAGAAAACGAAAGTGCAGCAGATGATGTTTCATATGTCGAAGACGGCAGCGGAAGAATCACATCATGAATGGAAGAGTGACGATTACAAAGGGGAGCTGTTGTATGCGATAAGCCGCTTGAAGGCGACCGTATTGCGTTGGGTGAGTTTGTAGTGATCGAGACGATTGGGCATACACAGTGCTCGGTATCCTTCCCTGATTAATAATGAAGTGATGATCTCATCTGAGACGATCGGTCTGGAAGGGGATTTTGAAGGGGATATGTACCGGCATTCCTGATTAGCTATAAGAAGACAGTGGACAGTCTGCGCCGTACCAAGAGAGGCAGATCCGAAGCAGCTTTATATGCCGCACCACTTGTGACTTCCGGACGAATGCTATTGGAAGTATATGGAGAAAGGCCTTGAGGCAACAAAAATGAGATTATCCATCCTGGCATCCTATCCGACGCTCAGCGCAATTCTTGAGATGGAAGAAGTTTTCTGGAAGAAGGCGGCAGATGGCGCATGGCCGAGAGAAGCCTTTTGATATGAATGCGAAAGCAATGCTCAGAACCGTATATGGCAGAATTTCCCGAAGAACTTTCAAAAAGCAAAATTATTTAAAAATAACAGCGATGAAAAGCACTTATGTTAAGTAGAAACCAGGCACTCGTTTACGATGAATGCGGACGCGCGCCATAAAACCTAGTGCACTTATTTTTATTTATTCAGTTTTTTGGCCGGAGCGGACGATATGGCTTAACCGGTTTGATCACATATGGATTTTTCGATTTCGCCTGCTTCGACTTTTTTGAACCATTCAGCAGCTCTGTCAGGCCATGCCTGCCCAGTGCTCAGCTGTCATGGTTCCTGCATATCTGTTGTGGCATAACGATAATCTGCTACACGGCTGATGTATTTTTCATCCTGCTGAGCTGAATGTTCGTCACCGAGGTCACCTGCAGCAACACGAAGAAGGGAACCATACTGTTCGCTTACTGTGTGGAGTTTAAGATCCTCAACAAGAAGTTTCTTCAGAGGACGTTTAGCAAGGTTGGACATGATAGTACGGTTTTCGTAAGACATGAGTTTCCACATACGAGCGATTTCCCATGCACGTTCAACTGCTTTGCCCTTAGGAACTACTTCACTTACCATACCATGGTCAAGCATATCCTGAGCTGTGAACTGTCTTGTTGTCATCATGTAGTAGTTACCACGTTTTGTTCCGAAGTAATGCTGGCACATAAGACCCATAGCATCACCAGGTACAAGACCACCCTGAGCGTGAGGAACTTCCATAACAGTATCTTCTGTACAGATCGTAACATCACTTAAGAAAGCGGGAATCCCAGTGGAAACCAGGACCAGGTAATAGCACCGATTGTAGGAACATCAAGGTCGAACACCATGTTCTTGATCAGGTTGGTGTCATCAAAGTACTGATGCTGGAAACGCTGTGTAGGCAGTTCGGAATATGTTTCCCAACCGTTAGGGTCGGATTCTGTCATCCAGCTGTCACCGATATGAGTGAAGATGATGATTTCGTTCTTGAAGTCAAGAGAAAGAACTCTACTAACTGACCGATTGCACGATGGGACATACCGCTGTGATGCATAGGGCCATCGTTTGTCTTCCATGTTACCTGAAGGATACCATCTTCACGGTAAAGGTCAGCAAAGTCTTTGAACCATTCTTTGTATTCTTCGAGTTCCGGCAGTTTGGCGTAAGGTGCCATTGGCTTGTTATCGCACATAAATAATACCTCCTGTGATTAAGTGAGCTGCACAATTCCAGAAAAAAGTAATTGCTTAAATGCAGCATTATCAATGGAATATAACACAAAAGGGTAATTTCTGTTGCCAGGAAACCACCCTTCGTTTACGTTCATTAATCAGCTGATAAAATTATTTGTTTAATTTTTTAGCTGGAGCTGAACTGATATGGTTTAACCGGCTTGCTTGTATCGAATGGGTTTTCGATTTCGCCTGCTTCAACCTTCTTGAACCAGTCTGCTGCTCTGTTAGCCATGCCAGCCCAATATTCAGCTGTCATAGGTTCCTGCATATCCTTTGTAGCATAGCGGTAATCGTTTTGACGTGTATTTTTCATCCTGCTGAGCTGAATGTTCGTCACCGAGGTCACCAGCAGCAACACGAGGAACCATACTGTTCGCTTACTGTGTGGAGTTTAAGATCCTCAACAAGAAGAAGTTTCTTCAGAGGACGTTTAGCAGGAGCAA
>VOFB01001285.1_pt1 | contig 28514 bp, 47 predicted proteins | sample 5384141 | NCBI WGS metagenome assembly VOFB01 (sample SAMN12384721, study PRJNA508395) | human gut metagenome | isolation source: healthy gut A | host: Homo sapiens | reverse complement strand
CTTTATTTTTGCAATATTAAATTTATGACAAACGTTTTATTTACTTCTCTTTAAAAATTCACAATCAGTTTCCATACTTTTCGGTAGAAGAAATGCTGAAGACGCTCCTTCGGTGTATGGATATCAAAGTTATTCGGTCCGAAAAACGCAGTCGAGATCTGCGATCTTGCCGGATAGATACCGCACTTTCAATCCTGCATGGATTGCCTCAAACACTGGCTCCTCGTGGAATATTCTTCGTATACCGCTTTAGTTCCCTCACGGATATCAGACTCCGCGCGATACTCCCCATGCCGGATAATCCCCGCTTACAGAGATCTCACCGCCTAAAAATTCAGCCGGGATACTCTAATTTATCTTTTTAATTCTTCTTTTTTTTCTTGTGGAGACACTGCTTCGCACAGATGCGGTCAGCTCAAGGCCATCTGTTGTCAGTTTCATGATTCCGGTATTTAAAGAAGTCTCTACCAGTCAGAGCATTACCATGCTCATATGCTGCACGCCGTTTGGCACGTTGCGCAGATAAAGATCACTTTTGTCATGGAAGGAATAGATAATACTTCATACTCCCTGTTCCATTTCTCTTTTATTTCAATGCGGGTCTGTCTGACACGGGTTACGGGAATGGAAACATTTAATGCCATACCGCCCGCACAGCCGGTCAGGAAAATTCCCTCTTCATCACTGTCAATATTTAACATGGTATGTCCGGTCAGCATAGACAGATCCATGACAGCCGCCCCCAGCATTCCGATTTCTTCATCCACGGTAATCACAACTTCTAATTTCGGATGGGAAATTTCATCTGATTCCAAAATTGCCAGCGCATATGCCACTGCAATTCCGTCATCTCCGCCAAGCGTTGTCCCTTCTGCCTTCATGAAATCTCCATCTACATACAAGCGCAGTCCTTCTTTATCCATGTCAAGATTACAGTCTTTTTTCTTTTTCACAGACCATATCCATGTGTCCCTGAATGATAATCGCCGGAGCCTTTTCATAGCCTTTGGATGCTTCCTTGACAAGAACCACATTGTTTGCTTCATCCTGATACCAGGTCAGTGCGTGTTCTTTTTTGCAAATTTTACCAGGTAATCACTGATCGCTTTGGTGTTTCCCGATCCATGTGGAATTGCTGCGATCTGCTTGAAATAATAAAATACCCTTTCCGGATATAAATGCTCTAATGTACTCATATACTCCTCCTGTCTCACATAAACTGTATCATGAAAAAATTTGTATTTATTTTTCTCTGTTGCATACTGTTTTTGTTTTTATCTGTTTCCCCACGCAGCAGTTTCGGCATCAAAACAAGGACTGCGGCTGTGGTTTACGCAGATTCTTCCGACGCTGCTTCCTTTTTGTGTCCTCTCGTATGTCATTCTGCGCAGTGAAATTCTTCCGAAAAAATTTTCTACCTGCTACATCGTATTGTGTGGTTTTTATTCGGATTTCCCATCGGCTGCAAACTGACTGCCGACTTTTACAGCAGTAACTATATTTCCCGGGAAAAAAGCCTCTGCTCTATGCTGCTTTACAAACAACTTAAGTCCCGTATTTGTCATAACCGCCATCCAGGAAATTTTGCAGCTTCCGTTATCTCCTGTATACGTTTTTCTGATCTATGGCATTCCGTTTTTGTATGGAATGAGTATGCTGTTATTATATCACAGAACCCCTTCTTCTACACAAAAAGAAACGGCATCAAGATTTCATATGGATATGCAAATCATTGATGCCGGCATCATTCACGGATTTGAAACCCTGATCAAAATATGCGGCTATATCATCCTGTTTTCCATTTTCTGCGAAATGCTGCAGACACTGCCGTTTCCGGCGCATTGGTTTTCGCTGGCCGCCACCGGATTCTTAGAAGTTACAAACGGTGTTGCGCTGCTTTCCACCTCTGCCTGCACCAGACAGATAAAATCTCTTCTGGCAGTGTTATTCCTGTCATGGGGAGGATTGTCCGGCATTTTTCAGGTCTCTTCCATCCTTCACCAGACCGGCCTCTCGCTCCGGAACTATGTATTACAGAAAATAATCCTCTTACTGTTAACCGTTGGATGCTGTATTCCTTTACTCTTCCTGGGCATCCTCATCTGAAGCTGAAATATTGGTAATCTGCGGCTCCTCTGCAGACTCTGCTGCCTGTCCGGCAGAAGCGGCTGCCTCCTCTGCTGCTTCTGTCTGTGGAAACAGCTGTGCCCGGTTCTTTGTCACTACATCAAAGGAAACCCTGCAGTGAAGAAATCAGACTGTCATACCGCGCCTGAGAAGTCTCGATGGAATTAGACAAAACCTCCTCGATCTCATGCAGCTGGTCATCCGCATATCCCATGGCACTGACACGCAGACTGTTTGCCTCATTGGTAGCATTGTCTAAAATTTCCTGAGCCTGTTTGGTTGCGATCATAACAACCTCATTTGCCTGTGCATATGCCTGCTGCATAATTTCATGCTCACTGACAAGTTCGTTGGTCTGCACCTGTGCCTGTGCAATGATCTGATCTGCCTTCGCCTGTGCATCTGCTAAAATTGCTTCCTTATTGCTGATAATCTTCTGATAACGCTTTACTTCTTCCGGTGTTTTGGCGCGAAGTTCCGCAATAAGTTCTTCTAATTCTTCTTTGTTGACAATAATCTTTGTACTTGAGAGCGGCTGGAATTTACAGCCATCAATATACTCTTCGATTTCCTCAATAATCTGTTCCATCTTACTGCTCATAGTGAAAATCTCTCCTATCTGTTCTCATATTTCTTATAAATCCGTTCAATAAAACGTTCCGGTACAAAGTTGGAAATATCTCCACCGTAGGACGCAAATTCCTTGACAATTGTCGAACTTAAATAGGAATAAGAAAGATCACTTGTCAGGAAAATGGTTTCAATATTAGAATCCTGCACATGGTTCGCCTGTGCGATCTGCAGCTCGTACTCAAAATCTGTCACTGCACGAAGCCCACGCACGATAATGGTAGCATCTATTTTATTCATAAACTCTACCAGCAGACCTTCAAAGGACGCCACCGTAACGTTTGGAATATCCTTTGTCATTTCTTCTATCATACTAACACGTTCTTCTAAAGAAAACAACGAATTTTTGCGCTATTGTTGAGCACTCCGACGACCAGCTCATCCACAATTCTTGAAGCACGGTTGATGATGTCCATATGTCCGAATGTCAGTGGATCAAAACTTCCCGGATAAATTGCTTTTTCATGTTTGTTATACCCTCTTCTGTTGAATAAAGACATGCATGTTTGTCTTATATTTTTGAACTTTATCACGGAAAATCCCAGCTCATCCAGATAAGAAAAATCCGTATCCAGCGATGCTTCCACAATAATCATGGTGTCAGGTTTCAACACACTTGATTTTGAAAGGAAACGCAGCACATCTTCTTCAAGTCCCTGCCGGTATGGCGGGTCCATAAAAATAATATCAAATGTATATTTTCCTCCAGACTGCTGATTCCGCTGATCACATCCGTGGTAAGCAGTCTGGATTCCTTCGTAAATTTTGTGAATGCAATATTATCTTCAATGCATTTGGCCGCTTTCCGGTTATTCTCAATAAAAACCGCATACAAAGCTCCGCGGCTGATTGCTTCTAACCCGATCTGACCGCTGCCCGCAAACAGATCCAGGAAATAACATCCCGGCACATCATTCTGCAGCATATTAAATAATGTCTCTTTGATCTTGTCTGTTGTCGGGCGCGTTTCCAACCCCTCAATTGTTTTCAGCGGCAGGCTGCGCGCTGTTCCTGCTATGATTCGCATAAGGTTCCTCCATATGTTTTGATGATACACCGCTCCAGAAATGCAATGGCATATGCCGCAGCCGCATGTCTTATTTCACTTCTTGTACCGGTAAAATGTTCTGTCCCGGAAAATATCTTTCCCTGCACAAAACATCCAAAACAGACCGTTCCCACCGGAGTCTTTAAAGTTCCTCCCCGGGTCCGGCAACCCCGTTGTAGCCACCGCACATCCCGCGTGTGCCTGTTTTGCAGCACCTTCTGCCATCTCCTGTGCGGTCTGTTCACTCACGACACCATAATCGGAAATGGTCTCCGGCAATACGCCCAGTATCTTTTCTTTTGCTTCGGGAGCATAAGTGATATATCCCTCTTTAAAATAATCGGAAATTCCCGGAATATCTACCAGTGCAGACGCTACCAGTCCTCCGGTACAGCTCTCGGCTGTCGTCACCAGCAGCTGGTGTTCTGCCAGAAGTCTGTCAATTTTCATTAGTTCTGATCCTTTAATACTTCTTTGTTTTTGCGATATAATCAATCAGAGATACGACGGTAAGTACCAGGGAAATATAAATAAATACCGTTCCGAGTACTGTAAATACCGTATTTTGAATATTCAGTACCAGAAGAATCACGGTGACCATCTGGGATGCGGTTTTAAACTTGCCCCAGTAGCTTGCAGCGATCACTACACCATTGTCTGCAGCAATCAGACGGAATCCGCTGATAATAAACTCGCGGGAAATAATCACAATAACAATCCATGCCGGAATTCTGTCAAGTGCAATCAAACAGATCAGCGCAGAGCAGACCAAAAGCTTGTCCGCAAGCGGATCCATAAATTTTCCGAAATTAGTAACAAGATTGTACTTTCTTGCAATTTTTCCATCCAGAAAATCCGTCAGGCTTGCGACAATAAAAATAACAAGCGCAATGTAATTTCCGTATCCTTCAAAGTATGGAGCTAACAGAAAAAATACAAAAAACGGTATAAGAATCACACGGAAAGTCGTTAATTTATTTGGTAAATTCATAATTGTTCCTCCTATTTTACGATCGTAGCGATCAGGTCATATTCATACGCACCGGTAACTTCCACCTTTACAATATCTCCGGTTAAAAGTTCTTCGTCCGTATTGATAAAAATATATCCGTCTACATTTGGCGCATCCCGGTAGGTTCTGCCGACGTAGGTATTATTTTCATCCGCAACCTGTCCTTCAATAAACGCATACAAAACCGTACCTTTCATGGCTTCATTCTTGTCAAAAATCACTTCTTCCTGAAGTTCCATGACGTCTGCCTGCCATTCCTCTTTTTGTTCCTGCGGCACCTGATCCGGCATTTCCGCTGCCGGTGTTCCTTCCTCCGCGGAATAAGTAAACGCTCCGAGACGGTCAAATTCCATATCATTGACAAACTGCATCAGTTCTTCGTGCTGCTCTTTTGTCTCCCCCGGGAATCCGCAGATCAAAGAGGTTCGCAAAGTGATATCCGGGACACGTTTTCTCAAATAATGGATTCTCTCGATCAATTCTTTTTTTTATTTGTTTTTCTTCCCATGCGCTGCAAAATTGTATCGTTGCAGTGCTGGATCGGCATGTCCAGATAGTGACAGACCTTTTTATCCTTAATCATGGAATTGATCAGTTCCTCATAGATTTCCTCCGGATAACAGTACATAATACGAATCCAGAACAGACCGGAAATCCCGTTCAGGCGGTCTAACAATTCATGCAGGCATTTTTTCCCATACAGATCCACACCGTAAAGCGTTGTCTCCTGCGCAACAAGGATCAGTTCCTTTACGCCTCCTGCAACCAGTTCTTCTGCTGACGTAACCAGCTCGTCCATCGGAACACTGCGGTAACGTCCGCGCACAGACGGATCACACAGTAGGTGCAGTTTTTGTTGCATCCCTCTGCAATTTTCAGATATGCATAATGTCCGCCTGTCGTAACCGTCCGTTTGGTCGACAGCTGCGGCAGTCCGCTGAGCGTATGAAAATTTTTATAAAATTTATGCTGCAGGGTCTCCTCGAGTGCCTCTACAATGGAATCATAAGAATTGGTTCCTAAAATAGCATCTACTTCCGGTATTTCTTTTTTCACTTCATCCTGATAACGCTGTGTCAGGCAGCCGGTGACAATGAGTGATTTACAGCAGCCTTTTTTTCTGCTCTGCCATTTCCAGAATGGTATTAATGCTTTCTTCTTTTGCATCGCCGATAAAACAGCAGCTGTTGACAATAATAATATCCGCTTCTGTTTCATCATCCGTCAGTTCAATTCCATGACTGGTAAGCATACCGATCATGTACTCGGAATCTACCAGATTTTTGTCACATCCGAGTGAAACAAATAAAAATTTCATATAACCTTCACTTTGAAAAAGGGAATGACAGCTGTCACTCCCTTTTGGTATTTCTTAGTTTTCGTCCTCTCCAGGTACAATCTTTTACTTCTCCGCGGTATAACTCTTCCACGGCAATGGAAAGCGGCTTTTTGCAGACCGGATCATCAATCAGTGGTTTTGCTCCTGGCAATGATCTGTCTTGCACGCTTTGCTGTGGCAAGAACAATGGAATAACGGCTGTTTACCACCGGTTCTTCACCGATTTCGCCCACGTCGTTTACAACTTTCATTAATTCTACATAAGATGGATGTATCATGATAATTCCCCTTTCTTTGCGCATTGCGCATATGGCGGTCTCCGCTCTTAGATTCTTATATTTATGTTACAGATTTTATCTGTTTCATGGACAGACTATTTTGAAAATGCTTTTAGTTCATTCCGCATTTCCTGTATTGCTGACTCATTACGGTTTTACACGGTAATGTTCATTCTGAATGATCTGATGAACTTCTTCCACACAGTCTTCTAACACGTCATTGACTACCAGATAGTCATAGGACTCAATTCCTCCGCCTCTTCAACGGCTCTTGCAAGTCTTGACTCGATCACGTCCATCGTCTCGGTTCCTCTGCCTATCAGACGATTTTTTAATTCTTCGGCACTCGGCGGTGTCACAAATAAAGCAATGTATCCGGAATTTTTCTTTGACTTTAATGCTCCCTGGATCTCGATCTCTAAGATGACATCTTTTCCTGCCTCTAACTGTTCTTCCCATATGCCTTCGGCGTGCCATAATAATTGCCGACGAACTGCGCATATTCGATCAGTGCATCGTCTTTTATCATCTGCTCAAACTGTTCTTTTGTACGGAAAAAATATTCCGACCCATCCGTTTCACCCGGTCTTGGTTTCTCGTCGTAGCCGAGATGGAAAGTGCATAGCTGTCAGCATATTTTTCATTAATTCTTTCATGATGGTTCCTTTTCCCGAACCGGAAAATCCAGATACCACGGTAAGGATTCCTCTATTCTTTCGTATCATCATATACCTCTGTGGCATTGCCATTAAATCTGCCGGCAAGCGTCTCCGGCTGCAATGCTGATAAAATGATTTTGTTGTTTTCTGTAAAAATGACGCTTTTGGTCCTGCGTCCCTGTGTTGCATCGATCAGATTTTCCTGTTCTTTTCCCTTTGCACCATTCCGCTTTGCCGGTGCCGAATCTGAAGATACAATGCAGACAATCTTATCGGTATTGACCATATTGCCAAATCCGATATTCATTAACTTTGCCATAACCACCTGTCCCTATTCGATATTCTGGATCTGTTCCCGGACCTTTTCAATATCTGTCTTTAAACTTGATACCGATATCCGAGAAATTGCAAGATCATTGGTTTTAGAAAGAATGGTATTTTGCCTCACGGTTCATCTCCTGCGCAATAAAGTCAAGTTTTCTTCCCACACTGCCACCAGCCTTCCAAGGTATCTTTGGTACTCTTAATGTGGCTGCGCAGTCTGACTGTCTCTTCATCAACACAGATCTTATCTGCAAAGATCGTTACCTCCGTCGCAATTCTTGCATCATCGATCTGACGGTCTCCTAGCAGTTCTGCCACCTTAGCCTCTAACCGTTCTTTGTACTCCTTAATGATTACAGGGGAGCGCTCCTCAATGAAATCCACATAGGATAACATGCCATCAAGTTTCTCGCATAAATCTTTCTTTAAATGCTCGCCTTCCCTGATCCTGCTCTCCACAAACTGCTCTGCCGCACCGCGGATCGCTCTTTTCAAGTCCAGCCACAGAGATTTCTCATCTATGCCCTGTTCCTCCATCGTAAACACGTCCGGGTACTTTGAGACAAGCGTACTCACACGGATATCATTATCAAGTCCGAACTTCTCTGCCATACTGTTCAGATAAGTCAGATACTGGGCTGCGAGTGCTTCATTATATTTCAATGAAACATTATCCTGCGTATAATCTTCGCAGTTGATAAAAATATCAACCTTTCCGCGCTCCATATACTCTTTTTAACAGCGTACGGATCGCACTCTCGAAGAAATTCAGCTTTTTAGGCATCTTGATATTGACATCGAGATAACGGTGATTTACGGCTTTTATCTCTACCGTAAACTTGCGGTTCTCATCCGCAAATTCACACCGGCCAAAACCGGTCATACTTTTTATCATATTTCTCTCCGTTTCTGCAAAATATCCTGTCACGTAAAAATCACTTATGCATCACGGTTTCATCTCTTTCTCGTATGCATAAGTGATTTTATTATAAAGCGAATTTGATTTCAAGTCAATATCCCGGTTTTTTTAATTTCTTACTGTTCATATGGAAGTAATTCCGCAAGATAGCCTTTCTTTTTGAGTGCTTCCTCTATCTCATCTAACACTTCTTCACTCTCAGCGCTGATCTTATGAAAATGATATCCGGACGTCACATTGAGAAGTGGTGTCGATTTTCCTGTCTTTAAATCATCCATAAAGTTCTGCACATCTCGCCTGCTTTTTGATATTTAGCGGAGCATCTAATTTCCCATAAACGCGGTGATTGACCATGACATTGACCACACATCCCCCAAGATCAACGATCGTAGTCAGTTCATCCTCCACCTGTTCATTGGTATGGCATACTTTAAATATCCTGACTGCCTGTTTTGGTTCATCCAGCAGATAACCTCTTGCAGTAGAAATAATCGGATACCCCTGTGTGCGGAGAAGTGCAATATCCTGCACCACGACCTGTCTGCTGACACCGGTTTTTTTCCAATTGCCGTGCCGGATACCGGTGTATCTGTATCACGTATCATAGACAGGATTTCTTTTCTTCTGTCTGCCCGGTCATTTTCTTTTTCCATTTGCGATCCTCTCCTTTTTGACTCTGCATTTATTTTAGCTGAATCTGTCTATTTTTACAAGCGTTACTGAAGGGAATCTGTTACTTTCAAGTGTTTCAGGCTGATATCTAAGATCGGTGCTGAATGTGTCAGGGCACCGCTGGAAACATAATCCACTCCGAGTGCTGTGATCGTTTTGATATTCTCTTTGTGATATTTCCGGAGCACTCTGTTTTTGCTCTGCCGTCGATCAGCCGGATTGCCTCCGACATCTGTTCCGGTGTCATGTTATCGAGCATGATAATATCCGCACCTGCTTCCACGGCTTCTTTTACCATGTCAAGATTTTCTGTCTCTACCTCGATCTTACGGACAAACGGAGCATATGCTTTTGCAGCAAGAATAGCTTCTTTTACACCGCCTGCCGCATCAATATGATTATCTTTGAGCAGAACACCGTCCGATAAATTGTAACGATGATTCTGTCCGCCTCCCACACATACGGCATATTTCTCGAAAATACGCATGCATGGTGTTGTCTTTCTTGTATCAAGTAATGTTGTGCTGCTGCCCTCTAATAACCGTGCAACCTGATGTGTATATGTTGCAATACCACTTAAACGCTGCAGATAATTAAGAGCTGTACGCTCTCCGGATAAAAGAACCCGCACGTCACCTTTTACCGTCGCAAGGAGCTGTCCTTTTTTACAGCATCACCGTCTTTTACTTCCCTGCCATCCTGATTTTTTTCGCCCACTCCACTTTTGTAGACGCATCTAACATGGTAAATACACGTTCAAATACCGGAAGTCCGGCGATCACGCCGTCCTGTTTACAGATCAGTTCCACTTCACCGGCTTTTATATTCCGGCATCACGGCATTGGTGGATACATCCTCACTGTGAATGTCCTCCTCTAAGGCAAAAACGGATGTATTTGTCAGCAACAAGCTGCATGGTAATTGATTCAAATTCATGATCTTCATTTCCTTTCTCTTCATTTTGTATTTTTACTGCTGCACGTTTTGCAAAAAACAAGACTCTCTAACAGGCTGTTGCTTGCAAGCCGATTCTTTCCGTGAACTCCGTTGCAGCTCGTCTCCCCGACTGCATATAAATTTGGCATCGTTGTCGCAGAATCGCGGTTCACATGGACACCGCCCATAAAATAATGCTGTGCCGGCACGATAGGCGCCGGTTCTTTTAAAAGATCATACCCTTCTTCGAGACATTTTTCATAAATGTGCGGAAAATGCTTCAAAATGATTTCCTTTGGAACATGTGCAAATGAGATCCATTCATACTCCACACCTTCTTTTTCATTTCTTCCTGTATTGCTTTTGTCACAACATCACGCGGCAGAAGTTCATTGACAAACCGTTCTCCTTTGTGATTGAGAAGAACTGCGCCTTCTCCCCTTGCTGATTCCGAGATCAGAAACTCCTTCCAGGCTTTTTACTGTAAAGGCATGTTGGGTGGATCTGTACATAGTCCATATGTTCAAGTTCCACACCGTGTTCTTTTGCGATCCTGCATGCATCACCGGTCAGTATTGGGAAATTGGTGGAATGCTCATAAAGCCCCCCGATTCCTCCGGTTGCCATAATTGTATTGTCTGCATGAATATGCAGCGTTTCACCTTCTTTTTGTTTCTGCGGCCATACCGGTGCATTTGCCATCATCCACCAAAATATCTGTCATGGTCGTATACTCTAAGATGGTCACATTCGAACATTTTTTTTACATGTGATAGTAGTGTCGTTGTGATCTCCTTTCCGGTAATATCCTCATGGAAGCAGATCCTCGGCCGGGAATGAGCTCCCTCCCTGGTATAGGCAAGGCTTCCATCCGGATTTTTTGCAAAACGGACACCAAAATTCAACAGGTCGTTGATCACATCCCGGCTGGAACGTATCATAATATCAACGCTCTCCTTTCGGTTTTCATAATGTCCGGCCCGCATGGTATCTTCAAAGTACGAATCGTAATCAGATTCATCCCGCAGCACACAGATTCCTCCCTGTGCCAGCATGGAGTCACAGCTTTCCCAAATCTTTTTTGAAAGCATCAGAATATTCATTTCTTCCGGCAGATTCAAAGCCGCATAAAGTCCTGCCACACCACATCCTGCAATCACTACATCATAATACAGATTTTTCATATTTGACCTCATTTCTGTGCCGCCATCGGAAATGTTTCGAATTCCGTTTTAACACATGTTGCTTTTATTTTCCGGCAAGTTCTAACATTCTTGCCAGCGCATTTTTTGCAGCGCCTTCCGTTTCCGGTTTTGCATGGATCTCATTTTCCCCTGTTTTTAACAAATGAAGCACTTTTTCCGGCGTGATTTTTTTCATATTCACACAGGTAGGTGTTGTTTCGGGAAATAAAACGATGCATCCGGTCTGCGTTCCTTTAATTTTGCAAGAACCCCGCATTCCGTTCCAATAATAAATTCTTTATCTCTGCTCTCACCGGCAAAATTAATGATTCCACTTGTTGAACCGATGAAATCTGCGATTTCAATAATTTTATGATTGCATTCCGGGTGAACTAAAACTTTTGCATCTGGATGTTCTGCCTTTAAATCGAGCAATTCCTCCACCTGCATAAATTCGTGTACAATGCAAAATCCTTCGTTGTAAATAAATTCTTTTTCCGGTACTGCTGCCGCAACAAAATGTGCCAGATTCCGGTCTGGGATAAATAAAATATGTTTATTCGGCAGATTTTTTACGATCTTTACCGCATTTGCAGAAGTTACACAGACATCCGACCACGATTTGATCTCCTGTGTCGAGTTGATATAACACACGACCGCAAAGGTCATCGTACTGGTCTCTCGCGGCCTGTACGGTTTCTTTTTGTTACCATATGTGCCATCGGGCAGTTCGCAGCAAGATCCGGCATCAGTACTGTTTTATCCGGATTTAACAATTTTGCACTCTCGCCCATAAATGTCACGCCACAGAGTACGATCGTCTTATTTTGCAAGCTCTGTCGCCTTTTTACTCAGGAAATAAGAATTCCGATGTAATCGGCAAGTGCCTGGACTTCCGGTCTTACATAATAATGTGCCAGGATCACGGCATCTCTTTTCTTTTTCCACTCTTCTAATTCTTCCAAACTTATCATACGCCCTCTTAACTCTCTCTCAAATTTTTTGCCCATTCATTTCAGATTTTTAATGAAACTTTTCGTAGTATACCACTTATCATTACATATGACAAGACACATGTTTAAAATCATGTAAAGTTTTCTGCTTTTATTTTTAAAAAAATGTTTTGTACTTGAAACAATACATAATTCATTCTGTTTCAAGACATATTAAACAACAGAATGCATGTTCCGCATTCTATCTATTGCGAATATAAAAATCATGAAAAGAGGGATTCTATATGTTAAACGGAGATACTGTAAAATTATTGCGGGAATGTAATGCCGGCACAAAAATGGCTGTTTATTCCATGGATGAGATCTGTGATAAAATTTCGGATGCAGATTTCAAAAATGTCATCATGGCATCCAAAGAAAAACACGAGCGTCTTGGAAATGAGATCCATGCACAGTTAGAAAAATGTGATGATCCGGTCAAAGAACCGAATGCGCTTGCAAAAGGAATGTCCTGGCTGAAAACAAATGCCAAGTTAGCAGTTGAGGAAAGTGATGCTGTGTGTGCTGATCTTTTGACCGAAGGCTGCAATATGGGTGTCAAATCACTCTGCCGCTATTATAATCAGTATGCGGCCGCGGACAAACAGGTCCGGGGATTTTGCAAAGAACTGATCCATCTTGAGGAAAATCTTGCCAAAGAAATACGATGTTATCTTTAACAGAAAAACTGCCACAGGCACAAAACAAAAAGACAGTAACAACTTACTTTCGATTGTTACTGTCTTTTTTATTCGGTTATTTACAGTCCCGTGTTTTCCGGTAAATGTGTTATCTTCCTTTTACCACAAATTCACGGATTTCCTCCATCACAGTATCATCTTCCTCATGTATGGTCAATGTCAGGGGGTCGACAGATCCATCGTACAGACTCCAATAATGGATTTCCCGTCTACGATATATCTGCCTTTTGCAAGGTCAAACGCTCCTTTATGGCCACTTAAGATATGACACAGCTTCTTTGCTTTTTCCGGTGCATCGATCAATACTTCTACCTGTTTCAAAACAAAATCCTCCTGTTTTGTTCTTGTATAGATATAGTATTCCACAATTTTCCACCGGTTATTCATGATTACGCAAGCAGCGCCTCGATTTCATCAAGCACTTCCCCAAATACATCCAGTGCCTCCTGGATTGGCTTTGGTGTTTCAAGGTTCACGCCTGCAATTTTAAGCAGTTCTACCGGAGATGCAGAACATCCGCCGGATAAAAAAACTTATAACGTTCTACTGCAGATGCTCTCTTTTAAGATTCCATGTGCCAGTGCAACTGCGGAAGAAAATCCGGTCGCATACTGATATACATAGAAATTGTAATAAAATGAGGGATTCTAGCCCACTCATAGGCAATCTCAGAATCTGATACCATATCCGGTCCAAAATATTTGCAATTTAAGTCATAATATAATTTATTTAACGTCTCAGCGGTCAGGCTCTCTCCCTCTTCCACCATCTTATTGCTTAACATTTCATATTCAGCAAACATAGTCTGACGGTAAACAGTTCCCTTAAAGCTGTCAAGATAATGGTTGAGCAGATATGCACGCTCCTTTTATCAGTTGTATTTTTCAGCAAATACTCCATTAAAAGCACTTCGTTACAGGTAGATGCCACCTCTGCAACAAAGATCTTATACTGGGAGTAAATGTATGGCTGACTGGAATTTGAATAATAGGAATGCATCGCATGTCCCATTTCATGTGCCAGCGTAAACATATTATCAAGGGTATCATTATGATTTAACAGCACATATGGATGTGAACCATAAGCCCCTGCAGAATAAGCTCCGCTTCTCTTTCCCTCGTTCTCATAAACATCGATCCAGCGGCTTTCAAATCCCTCTTTTACCTTTGCGACGTATTCTTCCCCAAGTGGTGCTAATGCCTTTAACACGGTTTCTTTCGCTTCTTCAAAAGAAATCTTCTTTGCAACATCTGCGATCATCGGTGTATAAACGTCGTACATATGCAGTTCGTCCACGCCAAGGCATTTTTGCGGAGACGTACATAACGGTGCATTTTATCCATATTCTTATTGATCGTATCGATCAGATTATGATAAACAGTCGGAGAAACATTGTTAGCATCCACTGCGGCTTCCAGTGTTGAATGATAGTATCTCGCATTTGCATAGAAAACCTGCTGTTTTACCTGACCATTATATAATGCAGCAAGTGTGTTTGCATACTGTTTGTACACACCATAAAATCCCTCAAATGCATCCTTACGCACACGGCGGTCTGCAGACTCTTCAAATGGTACAAAGTTGCCATGGGACAGTCTCACTGTATCTCCATCTTCATCTTTGATCTCCGGGAATACAAAATCAGCGTTGTTGATGATGGAATATACCTGTCCGGATGTCTCCGCCATATCGCCTGTCATCGCTACCAGTTTTTCCATTTCAGCAGAAAGTGTATGTGCCTTGGTACGCTCGATTTCCTCGATCTGTTTACGGTAAAGTTCTAACTCTGGAAGTTCTTTATAGTATCCTTCCAGAACAGCCTCATCCATTGCAAGGATCTCCGAACGATAAATGCAGTCTGGCTTGACACCTTCGTCAACATAGAATACATTTTCTGGGACATTGCCTGATGTGCCGTATTTTTCTGGTCTTCATCAAACAGACGCTCTGCATAATTAAAATCATAATCCAGTTTTTCCTCTGCCTTAGCTACGCGTTCTAATACAAATAACAGATTTTGCGCACAAGCAGCTACTTTACCTTCCATCTTTCCGATTTCATCCAGGATCTTGTCAATCTCATCCAGATCTTTTTTCCAATCCTCGTCGGACGCATACATATCTTTTTAAATTCCATGTATATTCTTCTTTTACTTCGCTTCGTTTTAACAATTCTTTTTTGCCATTGTAAACCTCCATATTTTTACTGCCGGGAAATGATTCCAGCACTCTCTAATTTACGCTCTGCAAAAAGAATTTGTAAAGGGAAATATTGATGTTTTATTATCTATTTCCTATTCGGTGCAAGGAACTGATTATAGAAATTATTCAGCGCATCCGGTTCTTTGCTGTTTCCAATTCCGTGAGTTTCCACATATTGTTTCATCTGTTTGATCGTTTCCTTTGAAAATACATAGGTTTCCACCGGAGTATCATGATCCATGTTATTTAATGCGCTTTCCAGTGCTGCCTTGTATTCCGGATCGACTTTCCAGATAGAATTATCTTCAAGTCCGCCTTCTTCAAACGATTTGTTGTAATATTTGCTGTTGATGAAACGGGTAACTCCGGTCAGATCCATCTGTGTGAGTTTTTTCGGTGTCGTATCGGTCACATGCACCATGATCTGTTTCACATAAGTGTTTCCCACATGGTCTACCACGGTTAAATTCTCGGATGTGGCAAAGTCATGCTGCAGATTTGTAAATTCTTCTGCCTGGTAGTCCGGGATCGTGAAAGATGTGAACACTTCCGGATCACTCGGTGCCGGATTGGTTCCCGGTAAAATCGGACTTCCATCTTCCCGGTCGGTTGCCGTTGCATGGCTTAAGATTTCTTCTTCCGTGATAAAACCACTCTGTGCCTGCTCTAAGGTATAATAGAGATCCTGTGCCTGGAATCCACGGGCAGTCGTCCCAGACAGCATAAAGTGTGATCTCTCCACCATCTTCTGCCACCAGGTTCCGAACGGCATCCCCGGCTTTCCACTGCGGGATAAAGGTGTCTTTGCCATCTTCTAAGGACCAGCCCATAAATACGGATGCGTAGACTTTTTTCTTTGGCTCCTCGGCTTTCTTATTTTCCTCGATGTCTTCTTCCGCTAAGTCATTGAGAGCATCAATATCTTCGGCATCATCTTTATTCTCTTTTGTCACGGCAACTTTTTCATTCTGATCCGTATCGTCTGTTACATCAGGATTGTCTGTATCATCTGATTCATCGGAATTATCTGCCATTTGACATTTCTGCACTGTCTGCCATTTCGTCTGCTTCATCAGAGTTGTCTGCGTTTCCGCATTGCCTGATTCATCCATAGCATCCATGGAATCCTGTGCGTCTGCATCTGAATTACCTGCATCCGAATCATCTCCATTGTTTTCGGAATCCTCATCCTCTGAATTACCGGCACCCTCTGGGTCTTCCGCATTATCCGGATCTTCGGTATCCTCCATATCTTCCGTTTCTTCCTCTTCATATCCTGCCATCATGGCTTTTGGAATCACTCCGGCAATCACATCCTCTGTCACGTTTTGTCCATCCAGTGTATATTTTACATAGGCTGCTGTTCCATCTGCATTCCATACATCCGGCAGTGTCACATCGGTATCATACGTGGTTCGATATCGTCGATATGTCCGGCTCCGCCGTTTGGATCAAAATGGATTGTATATCTATTTGCTTCTGCATTGGCTGTCATCGTGACATTTCCGGCCGGCATTGTAAATACAAACTTCTTAGCATCCACGGTCTGCTCCCCACCGGATCCGCCTTTATAATTTCCTTTCCAGTTTAACCAGTGATAGCCTTCTTTACTGCCGCATCGATGGTGACGCTCTGGCCGTAGCGGTACGGTCCTGCTCCGATCGTTTTTTCTATGCCGGTTCCGGCATTTAATGTTACATTATATAGATGTCTTTCATAATAATAATCAATGACCATCTTTCCATCTGCAGTTACCGCTTTCGTCTGTGTTTTCGGGCTGTCAAAACCGGTGTATGTCTTTACTGCAGGCGTTACCTTGCTTCCAATCTGTGCTTTTTTCGTCTCTGTTTCGGCAAGTTCATAGTTTTTATCGTCATGGGTTGATGCAATACCGTCTGCTTTCTGTTTCCAGTGGCGGACGGTATATTCTGCCTGATCCAGTTCCCAGTGTGCATACAGGGAAATGATCTTTCCTTTGGTTCCGTTGGATAAAGTACCACTCTTTGCATAGCCCCGCCAGTCACTGGCACAGATCTTGCCCTGATTATCTCCGGATGCTGCTCCGTCCACATTTACATAGGTTCCGCCGCTTGCTGCAGTCCACCATCCGGCTTTCGTATGGGTTCCACTGATCACTTTTCGGTATCCGTTGATCGTGATACTGCTTGACAATGCAGCATTATAATAGGTGCCGTAACGGTATGTTTTATAGATATACGGTGTGTTATTTTTACAGATACTGCTGATCTGTGTTCCGGTATAACTCTTTGTTGCTGTTTCTGCAGCACTGTTTCCGATCAATGTAAATGTATTACCGACTTTCCACACATCCGTACTCGTCAATGCCCTTGGTGCGTTTATGTAATAACGAACTTCATAAGGCTCCCCGATGCCGGTAAGTGTCAGCGTAAGGTTACAGGCCGGCATGCTTCTCTCATAGGCATAGGTCTTATCATTTACCATGTCCGATGTTACCTTGCGGTCTTTGGATTCGTTGGTCTTTTCATTGAGGTCCGTCCATTTGCTGAACTGGTAACCGGTGTTGAAGGTTGGTGTTGTAATAATTGTTGCACCGCACGACACCTCATACGATGCTATATAATAATCACCGGATACCGTGCTGCTACTGTTTACTGTACCTCCTGCATCTGGTGCAGCCGCTTTTATATTTTCAACTGCCTTAGCAGCCTTACCGCTTGCTTTTATATATACATCCGTTACCGCTTTATTTACCGTAGTTTTGTCGATTTTGACAGTGAGTACATAAATTGGAACTCCGACTGATTCTTTCGTTAATATGTCATCAATGGTAGTCCTCGTTGCAACATTTTGTGATCTCAAATCACCGGACAGCTTAGATCCATTCTTAAACTCTTCCACTCCGGAATTTTTCTCATATGTACAGTCGATACTGTAACTGATATAACTGCCTCTGCTTGGGTTTATGAATTTACTATCCGCATAGAATGTTCCCTCGTCCCCCTGTGTTATCAACCGCAAATCGTTACCGTATGATTTTTTGCATTCCAAACACCTGTTATCGTAGTTTTTTTATCAGTCTCCTTATTATAAACCGTGAGCTTTGGTTTTGTATTCGTCGGAGTTAAGGCTTCGTCTAATGTAACAACCAGTTTTCCATTGTAATATCCCGTTTTCGACTGTAAGGTTTTATTAGTGATCTTCTGTGAAACAGTAACTGTGGTAGGGCTCTTTACCGTTGTGACCTGATTTCCCTCTGCAAAGTTATCCGAGATATCCATCGCAATACCTGTCACAAACATGGTAACCCAGTGTGTGTAATCCCCTGTATTGGTCTGCAGCGTGTATTTATTATTTGCATAGGCAGGCTGTGTACTCTCTTTGGGAATTGTAAAATCAATCAAATCTCCCCTTGTCGTCGTTGCTTTATCGTATAAAGGCCATCCATTGATTGACAAAAATGGAGTTATTCCTTTGCCAATTTTAAAATCAATTTATCCTTTGAAATTTTTCAGTCTCTTCCTGTGCATACAGATTATTTTTTTTAAATGAGGACATCTTGTTACTGCTTCCACAAAAACCATCAGATATTGTCCGGTCAAAGGCACTTTATCATTTGCCTTGTATGCCTTTGATCTCACACTTGTAAGCATTCCGGTTTTGATATCTTTCTCTACCCATTCTCCATCATGCTTTGAAACATCATCAATATTAAAATCCGCAGACATTCTAAGACGTACTGCTCTCATCGGAACCGTTATATCACAGTTTTCCACAACGATCAGCTGCCATCCTCCGGCGCCCTCACCGCCACCGATATGTTCATAATACGGAATGTTAAATACCGAATACGTTCCGTAGACTTTGTCACTTTTATTAATGATGTCTGTTACATCTGCATACATATTGACAAAAGTGTACTGTTTATTTACTCCATTTTCCTTTTTTGATCTATATAATCGATCGACCGGTTATCATAAGTTGCATACTGTGCCTTTATCAGTTTTGCCGATCCATCCGGCAGTACAAAGGCGATTTCTGATTTTGCCAAAGCAGCTGCATCTGTCGTCGATCTGTCTACACTTGTTCTTGCCTGCCATACCAAATATGCAGCCCGTACTGTTCCATCCCCACCTGACGATTTTGTCAGCTTTGCAGATCTGTTGTTTTTGATCTTCTTTCCAATCACGGAGTTATCTGCTTTTTTCAATACCGTTTCAGCAGCTTTATACTGGTCTGCTTTACTGTCATAGGTGTTATAGTTTGTAACAATATCGTAAGCCCATGTATCATAGTTCGTATTTCCGGTATAGTTGATATTCAACCGTCCATACAGCGGTTGTCCTGCCCCCGCCTGTGAATCCGTCATATAGGCTTCTCCTGCTTCTTCTACCGTGATCGCTTTCACACTCTGCGGAATCATGGTGACCAGAAACATTACTGCACAGAGCAGTAAAAATCTGCTTAATTGTGTTATCCTGTTTCTCATAAATCTCCTTTCGACTTTTTTTTGTCATGTGTAATTTATATTTTCATTTTGAAAATACCGTAATAATAAAAAAATGAACTGCAAGGTAATCAGAGATTCCAAGCAGTTCATTTTCTGACTATCAAAATTAATTTTGATAGTTTTCATACTTATTCAATTTTACTTGTTGTTTAAAGCTCAGTTACCCAGCCATCCTTTTCCCTAGCTTCATCCATGCCTCTTCCTGTTTTGAAACCTGTACTATATTTAGCAAAAGAAGTCTGTTTATCGCTTACGGTTACTTTCCAAGAATAACTCCACCGTCCATCTGCTGTTTTTAAAGTAATAACAGAAGATCCTTTTCCCTTCACATCAAGATAAACGTCATCCTCTGACCTTTTAAAACATTTTCATTACTACTGGTCATAATAAAATCCTATATCAAATAGCATCTGCTGAATCACGTTGCAACCTTTTATCAGAAGAAAACATTTCTCGGTTTACAGGCACCAACCTGTTTCAATCGTTCCATCATCATTTTTCTTCACATAGTACTTGATATTATCATACATATCAAATCCAACTGCCAGCACCATGTCGTTTTTCTTAACCGTTACCTTGTATTTCGCCTGAACTTTCTTATTGGCTTTTGACGTAACCGTGATCGTTGCAGTTCCCACTTTTTTCGGTGTCACAAAACCGGTGGAAGAAACGGATGCCACGCTTGTATTACTGGACTTATAGGAAACAGCACTGCTTTTTACCCGGTAATGCTCTTTACCCGATCTGCGCCTGCCCGTACTTTTCTTTCTGTGCTAAAATCTGCTCTCCAATAAAATGCGGTCTTATGTTTGCCACATTCTCATAATATTCAAGAGTCTCTGCATCTCCACAATGATCATAAATCTTATGGAAAGATTTTTCCGGATATAAAGTTACGCTGTTTTCTGCAAGTACGATCTTACCTTTTCCTTTCTCGGAATAGTCCGTATCAATCATATCTGCCGTTTTTACGGTTACCTTAAACACAGCTTTTACTTTCTTGTTGATTAGGGAAGTTACGGTGATCGTTGCCTTTCCTGCTTTCTTGCCGGTTACTTTTCCTTTGGATGATACCGTCGCAACTTTTTGTCACTAGAAGAAAAGGCAATGTTCTTATTGCTGATCCCTTTAAAGGATTTTACTTTTGATAGTGGTTGTCCTTCCGACAACAATGGATGCTTTTTTTCTCTTTTAAAGTGATCTTTGCTTTCTGCTTTCCCTTGCTTACAGTCAGGCTCAATGTTCCTTTTACCTGGGAATCATAGATGGATGTCACAGTGATCTTACATTTTCCTTTTTTCTTTACTGTCACAACACCCTTTGCATTTACTGTTGCAATGCTGGTGTTCGAGGATTTGTATTTCAGTTCACCGGATTTGATACCGTCTTTACTGTTTTTTGATCCTACTACCACTCCATTTTTAAACATGGCAACCGGAACAATCGTGAACTTCTCTCCTGCATAAACAGTTTTCTTTTTCATGCAGTGATAATGATTGTATGTCCCATTGTTTTTGGAAACATTACAGCAGCCTTCATTTGCTTTATGCCATTTGGCATCATCCGATGTTGCAAACACGATCTGATTTTTTGGCTTATCTTCGCCATAGTAATCCAGATATACTGCCTGCTTTGCCGATACTTCCTCCGGCTGTGGTACTACGATGCTGCTGATACACACGATAAGTGCAAGCATCAATACGACTGCTTTTTTCCATCCTGCCAGCATTGTGGCACTGGTTCTGTTCTTTCTTCCTCTCTCTCTCATAACTTCTGATTCTCCTTTATCCTTTATTTTTGATTCTTTTACTTACGACGTTGACAAACGAATTGGAAACTTTTATAATATACCTATCAAGACAGCCGGGTGATAAGCAAATACCTATCTGCTCCGGTGAAACAAGTTGATTAGTTACATGAAATAACCGTCAGATCTTGTCAGGGAGCTGGACGGTTATTTTTTTGTCTTATCATGGGTATCATTTCTGACACTTCTGACAAGCGTTATGATGGCACATATCATAATAACAAATGTGAACAAGTCACTATATGTAACCATGCTACCACCCCTTTCTCCGAATCTCGGAGCAGATCTAAGTGGTAAAGCCGTCCTTTCGGCTGCCTTGATCAGTATACTATATCTGTTTTCCTTTTCTCCTTATTATAAACGTCATGTAATGGAAAAGCAACTTTCTCTGATCGAATATCTTCCTATTTATTTGTCAAGGTACAGTTCTTGTATACAATATGTTTGCAAAAATAAATATATTATTTATCTTTCTAAACACACTATATCATATTGCTTCTTATGTCAATAAAAAATATTTAGTTTTATAAATATTATATATTGATAAAAAACATTTTATGTTATAATATAAATAAATCTGGTAAATAAATCGAGGTATATTATGATAAGTTACAAGCCACTATTCAGATTATTATTAGAAAAAATATGTCAAAAACTCAACTACGAGAAGCCATAGGATTTTCTATGCAACTCTTGCAAAACTTTCCAAAGGGGAATACGTCTCATTGGAAATTCTTGACAAGATATGTACCTATATGCAATGCAATATTGCAGATGTTATTGAATATGTTAAAGAATCTGGTTTGTGAACCATAAAATACGGAGGAAATTGACTATGAGTATATGTAACAAGCATTTATATTGCGAAAAATGCGAATGTTTTATAAACAATATGTGCTTTGAACCATACACGCTAAATGATTTAACAACAAAATATGGGAAAGAACCAAAAAAAGATATTGCGGTTATAACCCAATAGATACATCAGAACGTAGAGAAAAAAATGAACTATGATGGGATTAGATAAAGATTTTAATTTACATGATGTATTGGTGACACAAAAAAATTGTTTGTGTATTGATGATTCATATAAAAACATAGATTGTTATACTTTTGCAACATATTGTAGACATGATCTGCTTTGATGAATACGACTTAAACGATTTTCACTTAGTGGAAATTCCAAATTCAGATACATTTCATTTTCAGAATAGCAAAAATAATAAACATTTTTTGTAATAAGAATCTATGGTCAACCAGATATTCATGGCGAGCCGGATGACCATTGACGTTTGCATATATTACCGCCGATCAAAAAATAGTGCATACTCAAACTATTAAAGAAGCTGTAGAAAATTGTTAATATCATGAACTACTCGGTAAATGAATTGCCGAGAATTCCCACTTGAGATCCTAAAAGGATGTGATTCTTGTCTCACCCAATGCTGCAACTATTAAAAAAAGCAGGTTCCCGGCAAATTGCTAGAAAACCTGCTTTTTGTGTTACATTTTATTCTGTTTATCATGGTTATATGTTTGCATATTGTAGATAATTTGTCGCTTGTTATCTTCTTCTTTTTATTGATTCCAGACAAAAAATGTAGCCCTGGTATTAAACACCAAGGCCTACATTTTCAAACGTTCTTTCCTATCCTAAGAAACTTGCCACTGCTCAATCCAGTATGCAGAACGGTCAGCGTATATTCCTCTTCAGATCTGCTGTACGATCAAGTCCTCAAAAATAATCCTGAAGTTTGTTTAATATATCTCTTTTCGTTAGACTTTTATACTTCGAATCATTCCGCACAATGAAGCCTCGCACGACTAAAGTCACGAGTGTCCGGCGGCTAATCATCAAAGCAATTCGTGAATTGGAATAACAAACATCAGCTTTGCTTTTTAATACTGCTAATTGAAACATACGGGTTAGACCAGTATCTTGAATCATTTGAGTCCTGGCGGTTATCTCCAAGAACAAAAACGCAGCCATTCGGAACATCATAGGTATATTCACATTCGGTGATGATGGTATCATCTAAATAGGTGCTTTCATCAAGTACCTCTCCATTAACCAGTACTTTCCCATCCGCAAAAGAAATTGCATCTCCTGCAACACCTATCACTCTTTTTTGAAACAATTTCCCCGTCATGTTCAAAGAAAATAATATCCCCTGTACATGGCAAGCTTTTCGTGTATGCAAGCCGGTTTGAAATCGTAAAATCACCGGTAACCATTGCCGGCTCCATGCTGCCGGATCTAATGTAACCATTTAATAATACATAATGGAAAATTATAAACAACATTCCGACAAATACTGACAAATTAACTATCTTGCCAATCAGCCACCACAGCTTTCCTTCTTTTTCCGCGGTTTCCGAGATTCGTTCGTATATACATTTATGATTGTTTGCGTTCCTTCCTCCTGGTGTTTTTCCGTTGAATTATCTTTCTTCTCACTTTCCATTGAATCGTCTGGAATTGTTATTATGGTCACTTTACGATCTTCGCTACAATATTTATTTTTCACTTTTTCTTCATGATCACATTTCACCTCCTCATTCTGTTTTGGCGATTCTGGCATTAGATTTTCAAGATCCTTTTGGTTCCGGTTCAACTTCTGACACTGTATTTTCTGGAACAGAAACTTTATTTTTCTTTATTTTCTGTCTAACTTTTAATTTTTAAAAAATTATGTTTATTTTTTCTGTTTCATCTGTCCTTTCCGATTGCATTTCCTCTTCTTCATTTTCATTTCTTTCTTTATTATTTAATCTTTTTAAAGACAATTTTCTTTTTTCAGCAGTGCAAATTTTTTTTCTTCTTTGTCAGTATGATTTTCATCTTTATCTTCATTTTCATCTTCGTCATTCATGACTAATACAGATTCCTGTGAAGTTTCATCATCCTCTGGTTTATCATTTTCCACGTTTAAATTATTTTTAATCACAGTTTCTTTTTGTAATTTGTTTTTTCTTATTTTAGAATAGATCAAAATACATACAATCACTATAATTACTATAAGACGCGGATCCATTTGTACTTTTTTCTCTACTTCATTGATAGTAATTTCGTATTTCGTTTCATTACCGGCATCATCTGCAGCAACAACCTTTATATGATTTTCTCCTAAATGCAGAGCACATTCTTTTCAAAATGACCATCTGTTGCTACCTTTACATCACTATCATTTATTTTAAATGTATCGTAGTTTGTGACATTCCCTGCAATCGTAAAGGATGAATTTGTTGTTTCTATTCCGTCATATTCTTCATCAAAACTCAAAACCGGTGCTACAGTATCTTTGTAAATTTTGCAGCTGTTGATTTCATATTTCCATCCGCATCCACAACATACACTTTTAATTTATTGCTGCCATCATACTTTAAAGGTATTTTCAGATCATAATCTCCCTCGATCATCATATCCGTTGTCAATACACATTCGTCATTATCTTCAGCATAAATGCTATATGTATTTCCTAATGCTACATGAATTGTAATTTCATCTTTATTAACCTTTGTCTTATCAGGAAATTTGATTGTTACATCGGGATTATAAAAAGCATCTATATTAAATGTCAACTCGGCTCCTGTTATGCTGGAACTTGCAGCTGGTACGACACTTACAGATATTTTTTGAATGTCATCATTTAAATTACATTCAAAATATTTTGTCGTAACCTTTTCATTTTTTACTGTTTCTCCCGTATCAGGATTTACGACTTTTACATTGACCGCTCCACATGTTTCGTCTGTCCATGTTACAATAAGCGATGAGTCCTTTAAATACATTTTTAATCCGCTTATGTCTCTCCCAATCTTAATATTATTGTCAACAATATCTGTTGTAGATGTTTTTGGGAATTAACAGAAAGCGTTACCTTTCCAATATCATCTTCTGATGCACTAATAATATTGACAGTATATTCGCCCTTCTTCGTTTTATCCAAGTCACAGGTCATTGTCTTTCTATCGATTACTACAAAATCATGTGAATTTTCCCTGCGTATCAATCAGTTCCGCCTTATAGTTTCCTTCACTCTCAAACTCAATTTTAAAAGAACAGGCAGAATAATCGTTATCCAATGTTACCTTCATTTGTTTGTGAAATCCATTATATTCCTGTTCCTGAACTTCTGTTTCCATTTGCAGGTCTTCATTAACTTGTCCTGCCCGTACACCTAATGTTGAAAAAAATAAAGATGCAGAACAGATACATAAAAAAAGTACATAATTTTTCCTCATAATTTTTATCCTTTCTATTTTTTTGTATGTTATACCTTGTACATCCTTTTGTCAATTAAAAATCCAGTAAAATAAACCCTTTAGAACCTTTTTTACTTGATAAAAAAGGGTCTAAAGGTATAATTTGTAGGAACTTATTTTATAAAAATTAGAATATCAAGCTGGGCTACGCGGTAATTCAATTACAGCGTAGCCCACATCAATAACTATTTATCAATTTCTGTAACGCTATATCAAGTAATTATAGGTATATTATAGTGGAGGATTATAATAATGAAAAAAATACACGCATTATTCCGCAACGTTTGCTGCATTTTACGTTCAGTGCTTGGCTTAACACAGACGGAATTAGGAAATGCAATAGCAGAAAACTTTATGCATCAAAAGGTGAACGAATAAGTTTAACCAGTGGTTATATATCACACTGGGAAACTGGTGCAAAACCTATTCCGTTGAAATATATGAATACTTTATGTGATGTTCTTGGATGTACAGAAGAATATTTATTAGGAATATCCCAAGATCCCACAAGTAGTGGTCCATCTAAAAGCGTTAGAAAAAAAAATGAAGTCATTTCTCCTATGCCAGATTCAATTCCATTAAATTCATTATATAAATATGATCAACTTCCTATCTATATAGTGTTTAATGAATTACAGCATGCGAACTGTTGGGGATTGCTAAATATAAAATGAATAAAATTATTCTATCGATTCCGTAATTAGTTTATCTTCGATTGACTTTTCTTCAATATCCATATATCCAGCAAACTCCCATTTCACAGCTGGTATAAAATCTGCTTTCTATGAATAAATTAAGTTTTGCAGATGCCATTAATTCAAAAGTAGTGTATATCGAAGTATGCTCAAATGATGCAACTATACGCTCAATACGAAGGATATTACCACCATAATGAAAATCAAACCTGTTTTATTAATAATTCCGGTCTGACACTTCCATATGACGGTATAAACAGATATTACAATGTTTATTCTGTTGCACGTTTTTTTGAACTACTAGGAAACTGAAATATTAGAGCATCTGATGTACAGAACAATAGTCCCGCAGGATAAAAACCATGGTGTTAATGCCATGGTTTTTTATCTCAGATCTTTTTCCATGCTACTATGTTGAATTTTATCGAACATGTTGATTCTTTTTGCTTTGGCAAAGCCGCACACGACTAAAGTTACTAGTGTGCGGCAGCTAATCATCAACAAAAATCCTCTTGCAAAAATATATTTTAAGTTATATTATACCATTATATACCATTACCAAATGTCGCCGTAAAGCCCCTTGCTTTAGCAATGGGGATATAAGGCAACTATTATTTTGTTGAATGCTATCTAATATCTATTGCATTAAAATGTTGAGGGCGGAGTTTCGCTGGCTTAAATCAAGGCTGCCGAGCCTTTGGACGAACAGCTATTTTGTGAGTACGGTTGGCGGTGCTCCGCTTGCAGTAATCAAACAATACATTGAAAATCAGAAAAACGTGTAGGTATCTTTTTATGCAACTATCAGAAACCATCAAACTTTATATGACAAAAGAACAAAAGAATCTTATTGTTATGGCTATGAACGGGTACATCAGTACGGTTAACAGCCTTGTTTCTGTTGCAACAAATGGTACATCTATCAGTAAATATACAACTGCCGATGTAGATGCAGCCCTGCCATCTGCTCTGACAAATCAATGTATACGTGATGCCAGATCTATCGTGAATAAGTACAATAAAGACTGTCGTAAGGTTTCTGTCAAAAACAAAAAGCTTGCCAAACAGAAATCTGCTGTTACGATAAAGGAACCTGCAATTCCTGTACTTAAAGACCTTGCTGCTATATCAATAATCAGAATTTCAAAATTAAAGATAACTATATTGATTTCCCGGTTCTGATTGATGGCAAATCAAAGCGTATATCTGTCCGCACCTCTATGACGGATAGGCAAAAATGATATTTGCTAATGCTAAACTTGGCACAATGCGCATCGTCTGCAAGGGAAATAAGATAGTTGCTCAGGTTGTCTATGAGGCTGCGGAACTCCAATATTCTGATGATGGCAATGTCATGGGTGTTGACCTAGGCATTAAATGTCCTGCTGTAAGCTACTGCTCGGATGGCAGTGTTAAGTTCTACGGCAATGGACGCAGAAACAAGTACATGCGCAGACACTATAAATATCTTCATAAAAAAGCTACAGAAAGCAAAGAAACCGGCTGCCGTCATTAAGATCAATAATAAAGAACAGCGTATCATGAAGGATATCGACCATAAGTTAAGTCATGACATTGTGGCTACGGCAGCGGCCATAATGTTTCGGTAATAAAGATGGAGCAGCTTCAAAATATCCGTTCCACGACAAGAACAAGTCGCAAAAACAATCACAGCCTGCATACATGGTCATTCTATAGACTTGCACAGTATATAGAATACTTACAAAAAAAAAAAAAAGAGGAAACTGTAAATTCTGTGGATACAAATTAGATTTAGATTCATCGGATGACTCTTCCTCTAAAAGTAAACTTATTCGCACATCGGCAAAATAAAATAAAAAACAAAGGTAATATTTCTGAATCTTCAAATAAATCCTCTCAAAAACAGCTTTTAAACGAGAAAAGTGTACAAACGGAACAGAATATATTCCAGATATTGCACCTATCGATTCATCGGATAAATCAATATCTGATGATGTTCAACCGATTTCCCTTTCTCATGGCACCGAAAAAACAGAGACCTTAAAAGACATTACAGGTAATAAAACAGATTCATCGGAATCTAAATCCAACTTACTTGCTGAAAATCTATATGAAAGATCCTATTTTTCTTAATAACGCAGGACCACTTGATTTTAATGATCCGGAGGAAGAGGTTGAATTAAACAGATCAGCTTAAAATGACTAATGATTCCCAAATTGATTATAAAACTGATCAGTCATCTGTACCTTCAG
>VOFB01001281.1_pt1 | contig 28524 bp, 50 predicted proteins | sample 5384141 | NCBI WGS metagenome assembly VOFB01 (sample SAMN12384721, study PRJNA508395) | human gut metagenome | isolation source: healthy gut A | host: Homo sapiens | reverse complement strand
GAACCGCCCAAACGTCGCAGGTGAATTTGAAATTTTTGAGGTAATCGAGAAAATCCTCCCCGAACCCTTTGGGTTGAGCGGAGATATTCAATATCCTCATCGGTAAATTTAAGATTTCAAATAATCAATAAGCTGGGAAAGACCGCCGAAACAATAAATCCGCCGCCGTCGGGAATGTCGCGGTATACAAGGTCAAAGCAGGCGGTGCTTGAGGCAATGTCGCCTCCCATGGCGCCGTATGCCATACCGAACTGGCAAAAAATCCGTCAGCAGGGCGGATTATCCTTTAAATTTAAGGAGAAACTCATAACAAAGACTTCCTTTACGTTTTTTACCCTTTCATTTTACCACATACCGAAAAAATACAAGAAAATTATTGAAAAATAATGCGAAATAGAATAAAAATGTGCATCAATTGTAAAATTTTATTGCCTTTGACAATGTATATTTTTTGCGTTTTTTACGAAAAACAAATAAAAGTATGTTTGTTTCCGTTTTAGAATATTGACATTTTGTTAATGTAATATAATTCTAAAAGAGATATGAGATTGAGATTGATTGCTTATTAAGGAAAAAGGAGGCTTTCTAATGAGAGTCAGAAAAAAAGAAATCGGCGACAGCAACATTGTCGGAAAGAAAATCGAGCAGCGCCGTAAATCCATCGGCATGAAGCAGAAGGATTTGCTTGCTCAGATTCAAATCAGAGGCATCGAGATGAATGCTTCCGGTCTTTCCAAAAATCGAAGGTCAGATCAGACATGTGAACGACTATGAGTTTGTTGCCTTTGCCGACATTCTCGGCGTTTCCGTCGATTGGCTCCTCGGACTTGAATAAACGGTCAAGTTCCCAAGGCTCCGCATTTTAAGTGCGGAGCTTTAATTTTTTCTTGAAAAATGCAAAAACCTTTATCTTATAATATTAAAAAAAAACGAGAAGGATTTTTTCATGATTTTTGATACCATGCTCATTATGACGACGAGCGTTTCGACGACGACAGAGATTTTCTTTTAATGAATATTTCCCCAAAAACGGCGTTTGCGGAGTGATAACCTGCGGAACCAACGAACAAAGCTGCGCCGCGGCGGTGGAAATGGCCGAAAAATACGACAATGTTTACGCTGCCGTGGGAATATACCGAGCACACCGACGAAAAGGCGTCGACCTTGAAAGCCCGCGCCCTTTGTTCTCACAAAAGACGGTGGCAATCGGAGAAATCGGCCTTGAATATCACTCATGAAGGGGTTTCCCACGACATACAAAAAAGGGAGTTTGAGCGGCAGGTGCTGTTGCAAACGAGCTTGACCTTCCGGTCATCGTTCACAATCGCGAGGCCCACAACGACACCTTTGAAATTCTCAAAGGACAAAGCCCAAGGGGTCATCCATTGCTTTCGGGCAGCGTTGAGGTGGAAAAGGAGATTTTGAAGCTCGGATGTATATCGGGCTCGGCGGAACGGTCACCTTTTAAAAACGCGGGTTCCCGGCCGAGGCGGCGAGCTTTGTACCGCTGGACAGGGCTTGTGCTCGAAACCGACGCGCCTCTATATGTCCCCGTCCCCCAAAGGGGCAAGCGCTGCGACTCGGTCATGATAAAATACACCGCCGAAAAAAATTGCCGAAATAAAAAGGTATTTCGGTGGATATGCTGCTTGACGCCACCGAGCAAAACGCCCGTCGGCTTTTCGGCATTAAATAACACAAAAAGCAAAGAAAAGGAGGCTTTTTGGCATGGAGCTTTCCCCTCACAGTCCCATACAGTATCTCAAAGGCGTGGGCGAAAAAAGAGCCGAGCTTTTTTCAAAGCTTTCGGTTTCGACATTTCCGACCTTTTGTCCCTCTATCCGAGAACCTATGAGGACTTAAGCGTCATCACCCCTCTTGAGCAGGCTCCCATTGAGCAAAATGCTGCGTCAGAGCCACCGTAACCTTCGGCCCCGAAATAAGAAAAAGACCTCGGGCGGCAGGCGAATGTTCACCTTTTGCGGCCACCGACGGCAAAACGCCCCTAAAATAATTATTTTCAACAATGTCTATGCCGCAAAAAGCATTAAGGGTGGGGGGTGCTATCTTTTCTACGGCAAGGTTTCGGGAGGATTTCTTTCGAAGGAAATGGTCTCCCCCGAAATTTTCAATGCCGACCAAAACACCGTTCACGCTGTCTATCCGCAGACTGCGGGGCTCAATTCGAAATACATCTCAAAGTGTGTGAAAACCGCGCTTGACGGCCTTGCGGGAAAGATCATCGACCCCATTCCGCCGATATTTTGGCAAGAAATTCTCTCTGCACACTTGAAACCGCCCTTTAAAGGTTCATTTTCCGGAAAACAACGGTGACGTCGAGGAGGGGCGGCGGCGGCTGATTTTCGGTGAGCTGCTGGGCTTTTCTCTCGGTACGGCGCTTTTCAGAAAAATGAAAAGAACCAAAACCTCGGTCAACATGAAAACCGATTTTTCGGAGGAATTTTTCAAAAGGCTGCCCTTTTCCCCCACATCGGCCCAAAAAAGAGCGGCAAAGAAATTTGCGCCGACATGGCAAAACCTTCCCATGCGGCGGCTGCTCCAAGGGGACGTTGATCCGCAAAACGGCGGTTGCGGCGGCCGCGCTTTTACACCGCCTTCAAAAACGGCTGGCAGACGGCCTTTATGGCTCCCACCGAAATATTGGCGGCGCAGCATTTCGATTCGCTTAAAAAGCTGCTCGGGGAGGACATGAACATCGCCCTTCTCACCGCTCGCTGACAAAAAGACAAAAGCCGAAATTTATGCCGACCTAAAAAGCGGCAAAACAGACCTTGTCATCGGGACCCACGCCCTTATTCAGCAGGGCGTTACCTTTAAAAAATCTCGGGCTTGTCATAACCGACGAACAGCACCGTTTCGAGTCAGGCAGCGCTCAAGCCTGACCGAAAGGGTGAAAATCCTCATCTGCTCGTCATGTCGGCCACCCCCATTCCAAGGAGTCTTGCCCTTATAATTTACGGCGATCTCGACCTTTTCGGTGCTTGACGAAATGCCCCCGGGCGAACCCCGTTGAAACCTATTCGGTAAGCTCCGCACTTCACACCCGCGCTTATGCCTATGTCCGCCGACACCTTGACGGCGGAAATCAGGGTATATAATCTGCCCTCTCGTGGAAGAAGGCGACGGCGGCACGCTGCTTTCGGCCGAAAAGCTGTACGGCGAGCTTTCAAAAACGAGTTTTCGGGATACACCGTCGGCCTTTGCACGGCAAAATGAAGCCCAAGGAAAGGACGCCGTTATGAGGGATTTTTCCTCGGGAAAAATTCAGCTGCTCATTTCCACCACCGTGGTCGAGGTGGGAGTCGACGTGCCAAACGCCGTTATTATGATAATAGAAAACGCCGACCGTTTCGGACTTTCCCAGCTTCATCAGCTCCGCGGACGCGTGGGACGCGGCAAGGACAAATCCACCTGTATTCTCATATGCGATTCAAAGGGCGAAACGGCAAAGCGGCGCATGGATATTATGTGCAAGACCTGCGACGACTTTAAAATTGCCGACGAGGACCTTAAAATGAGAGGACCCGGCGACTTTTTTCGGTTCAAGACAGCACGGACTTCCCATTTTAAAATCGCCGATTTGACCACCGATTCGGGGTTGGTCGCTCTTTCGGCGGCCGCCGCGAAGGATATTTTAAGGGACGACCCTTCCCTTTCAAAGCCAAAAACAATGACCTTAAAATTCAAATCAAAAAGCTTTTTTTCCACCGTTTCGAACGGCGGAATCAGCTGAAAAGGAGATATATTATGAAAATAACCGAAACAACCTATAAAAATGTCGCCGCAATCGAATGCGAAACCGAAAAAATCAAGGTTAAATTTTTGCCGCAAAACGGCTGCCGTATGCAGTCGGTAATCGACAAGGAAACGGGCACCGAATTCATGGCTCTTGACAAGGATCCCGATTTTAAACCCCAGTTCCTCGGCGGCAGCTATATCGAGGGCGACGTTTCGGGCTGCGTCGATATGTTCCCCACCATCGACCCAATGACATTTAAAGAGGGCGAGCGCGGCGGAAAGGAATACCCCTGTCACGGAGAGGTCTGCCGCGTGGCGCACAAGACCGAGTTTTTGACGGCGGATTTTCCACATATTATCACTCCGACGAGCTGCTCTACGGCTATAAAAAACCGTGTGTGAAGGAGAAAACGGCGGAGTCAGGGTCACCTATGAAATCAAGAACGAGGGCAGCGAGGATTTCCGCTGCATGTGGGCGGCTCATTTCATGGCGGCGGCCGAAGAGGGCGGCTATGCAGTCACCCCCTATAATGACGGCGACAAGGGCGAGATCATGTTTGACGAGGACGGTCAGTTCGGAAAGCGCAACGACGTATTTTCGGTTCCCCTGCTCGGCTCTTGTTTCGGCAAAATACGGCGAGGACGCAAACGCCTATAAATTCTTCTATCTTGACAAAATCGCAAATGGGTCGGTGGGATATTACCGCCCGTCGGTCAAAAAAAGGCAATAACCATGGATTTTGACAAGGATAAGCTCCCCTACATCGGCGTTTGGGTCAACAACGGCCGATTTAAGGGAATGTATAACATCGCCATGGAAATCGCCACCTCCCCCTTTGACAAGCCCGAAACGGCAATCGAACGGGGAATAGATTTTAGAATCGCCCCGGCGAAACCTTTAAATTCGACATCACCGTCAACATAAAATAAAACTTTTTGCAAAGAAAGCGTTCGGCTCAAAGGCTGAGCGTTAATAAGGCAGTTTTGCTTCAAAACAACATCTTTTTGCAATAACGCGTTAAATCCCACAGATATGCGTCAGCATTATCTGTGGGATTTGCCTTTTCTTGTATCAAAAATATATTGTTTTGAAGTGCTATACAGTTTCTAAACTTTGATTTTTTATGCCAAAGTCGAAAAATAAAACAAAGCTGTCGCCTTGCGAGGCTTTTCGGCAAAAGCATAATGGATTTATGCGAGAAACCAATACTTCCTTATGAACACTCAGCCAAACCGAACGCTTTTGTTTATTTCTGCTTATTTGACTTTTTTATTATCACAAAGGCTGCCGTGCAAAGCAGGCAAAGCGCGGGGAAAATCGCCTTTGACTCGCCTGTTTTCGGCGGAGCCTGCTCGGGTTCAAGCCTTTTTGAGCACCGTATCGGAAAGGAAAATTTCCGTTGTGAGAGGGCGTCGGAAAAATATTTTCCGCAGTCTTTGCAGCGCCAATATTCGATGTTTCCTTCGCTTTGCGTTGTGGGATTTGCGGCGAGGATGTGCTCGGCATTTTCGTGATTTTTTCGTCGATTTGACCGTAAGAGGCAGCGCAGCCTTCGCAGACCGCCTTTTCGACGCAATTCGCCCTGCCGCCGAAGCAGCCTTCGGTTTCAACACCTGCCGTGCAGCCCTCCGACAGGCACCTGCGGGTGGGTCCCGTCACCCTTTTGAAACCCACTTTCCGAAATCGTGAGAGGCTTTCGCTTTGGTCACAAAATATCCGCATTCGCAAATATCGTCGGTGGTGCAGTCGCCGTCGGGCTCGGCAAAATGGGGTTTTTCCTCTTCCGAGACGCTGCAGCCCCCGTTTGTGCATTTTTTGCCGTGACCGCTTTTCGTGACAACATAATCACCCTTTGAAATCGTGGCTTTTTGCGGCGATTGCCTCTTTTCCGCAAAATTCGCACATCACGGGAGTGGTACAGTCTCCGTCATCATCAAGCGGCGTGTGGCCGAAATTCACCGTGACGGTCACTTCGAGACGTTGCCGGCCTTGTCGGTGACGGTGATTTTTGCTCGCCCTGCGACGGTTCAAGAACAAAACGGCCGTTTTCGTCAAGGGCAATTTCTTTGCCGTTCACGTCGACCGAACCGATATATTTGTCCTCAACCGTGACGGTCTGCGCCTCGCAGTAGGTTCTGCCGTTTTCGATTTCTCCGATAATCGGCACCGTGCCGTCCAGCACAATACCCTCCGAACAGATATATGAAACGTTGCCGGCATCGACGGTCAGCCTCACATAGACAATATATTCATTGTCGGGATCTATTCCGAATTCGGCATAATCCTTAAAGGCCGCATTTGCGAGTTGCTCCTCGGTAAGCTCCTTTTGCGACAGCAGATATTCGATTTTGACCTGCCCGCCGCTGTTGTCGGAGGCGATAACGGTGACATTCTGCGTTTCCTTAAAGAACAGACCGAAGGTTATGCCCTTTAAGAACTTGTTCCACCTGTTGTCCTTGATGATTATCTCGCCCGTCGGATTTTCGACGTCGCGCCACATTGCGGTCAGCGTAATGCTCATAACCGAATCGTCGGCCGCAAGGTCGGCATAGGTCATGTCGGCGATTATGTCAACATCGCCGTATTTCCAGCCGACAAATTCATATCCGTCCTCCCTTGCGGGGGGATTTGCGCCGTCAAGTATTTTATCGCTCCAAAGAAGATTCTTATCCTCGAGATCGGAACCGCCCTTTTGTGTCAAATCTACGGTATATGCCTTTGCCGTCCAATTCGCCTCAAGGCCGATGTCCTCGAGAACGGGAGCCGAAAAGTCATATTCCGCGCCGCCGCAGCTCCAGCAGCCGAGGGTATATCCGTCTTTTTTTTGCAGTCGGCGGGAACAACGGCCCTTTGCCCGCGCAGTATCTTTTGACTCTCAACGGCGCTGCCGCCCTTTGAATCAAAGGAAACCGTGCGCTTGGCGCTGTCCTCAATTTTGCCGTTTCCGCTGACCGCTCCGTAGAAAATACCGCCGATAATTTTGCCGTTGTTGACGACCTCGCCGTTAAATATTCCGTCGATAATGCTGCCGCCGCAGGTAACCTTACCGTTAACAATGCAGCTTTTAAGGTCGATGTCGCCGTCTATCACGGCGTTGTCCCCATTTCAAAGACTATTTTATCATCGGCGCAGGAAAGCTTTCCGTGAACGGCGCTCTCCCCTGTCAAACAACTTTCGAAGAATCTCCGGCATACCCGTGTTCATAACCGTCAGCTCGCCTGTTATGCTCGCATTGTCGCCGAGCAAAAGCTCGCAATCATTACGCATTTCCACGGTCACGCTGCCGAAAAGCTGCACGTTGTCCTTAATTTCGACGCTTTTTCGACGTATTGCTTGTTAAAATTGTGACATTGCCGTCTGCCGAACCGAGTTTCGAATTTCCCAAAAGTTTCGGAGAGCTAAAAACGATTTCTTCCGTCCTGCAAATCTCGGCATTATCGCTCGTGGAAAGCTTAATTTTCGGGTGAAATACGCCGATAAGCTCGGCAATTTGTGCGTTTTCTTCAATGCAGATCCCGGCATCATCATTCGGATGTTCTACCTCTACGGTGCCGCCCTTTGCACGGCCGCCGAAAACGATGATTTTATCACCGTCGGTTTCTTTCAGACAAATTTTCCCCCGTATTTACTGCATTGCCCTTCATTGTAAAATCGACATACCCGTAAATAGAAATGCTTCCTTCGTTTACCGAATTTCCGCTCAAAAGGAAGGCCGTGCCGGGTCGATGATCAGTCGGGTGTTTTCGGCAATTTTTCCGCCGTACATATCCAGCCTTCCGTTTCTAAACCCAAAGTTTCCGACGCTTCCCGACGCCATGCAGTCGGTGACGGTCAGAGCGCCGTTTGCCTTAATTTTGCTGTCGTTATTTTCCATGCCGACGATTTTTCTGCCGTTTAAGCATATGCTCACGCCGTCCTGCAGCTCCGTAACGCCCGCCGGCAGGGTCACATCGTTTGCAAGGTAATAATTTCCCGCCGTCGTTGGCAGCGAGTCCGACGAGGTCCACGCCTGCCATACCGTCTCGGTGTGGGTTGTGTGTCCGTCAAATTCGTTTCCGCCGCAGAGGCAATGATTATGCGCTCCGAAAACGCAAAGGTATTTTGCATTTGATATTGCATCGAAGTTATCGGCCTTTGTTGGCACGGCCGACGCCGCGTCAAGGGTGGAAGAGGTAATCATACTCATTCCGTCCGAAAGGTCAATGCTCGGATTTTCGCTGCCGCTGTCGATGAGCTTTCCGTCATTTTCCCCTGCGAAAAGCTCGAGAATTCCGCCGTTCACGGTGATTTTGCCGTAATCTTCGGTGTAATACACCGACGGCCAAACAGCGGCTTTATCGCCATCTATTTTAATCTTTCCGCCGTTTACCGTAAAGTCAAGAGATGAAATGCCGTACTTTTCGGAGGAAACGGATATATCGCCGCTTTCGACAACAATATGCGTTGCATCAACTATACCGCCGATAAGGTCGACGCCCTTTCCGACCGCATTAAGCTTTCCGTCCCCGCGGAAGGTCAGCGTACGGCCCGAAAAGCCGAAATGCAGTAACCGCCGCCGGTTTCTTCCACCGTGTTTTCACCGATAAGAACAATGTCAATGTCGCGGTTATAGCTTTCGAATTCCGAATCAATACCATATGGCATTATCGTACCGAAGCCGCAGAAGCTTTTATGTGGGCGTTATCGAGCGTTAAAACGCTCTTTTCGGTCTCGCCTTCTTCCGCAAGCTCATATTTGACCGTTCCGTCGCCGAAAACATCGTCCTTGTTCGAATCGGTGACCTCGGTATATACACCGTCGTTTTCGAGCATGATGGGTAGATATAGTCATATTTTCCGTTTTCTCCGAAATTCGGTGTTCCGACGGTTTTCGCAAACTTGGGGGAGGCGTACAAGCGACATAAATTCCGTATCGAAAAAGTTTACGGGTTTGCCGAAATTGGGATTATAAAGTATACCCTCGACCCTGCCGCCGTAGGCATTGAAAAGCGGAGTATTCCCGTAGTTTCCGCTAAGCCAAATCGCGCAGCCTTCCGAGCTGTTTCCGACGGTACCGCCGTAGAGATTAAAGGACGTCCAATCCCACTCGGTCACAACACCTACGTTTTCAAATCGGGATTCACCCTTATTGATGATACTGCCGCCGTACATATTGAAATTTCCCCGCACACTCACAACGGCAATTCCGTTACAGTTCTCGCCGTAAATACCGCCGCCTCCGATACAGTCGGTCAGGGTAAAGGAATGTGCAAGTAAATACTCTTTTTCAAATATGAGTGATTTGCCGTTAAGACAGAGCTTGATTTCGCCGTTATTCCACCCCGCAAACCACGGACTTTTGACCGAAACGTCATTTACAAGATAGTAGTTGCCTGTGTCGTTCGGAAGGGTATTTGTCGACGACCAAGGCATCCATATTTCTTCGGAATGAGACGTATGGTCGCCCGAATCGGTGTCGTTTCCGCAGACGCAATGGGAGTGAACGGACTTTCGATGACCACCTTACGGGAATCGGCACTCAGAGTGCTGAGATCGTCGCCGGGATTATATATGTGGTAACATTGCCGTTCTTGTCGGTGGCGGTGATCTTCGTAAAGCCGCTTACGGTTCCGAAGGTGGGACCGCGCATCACGATATCCTTGGACTCAAGCTCCACCAGACTGCTTCCGAAAGTCGGTTTTGCGTAATTGTAGCCGGAGAATGCGTATTGATTACTTTTTGCCTTGAGTACGCTGTTTTTAACGGAAAAAGTCGTGTCTACGCCGTCTAAGCATATTGTTCTTCCCGCTTGCAAAACATCCGACTCTGCATAAATCATACTGTCTGTGCAGGTGGTTCCGCCTTTGGCCCTGCAAAGCTGCGTAAAAGGCTGCACCTTGCCCTAAAGTCGAATATATTCCCGCATGAATATACGAGTTTTCGATCGAGATCCTACCGGTGGCATAAACACACCCGCCCTGCATCGCTTTCTGCACATTTCCTGGCGGTCCTTGCCGACGATAAGATCCAGCGCCGCGTTTTTTATCTTTAAGTCGGACACACGGATCGCCACATTGTCGCCGAAATTTTTGCATGCCGCCGATCACCGTGATATCTGCCGAACAGTTACGGATCTCACAGTTTGCCGTTGAAATTGCATAAGCGCTCCGATACCCGTCCTTTGTTCCGGAAGGGTGACCGTCAGGCTGTCATTACGGCTGTTTCCCTTGATGAGAAAGGAACTGACTGAAGCGGAGATCGCGTAAATGCTCACCGTCTTATCGCTTTCGTCCGCCCATTTGATCTCGTTTTTCCTTTAAGGATCAGCGTGTCAATGCCGCTGCGAATGTCTATGGCTCTTGTTTCGGTCGTCACGCTGATTTCGGCGTTTTCAAGGGTCAGCGTTTTTGATTCGACGTCAAAAGTTATGCTGCCCGAAATGCCCTCGCCGACAATGCTGCCGCCCGCCGCGGGCACGGATATTCCGTTGATTTTCGCCGAAACCTCATCCGCCGCAAAGGCTGCCGTCGGCAGAGTGCTCATCATTACGCATATGGCAAGAAACATACCTATTATTCGTTTTGTCATTTTGCTTTACCTCCGTTCCCGGTATCGGCTCAGTCAAGCGCCGTAACGGTTATGTTATAATAGCCGTCGCCGAAGTTCGTATCCTGGAACATCATGTTTGAAAATTGTAATGTGAGATTTATATCCTCGTCGGCCGTGTATATGTTATTATATGCCACGGTCAGTCTTGCGGTTTGATTTGCCTTCGGTATGACAACAGAGGTTCGCGTGCCAAGCAGCATTTCAGAATTATTATATCCGTCAACAAGCGACACACCGCACATTTTATCGTCGCTTTTGCGCTCACCGAAACCGTCCCGCTGAAAACAATGCTGTAAGAATGGCCTTTGAAAGCGTGATTTTCTTTTTTCGGAGGAGCTATAAGAAATTAAATTTCCGTCGGATTTTTTCACGGTGAAAGGAAGGGTTCCCCAGCCGTAGACCGTACCGCTTGCGGCAAAGTATCCGCGCACGAGCCGTCCTTTCCGTCTTTTTCCGTCGACGCCGTTTTTGCCGTCGGCTCCCTTTGTCCGTCCTTGCCGTCGGCTCCGTCTTTTCCGTTTGTTCCGTCTCTGCCGTCAGTACCTTTGAGAACCGACAAATCATAAATATCATGCCAAACGGTATCGCCGATATAGCGCCATTCAAGTTTATTTTCATTGACGCGGAATTCCGGCGTTTTGCCGTTCTCCCCGTTTTCGCCGTTTTGCCCTGCAAGACCTTCGATGTCGGCGAGAGCCACAAGGTTTTGCCATTCTTCGCCCTCATAGCGCCATTGAATATACAGGTCGGTTTTTGAATTTCAATTTGTCTGCCGTCTGCGCCGTCAACGCCGTTTGCACCGTTTGCGCCCTCGGCCTTAACACCGGTATCGGTGGTACCGATCCACCAATTGCCGTTTTCGCCCACAAAAGGAGTCTTGCCGTCGGCTCCGTCTCTTCCGTCCGCTCCGTTTATGCCGTCGGCGCCTTTAAGAGCCGACAAATCATAAAGATTAAGCCAAACGGTATCGCCGATATAGCGCCACTCAAGTTTATTTTCGTTGACGCGGAATTCCGGCGTTTTGCCGTTCTCCCCGTTTTCGCCGTCACGTCCCGCAGGGCCTTCGATGTCGGCGAGAGCAACGAGGTTTTGCCATTCCTCACCCTCATAGCGCCACTGTATATGCGAATCGGTCTTTTGAACTTCAACGGTTTTGCTGTCTGCGCCGTCCTTGCCGTCGGCTCCGTTTATACCGTCCTTACCGTCAATTCCGTTAGTACCGTCTTTTCCGTCAACTCCGTTGGTACCGTCTTTTCCGTCAACCCGTTGGTACCGTCCTTACCGTCGATACCGTTTATACCGTCCTTACCGTCGGCTCCGTTGGCACCGTCCTTGCCGTCGGCTCCGTTTATACCGTCTTTTCCGTCGGCTCCGTTGGCTCCGTCCTTGCCGTCAATTCCGTTGGCACCGTCCTTGCCGTCGGCTCCGTTTATACCGTCCTACTGTCGGTACCGTCCGTTTGCCGTCGGCTCCGTAAAGCTTCGGTGAGCGCCGCCAAATCGCGCCAGTCGGTTTCATCACTATATTTCCATTGAATGGCGGTGCCGTTATTACGCACCTCCACCCGATCGGCCGCCGCGCTGTTTGTTGAACCCTGCCGCAGCCGGCAGAAAGTAAAATTCCAAGCATTAAAAGCCTGCCGACCGCATTTCTCATCATTTTTTCATTTTGCGTTACCTCCGTTCAAAAAATTCAGAGCGGTATTTATCGGCAAAAGGGCGACGCCCTGTTTTAAAACCTCCATTTGGGTTTTCAGATAATATTCGTCCTCAAACATGGCATAGTGCACGCAGGCGCGGACAAATATAAAAATAAGCGGCGTCGTGACCGTATAGGGTATTCCGATTTTCGGCTCCAACAATTTAGCATATGCGGTGTATCGCTCATTTACGCCCTCAAAAAATTTTTTGCCGTGTTCAATATGTTTCGGATGGGTGTAGACCTGATACATCAGGCGGTATTTGCTTCCGTGTTCCCTCGCCGTCCAATAGGGCACCTCCTCGATAAAACGCATGACGTCCTTTGGGTCGGTGGGTGCCTTTTTCATAAAATCGTCCTCCACCTTGGCCATGCAGTAGGCGGTGGACTCGACAATCAGCTCGTCAAGATTTTTGAAATAGGAATAAAGATTTCCCTGGTGCAGCCGCAGGCCTCGGCGAGCATTTTATCCCCGTGCCGGTAAGGCCGTGCTCGGCATAGCACTCATAGCATTTTTCCATGATTTCAATTCTCTTTTTCATTGTGTTGTTTTTCTGTTCTCATTGTTTTGCAGCGCCCTATAATTGAATGACTGTTCATTTAATTGCAGTTTAACACACTTTTTTTGCGAAAAATGCAAGTCTTTTTCAAAAAAAAAAAAATCGAAAGCGCACCCTCTCGAACGGACTTAAAGCCTATAAAGAAAAGCCCTTGAAAATCAAGGGCATAAAAGCTTTTCTCCTTGCCGCAGGAGCTTTAATTGGCAAAAAGCAAGTTTATATCAAATCGGATTACGGTTATAATACTGTAAAATAAAAAGAGCAAGGTGTAACCCTTTGCATTATAATTGTGCCGCAGGCACACCTAACTTATTACCTATTACTTTTTACTTATTACTCCCAAAAATCCTGCATCAAGCTTTATTTGAAGTAATAGTGAAGAGGTAAGAAGTAATAGTAAAATCCCGCCCACTAAAGTGAACGGGATTTTGGCGCGCCAAGAGGGATTCGAACCCCGACCTTTTGGTTCGTAGCCAAACACTCTATCCGCTGAGCTATTGGCGCATTTACAGCTCGATTATATTATCACATCTCGCCGCAAAAATCAATACCTAAATTAAAATTTTTTAAATTTATTTTTTCGGTAAAAACACAGACGGATTATAAAAAAATCTGCCGTTTCTCCCTCTTTGGAAAAACGGCAGACACATCAGATTTTCTTACTTATTGACACAATATTCGCTGTTTTGCAAGGTTGCCATATCCGCTGACGGGAGCGTCGTATGAGGAATCTCCGTAGGAAATATAGTAATCGGCATATCCGCCCCAATAATATCCGTTGTAAATCCACCATTTGCCCGAAATTGTTTTTTGCAACATCGGTTCCGTCTTTTTTATCATTTGACTTCAATGTAGCTTCGGCATTTTGTATGTCAACATAACTTTCTTCGAGTCATAGGCTACATCAATGCCGCTGACCGTACAGTTTTCAACCGTTGCGTTGTCAGAACCGTTTCCGCGCTGAATATTGCCGGCAAGGCCTCCAATGTTATAAACGGCACGGATAATATTGTTTTGGGACACGCAATTTTTTAAGGTTATTTTCACGCCCGGGTCGGCGCCCATTCCGAGCAGCATACCGATTTTACCATAGCCGTTAAGGGAGCTGTTGACAACACGGACATTGTCAAAGGTGGTGGTTCCGTATGCATAAGCGAGCACGATCGAACCGACATTTCCGTAATAAACATATCCCTTGCCCATTTGCCACATCGGCTCCGTCAAAGGTCAAATCACGAATGTTGACCGTTCCCGAAGCATTGCCGATAAAACCGAAACCGTATCCGCTTGAATTGGTGCAGCTTCTGACAAGCAAATTACTTATTTTATGTCCGTTGCCGTTGATTGTCATTCCCTTTATGGGATCGATGGGACGCCAAAAGCCCCTTCCGAGGTCGATGTCATTTGTTATGTTCAGCGTATATCCGCTGTAATCGACCTTTTATCCGTGATTTCATATTTGAAAAGAGCAAGTTCTTCGGCCGATGCGACGGTAATAATCTTGTTTAGTGTATCGACGGGAGTTTTTATAGCTTTCTGCCTTTTGTCGTCCCAATAAAATTTATCGGAAGTGTATGTGAAAGGCGAAAAGGTTTTGGTGAGCATCGTCACGAGACCCGTTGCAGAATCGTAATAAAATTCCTGGTCGGCGTCAAGCCACTTAAGAGCCGAGCACCTGCTCATTCGACGGTCGTTGTGATTTATCTCCAAAAGAGAAAGACCCTTTTCAATGAAAAACTCAACTTTTTATAAGCTTGTCATTATCTTCGGCAAGGCCTTTCATGCTTATATCGAGAGTCTTAGGCTCATTTTGGGTTGTGTCTGCCGTGAAGTTGGCGGGATTTTCGGCTTTTTGATAACAAGCTCCAGCTGCGAAGCATTTTCTTTAAGCTGAGCACCTGCGGGAACGGTTGCAGAAGCGACGGGAAGGTCGGTATCCTCATGCTTTTCGGAGGACGCGAGCTTTGTCTCTCGGAAAGCAGGCCGTTTTCGTCGGTTTCTACCGACACGGCGGCATAAACCGGATATTCTGCCAACTGATCATAATCCTTCCCATAGCTGTCGCTTTCGACGGTGTCCTGAGTTGCGACAACGGAAATTGCAATACCGTTAATCGAAAGGTTCATATAATCGTTTCCGGCTGGTTTCCTGCATGCGGCCTTTAATCACAAACGCGGCCGAGGTCTCACCGCTTTGAGATGATATTCAGAGCCGAGCGCGGTATCGCCCATCGTCCATTCGATAACTTCGTTAAAAGCTTGGCGTCGCCCATAATTCCGCTTATCTGCCCTTATACTTAAGGGCGAGATTGCCGTCGTTTTTAACGCGGAGTGCGAAGCTCATAGCTGCAGCCCGGCTCCCAAAGGATTTTTTCGGCCTCTGCACCGGCGGCCTTTTTGAAATCGAGGGTTTGCCCTCGGCATTTTCCCAGGTGCCGTCGGCCTTTTTGCATTTCGAGAGCCACATCAAGGCTTCCCGAACGAACGGTGTTGACGCTCGTGGATGCGGTGTCGGTGAACCATGCGAAGGTGGTTCCGACAAGCATTGCAAGGCACAGCGCCATTGCAATCACGCTTGAAACAAGCGCCCTTTTTGTGTTTTTTGCTGTTCATACTCTTTTCCTCCTAAAATTATAAACCGTAAGGGCTTTACAATTTATACATATATTGTAACCCCTTCCTCGAGGTATTGTCAACAGCAATTTTACAAAAAATCAATTTTACTTATATTGAACAAAATAGGCGATTATTTCAAACTCGGTTATCGTTTTAAACAAAAAAGGCTGTTCGTAACAGAACAGTCTTTTTCAATTTTAAAATTCAGTTTTCATCGGTGACGTGAAATATCCCGACCTTTTCATCGTCCTTTGCAAAAGGGCCTCCGACGGCTCTTTTGATTTTGCGAGACTCTTCCCCGCCGGCAGCATTTACGCAGACCTTTTTCCTTTCGGAATTATCCCTTAAAACTCATAGGCAAACCACACAAAGGCGGCAAGATAAAGGGCGGCAAACCATGTTTCAAAGGTTCCCATGCCGAAAAAGATACCGTCCGTAGGTCATGGTCGAAAAGGGTGCAGGAAAGGAGAGCGTATTTGAGATATTTTCGCGAAACAAAGGTAAGCAAAACAAGCAGAATATCGACCATATATGTATATCTCTCGTGCATTTCGGGGAGGAAATACACAAGCGCCCAAAAGCTCCAGGCGGCGACGCCGAGGAATTTTTCGGCGGTGTTTATCTTGATTATTCCCGACATGACCGTGTAAAGCGCAAGCCCGCAGATGGTGAGAGTCAAAACCATAGCGGCGGTGTGAAGATATTCCCAGTTTGTCTCTCCTGTTTCGCAACAAGACACCAAAAAAGCTGTATACGTTTTTTATACATATCCTTATATGTTCCGCTTTGGGTCAGATAAATCTGTATCGGCTCGACAAGGCTGCGGCCGAAGATATATCCGAAATTCCGTGGACAGAAAGACCGTGAAGGACAGGAAAAAGCCCAAAATCGTGAACCGTTTTTATAGAAATAATAAATCACAATAAAGGGAGCGAGGAATGCGGCCTGGAATTTGCAGCCGAGCAAGACCGAAAAAAGACAAAGGCCGAAATATATTTTTTCCTTATAAAAGCGATAAAGGGTCATGAGCAGGAAAAAGCAGTATATGGAATCGTGACCCCAAAAAGCGGAAAACGGTGGGGAATAAGAATGACGGTGTAAACGAGATTATGCAAGGTGAACCGCTTAAAACCGCACATTTCCCCAACAAAGTCGGCGGCGAAAAAGGCAAGAAGATAGTCGAAAACAACGGAAAGCAGCTTATAAAGCCACACGCAGTCAATTTCAAAATATGTTAAAAAGGCAATGAGAGTCTGATAAAGAATATTATAATTTCCGATTTGACTTTTAAGAGAGACTATTCCCCCGCCGTCCCTTATCTGATTGAACCACGGGATAAGAAAGGCGCTCATATCGCCGCTTACATAATCAAACCCGGCAAAAGCGAATGTAAAAAGCGAGCAGGCTTATTATACCGAAGAACAGGACGGCTCGGTTTTTTCGGCAAAGCGTATGACATTTCCTTCAATTTTATTCAAATCATGTCAGCTCCTTTGTGAATATTTACCTCTAAACTGTAAGAAAAAATCCCGAAGACTTTCGCCTTCGGGATTGGCGGAGAAGGAGAGACTCGAACTCTCGCGGTTACCCGACCTACGCCCTTAGCAGGGGCGCCTCGTCACCAACTTGAGTACTTCTCCATTGGTAATGTTTTCATAAGGGTATCATTTCCCTTGCCCGAATATTATAAACCACTCGCCCTGCTTTTGTCAATAGTTTTTTTTTTTTTAGAGAGGAAATTTAAATATTTTATTGCTTTCGGGCACTTTCTTTGATAAAATACACGGGAGGTGATTTTTGAACAGACATGCCTATCTCATTATGGCTCACAATCAGTTTGACCTGCTAAAAAAATAATATCCCTTCTGGATTTTGAGGGACACGATTTTTACATTCATATCGACAAAAGTCCGTCGATTTTAATCTTTCGGATTTTTGAAGGAGCCGCAAAAAATCAAACATTATCTTTATCGATCGCCGCGACACGGTTTGGGGCGGATACAGCGGAATCGAAACCGAGCTGGCGCTTCTTGAAAAGGCCGCAAAGGGCGATTATTCCTACTTCCATCTTATTTCGGGAGCCGACATGCCTTAAGCCCGCAAAGGAAATATACGAATTTTTTTTTTCGAGCAAAGCGGCGGAAAGGAATTTGTCCATTTCTGCACCGAGGAGTTTAACCTGCGTCCCTCCACCGCCGAGCGGGCAAGCCTTTACCACCCCTTTCACGAAAAGGCGGGAAGGCAAAACAATTTTTATAAAAAGGCGGACGACCTTTTGCTTGCTCTTCAGCGGCGGCTGGGGGTAAACCGCTTTAAAAAAGGCGGGTATCGTCCCCCCTACTGCGGCGCAAATTGGTTTTCAATAACCGACGGCTTTGCAGAAATATTTGCTGTCGAAAAAGTTTTATCAAAAATATTTTTCCAAAAGCTTTTTTGCGCCGACGAGCTCTTTTTGCAGACGGTTCTCATGGCCTCCGACTTTAAAAACAACCTTTACAGGCCCTGTTTTCCGACGAATGTATTTCAAACATGCGCTATGTGGACTGGAAAAGAGGAAACCCCTATGTTTTTCAAATCGGGAGATTTTGACGAGCTTATGAGCTGCGGATGTATGTTCGCAAGAAAGTTTGACATAAAGGCCGACGAAAAAATTTGCGAAAAAATTTACACCGCCATTAAAATGACTGATTTCCGGGCGAAGGCAACAAAAAAAGGCCGTGAGACTTTAATGTTTCACGGCCTTGATTTTGAGAAAAATTATTTCTGCTCCTCGGCTTTGACCGAGGGAATGTTCTGCTTGAGCGAGGCTCTGGTCTTGCGAAGCTCGGAAAGATTTTGGGTCAGCTCCTCGTCGGAACGGCGCATAATGTCGTCCACGAAGTCCTGAGCCGCCTTTCTCATGTCGCGGCTCTTGGTCTGAGCCTGGGACACTATTTCGTGAGCCTTGGCCTGAGCCATTTTGGTGATTTCCTCCTGAGCCACAATGGCGCGGGCGCGCTCCTCGGCGCTGCGGACAATGCCCTCGGCCTCTTTTTTGGCGGTGGTGATGATGTCGGCACGGTCGGAGACAATGCTCTTGGCCTGCTTGATTTCGTTGGGCATATTGAGACGGATGTCGTCAATCAGCTCGCGAAGCTTTTCCACCTCGATAACGCGGCGGCCGCCCGGAAAGCTCCAGCCCTTTTCCATAATATCGTCTAACTGATCCAGCAATTCTTCAACGTTCATTTTTTTATCTTCCTTTCAGCCTTAAAATAATATCGTCGTAAATTTCAGCGGGAACAAATTCCCTTATATCTCCGTTCATGCTGCCGATTTGCTTGACAATGGATGAACTCAGATACATATTCTCGGCCTTGGCGGTGAGGAAAACGGTTTCCGCCTCGGGGCAGAGCTTTTTATTGGTAAGCGCCATCTGAAATTCATATTCGAAATCAGATACAGCGCGCAGACCCTTGACAATGGCGCCCGCTCCGACCTTTTAATATAGTCGGCAAGCAGACCGTCAAAACAGTCGACCTCGACGTTTTCGAGACCGCCTATGGACTTTTTTTATGAGCTCCACACGCTCCTCAAGGGAAAAGGTGGAGATTTTGCCACATTCGGCACCACAAGCACAATGACCCTTGTGAACATCTTGGCGGCGCGGGCAATTATATCGTAGTGTCCCATGGTCATTGGGTCAAAACTTCCGGGACAAACAGCGGTTATTTCCTTCAAGCCTTTTCAATTTCCTTTCTGTAAAAACTCAAGGCAATTCTTCCGTATTTTTCTGTCTGAAAAGGGACATATATTCGGGAAGAGGCGGCATTTCGTCAGACGCATCGTGTTCGCAAAGCACTATTCCGCCCGTTTCGAGAAGCGGACAAACAGCGGGAAGGGCGTCCTTTAAAATGCCTTTTTTATAGGGCGGGTCGAGAAATATGATGCCGAATTTTTCACGGCAGGAGGCTACAAAAGTCTCCATTCGCGGCAAAACCGCAGAATTTTGCTCGAACCCCGCAAGAGCAATATTTTCCTTTATTACCGAAACGGCCCTTTTGGAGCTGTCGACAAAAACGGCATTTTTCCCGCCGCGGCTCATGGCCTCGATACCGAGCTGGCCGCTTCCGGCGAAAAAGGTCGAGTACACTTCGACCCTCGATGTCAAACTGAATAACGCTGAAAAGCGCTTCTTTGTCTTTTGGGTCGTGGGACGGGTTTCAAGACCGTCAAGGGTTTTGAGATTTCTTCCCGGGCGCTGCCGGTAATGACTCGCATAAAAAAACATCCTTCTTACAACTCTCTATATTATCCCATTATTTCGGTCTTATGTCAACAGGAAATTTTAAAAGTTTATAAATTTATGTTTTATTCCTTTGCGCAAAGGAGCGTTTTTGTATGTATTTTGTACAACCGACTTAATCTGTCCATTGTAAAAGGCGGCTGAAAATGTATAATAAGGTCATAACGTAACGAGGTATGTACGATGGTTCACAATAAAAAAGGACAAGCTTGAACAGCTTATTTTATCCCGTCTGTCCTCAAAAGAGGTTCAGACCTATGCCAAAACGAGAGCCCGCCCCTATCAAGAGCTTATGGCCTATTACAAATGCGCCATAATGGAGGTCACGACAAAATTCAACGTGCTCAATGAAGAACTTTCTCTCGAATATGACCGCAATCCCATCGAAACGGTCAAAAGCCGCCTTAAATCCCCCGAAAGCATTATGGAAAAAATGGAGCGCAAAAATTTGCCCTTCACGGTGGAGGCAATCGAGCAAAACATCAACGACATTGCGGGCGTTCGGGTAATATGCTCCTTCCTTCCGACATATACGAGCTCGCCGAGGCCTTTTTGCGGCAGGACGACATTACCCTTATTCAAAAAAAGAAGGACTATATAAAAATCCCAAGAAAAACGGCTATCGCAGCCTGCACCTTATTGTGGAAATCCCGATTTTTCTTCACAATCAGAAAAAAAAACCCATGAAGGTGGAGGTTCAGTTCCGCACAATATCCATGGATTGGTGGGCTTCTCTCGAGCATAAAATCAGATATAAAAAGGATTATGAAATGACAAGCCAAATGGAGGCCGATCTTCTCGACTGTGCAAGCCGCAGCGCAAGACTCGACGCGCGCATGGAAAGCATTTATAAACGGGTGGAAAACGGAAACAATAAAAGCGACGAAAAATTAAAGGAGCGATAATATGAGCAAAAAGCACTTAAAAGCAGCGGGTTTTCTCGCAGGAACGGCGGCAGTTGCGGGGGGCAGCGGCATTCACCGTAACAAAAATACTCGTTGACACGGCTCTCGACCGCGACATGCCGAGGGTCATGAAAAAATTCCGACAATCTCATTTCCGGCTCGGGAACCGATCCTGAGAAAATCGAAAGCGCCCCCAAAAAGGGGATGAGCTTGAGGCGATGCCCCACGAGGACGTGGAAATAACCGCCGCCGACGGTATAAAGCTCAAAGGACATTGGTATCACAAGGAGGGGGCGACAAAAGGGTCGTTATCGCCATGCACGGATGGCGTTCCTCCTGGAAAAAGGATTTCGGGACCTGCGCCGAGTTTTTCCTTGAAAACGATTGCAGCGTGCTTTTGCTGAGCAGAGAGGGCAAAATTCCAGCGGCGGCGACAGCATGGGCTTCGGGCTTGTGGAACGGTTTGACTGTCTGTCCTGGATAGATTTCGTAAAGAAAGTAACGTCGGGCACGCTGCCGATTTATCTTGCGGGAGTTTCCATGGAGCGGCCACCGTGCTCATGACGGCAGGCTTTGACCTGCCGAAAGAGGTTCACGGCATAATCGCCGACTGCGGATTTACCTCCCCTTACGAGATTTGGCGGCACGTTACCGAGCGCAATCTTCATCTGCCCTTCGGCCTCAAAGGGAAAAATGGCAAATCTCATATGCAAAATGAAAATTGATATGTCGGCCGACGAATATTCCACCATCGACGCCATGAAAAACGCCACCGTTCCCATTCTTTTCATTCACGGCATGGACGATCACTTTGTTCCTGTGGACATGACATTCAAAAAACTATGCCGCCTGCAAAAGTCAGAAACGGCTGTTCCTTGTGCCAGGCGCCGACCACGCCATGAGCTATGTTACCGACCGCGCGGGTTATGAACGGGTGGTCAAAAATTTCTTTGAGGATTTCGACAACTGAACATCAGACAAATCAAAAAGCCTGCCTTCGGCAAAACCGAGGGCAGGCTTTGTTATTTTTAAAAATCAGTCGCCGAGGAATTTTTCCACCAAAAATCTCGGACGGGCCTTGACCTCTGAATAGATCTTGCCCACATACTGACCGGCAACGCCGAGACAAATAAGCTGAATTCCGCCAAGCAGCCACACAAAGCTGACGGCAAGCAGCCAGGATGCCACCGCAACGCCGCACAGCGAAACAATTAGCTCGGCAATCAGCCCGAGAGCCGACAGCACGGTAAAGAAAATGCCGAGAGAGGTTATGAGCTTTAAGGGCTTGACGCTGAAGGAGGTGATGCCGTCGAAGGCAAAGGCCAGCATTTTTTGAGAGGATATTTGGACTCGCCGGCAAAGCGCTCGGCACGCTCGAAATAGACAATGTCGCTTTTAAAGCCGATGTGGGGCACGATTCCGCGCAGAAAGAGATTGACCTCTTTATAATCGGACAGCGCCTCAAGGGCTCTTTTAGACATAAGGCGGCAGTCGGCGTGATTGTAAACAAGGTCGACGCCCAGCTTTTTCATGAATTTATAGTAGCCCTGAGCCGTCGAGCGCTTAAAGGCGGTGTCGGTGGTGCGCTTGCTGCGAACACCGTATACCACGTCGCAGCCCTCGGCGAATTTTCCATAAATCCGTCGAGCACGTTTATGTCGTCCTGAAGGTCGGCGTCCATGGAGGCGGCGCAGTCGCAATGCTCCTTGGCGGTCATAAGCCCCGCAAGCAGGGCGTTTTGGTGGCCGCGGTTGTGGGCAAGCTTGACCCCGCAAACGAGATGATTTTCCCCGTGGAATTTCTCGATAAGCTCCCATGTTTTGTCCTTACTGCCGTCGTCCACATAAAGGATACGGCTTTTTCGTCGCACACACCCGAGCTTATCATGGAACTCAGCTTTTCGGTCAGTCTCCTGGTGGTTTCGGGAAGCACGGCCTCCTCGTTATAGCAGGGAAGCACAACATAAAGAATGGGCATATCAATCGTTCCTTTCATTCTTTTTATAAATATATTTTTGGGTTCATCGCTTTCGGCGGAGAATTTCATTTATTTCACCGCCGTTTTCATCGGTTTAGGCATGGGACTATCACCGAAAAGGGGTCTCGGTCCGCCGATTTCGGGGGCGTATTGCCCGTCATTTTCGGCCGGCGGCGCGTCGGCGGCTCCCTCCCGCTTCTCTTGAGAAGGACATGACGTCAAGCTCCTTTTGCTCGTCAAGAGATGAGCCGACGCAATCCTTGAAACCGGGAGAAAACTTCTTTTTTTTATAAATGACAAAATATGCGGCGAAGAGCAGCACCGCGGCGCAGGAAACCACGACTCCGGCTTAAAGCCCGGGGTGCGGTAGGTGAAGTGAATGGTGTGCTCGGTGCCGTCGCCCGACACCTTGACGGCCATAAAGCCCACGTTGACCTTTTTCGATGTCGACCGGCTTTCCGTCCACCTCGGCCGACCAACCCTCCTCAAAGGGCACGCTGAAGAACACAAGATTGTCCTTATCAAGTGTTATCTTGGCCGTAAATTCGCTCTTTCCCGTTTCAAAGGATGAACAGCGACGGCGGCGCGTGCCTTACAATCCTCGACATATTCGTCATAGGTCAGGCTGTTTTTGAATTCCTCGATGTCGGCGGTTTCGGAAATGTCGGACAAAATAATCGCTGTATTTTTTGATTTGCTCGTCGTCAAAAGTATGGCCTTCATCATGGCGTTGGGCGCTGTTCCTTTTCCACCTGGTCGCAGAAAGCCTCGGACATGAAGCTGTCATAAAGTAAAGCCGTAGGGAACGAAATTTGTGTTTTTCATAAACGTAATATCCGCTCTGCTCGGTGTCCTGCTTGGTGGTAGCCAGGGGCCGTTCGGGGAATAGAGCTTATAGCCTTCGGCGGCATATTTACCGTTGCTGTAGAACTGCTTGGTCTCGCCGGTATAATTTATGACGTATTTGACCGAAAGAGTCCGCGAAGGGCGTAAATGTCGGGGCTGGGATTGGAGTTTACGGTGCGGTTGAAGGCGGTGTATTTGTAGAAATCCATTATCGACCGGGCACGATGCTCTGGAAAGCCTGAATACTGCTGAAGCCGAGGTACATGGCGGTGTTTTTGGGTGCTCTCGTAAACGTCTATTCGGGCGTCGTCAAGCTCGCAGGCAAGCTCAAGCTTGTTTTGAGCGTTTGTGACGGTGAAGCTGACGGTCGTTTTGATGAGGGTGGGGATTATGAACGACTGGGCCTTGGTGCGCACAAGGGTGCCGAGATAGACCACATAGGAGGAATAGAGCACCGAAATGACGCAGCACAGCGCAAGCGCCGACCTTGCGAATATTCTTGCGGATTTTTCTTGACTTTGATGAGCATGAAAACAATGGCAATGCAGGCGACGGTGACAGCGGCATATATCCAAAAAGCGCTCGGTATAATTTTTATTATACACGCCGTATTCGATGATATTTCCCTGCCCGTCCTGCTTTGCGGGTATGAATCCGATGGGCAATGACGACGATTGCCGTCACAATTGCCGACCACTTGAGACCGAAGGTCAAATCCACATTTTGTCCTCAAATGCCATGACGGTGGTGAGCGACAAAATGAGCACCGACATATAGAACCAACGGGCATAGTAGTTATAGTTAAAGGCCGAAAAAGCCTGATTAAGCACAGGAACAAAGGCGATGAGAAGGCACAAAGCAAGCAGTCTCGTCTGCCAGCTTTTTCTCCTCGTTTTCATGAAGGACAAAGTTCCCACCATGCCGAAAAAGGGGCAGCCACGCGGCCACCGACGCCCATTTTGACCCGATGTCGTCGGAAATAGACCATACGGGCGGGCGGATCGGGCGGGAAGAAAAAGGCATTGAATGATATAGGGATAAAAAGCTTCGGCTCGTCATATATAAGGCTGTTCCAGCCCATGATCATGGAGCCGACACGGCTGTTTTGCATAATTCCGAGAACGGCGGGCAGCAGTATAAACATACTGGCGCAAGGCCGAGCACCGACTCGATTATGACCCCAAAATCTCGAGCAGGTATAGGCGGCCTCTCCCCTTTTGAAGGTTATGTTCCAGCTTCCCGACGCCCATCTCACGACAAAATATATCACCGTGAAAATGACCATGCCGAAGAAAAATAATAGTTTGAAATCGACGAAAGAGCCACCGCAAGGAAGAAAAGTCTCGGCGGTTTTCGGCCATGATAGAAAAGCTCGAGACCGGCAGCAGCAGCGGGAAATAAACAATGGCCTCGTGGAAATGGTTGAAGAAAATATTATAAACCGAAAAGCCCGAAAAGGCATACATAATGCCGCCCAGCAGCGTCATAGGTCTTATTCTTTACAAACTTGGTTATGAAGGCATAAGCAGTCAGCGAGGCGCAGGAAAATTTTAAAATGAGCAGCGGCCCCATGAGATGAGGATAAAGCTGTTGGGAAGGGCAGCGTCAGCCAAAGAAGGGGCTGCCGAGGAGATAAAAGCTGTATGAGCTCATGAAATTTGCGCCCAGAGAACCAGTTGACGTTGAAGATCTTCGGGGCGTTCTCACCCAGCTTCTCGCCCATGTCGAACCAGTGCTGAAGGTAGTCGCCCATATGGTAGCCGCAGAAGGGGAGCATAGCCATGGGGTCACGGCGGACAACGCCTACCGCACCGCTTGCGGCGGCGGTGGTCTCGGAGGCCATAATGGAGCCGACAAATACGCCGTGGTTCCAGTCCCGCGGCCTGATAGCCCAGGGGGGCGGTCTTGGCGCGGCGTCCGCCGAAGACAATTGCCGACATCGGCACTCCTTCGGCCGATTTTGAACTCGCTTGCTGAGGCAGGGGCAGTTGTTCGCGGGAGCGGTGAAACGGCTGTTGGGATGCGCTCCCTTGCGAGCCGTCGGTGCAATCCCACTTCTCACCCTTCCAGTTGAGGCGTTCTTGGGAGGATTCTTGTCGAGACCTTCCCACCACACGGTGTTGTCGTCGAGATTGTGGACAACGTTGGTGAAAATGGTGCCCTTCGGGTGGGAAGCCAGCGCGTTGTAGTTGGATTTGCGTTGGTGCCGGGCGCCACGCCGAAGAAACCGGCCTCGGGGTTGACGGCCCAAAGACTGCCGTCCGCACCAATGCGCATCCAGGCAATGTCGTCGCCGACGGTCCAAACCTTGTATCCCTTCTTTGCGTAGGTACCTCCGGGGGAATGAGCATGGCCAGATTGGTCTTGCCACAGGCGGAGGGGAAGGCGGCGGCGATGTACTTGGTCTCGCCCTGAGGATTCTCAATACCCAGGATTAACATGTGTTCAGCCATCCAGCCCTCATTTTTTGCCCTGGTAGGAAGCAATTCTGAGAGCAAAGCATTTTTGCCCAGCAAAACGTTTCCGCCGTAACCGGAGTTGACCGACCAGAATGGTGTTGTCCTGGGGAACTGGCAGATATATCTCTTTTCCTCGTCGATGGTGCATTTGCAGTGAAGTCCTCTGACCCAGTCGTCGCTGTCGCCGAGAACGTCAAGAACGGCCTTGCCCACTCTTGTCATGATTGCCATGTTGAGCACGAACATAAATGGAATCGGTGACTTCGATACCGACCTTGAAAACTTGGAGCCAACGGGACCCATGGAGTAAGGAATTACATACATGGTTCTGCCAGCATCCGGGGAGCTTTTCCTCGTTGAGCTTGATCATTTCGCCGGTAGCGCAGGCTTCCTTGCGGAGCTCCTCGTTGCTCCTCGCCGCCGTCGATCCAAACGACCTTTTCGGGCTTTACAAGCTCGATTTGCTCGTCAACCACTTTTTGATTGATTTGTTGTTGGTCATAATAACCGTCCTTTCTCAACCTTTATAATAATGAGTTTATAAACAGGGTCTGCGGAAAAATTTTTCCGTGTCTAAACCTATTTTATTAAATAGAATGAGCATAAAAGCAATGCTTTTATATTTAATAATGTGTTAATTATCGGAAAACTCGGCGTTTTCGCTTCGACTGTCGAGCACAAGGCGTTCAAGCTCCTTGGCCGCAACGCTCAGCGGCTGTTCCTTTCGCTTGACCATACACCGAACGCAGGGGGATTTTTTCTCGGCAAGGTCGATTCGCGCCACGTCTGGCATTCCCTCGAGGAATTCCTCGGGGACAAAGCCTATACCGAGGTCGGAACGAACCATGGGAAGAATTTGGTCGGCTGTGGCCGCCTCAATAATCCGGCAGGAATTTGAGACCGTTTTTGGTGAAGAAGGCCGAATACATTTCAAAGGTCTTGGTGTCGGTCCCAAGCGAAATGATCGGATATTCCGACAGCTCCTTTAGCGTCACCTTTCGGAAAGCAGCTCGGGAAATCCGTTTCCGCAAACCCGCGACCTCCTTATGGTCTTTATCTTCTTTTCGGTCAGCGTGGTCGACTTGACCGTCGGGGTGGTGACTATGGCAAGATCGGCAAGGCCCTCCTTCAAAGCGGTTATGGCCTGAGGCGTGGAATGGTTGCTTATGCGGATCTTTTACCAAGGATAAAGGGGCGGTATTTTCAGTATCGGAAGAATGCAGCAGTTGAGCGCCACCTCGCTTGCCGAAACGTATATCGCACCGCCCTCGAGATTTTTGCTGCGGGAGATTTCCTCCTCCCCGCCTCGATGTGTTCAAGGGCAATTCTGATGTGGGAATAAAGCTTTTCCCCTCAAGGGGTCAGCTTCATACCTCGGTTTGAGCGCACAAACAGCGTGCAGCCGGAGCTCACCCTCGAGATTCTTTTTATGGAACGGGTCAGATTGGGCTGGTTGTTCATGAGCATTTTGGCGGCCTGAGAAATGTTTCCGTATTTTTGCGACATAGTAAAAAATACGGTAATAATCATAGTTGATATTATACATTCTCTCACCTCTTTTTGATATATGTAAAATACATAAATCAAACCAAAAACATATATATTACATATACCAGCATTGGCATTATAACCCTAAAGGGAGGCTTTGTCAATAGGCAAAACAAAATTTTGTTAAAAAATAACAAATTCGGCTTTTGCCCGTCGACAGCAAAAATTTCCTGTCCGTTGACAGCGGCGCAAAAGGGTAATATAATGATTAAAAAGGAAGGTGGAAACATGAAAAAGGTCTTGTTCTCGAGGGAGGAGCCATGAGGGGGCTGTTCACGGCCGGAGTCCTGACATTGTCATGGAAAAGGGCATTGAATTTGACGGGCCGTCGGAGTGTCGGCCGGGGCGGCCTTTGGCTGCAACATAAAGTCGCGGCAGATCGGGCGGGCGCTTCGGTATAATCTGAAATACTGCTCCGACAGCCGTTATGCAAGCCTTTCAAACCTCATAAATGGCGGAAATCTTTTTCCACCGACTTTTGCTACGGTGAAATTCCCCTTTCCCTCGACCGCTTTTGATTTTGACGAATATGAAAAAATCCCATGGAGTTTTACACCGTCTGCACCGACCTTGAAAGCGGTCGGGCGGTTTATCACAATTATACCGGCAGAAACGACGGCGGATTTGACTGGATAAGGGCTTCGGCCTCCATGCCGCTGGTTTCGCAAATCGTCGAGATCGACGGCAAAAATATCTCGACGGTGGAATTGCCGATTCGATTCCCGTTAAATTTTTCGAGAAAAGGGATATGACAAAATCGTTGTCGTGCTCACCAGACCCAAGGGATATATAAAGGAAAAAATCCTCTGCTACCTATTATGCGGATTAAATACCGAAATTATCCGAGGTTTATTTCGGCCGCCGAGTATCGCCACGTCATTTATAACAAAACCCTTTGATTACATCGGCAAAAAGGAGCAAAAGGGCGAAATTTTTGTTATTCGGCCGCCTTTTGAGCTGCCGGTCGGAAAGGCCGAGAGCGACCCCGAAAGGCTTAAAGAGGCTTACGAAATCGGAAGAAGGGAAACCGAAATGCGGCTTGAAGAGCTTAAGGCTTTTTTGAGCGGCAATTGAACGTTTTTGATTTTATAAAGAAAAAACGGACGCAGGTCTAAGAAGACCCCGTCCGTTTTTCATTTACACTCGATATAATAAGGGCAAATGTCCTCGAAATGTCCGTCCTTCATGCGAAAGCCTCCCGAATGACGCCGAGGCCTTTAAAGCCGATGCGCTCGTAAAGATGGCGCGCATGAACGTTTGTGGCCACAACGGCGTTGAACTGCA
>VOFB01004191.1_pt1 | contig 28535 bp, 42 predicted proteins | sample 5384141 | NCBI WGS metagenome assembly VOFB01 (sample SAMN12384721, study PRJNA508395) | human gut metagenome | isolation source: healthy gut A | host: Homo sapiens | reverse complement strand
AAATACAGAGGACACTGAAGACAACATCACGAAAAAACGGTGCGTCCTCCTCAGTCACCTCATCAAGGTTCATAACCGACTGATTTTTGCAGAAACGGCAGTATACAGTTCGCCGGCGGTCAATTCGACACAGACTTACGATAAACCTGCATGACGCAATTCAGCACACCGTTTATCCGTCTGTATTTCCGCCGCACCAATTCACAGATATCGGATAAAGCCTCTTTATCCGTCACATCTCCCCACCATCGTGACGACAGCCGCTCCCCTTTTTGTTCGATTGCCTGTATAGCTTCTATTTGATAGCGGAGTTTTCATTCTGTGGCAACGTCTCCAGAAGTGAAGGCCATTCCTCCCCGCCCGGGTAGCATCGTCCTTCCTACCAGGATAAAAGTGGGATTACGAACCACGGAGGCAATTGTCAGGCATAAATGAAGACCGACGTATCCCATTCCCCGGTTAAGAGAATAACATCGCCGTCCCTCACCCAGGAGCCGTCCGGTGATTCCTGCGCGGACAACGGCACAATATGCTGGACAAGACGTGTTTGGCCGCGGTAAGCGACGGTATACGCCCGTTCGCTGATAGGAACAGCTGCCTCCTCCACAATAATCCTCGCGGCGGAAATGCTGTCTATGTGCGTTTCGACATCCATGCACCCGCACTGCAGCAGGGGATATTCCTGACTGACTACACGACTGAAACCCCCACAACGCCGCCTTCTCCGGCTGGATACCGATATCAGTATCTAGAGCGTGTACGGCGCGGTCCGTTACAAGGGTAACGGAATCAGCCTGTTCTGCAGATGGCTTATTTCACGAACCAGATGATAGAACCCCAAAAAGGCTGTCGGACCATGTCTGTGTATCCTCATGGCCGTTCTCCAGTCCCCACATGTACAAAAATACCGGATACAGGCTTTTTATCCAGACACAAACCGACCAGCAGGTGGCCCATGTCTAGGGGCGTAGTTTGGTCGTACACGGTATTGCCGTTGCGGCACAACTTCTTCGTATGCCGCCGCCGGCTCCACAGCAATCGTATCTACTCCCCTATTCATCAACAGATTGTCCACGCAGCGACCGATATCTCCATTAGTGCGAAAACGATCCATCTTCCATCCAAAGTGTCCGTCATGGATTTTTTTAACGGAGTTTCTAGCCAAACCGCATCATGTAAATCTTCCACGGGTCATAAGCCGCTTTTCCGCGCAGCAACAGCGCATTGTCTACCTCAGGAAACAGTCTCTGATCCGAAGGCAAGCTCACCGCATCGGTATATCCGAGTCAGATAACGCTTTTTCCACTTTTCTATCGACATCAGCGGTGAGCAATGACGCAAAGAAACATCATGAAATGTCCACCATCCGTCTGTCAAGCCCCAAACCAATGTGGTCCATACCGTCACGACGTCTTCAACGAGGACGAGCATACCGTCTTTCTGTAAATAATCGCCGATATTGCGTAGCGCCATGGTGACATCCGCCACAGTATATGAACGACATCAGACCAATAACAGGTCCATGCTCCCGGCAAGGGGAATGGCCGGCTTCTCATTGATGTCCAATACATGATATTGAACAAAGGGATACTTACGAAACCTTTCCCGGGCATCCACGAGATACCCGTTGCTGATATCGGTGAAATAGTATTCCACGTCCAAATCCCACGAGAAGAGGAAGCACTTGCTGTGTGAAGATACCAGCGCCGGCGCCAATTTCAAGAATTTTCAGCGGCCGATTCTTCATCCTGTTTACATATTGGGCAACAGCCTGTTTTCCTACAAGCTGAATGCTGTCTGCCAGCGGATGGTGATCCCTCACGTATTGATGGATTAGATCGTTGTTTCCTTTGGGATACAGAACTCTCAGCGCATTGCTCTTCCCGGACAATATCTCTCTCGGATATGCCTCCAGGCAATACCGCAGTAGCAGGAACTCCCCGTGATCGTCAGGCAGTTGGCGTACCGCTGATTCCAGCAATTCCTGAGCGGGTGTATGCCGGTAATCCGTTGATAGGCATATGGTATCCCGATCTGACACCACAATGTGTCTCTGGATCAGAACCCCGACCATATAAATCGAAGAGACGACGATACTGCTCTGTAACTGCCGCTTGCTTGCGTATATCCTCCATTGTACACGGATAATCCAGTACAATCCCTTGGCTCTGGAGATATTCCACGATAAGCGACACCGCATAACGGTCTAGCAAATCCTGCTTTTCCACGTTTCCAGCAACCCTTGATGTCTGCATGATCGATTCACCAAAGCGCAACGTATCTGCAAAAGGCGGAATAGCCACCGACGGGAGTTTTTTCCCCCTCCGCAGCGCTATTCAGCCCGCAGGCGGTGCCATGGGGTGTATAATCGTACACGATTTCCCAGTCTCCGGGAATCAGCCCCGCTCAGCGGAATCTCACGCTGCGTAGGCGTGCCGTTGTCCGCAATTCTCTAAACCACATGGCAGTTAGTCCCGCTGAGCCCGAAAGCGCTGACGCCGGCAATCAACCGCCCGGATTGCGTCCGCCAAGGTTCTCCTTCGGTCTGTATGTAGAGGGATAACGCGTCAGTGTCCACTAAGGGCTGAAGCGGTGAAAATGCAGAGATTTGGGCAGAAAGCGGTTATGCAGCATCAAAGCCGTTTTTATAAACGAAGCGATACCTGAGGCAGAATCCAGATGGCCAATGTTGGTTTTAACCGAACCGACCGCGCACCGATGATTCCGGGCAAAGCGCACTGTTTGAAGGCACCGTCAATTCCTTGAATTTCAATAGGATCCCCAATGGGAGTACCGGTGCCGTGCGCTTCGATATATGATACATCGTCGGGCCGGATACCGGCATCCTTCCAGGCGCTCATAATAAGATTTTGTTGCGCGATCGGGTTCGGTACCGTTATACCAGAGGTTTTCCCATCGTTGTTCACAGAAGCGCCTTTTACAACGGCGTAAATGGTTGTTTTGGGCCTTTGCCGAAGTCAGGGGTTTTCAGGATCACCACCCGCATCCCTCGCCTGAACCGATGCCATCCGCCATCTCATCAAACGCCTTGCATCGGCAGTCGGGTGCTTCGGTACGCACTCCATAGGTATCCAGCTTTACAGGAAAAGATTGAGGTTGACACCGCCGACAACCGCCATGTGTATATGGCCCTCGTACAAATCACGGCAAGCCTGCACCAGGGCTACAAGGGACGACGAGCACGACGTGTCGATGACCAGTGATGGACGGTAAAATTATAAAAATAACTGATGCGGCTGGCTAGGATCGAGGCAAGATTTCCAGCGACTGCCGAGGGCTCCGTAACCGAATCAACCGCCCGTAATCCGATTGGCTGCAGCCTATATAAACACCGGTGGACGATCCGTTTACCTGCTCTCGGTATATCCCATCCAGCAAAGCCTTCGCCGCTTCCTGCAGCAGAATTCGTTGCTGCGGATCGATCACCTTCGCCTCCCCGGGGGCGATATGAAACGTCTCAGCGTCAAAATCGAAAATACGGGACAAGTATCCTCCGTCGTAAGTATTCGATCTGGTCGGCGGCAATACCCAGTTCTCCGGCTATACGGGTTGACATATCGCTGCCGGTCCATTGGATATGGACCGATGCAATCCTCCCCCCGTTAACCAGCAGATCCCAGAATGCAGCAAGGGATTCCGCTTTTGGAAAACGCCCCGCCATGCCAATTACAGCGATATCTTTTTACTATGGAAGCAGACCGGTCATCCAATTCCTGCAGATATCTGGCCCCTTGTTTTTTATCCAAAATGATTTTGCAACACCTGATCGACAATATATTCCCGGATATTATCCATTGAGTCCACGCTCCCTTATAGCATCCATACCCCTTGCTTTATCGATGTTTCCGCAGAGCATATTTTCTAAAAAAAGAATTTCATACGCATTTTCTTGTGTTCTCTCTGGTTGAGCGTCCAGAGCTTGCGCCCGTTGCGACTGCACATGCTGGATAAACATGCGCGGGGTATGATAGGAAAATAGATCGCTGATCTGAAGAGACTTGTAACGGTCTTGAAGCCGGGTAAACAGTTGCAGCACGAGGGCGGAATTTCCTCCAATCTCAAAAAAGCTGTCGTCCGGCCCAATATCCTGAATTCTTAGGAGATCCTTCCAAAGCCGGATAAGCTCGTTCTCTTCTTCGGTCATCGGCTGTGAAGCCGGGGTGAATGAGAAATTCGGTAACAAACGCTCAAGCTGTTTTCTGTCTATTTTGCCGTTTGCATTCAGCGGTATGCTGTCCACGATATAGTACTGTGCAGGGATCATATAGGACGGCAGATTAGCCCGCACATAATTTTGCACGTCATCCAAATCCATGTCGTCATCGGCTTTGGTGAGGGCAGCGCTTAAGAAAAACGTGTCACTCGCTGTCCCCCTACAGAATACGGCGGCAAAGGCGACCTGCGGATGGGAGGCGATAACGCGTTCAATTTCTTCAATCTCAATGCGAAAGCCCCGGATTTTGATCTGAAAATCCTTTCGTCCCAGAAACAGCAGGTTGCCATCAGGCAGCCAGCGGGCCATATCGCCTGTACGGTACAGACGACCATCCGGCGTTTCAATAAACCTCTGCGCGGTCAAATCGGAAAACTCCCAGTAGCCTTTGGCTACAGATGGGCAATATATGTACAATTCACCCGTGATTCCTGAAGGGAGGGGATTTCCGTTCAAATCACATACCGACATAGTACATGTCACCATGGGTTTTCCGATAGGAAGACTATGAATGACCAGCGGATTAGGCCTGCCGGGTTTTTCCTCGTAATAGCTCGTGTCGATGGTTGCCTCAGATACACCGTAGCTATTTATGACACGAGCCTTTTCACCATAGCGTCCAAGGATCCGACGGTAATCGTCAACCATGCATACGTCCGAACCAATGACAATCATTGACAGTGAATCCGCCGATTGGCCGATATCATACATATAATCCAGAAGCGAAATCGCCAACACAGGTGTCGCCTCGAAGATTGTAACCGCATAGCGTTCAATGGCGGAGGCCATCCACGGGAGATCCAACCGGTGGTCGTCACCGCATAAAACCATCGTACCAGCACTGAAAATGCTCCGCATCACATCGCCGATAAAAACGTCAAAAGAAAACCCGGCGATTTGCAGCAGAACAGCATTGTCCAAAGGATATTCCTGCTTCCACGTTAGTCATGTTCATCAACTGCCGATGCTGTACCAAAATTCCTTGGGAATTCCAGTGGAACCGGAAGTATAGACAATATAGGCGATATCATCTGGTCCGGTTCCCGGATCGAGCCGACAGTTCGACTCAGCGAGTCCCTCCGGAATATGGTTGCGAGTTACGATGCAGCAACCTTCGCCGGCGATTTCTTTCAGATTTTGTTGCGTAAGGTCGCTTAACAATACCGTGGCGCTAAGACTATCCGCTATGCGCTTGACCCGCTGAACCGGCATATGCAGTGTATCCAGGAATACGCAGGCACCGCCGGCTTTCCATATGGACACAAAGCAAACGATGGCCCATGAGGTGCGCGAAGCATAAACCAGAACCGGACAGTTAGGAATCCTATGCCGCATTGACGCAAATATAACGCCAGATGAGTGGAACGCCTGTCCAGTTCCTCATAGGTTAGGGTTTCGTCTTCCCCTATGACAGCTAAACGGGAAGGATCGCGATCTGCCGTATCAAGGAAACGGTCGAGCAAAGGCATTTCAGATTGGTATTTCGGAAGCAAGCTGCTACCCACACCCAGACGATTTTTCTCCTCAGGGAGCCAGTACGACAATTCGGAAAGCGCGACCTCTGGATTCTTCGGACATGTCGGACTAGCTGAACATACCGGTGCAAAAACAACTCCATGGAATCGTGAAAGAATAAATCTGGACAATACTCCAGTTGCAGAAACAGCGAAGAATCCCGTTCTTCGGCGATTAGGCTGAAATCCACCTGTGAGGACAGCGTTTGACTTTCGATGATCTTAACGCTCAGTTCGCGCAATATAATCGTTTTTTCATATCCGTGGGCTGTAAAACAAACATGGTATCAAACAGTGGGTTGCGTGAAGGATCACGTCGGGGATCTACGGCTTCGACCAGGGATTCAAAATGGACATCCTGGTAGTCAAAAGCCTCCAGGACGGTCTTTTGACGCGCGACAGAAAATGACGGAACGACTCTTCCGGTTTCGGATCCACACGCAGAGGCAAAGTGTTAATAAAAACTCCTACCATAGTTTCAATATCCGCCTGTCGTCTTAAAGCGACAGGTGTCCCGACAACTATATCCTCCTGCCCTGTATACCGCCACAAAAGGCTATAGTACGCGGTGAGCAGCACTATGAATAAACTGCAGTCGTTTGCCTGAGCAAAGGCGCGTAAAGCCTGCAGATCCGCCGCCGGTAATTCCATCGCTATCTGGCGGCCCCGCCCTGTGTGTACACAGGGACGGCTGAAACCGTCGGCATGGCGAGTAAGGGAATATCTCCCGCATAACGCTGAACCCAATACTCCATTTGTTTTTATATCCATCGGAGTTCAGAAAGCTGAGATGCCATGGTACGTAATCCTTGTAGGATACAGACTGCGGCTCCAACTGATCGCCGTTGTACAGCGCCGTGAAATCTCGGATCAGTATTTTAACCGATATCCCATCGGCAATAATATGATGCATAGAGAACATAAGAACGCATTGATCACAAGAAATCGCCGCCATTCCGACACGGAACAAGGGGGGCCTCGCTGAGACAAAAAGGACGATCAAATTGTCGTATGACAGACTGTACGGCATCTTCGCTGTCGTCGTGGAGACGATAATGCTCAATAGTCAGGAAAACGGCTCATGAACGCGCTGCCGAAGGACACCGTCGCAGTAAACAAAACTGGTCCGCAGGGATTCATGGCGCTCCACAAGGCGGTCGATAGCCAGCTGAAAACCATTTGTGTCCAGCTTACCGTTGATTCGAAAGGAAATGGACATATTATACCGCGTATCACGGTTGCAAAGCTCATGCAAAAGATACAGGCGTTTTTGCTGCGGCGAAACGTCGTACAGGCCGTCGCTGGAAACGCAGGGAGCGATAGGGGACAGACACCTGTCCGGTTGTCGCCGAGCACGGATCGCCTCAACGAAATCGACGATAACCGGATTGGACAGCAACAGGGAAACGGGAACCTCCATATCCAGGCTTTTGCCGATTTGGTTCACAATCCGCACAGCGGATAACGAATTTCCACCCAAATCATAGAAAGAGTCCCGCTCCCTACATACGCAAACGTTCAGTGTCGCCTCCACGGCATATTTTACAGCAGTGGAAACCGGATCGTCTACAAAGGATGAAATCGGAGCGTCGCTGCAATTTTTAATCTGATCCATATACTGTTCCAGCATAGCGCGGCTATCGGTTTTCCCGTTGGGGGTCAACAGAATAGATTCCACAGGTATTATAAATTCGGGGGATCATAAAAGCGGGCAATCTGTCCGACAGCATCTGGCGTATGGATTCGATGGAGCCCTCTTCGTCTAAGACTATAAACGCGGCCAGGGCCGGGCTATTTTGCCGGATTTCCACCCGTTCCAAGGCAAGTCCGCGCACGCCGCGGCAGGAAGCAACGACGTTTTCAATTTCCCCAGTTCCACCCGAATACCATGAATTTTCACCTGCTTGTCACGTCTTCCAAGATAATACAGCTTCCCGTCCTCAGACCACGCTGCCTGATCTCCCGTTTTATACATACGGGCATTTTCTTGATAGGAATCGACTTTAAAAACACTTGCCGTCAGTTCTGGCTGGTTTACATACCCCTGTGCAACTCCAGCTCCTGCGATGTATAACTCGCCGGCGACACATGGAGGCACTAGATTGCGATGGCAGTCCAAAACATATAGACGGATGTTGTCGATAGGCCTGCCTATCGGCACTATTTCGCTTGAATCGGGGCGGCAGTCAGCGTAAGATACGTCAACCGTCGCCTCTGTGGTCCATATAGATTGACCAAACGGGCTCCATCGCCAAAAGCATCGTAAAAGGCATGGACATGGTGTGCCATCAGCGCTTCACCGCTTGAAAACACTAGCAGATCTCTACCGCGGTTCACCAATTCCGGATGGCTCTGTACATATTCAAGAAAAAGCGCAAGCATAGAGGGGACAAAATGTAAAACGGTGATGGCCTGTTCATTAATCCATTGTAGGATAACCGCCGGATCTTTTTCTCCTCCCTGCGGTAACAGATAACAAGCGCAGCCGGAAAAAAACCACCAAATCAACTCCCAGACCGAGACATCAAACGTGCACGGCGTTTTCTGCAGAATTCTATCCAGCGGTGTCAGGGGATATTCCCTCTGCATCCATTGAATCCGATTGACCACCGCCCAGTGGCACACCATAACACCTTTCGGATTTCCCGTCGAGCCAGATGTATAGATAATGTAGCAGGGGTCTTCCGGACATGCCCCGCTGCGGGATGTGAATGCGTAGTCTCAGGCAGCGCGGACCGCGTCAGATCGAATATGTGATTCCGGGGCCGCAGAACCGTGTGGCGCGTTCCGGATCGTCGGTGAGCAAAAATTCTGCGCCACTGTCACTCTATAAAATAGCGCAGACGAGGAGGCGGATCGTCCACACGCAAAGGCAAATATACCCCGCCAGCGGACAGGATCGCCAAAAAAGCCAGGACCAGTTCACAGGAGCGTTTGCAGTAAACGGCAACGACTTGGCCGGGGCGAACCCCCTTTTCCGTTAGAAATACGGCCCAGCGATTAACGGCTTGCGCCACCTCCCCATACCGCATCGAGCCCCCTGCATCGTACAAAGCGATCGCCTCGGGCATTTCCGCCGCGCGGGTGAAAAAGATGTCGTCTACGGTCCGGCGGGGAATCGGACCGTTTTGCCGATCCCCTGCCGGAGAATCAACGACTATCCCGCGACGAAAGGATCCCCATAGAATGCAGCTGTTGATCCGGATCCACAAAAGCCTCGAGGATGTGTTGGTAAGCAGCAGCCAAACATTCGATATACTTGTTGGAAAACAGGATGCTTCGATACAAGATGGTTACCTGGAGAAGACTACCGCATTGTACGATGACGGACAAGTCGAAATTGTTCTGTTCCTGATAAACTATGTCCGCGATGCGCAGGAATCTCCTTCCTTTATTGATGTTTCGACTGGATAATTTTCCACAACAAACAAGGTGTTGAAAAGCGGTTCGCCGGGTGCAGTTTTTGTTTTTACGATTTCGTCCAGTGGCAGCAAAGCGTTTTTCTGCATGTCCTGGATGGCATCGTTCATTGCCATAATAACCTGGAGGAATAGTGGTGCAATCCTCGGATTTCAAACGGACGGGTACCGTATTCATATAGAGTCCCACACTGTTATCTATGTCGATAACCCGCTCGTCGCGAATCGACAAAGTGGTCCGAACACAATATCGTCCTGATCGGTATACACCTGCAATATTTTTTGCCCAGGCGGAAAACAGAACGCTGGACATGGTGGCGGTGCTTTCACCGGCCAGCCGTTTCACATCGTTGATCAGGCTGGGATCTAAGGCGAAAGATAACTTCCGGCTGGAGCCGTCCTCTTCACGATCTGTTGTAAAATCGATCTCCTGCAGCAGGCAAGGTAAAACGCCTTCCAAATTGTCCTGCCAGAACTGCCGCTGCGGCTGCAGCGGCAGCTTCCGGTAATAGTCGATAAAAGTTTTGAAGCAGATACGTTTGCGCACTACTCCCTCGTCTAGTCCAAAGCCTTGGGAATACGCCCTAAAAAAATCCCGGATTACAATGCTGAGACTCCATCCGTCGAAAACGGCATGGTGATTGTAAATGCACATTGCATAACGTCCGGCTGCCAATTTTGCCAGCACCACTACTGAAAACAGCTGCTTTCCGGTGAGACGATCACGGTCTGATTCAGCAACTGCTGGATGAGTTCCTTTTCCTCCGCCGGTTGTTCAGAATAGTCAGATGCTGTACAGGCCGCTCATACTCTTGCAGCACCAGCTGAACCGGCTGTTTTGTTTCTTTCCAGCGAAAAACAACCCGCAACATTTCATGGCGCTGAACTACAATTTCCCACGCCTGATCAAAACGGGCCTTATCCAGGTTCCCGCTCAGAATAAAACAAAATCTTCCGTAGTAATCGTGGTTTTTTGCAATGGATTCAGAATACAGGAGCAGGCTCTCCTGCATTGGTAGCAACGGCCATATGTCCGATACCTGATGCGGCGACAGCTTAGCCAAATCTATTCCCTTCTTTCTGGCATCGTTTCGGGATCTCCTCGATTCAGAACATCGCAAGCTCATCCATCCAAGCCTTCTGAACATCGTCAGAGAGTATTTTATGTTGAAAAATGGCATAAACCCGGCTGAGCACCGCCTCCCTGCCCTCGCGGTCCAACACAGCGCCCGCCTTTACCTCTTTCAGCATAGATTCCAACTCCCGATAAGGGGTAATCACCTGCGATTCATACTGCCGATTGTCAAAATTGCTGTTTTTACACTGATGGCGGCGACAATGCACCGTTTCAAAAAGCCTCCGCCGCCGATGGGTTCATTACGCCGGAAGGAGGGAGTATCCGGCAAATCACGAAAATCCTGCAGTTGACCGATAGCGCGGAAATGCACGCAGGGAATGTCATCCTTTCCCATAAACCGCCGCAGTACACCGTTGGGGCTGACATCCACCGCTTGATCGGCATATCGACGGATGGACTCCATACACTTTTTCCATCGCACAGGCGAGAGAATCTGCTGTCGACAGTATGTCCGGAATGTTGTTCTGATCACTGTAAAGATCGCCGCTCATATTGGACAGGACAGGAATGGCAGGCGAATGAAAGATATATCGGTCCAAAACCTGACGGAACGCATCCTACGCGTCTTTCATCAAAAGGCAATGGAACGCCCCGGATGTCTTTAACCGAACCGACCTAATGCCCCGGCTTTCCAGCTTCGTTTCCAATGCCTGAATTGCCGCCAAATCTCCAGACACCACCGACTGCTGGGTGGAGTTATAATGGAAACGGCCAATACCAACCCCAGCTCCTGTGCAATGTGCCAGCACAATTCCTGCAACGAAACCGGATCCACTGTCATAACGGCGGTCATAGCGCCCTGTCTTCTGCCCGCGCAGTCCTCCATCAACCGGCCACGAACCCGGATCAGTTCCAACGCCTCCGGAACGGCGATAGCCCCCGCGGCAGTCAGCGCGGTGATTTCTCCCATGCTGTGGCCGCAGCAAACTGCTGGCTCGATACCCGTTTCCCGTACGAAAACCCGGAAAGCGGCCAGACTAGTCGCGAAAATGGCGGGCTGCGCGTATATGGTTCGGTTCAATTCCTTCGCCGGTCCCTTCAAAACATAGCGCCGGAAAGTCGATGCCCAACATCTCCGATTTCCTCATATATATCACGGACATAAGCGAATTTATCAAAAATGGTTTTCCCATACCGACCGTCTGGCATCCTTGCCGGGGAAAAGAAACGCTGTTCGCATGTTACCCTTCCTTTCGCATCGCAGCCCGTAGCTGTGTTATTATGATTTCGCTCATAGATTCGGCCTGCTCGTGTAGAAAAAAAAATGGTTTCCCTTCAATGGATATACCGTCAGCTCCTGTTCCTGCTGAATTCCTCCCAGTGTTCTATATTCTCCATGGAATACGGATCATCCATCCCGGTAAACACCGTGATTCCACAGGGGAGTGCTTGTGGATGGTACGGGGAACGGGAACGCAAAAGAGCGTAATCCGCCCGTAAAATCGGCAAAAATACGCCTGATAGGCGGGATTATCAAAAAAATTCTTTCTGGAACCCGCCTATTTTTGCCAGATGATTGAGAAACTGTTCATCGTTCATAGACTGAACGTCCCAAAGTATCCTCCTGATAATCCGGTGTATTGGCTCCTGATATAAACAGGTACCGGGGACGGCCGATTTTGGTCAGAACACGGGCTATTTCAAAGGCCAGAACGCCCCCATGCTATGCCCGAACAACGCTGTTTTTTCACTGCTATCGTTCAGATAACCGGCAATTAGGCTATGGACCGCCGCATCCATGTCGGTAAAAAAGGGACCCGGTTAAACTCCCTCGCCCGTTTATCTCCATAGGAACGCACTCGATAGCACTCGGGTCGAAATATCGTTTTCCATTTTGTATAAACCGTTGAGGAGCCTCCCGCGTACGGCAACATATACAAACGCATGTAAGCCAATCCTTTCTAGCGAACGTCCGTTAAAGGCGTAACTGCACATAGTTTCTGATACGTCTGCTGTTCCAACTCATAAAAATTATGAAGTCAAGAGAATATCAGGCCGTCGTAAAGCTTATTGCCGCTGTAATATGCACGAGCTACCACTGCCCGAATCTTCTTCAACACTTCCAGCGAATTTTGTTGCAATTGTAGGATATCCTCCCCCAATTCCAGCATCTTACAGCGGTAACGCTCTATAAACTTGCCGTTCACAATTTTATTCAACGATTCGATCCACATAGCAATCTCCTGTTGTCCTGCGGCCATATACCAATCGTAGGTCAGGTCCACAGCCTTCCGCAAATCATCCAGGCCTTGTTGTATGAGCGACCCATAGGTATGCATGTGGCCAATCAGGCGCTCGCGCTCCACTCGCCGCCATCTTTCCGGCTCCAACTGCGGGACATCGGTATTTTTTGAGAACGCAAAAAATGTTGGAAATTTTGCCTGATAAAACACCTTCAAATATCCCTGATAAGGTCGGAGGATATCGTCAAACCCCACAATATGCGGACGGTAATTGAGATTCATGCGGTTTTGATGCTCAATAATGGCGCATTGGCGGTTATCAAGATCGATGCCGTAAAGCAGCAGGGTGTGCCCCAATGGATTTTATTATAGGTATCCCTACGGATGGATTCGTAATAGCAATCCACCCAGATGACCACTGGACAGCCGGCGTTGATGGAAGCAGCTATATCGTCAATCAGACGTTCGCACCGGTCAATTGTCCGGAACCGTCAGACCGGTGCGTTCCAGAACTTGATCCAACGAATCGGCATCCTGATAAACGATCTGCAAACTACATGGGTCGGTACTGTCGGATAACCTGTAAAAGAGAATATCATTTGAAAGAATCGGATAACGGCTGCCGGAGAAATGATCGACAACCGAAATAACGGAATTGTAAAAACAATCCTTATAATAGATCTCATTGAAGGGTTGTATGTTCGGTATGGTATTCATGTCACACACCCTTTTCCTCTGGAATAGCACCGGTTGAAAGGTTTTGAGAGTCAATGTAGGCCGCCAGTTCCCCAATCGTGGGGTAAGCGTATAAATCTGCGTGATCGATTTTCACGCCTTCTTCCGCAAGGCACATTTCGATCTGTAGCGCGATAAGCGAATTGCCGCCCAGCTCAAAAAAGTCGTCGTTGATATTGACGGTATCAACACCAAGGGCTTGGCACATAAAACCAGCAAGCATCGTTTCGGTTTTCGTGTAGGCATTATCGCTGTGTCCCAACAGGAGACCGAATGCGTTTTGGCTGATTGCGGCGGGTAGTCGGGTATTTCTGCCGAATACAACTCACCGGCTACCTCCCCCGACAGGCGAACAGGCAGTTGGGACAGTAGGTAATCGACAAAAGGAGCGGCCACTTTCTGAAAACGTCCGACAAATACCGACGGCAACGCGCATTTCAACAGAATATCAAAATCCGCCAGAGCGTCGCGAGGGGTAAGGGTGGCAAACAATCCTTCCCGCTCTTCGCCGGCCTGTCCCATCCCGGTACTCCATCCGGTCCAATCGACGCATACCATGCTCTTGCCGGACAAGCTTTTATTGGCGGCATATGCGCTCATGAAGGCATTCGCGGCCATATAGCTGCCGTATCCCTCCATTCCGAACACCGTTACCGCCGATCCAAAGGTTAGAAGAAATCAAGCGAATCCGCCGTCGTATACCGATCTAACCATAAAGGCCGTTGATTTTTTGCCTTCGCAGTTTTATACAATGCATCAGCATCCAGCTTATCCAGACTGGCGATTTGGATCGTTCCAGCTGCGTGGAGCACTCCTTTGATTTGATATCCCTGTTTTCGTATCCGATCCAGTGTCCGCCTGACTGCTTCTTCGTTGGAAACATCAGTCTGGTAAACAGAACAGCTGTTACCTGCTTGTTGAAAATCCTCCAGAACACGCTGAATTGCGGTCGCTTTGTCCTCAGGATACTGGGTAATATCTGTATGTTTTGTCAGGAGCGCGACACGGATACCGGTATGTGTCTGTGTCAGGTAACGCAATATTTCCAGGCCGATACCGCCAAAGCCGCCTGTCAGCAGATAAACGCCGTCCTTGGTAAACGGGAAGCTGTGGAATGAACACCCTCGTCTTTTAGGTAATCCAGCATCCGTGCGTAAACCTTGTCCACGCGTACCGCAGTGAAAAAGGACCGGTATTTACCCTCTGCGTAATCAGGGCTCCCAACACAGCGGGGGAAGTTGTCTCGTCCGTATCAATACACGAACATAAGATGTTATGGGTTTCCTTGCTCAACCCATGGTGGAGCCCTCAATCACCGCCGCTTGTGCGTCAATATACGCTTCACGTCCTGTCACGAGATGAGCCTGTTTCGTGATCACGGTGAAACGCAGCGGCGCTTTGCCGGCATAAACACTTACCGCGTGGATAAGACTCAGGAAACGACCGGCCACCGCATAGATCTTTTCTGCGTACGTTTTATCGTAAGACGGTTGCCCTTCCTGGTTTATGTAAGAGGGACATATAAAAACAATTTCATCCGGCCGTGCCAGACGCAACTGTTTTTGAACTTCATCATCTGCCATGAAGATATTCGACTGAAGCTCCAGAGTATGCACCACATGTCCGTCCGAAGCAAGAACACGGGACAACGAGGCCATTTGAGTATCGCTGCCGATGAGACAGATGCTTTGGTGCGAACCTGGGGCGGATTGGTAAACCGTCTCAATCCAACAATAGGACTTTATAAGAGGCCAGTTTAACTTTTTCTTTTCTTGTGAATCGGGCCAGCAGCGTATGGGCTGGAAAGCATAGGCGGGTAGGGAAACGACCCGTTGATCCCGCACGGGGAAAAAGCGGCCGAATGTCGCAGCGTCAAATGATAAATCCTGCACATAACGCCGACATAAAGCGTACAGAGTTTCTGCGTTCTCAAGGACTGGTTCAAATGGAATTTCCATAACGTCAACAGGCGCAGATGTCCTATTGACAGCTTTTCCGTAAAAAACGCCATCACTGTGTTGCGCCTTGTCCGGGTGCCACGACTGCATGCGGGTAAGCAATTCACCAGCAGTAGACCCACATACTGCCAGCCGATAGGCGAAATGTCGGCGGCGCTGATTAGCCGTATAGCAAATATCAGCGATAGATTCACCTGGATGGGTTTGCAGATATCGTTCATACCGCTCTTTTTGCTGTATTAATCCCTCTGCGCTTAGAGAGGAAACCGTAAGGAGATACAAAGGGGCGATCTGCCGATTCACCGACACTTTCCGTGTAGTTACCGTCGACACAAATTCCTCTATCACGACATGCGCGTTGGTGCCGCTAAACCCAAAGAACTGACACCGCACAATACGGGTTCGGGCAAATTACGAAGATCAAAGGAGAATTCAACAGAAAAAGAGGCGAATCGATAAAGGAGATATCGGATTTGGATATTGGAAATGCAGCGACGGCGGGACGGCTTTCCCTCTAAGGGATAGGGCTGCCTTGACAAGGCCGCAAATACCGGCCGTAACATCTAGATGCCCGATGTTTGTTTTTTTCACGGAACCGATTGCACAAAAATTTTTGCGGTCGGTATATTGTTCAAACGCATCCCGGATGCCGCGTATTTCAATGGGATCTCCCATTTTTGTCCCGGTACCGTGTGCTTCAATAAACGACAGTGACTGCGGCCGGATGCCGGCGTTTTTCCATGCTTCGATTAAAAGTGCCTTTTGAGCTTCAGGATTGGGAGCAGATAAACCGATTGACCGTCCGTCCTGGTTGATCGCGCCGCCCTTGATGACAGCATATACCTGATCGTGATCTATGAGTGCCTGTGATAACGGCTTTAAAACGATACAGACGATCCCTTCACCCGTGCCGGTGCCGTTCGCCAGCTCGTCGAATGTCCGTGACAATCCGTCAGTGGATTCGATTCCCACCTTCCTATTGGTGTCCAAAGCGAGAAGATTGATGGTGATCCCGCCAACAACGGCCGTGTCCACCCGCTTCATCTGCAGATCCCCTACCGCCTGCGCTGCAACGGAAAGCAGGCTGAATCAGCAATCATGGGCCCCTTCAGATCCATCCAGTAGGACAACCGAACCGGCGGCAGGTTTTCCTGTAAAGGATACCTCGTTGATGGGAAAGCCCATTTCAGTCAGGAAAATCTCATAATCTCGGCCTTTTCTGACTGTTATACGCTACATAGACGCCGGTATTGGTTCCCTGTAAACTATCTGCATAACCCGCGTCGTCTATATAGCCTCGTAGGCAACTTCAAAAACAATCGCTGGCTGGGATCCATGGAAACGGCTTCTTTAGGGAGCAATACCGAAAAAAGGATAATCAAAATCCGTGATGGTATCCAGGTAAAGCCGCCTTTCCAGAAACGCATCCTCCAGCGGCTGTTGAGTTTTTGCTGAATACGCCAAAATATCCTTTTGCGACTTTCCGGTATCTCCGTAACACTGTCCACACCGGCCATCAGATTGGCATAGGAATTCCTCCGCCGTACGAGAACCGGGAATGCGCAAGCCGATTCCAATAATGGCGATATCCTGGCTTTCACTGCCGGTCAACGGCTGCCTGTTCAAATTAACCAGTTTCGTTTTCATTGATTTACCTCACGCTTTTCATAAGCAATTGGATAACAGCTTAAAGTAATCCTGCACAATACGCTCAGCGTTATGCGGACAGAAAATGCGGTGATCGAACAGGAACCGCAGTTCTCCCCCCACAGCCGACGATCAATTCGAAATTCCCCTGCAGCCGGCTATCCTCGCAGCTGTTCTCGAGCCAGAACAAAGCCAAAGATACCAGGCACCCGTCCTGTCGTGAGACGGCCTCATCCTGGAGGTTCATAGCGGCGATCCTATAGGAAGAACGGTTCTGAAAAGCATCAAACAGATCCTCATAGGTTTGTATCTGTGCCATGTCCCATCTGTAGCAAGACGACAGGTCGTTCCCGTCCAACAACGTTACATGAGTCTCTTTACATATTTCGTACATCAACTGTATAAAGTTTCCCATCAGAATGAGATCTGCATACTGTAATGGGATTCCAGACCATCGGCAAAATTTTCCAGTCCTTGCTGCGTTTCATCATACCAATTGAAAAACATATTCCCAGATCCGTTTCCTGCGGTTTTGTTGGTGGCCGACATGCGGTATTCCTGTACAAGCGTCATGGATGTGGACACTTTGTCTGCGTTTTCTGTCAACAGTCGCTCATCCGGGTATTTGGACAAGGCTTCAATGGTATGGTAGGTGAACAAATCCCGGTTATGGTAACGCATTGGTCTCCATACAGCTCTTCCAGCATAGTCTGAACCTGAAGAAGCGAAAGCGAATTGCCGCCGATTTCAAAGAAACTATCGGTTATGTCTACAGCATCTACACCAAGGGTCTGCTTCCAAATATCGTGGATTTTATCCTGAGTGCGCGTAAGTGGACGGGAGGACGGCGGCATTTTTCAGCTGCTGCGGCCCACCGGTTTCAACTGGGAACGATCTACCTTGCCGTTGACGTTTAGGGAATGCTGTCAATAGCCGTATAGAATACAGGAATCATATACGACGGCAGATAGTTCGCCAGATGATCCTGTATCCGCTTTTTATCTATTGGTGAATCGGTGACCAGATAAGCGCTTAATACTTGGTCTCCTTGGGGTGAGGACTGCAGGGCAACCACGCAGTCCTTTACCGTAGGGAAGCGACAGAGAATGCTTTCAATTTCACCGAGCTCAACACGGAAACCACGAATTTTCACCTGGCTGTCCTTGCGGCCAAGGAACTCAATGGTTCCGTCCGCTTCAGACGCCCAAGATCGCCGGTGCGATACATTTTGGCGTCCCTATTCACAAACGGATCCACCATAAAAGCCATGTTCTTCTGGGGATCGTTCACATAACCGCGCGCAACACCGGTCCGCCGATATACAATTCACCCACATAGCCGGGGGGCTAAAAAGCTCCCTGTTGTCGTTCAGAACATAAAAGGATGAATTCGCAACCGGGCGGCCGTATGGAATACTGGGGCTATAGACTTGCTGGGGATCGATTTCATAGTAAATCGACCAAATAGCCGCTTCCGTTGCGCCCCCAGACTGATAAACTTTGCATGCGGAAAAACGGTTACAGCTTTTGACGGCAAAACCGGTATCAATCGCCGCTCAACAATGCTAGACGCAAGGGAATCACTGTGTTCACCATAGCCTTTGACTTTATGAACAAGCCCCTGCATCGTGCTGGGAACCGAATTCCATATGGTAATCTTTTTTCTCTTTGCATTATTTTAAAAAGGCGGCCAATGTCCACTACATCCTCCTCTTGCGCCATGACCACCTGCGCACCAGCAGCCAAAGTACCGAAAATGTCATAAACAGACAGGTCGAAGCACACAGAGGTTACGAACAGCAGTTTATCCCCAGGTCCCACCGCGAACTTTTCATTTACCCAGTGTACGATGTTCACAGCGGATCTGTGTTCGATCATAACCCCTTTGGGGCGTCCAGTGGATCCGGAGGTATAGATGATATACGCCAGTTGATTTTCACTCACCGGAATATCCAGATTACCGGATTCATAGTTCTCCAGCCCCTCCATATCCACCACGGGAACTGTCATGTCGCCGGTCACTTTATCTGTCAGTAAGCAAACCGCCCCGGCGTGCCGGATCATATATGCACGGCGTTCCAAAGGGTATTTCGTCCAAGGGAACATAAGCAGCCCCGGCTTTCATGATAGCCAGCAGGGCAGCAATCAGAGGAATACACCGCTGCATTTGTATGGCGACGATGTCGCCAGGGCGTATCCCATGTTTTGTATCAGCTTGGGCGATTCGCTCGGGATTCCCGGCGGCCCATCGTTCAAAAGAGTATGCACTCCTCCCAGCGGAAAATCGCTACCGTATTGTTCAGGGAATTATAGTCGGCTGAATACGGCCCGGCCCTTCAGCGATTCACATGAGAATTCCTCATGGTGCTCATCCATCTGATCCAATATTTCAAGATACATATCCAAGCATTTCCTGCATTTCACTTTTATGGAAATACCGGCTGTCTTGATACGCACTTACTGAATTTATCCATCGTTCTGGATACTTCAAAGTCAAACGGCGTATTGGGTCATCTCATTAGGCTCCAAGGATAGCGGCGACACTATCTCCTGCACTTCTGCGAGCCGTATGAATCCAGCACATGGAAATCCACATAGTTAAAAATCGTCTCAAACAGCGGGTTGACATGCCGTCAACCTCCTGCACTGCTTTGCAATATCGGACAAAAACATCTCGTGCTGTTTCGACCGTCGCAGATAGTCGCGCACAGCATACAGCAAATTTTGTTGTTGCCGTTATCTGAACACGAAGCGGTACCGTGTTTAAAAGCAGTCATATTCTTTTCCTTGCATCGGCCAGTTCCGGCGGTCATGGCGCCTAATCCAGTGACTTTATCGTGTTCATAGCTGATTATCAAACGAAGCGCCAGCAACAATACAAAAGCTCTTTGAGAGCACTTGTTTTTATAGGCGTAAGTGCAGCTTGTGCTGATCATTGGGGTATGACAATAACATCTATGAATCTTGGCATTTCCAGGTTATGAGCTCTATGAAAACCATCAACACCTGCACTTGACTTTTTATGTCTGATCTGACTGCGTCCGTCCCATCATGTAGACAATGCATCCCTAAGTGGAGGTGGCGGGTTCAGTTTAATAAATTACTTTACCCCAGGCTCTCAGCTGAGTTTCACTGACACTCTGCCAATGTGCCCACCTCAGCCATCGAGGATGACATGATGCAATAAACTCCTCATGGCCAGATATTCTCAAAGTCTTCTGGTTTCGAAATGGTTTTAAACAGAGACCATTCCTCAGATAAACGATCTGCTGTTTGCGGATCTGGAAGAATTGCAATTATAAAACTGAGATAAGACAGGATGAGATAAGCCCTGATGAGCAGTCTAGAGGCAGGAAAACGATAAAATCAAGGTGGTGCGCGCAATCATTAACAGAACCATCGTCTCGCCATGGGAAAAAGACATAATAAAGGAATCCAGTTCACCTGATGAAAATAACTGATCCAGTGCATGGAATCGGATCATCTTAGTGTACAGAAACATGCCCATTGAATTGGACAGGTCTGATTTGCCAAATCAGTGATAAAGAGATAAGAACCCGCTCCTTCAAGTTCTGAAGAATTTCCATTCCTTTCCGGGCGTGTCGTCACTGGTTTCCTTCAGTCTCTTATCAATGACCTGGCTCAGCTTTTTTAGTGGAATACATATAAATATCGTTGACAGTGCATGTTGATATGCAGGCTTTGATTGATTCTGTTGACCAGAAATGGCCTTAATCGAATCGCCGCCGCAGCCAAAAATCATCATTGATACCGATGGCCTGCAGCCGTAGCACCGTCTGCAAACTTCAAAAGCTGCCTTTGCCACTGTGTTTTGCGGCGACTCATTTCAGCGGTATTTGCAAAATATAGGGCTGCGGCAACGCAGCATAGTCAATTCCATTCCCGTTTGGTTTGGCGGGCATGGCGTCCAACGGAATCAAAATGGAGGGGATCATGTACGACGGCGGGTAAGCGGCCAGGTATTCCCGTATCGCCGCGTTGGTTTTCCACATTTCGTCGGCCCATAACGTAGAATTGAAATAACTGAAAAATCTGAAACGATTTCCCTTTGACTGCCGACATATGAAATGACTTAGATTGGGAATTTCGCAAGAGCGGATAAAACAAGATCGTAATACGAATCCATATCGGGGCCAGACCATACAGGCATTCCATATGATACCCATAGTGTTCCGCCATTTTCCTCCATTGCTCTTTACCAAGCCTCCTGCTGCCGCATACGGGCCCGCGGCAGCATGGATATCGCAAACGATCCGGTTCTCGTCGGAGTCATACAGAAGCTGTTGATATTGATATATTCAGGCAAAACGTCCGTGTTTGGCACATGGGAAAGCCGGATGCTGTTATACATCTGAGAAGATACCATTTTCTCCAGTTCAGCGGGGCTTTGCTGCCCCAAACCAACTCCCTATCACAAGGCCAAGAATCCGGGAATGTGGTCAAAATAGATGACAACATCGTACCGGTATCGTCTCATTTCATTATCGTATCGGGATTGCTTGTACAGAATCTCTACTCCAGTCATACGCGGATGAACAGCTCGAAGATTCATGAAAAACGCTGGATTAACGCATAGCTCATAGTCCATGAATATGCCGCGGTCGACAGCAGCTTTGAGGAGAGACTCCGATGTGTCACCCGGCATACGGGAGAGTTCGACAGAGGTGTGAAAGGCCTTAAGCAAAGGCTCGCTCCGGATATCGCCGATAAAGGCCTGTCCGTTCTCGGCGATGGTATCGCCGATTAAGCGCAAAACCTTTTCTAGGTAGGCATGATTCGGGAAAATTGAATAACGGGTTGAGAATAACCATATCATAGTGGGACTGATACAGCAGGGGATTATCCGCCGCTTGGACGTCCACCTTGACATGCTGTAGGTTTTGATTCTCGAAGATCGTATCGTTGAGCATATCAACGGCGGTTTCAGAAATATCCGAAGCGCGATAGGAATCGGCAGAAGGCGCCAGCCGATACAATACCAGAACCTGTACCACAACCAATCTCCAAGAACATGCGATTTGGTAACCGCCTGACATGACGTATACCATTATCCAGCCAGTCACTCATTTCCTCACGCGGGAAAGTCTCCCCGTATAACTGCTTTTTCCAGCCCGAAATGTTAAAAAGCTGATCCTGTGTATCCTCCCGACTCATGACTGCTATAAGCTTTGTTGAAGACCAGCCGCCATTCGGAAACACGGCTGCTGTCCGCCTGGGAATCGGTTGACTCCGGCAAATCGTTTTCTTTTTGGTACATAATAGGCAACCAGACGAGCGGAATCGGGAGAAGCGTCTTCGCGCCATGACGACGCTTTGTCGACAAAAGCGCTTCGATTCAACACGTGCTGTATTTCGTCCAGTTCAATTCGAAAACCGTTGGAGTTTTACCTGAAAATCCTTGCGTCCCAGAAAATGAATGTGCCCGTCCAGTGTCTGCCGCGCCCGGTCGTTCGTATTATAAACCCGCTCGGAACGTACAGTAATGAATTGCTTGGCGGTTAATTCCGGCCTGTTTAAATACCCACGGGCCAAGCCATCGCCCGCAATATATAACGTTCCGGCATACCAATCGGTGCCAAACCGATATGCTCGTCGAGAATATAAAGCCGGATGTTTTCAATGGGGTCTCCGATGGGAACGGCGGCCGAAAAAATTGTGGTGAACAATCATAATAGCTCACATCAACCGTGGCTTCCGTGGGACATACAGGTTATAAAGTCCCACTTCCATATTTTTAAACAGAGAGAAAAAAATCGTTCGACGTGTATGGTTTCCAGGGCTTCTCCACTGGTGAATACACGACGCAGGGGATGGAAGCGGCACATGAGCGTGCTGACAGCATAAGATAAAAACGATGAAAACATCGTCGGTACGAAATGAACCGTTGTGACGCCGTGTTTACAGATAGCGTCACCAATACGCTGTGCATCCTTCTCGTCGCCCGGCGGCAGCATATACACGCTGGCCCCCGCAAAAACCATAGATACAATTCAAATGGATACGTCAAAGGCTATGTTGGTTTTTGCAAAAGACAATCAGATGTGTCAAACTGATATTTATGCATCATCCAGTTCAACCGGTTGACAATCGCTCCGTGATCCACGACAACGCCTTTTGGTTTTCCGGTCGATCCAGATGTATGGAGATAATATAGGCGGCATCGGATTCTTTTGTAATGATACTGGAAGTTCCGGGCAATACATCCTCCTTCAAAGCATCAGTATCAATGACAAACAGCTCTTCCTGTATGGTTTAAAGATGCCAGGTACATCGGTTTACCAATATCCTGGCATCGGTATCGCACAGAATATATTGTAGCCGCTGCAGGATTTTGCTTATCAAGAGGTAAATAGACGGCACCAGCTTTCAGAATGCCCAATAAAACGGCTATAAGATCCGACTGTCTATCCATGGCTACAGCCACCACATCGCCGTTACGGCATCCACAACGCAAAAGATGCCGGGCAACAATGGTGGAACGACGGTCCATCTCTCCTCGTATGACGACATGGTTCCATCGCAATCGATCACCGCTCTATTTTGGGGATTGCGGCCCACTTGACTGAGAAAACGGCATAGCAAACCGCCTCTCGCATCGTATGAAGCCGTGGTTCTATTCCATGACATAATTCGGTTTTTCTGCCATTCGGTCTGTGCAGACAGTTCCCCGATGGGGAATCTGGATGCTGAAGGCATTGTATCAGCAAAGCCTGTATCTGATGGCATATAAGCCATATGGTATTCTGAAAATACAGATCACCGGGATACTGTACAGCCGCCTCAAAACCGATTTTCTTCGACACGAAGCCGGATCATCCATGCATCCAAAGGAATTTGAGCGTTGGCGGCATGCAGGTCGTCAAATGCAACGCAAACCCCTATAGACTCCTCCACGTCCGGAGACATTCTTTTCGGCATACGCATAACGTCCCGGACGGCGTATAAATAATCTTTTGAATCTTTGCTCTGGCCGCATTTCCACGCACGCCTGCAGAATTGAGGGACTGTCCGCCCGATAGACGCCCTAATAGAACGTCTTCCATACCATGATATTGCCAAAGCAGCAGCTGAATCACTGAAACCAACAAAACATAACAGGCTTCCGTATTCCGTTGTGTTACCTGCAAAATGCGGAAGATATTTCATCATCAAACGAAAACTTTAGAATCTCCTGCAGTGCATCCGTCTCCGTGTCAGTTCGCCGGTTATCCGGAGGGAATGCCCGCCGTACGACATTTTGAGGTTTATTCATCGTTGAGATCCTCCTGTTGTACTAAGTTTTTTCATTCGACCTGCCGGCGTCCTTAAGATGATACTTACGGGCACTGCACCATAAGAATTGAGTCAAAAACTACTCACAACATAAAATGAAAGCTCCGGATGCCCCGATATCAAGGCTTTATTCAAATGATTCCGTATACGGTTAAGATTCTGAACCGCATCCTCCAGGCGCGCCTTATCCAACAATTTTCGGTAATCATTATCCTGCCGCGGATTCTTGCCACCCATCCTTCGCAAGCTCAATCAGGGCACCATACCACCGGCTGATCCACCCGTTAATCTTTTTTGAGCAGAGTATCGCTTTGCGCCCGGTAGAGGGCTACGGCATCCACAGCGTCCATACACAGACGTTTCCGGTACACATTGGTATAATGAGCCGTTACCAGCCGATACATCGGCGCATAGTTTTCAATGGCTGACAAAAGAGGAAACAATGAGTAATGCGGCGTCAAAAAGCCGTTCAATGTATCGGCACTAGATGTTCCACCCGTTGATCCCTGAAAATGATAAGCAATTTCCATATTGGACTCTTGAGCGTCCAGTAGCCCCTCTTTTTCCACGCGGACAGACAGGCGTGTACCCGGATACATGCGGTATCGATTGGCTATCAGTCCCATATTGTTCAGCAAATCATACCTGTCAAGAAAATGGTAATTTGCCTCCACCGTTTGCATGGTGGAAAATGGATTGAAATTGATGAATCCAGGCTGCACGTTGATATCATGCCGGGCAAACAGTTGAAAAGTTTTCACGTTATCAACTACTGTAGTGCGTTTATTGTACTGGCGTAAATCTTCATCGTTCCCGCTTCTATCCCAATGAATCCACAGAGCAGTCCCGCTTCCTTTAGCCGGGACATCAGCATCATCGGCCTTTTATAAAAAGACGGGCGGAAATTCGCCATGAAAGATATCACCAAACCGCGGCGGATGATTTCATCGGCAATTGCATAGACGCGTTCATAATTCACCCCAGGATCTTCAAAACTGCAATCGATAAAATTAAATATATGAATACCATAATGATGATGAATTGTTTCGATTTCCTCCCCTATGTTTTGCGGAGTGCGTCCGATCCATTTCTTGCAAAAAAGCTGAGAGGAGCAGAAATCGCACCGCCCCGTGCATCCTCGGGAACCGGAAATTTGAGCAACCTTTAGCTTGTTGTCCACCAAGATATCTCGGATGGAAAGGGAAGGGCGTTTAAATCCTCCAGAAGACCAGGTTGGGGATGCGCATGGATCCCATCATGGCCACGATAAATCAGTCCTGGCACTTGATCCATGGCACACGGATCGCCGGCCGCCTTTAACAGAAGGCCAAACGACTCCTCGCCTTCTCCGGTTATTACATAATCAAACTGGGGCATTCCTCCAGCAATTTTTTCTTTTACGCAAGTAGGATATATACCTCCCGCAACCAAATAACAAGCTGGCAGGAATTCTTTTATTTTTTCAGCAACATGAAACACCACGTTTTTAGACGTCTCATAAATCACAAACCCGATAAAATCCGGCTGAAAGCGCAATAATTCGTTATAATCTAATTTTTTCTTCTTTTTTGTTCCAATAAGACGAACATCCTCACCGGATTGCCTGGAGGAAACTGCAAATCGATGATATGCCGATCTCTTCCAACCCCATCCACATGCCGTCGCTATACAAGACGATTAGTAAAATTTTAATGTCAATCACCTTACCATTTTTTAATCCTTGAGGTAAACAAATGCAAAAACGTGATGAATCTTTATCCCGTAGATCATAGGAGACATATACCTCTGGCACCATGTAATATAGCCCCAGGCTCTCGTCGTCTATACCATAAGGATTGTATTGAGCGGATATCTGTTGACGTTCATGCGCCGGCAGTTCCTCGACCAGTGTCCGTCGTGTCAGCGGCCTGTCTGATGGGTAGGCCTGGTGATTCTGAAGTTGGACCCGTTTTCCGTTGACATACATAATTTCGATTCTTTTTCGCAGGGCGAAATTCAATGCCTCCTCCGCTGTGTTGACAATTGGTTCCCCTTGATCGTTTAACGATGTGTTGCACAGAATCGGAACCCCGTTTGCCTCTTCGAAACCTTTGTATGGCGCGATAAAGCAACGGATTATCATTTCCATTGATTGTTTGGATGCGGGCGCTATTATCAATATGCGCCACTGCGGGAATCCGTTCACGTTTGTCGGAAAGAATTTCAAAGGTACGCAGCATAAATGGAGAACTGGACGCGTCCTTGAACCACTCATGTGCTTTCTCCTGCAGGACGATGGGCGCTACAGGACGCCACCATTGACGCTGTTTGATCCGATTGAGCTCGTCCTTCATATATAAGGAGGTAGGAGCGGCCAATAAACTGCGGTTCCCCAGGGCCCTCGGGCCGATCTCGCTGGCCCCATCAAACCAGACCACTGGGGCGCGATTAATGTCGGATACAAAAAACAGCTTCGTTAAAATCCGTTATTCCAGCAATATATGGACGGTAGAAATCCCGCTCAAAGACATCGCTGGCCAGAGGATCAACGCAACCATAATAAAGGGGTTTGCAATTTAAAGCTGAAGGTACCCATATTCTTCCAAAAATAAACAGCGCCATTCCCATAGATATTCCTGAATCGTTGACGCAGGGCGCGGTTATAAAGTCTTTGAAATGGTATTTTCCAACAGATAGCTGTTGGTGGGACAATTGAGAGCATATCCGCCGGAGACAGAGAGATACGTTTGCTCAGGATCTATAGGATATTCTTCTAAGATGTCTTCAATATTGGCCGTCATATTCATGGAGACTTTTTGAACTTCCTTCATAACCATGCTGATTTTATTGTCCCGCACAGAAAACAGAGGATCCATCTCATTGAACAAACGTCCTTCTCTTTTTCCTCATATCCGTCGATCCGGCTCACCAATTCATGAAAGTACTTTATGAACTTGCCGGCGTCACCATCCATCTGCTTGTCTGACACGCAGGAAATTGCTCGAGGGATTTGCTTTTTGAAGCTGAAGCCAGCGCCATCAGCGTTCCCTCCTTCAGTTGGTAATGACTGGACGCGATCATCCACAATAGAGCAGGGGAAGATACGGGAAAAATCGTCACGCGGCCATGATCTACCACGCACCCGGCATAATAAAAAAGCCCCTTGAGATCTTTTTCTGTATCAGTACATCCGGCCCGGCATCAACCGCCAAGCCAATGATGTTCTGGTGATAAAAGATCTCCGTATCAGACAATATACCGGAAAACAAATGACATACTACTGTTACGATATGGTCCGTGTGCTGTCATCCGCATATGTATCGTCCGTATCCAATCCCGGTGTACCAATATCGCTTCCATATCATCAGTGGTTAGTCCGAATTCATCTAAAAGCGTGTTCAAAAAAAAAGAGCCTGTTCAACATCGCGAAAAGCGCCACGATACTTCTTTGCGTCCAGTAAAGTCGTTCAATTCCCAATATCGCTTCAAGCTGACAGTTTCTCCGTTTTTCTCCCATAATGAAACATTACAGTCATGGCGCTGCGACAGTCCATAAACACTGCCCAAAGGATCGATTTCTAGATAGGTAAACAGATAATATCCATCGGTCATATTGTTAAGCTCCTTCCCTATGACGGATTATTCCAGACTCAGATGAGATAAATCAGGTTGAACGACGCGTTATATATCATAATGGGAATACTCCGATATCCAATTGCCATATCCCTCGGTAACCGTTACCAGCTTTTTGTTATTCCCCGTTCATTTTTCGCTGAAACAGAACCTAGGACAGTGGTCCGCTGTTTATCGTACCAGACATCGGCGATAATGCCCTGATGGATCGCTAAAAGCTTCATGACGTTTTGATTGTAGAGCGATGGATACGATAGTTCAAACGAAAGGTATGGCTGCAACAGATGCACACCGCTCCTCTGCAAAGCCAGTACGGTCGCCCGATGGGCGAGTTCGGCAAAGTCCTTGGAATTGGACGCCACGGGTGTAGATTTCCCGCCGGTAATGGTCACCTGTATATCGGTGACTTCATGTCCTCGCGTGCCCGTTTGCAACGCTTTGTAAATGTTTGTAATCACAACATTCTGATATTTCTTGAAAAGTTTGTCGGTGGATACCTCCGATTGAATAAGGACACCTTTGCCCCGCTCGATTGGCTCGACCGTCAGTTCAATGGATGTATATATTCGCACACAGCGAGATGGAACTTTTTTTCGCGGCGTTTCCTTGTAAATAACAGATGTTTTTCCAAAGAAAACCGAAAGACTATACTGTTTGAGCAGTTTATCTTGTAATACTTTCAACTGGATTTCGCCCAGAATATCCATCCAGATTTCTTTTTACAGCCGCATTCCAACGGATGTTGATGGACGGTTCTTCCTCCTGCAGTTTACGTAGGGCCTGATAGATTTGAACGCTTTGGC
>VOFB01002001.1_pt1 | contig 28537 bp, 52 predicted proteins | sample 5384141 | NCBI WGS metagenome assembly VOFB01 (sample SAMN12384721, study PRJNA508395) | human gut metagenome | isolation source: healthy gut A | host: Homo sapiens | reverse complement strand
GATTGTCTTTATCTCGGGGTCAAGGCGGGAATTTATCCGCCCCTGATTTTCCTCGGCGTCGGAGCCATGACCGACTTCGGCCCGCTGATTGCCAACCCCAAAAGCCTCATTCTCGGAGCCGCCGCCCAAATCGGTATTTTGCCGCCTTTATCGGCGCCGCCATGCTCAGGTTCAACGCTCTTGAGGCCGGCTCGATCGGCATAATCGGAGGAGCCGACGGCCCCACCGCTATTTATGTCGCCTCGCGGCTTTTTAAATGAAAATTCGAGTATTCAGGTAGGAACCATCGCCGTTGCGGCCTATTCCTATATGGCTCTCGTTCCCCTTATTCAGCCGCCCATAATGACTGCTCACCACCAAAAAGGAGCGCGCCGTCGTTATGGAACAGCTTCGTCCCGTTTCCAAAAGGAAAAAATCATTTTCCCCATAATGGTCACCGTTGTTGTTTCGCTCATCCTCCCAAGCGCCGCCGTGCTGGTCGGTATGCTCATGCTCGGTAACCTTATGAAGGAATGCGGAGTTGTGGACAGGCTTTCAAAGACCGCTCAAAACGAGCTTATGAACATAATAGTCATCTGCCTCGGCCTTTCGGTGGGCGCCACCACAAACGGAGCAAGCTTTTTGACTCCCGCGACCCTCAAGGTTGTGGCACTCGGTCTTTTGCCTTTGCCATGGGCACCGCCTTCAGAGTGCTTTTCGGCAAGCTCATGTATATATTCACCGGCGGAAAGGTCAATCCTCTTATCGGTTCAGCAGGTGTATCTGCCGTTCCAATGGCCGCCCGCGTTTCCAACAAGGTGGGTCAGGAGGAAAATCCTCAAAACTTTCTTCTCATGCACGCCATGGGTCCCAATGTTGCCGGAGTTATCGGCTCGGCGGTGGCCCCGGGCGTTCTTATGTCCATTTGCCCGACGCTTTAGGTGTAAAGCCGACGGCAGCCTAAGTCATAAAAAGAAGGTTTATGTTAAATGAAAAAACTCACGGCCGTCATTTTGGCGGCCTTTATGCTATTTGAATTTTGCTCCTGTCGGCAAAGTCGGGAGCAGGGCTTTGAGAACTCCTCGGTTTTGAGCGAGGTCTCCGACGTTTCTGAGCCGGAGCAGGAAAGCGAAGCCGAGCAGTCGGAAGAAACTACATCGGTTCCCGAGGCTTTCGACGAAGTTTCAAAGCTTGAGAAAATGCCGACCCCGAGCCGAACTTACGAGCCGATAACCCTCCCTGTCGACGAGAGAACTCCGCGGAAAATATGTCGACGGCCTTACTCTCGAGCAGCAGCTCGGGCAGATGTTTTTTGCCCGTTGTCCCGAAAGCGGAGCGGCCGAGCAGGCGGCGCGGTTTAATGTGGGCGGGTTTATACTTTTTCGGACGGGATTTTGAAGGGCAGACTCCCGAGTCCCTCCGTCAAAAATAAGCGAATACCAATCGGCGGCAAAGGGCGATGGTTAATAAGATTGACAACATAATCTACAGTCTCTTGCGTAATTGTACGAAAATCGAAACCTTTCGGAAAGAAGAAACGCAATAAGTCGTTGGTATTCTCGTTTGTCCCGCGCTGCCATGGCTTGTGCGGCTCGGCAAAATAGATTACTGTGCAAAGTTCCTTCTCCACAGCACGAAATTCTGCAAATTCGGATCCGTTATCCAAGCTGATACTCTTTACCGAAACCCTTTGAGCAGTTGGCAGATTACATCCTTTGTTAGCGAAGCGTCGCGTTTTGCTAACAGTCCCGCCCGTAAAAAGCGGCTTTTTCGATCAACCTGCGTTACTAACAAGCCTTTGCCGATACCTCCGTAAATCGTGTCGCCTTCCCAATCACCGATTCGGGTCCTACGGCAAATCTCCTCCGGCCACTGGGGAATAATCCGGTCTGGCTGAATGGAGTTGTAACAGGAATTCCCGGGCAAAATCCGTTTTCCACGCCGTCTTAAGTGTGTTTTTGCCGTGATGCCCGGAAATCGTTTTAGATAAATATATCGGTATATTGTCGAAACACACAAAGTCTTTTTGCCGGGATAATCTTTATGCCAACGACCGCAAATGGCTTCAGGAGACCAGTATTGCTCTAAATGTGAAACAATATAGTTCCATTCTTCGCCGCCGGGAAGCAGCGCCATGCGTATTGATTTCCTGCGTCGACGGATGTAGAGATTTTGAGCACGCCAATGGTTATACCAATATGGATTATCGGGCTTATGATGAGGTTTCCATTTTGCCTTGTTTCTTCTTACCTCACGGCTAACAGAAGAAGGGCTGCGCTCAATATTATTGCAATTTTCCGAAAAGAGTACCCTTCTGATAAAAGTTGCTGTAGATATTTTCTATCTTCTAGTGTAAAATGTGTGTAGGACAATACGCTCACCTCGTGTTTGATGTTTGTGTTTGCACTTCAAATTATAATCTGGAGGGGCCGGGGCTGGCAAAAAACACATTTTCGTTTTATGAGGGCACCGGCGATTTCATATTCCTCAACATCAAAAAAGCAATATCTTTCTTTCTCCGTCTCTTTCAATTAAGCGGCAGATGATTGAACACCGTATGGTTTCGACAGCCTCGACACGGCTGATCTTACACTTCCCGCACAGAAAAATGAACGGTAGAAACTCTTCGACCTTTTAAAAATAGGAGAATTTTTGTTTTTTGAAGTTTTGCCGTACCGACATACCGGCGTATTTCAAGCGGCGAAACAATAAAAACGGGGAATTTAACATTTTTAAGGCGTGCGGGGTCGAGTATTTACTTAATTTAATATCTTAAAATCCTGCCGCGGCGGGAGGATTTTTTTGAATTGAAGATGACCGAAAAGCGTGGTATAATAAAAAAACAAATCGAAAGGGGACGTGACTTATGTCGGAAATAAAATGGGCGGTGCTCGGCTGCGGAGTTATCGCAAACGAGGCGGCCGCCGCTCTTAAAGCGCAGGGAAAAAGTCTTTATGCCGTGGGAAACAGAACCCGCGAAAAGGCCGTTTCCTTTGCCGAAAAATACGGAATAAGTAAGGTGTATGACGATTTTAACGATATGTTTTCGACCCGGCGGTCGACGTCATTTACATCACCACCCCCACAACACCCACATTGATTTCATAAAAAGGCCGTGGAAAACGGCAAGCACGTTCTTGTTGAAAAAGTCGATAACGCCAAGCAGCGCCGAGCTCTCCGAGGCGGTGGCGCTTGCCGAAAAAACGGCGTCATAATAGCCGAGGCGATGACGATTTATCATATGCCCCTTTATAAAAAGCTCAAGGCCGTTCTCGACGGCGGAAAGCTCAGGCAGGTCAATCTCATAACCATGAATTTCGGAAGCTTTAAAGACTATAACATGAGCAACAGATTTTTCAACAGAAATCTGGCGGGCGGCGCCATGCTCGACATCGGTGTATACGCCCTTTCCTTTTATACGTTTCTTTTTTTGACGGAAAGCCCACCGAGCTTTTGTCGCAGGTCAAGAGAGCGCCCACCGGAGTGGACGAGCAGGCGGGGCTTCTTCTCATGAACGGTGAGGGGCAGATGGCCTCGGTCATGCTGTCGCTCCATTCAAAACAGCCCAAGCGTGCTATGATCTCCTGCGAAAACGGCTATATCGAGATCATGGAATATCCGAGGGCGGTTCGCGCCGACATAACCTATGCCGAAACGGGAAAGCGGGAGACGGTGAGCGAGGGCGACGGCTCAAGGGCGCTTGAATATGAGCTGGCCGACATGGAGGCCGCAATAGGCGGCGAAAACCGTATGCTTTTGAACTATACGACAGATGTCATGGACATGATGACCGAATTTCAGGGAGCAATGGGGACTGAAATACCCGGAGGAAGAATAAAAGAAAGGGTCTTTTAATTTTAATGACAAGCAGTAAACAGCGCGGGCAAAGCGTTTCGCAGCGGCTCGGAGAGGGAAAAATACTTCCGCTTATCATCCGCCTTTCGGTGCCGGCGGTTATTGCCCAGCTGATAACCTTTTTATACAACATCGTCGACAGAATGTATGTGGCGAGAATTGAGCAGTCGGGAATGGACGCCCTGGCGGCTCTCGGTATCGTGCTTCCCATAACGCTGATAATGCAGGCCTTTGCCAACCTCGTGGGGCTCGGAGGGGCGCCGAGAGCAGGCATAAAATGGGCGAGGGAAATTCCGATTTTGCGAACGGGTGTTCAACACCTCTTTTTTCGCTGCTTCTTCTCATCGGCACCGTTCTCGGAGGAGTTACATTCGCCTTTGCGCGGCCCATTGTCGAGCTGTTCGGCTGCCCGCAAAGCGCGGCGGATTTTGCCGTTTCCTATCTCAGGATATATTCCTGCGGTTCGCTTTTCACAATGCTGTCCCAAGGGCTCAATCCCTTTATACTGACCCGGCTATTCGCTGACCGCCATGGGCTCGGTGCTGCTCGGGGCGGTGATAAACATAGTGCTCGACCCGATATTTATTTTCGTGCTTGACATGGGCGTTACGGGCTCGAGTCTTGCCACCGTCATTTCTCAGGGCTGCTCCTGTATTTTGTGGTTTCGTTCTTTTCAGGGAAAAGTCGGTGTTTCGCTTTGACCGAAAAAGCATGAAAATCTTTACCGACAAAACCGCAAGCATTCTCTCCTCGGCTTTACCCCTTTGTCATGACGGTGACCGAGTGCGCCATACAGGTGGTGTTCAACATAAATCTCAACCGCGCCACGGGAGGAAACAGGGATTACACCGCCGCCCTGACCGTCATGCTGACGGCTCTTCAGCTTATATCGCTGCCCCTTAACGGCCTCGGAAACGGGGTTCAGCCCTTTGTCAGCTATAATTTCGGCAAGGGGGACGAGAAACGGCTTAAAACAGGCATAAAATATGTGACCGTCATAGGGTTTTGTTTTTGTCTTTGCATTTGGTCGGTGTCAATGCTCTTTCCTCAAATTTATGCCGCAGCTTTTTCGGCAAGCGGAGAGGTGCGGCAAATCGTCAAGGATTATTGCCCGCTTTTCCTCATGGGCTCGATAATGTTTTTTGTGCAGATGACGCTGCAAAACGTCAATGTCGCTCTCGGCCAGGCAAAGCTTGCTCTCGCCCTCGCCGTCAACCGAAAGGTGATAATTCTCATTCCTCTGCTTTGCCCTGACCGAGGTTTTGGGCGCAAAGGGTGTTTATCTGTCGGAGGGAATTGCCGATTTTGCCGCCGGAATCATTACGTCGACGGTTATATTCACATCCCTTCCGAAAATTTTAAAAGGCGGGCCGAGCAGATCAAAATGACCGAGCAAACTGAAAATAGAACAAAATAATTTTTAAGGAACGTATTTTCTGTATGGCGTCATATCTTCCCAAAGCCACCGTTCAGGCAGCCATCGGCTCGGTTCCTCTCGCCGCGGGGCTTAGCTGCGGAAATACCGTGCTGTCGACAGCGGTGGTCGGCATTATCATCACCGCTCCGTCGGGGGCATTTCTCATTGACTTTTTGAGCGGTCGGCTGCTGCAAAGGGGGGGCCGCAATAAATGCCGCCGCCGTCAGCAGCGTTGTGACAAGCCACGAAAGGGGAAAGGCGCGGTAGAGCAGCGAAAGCGACGGGTTGGCGGCAAAACCGTGAATATCCACACAATACGGAAAAGGCAGGTGCCGACGACGGTGCAAAGGGCGGAAGAGTTGCGTGTCCCGAGCCTCTGAGCGTTCCGCCGAATTTCGTAAAGGCCGCACATCGGCTCCAAAAGCAGTATGCACATTGTTCTCAAAACGGCATTTTGTATGACGGCGGGGTCGGAGGAAAAAAGCCCGGCGAAAAATTCTCGAATACTATGATGGGCGCCGTTGCCGCAAGGCTCAAAGCAACCGAAAAAAAAGCAGGCACAGCCCCGTGATTTTTTTGCACCTCGAAAATTTTCGGCCGCATGGTTTTGCCCCGTGAAGGTGGCGGCGGTCTGGCCGAAGGCGGTTATTATGTAGTAAACAAAATATTCGAAATTGACGGCCACCGTGCTCCCCGCAATTGCGGCGGGGCCGAAGGTGTTGACCAAGGCCTGACAAAATGTTCGCAAAGCAGAAAACCGCTCCCGAAAGAGCCGATGGCTTCAGTATTGCGGCGCAAAAATCGTATAAAAGCAAAAAGGGATAACCGAGAAAAAATAAATTTGCAGATATTTTTGAGCCGATGGAAGTATGCTGTCCGCACCTTTATAATGTTTAAAAGCGGAGAGACAGCCTCTGCCCGAGCAGCAGCACACGGCAATCCTGACGACGGCGGCAAGCAAAACCGCCCTGCCGAAACGAACGGCAGCTCATGCTTTTTACCCTTGCCGATACATTTGGCGGCGGCGATGTTGGCACCCACCGAAAGCCCCGACGATACGGTCACGATCATGGCGATTATCTCGGCGGTTTGTACCCACCGCGGCAAGGGCGTTTGATGAGCTGAAAAGCCCACCACCCACGTGTCGGCCGAGTTGAAAAGCTGTTGAATTATGCTGCCCACGGCTATGGGAATGGTGAAAAGGAAAATGCTTTTTGCAAGCGGCCCTTTCAGCATATCGATTTTTTGTCCGATAATTTCATTTTTAAATCCGCCTTTTAAAGTCTTGAAATATTATAAAGGCGGTGATATGATAAGAAAAGCGAATATTATATATGAAATCTATCAAAAAAGGAATGGTTAAAACGGAAAATCTGCTCATGAAATATCTTTGCCTTTGCAAAACGGCCGAAACGGCAGCTTTACCGCAGCGGCGGCGGAGCTTAATTATGCCCAGTCGTCGGTCAGCAAAATGATTGCCGACCTTGAGCAGCATTTCGGAGCGGCGCTGCTCGAGCGGGGAAAGGGCGGTGTGACTGTCACTTTTTCGGAATGGAAATTTTGCCCCGTGTGAGAAGAATTCTCGGCAACTGTGACGAGCTTGAGCAATATGCCGACAGCCTGCGGGGGCTGGAAAGCGGATTTGTACGCATCGGAACCTTTGCAAGCGCGGCCATAAACCTGCTGCCCGACATATTCGGAAAATTTCAAAAGGACTATCCCAAAATCGAGTGCGAAATGCTGCTCGGGGATTATACCGACGTGAGGAACTGGATCGATGAAGGGAGGGTGGACTGCGGTTTTCGCCGCTTCCCATAAAGGATTTTTGACTTTTTTCCTGTCGAGCGGGACGAATATGTGGTCGTTATGCCGACGGGACATCCGCTTGCGGAGCAGAGCGCGGTGGACATAAAACAGCTTGAAAACGAGCCCTTTTTGCTGCTCGAGCACGGAGGAAAAACCGAGGTCAGCGAAATCCTCGAAAAGGGGGGGAGTCAAGCCCAAAATACGGTTTACCACATGGGAGGATTTTGCCGTTATGGCCATGGCCGAAAAGGGACTCGGCGTGGGAATTCTGCCCTCCATGATATTAAAACGCATACCTTATAATCTTGAAATTCGCCCGCTTAAGGAACGGTATTTCCGCGACATAGGCATAGCAGTTAAAAAATGTCGAGCGGTTGTCCCCGCGGCAAAGAGATTTTTAAGTTATCTTCGCCCGAAAAATTCATAAACAAAGACCGTTTTGTCAAAGAAAGCCGATAAAACGGTTTTTCTTTTTCGGAAGAAAACCCGTTTGGACTTTTTGCGCAAAAAGGAAGAAAAAATACAAATAAATAATTGACTGTGTACATAAAATGTGTTAAATTTATTGCGCAGGAGCCCACGCTTTTTTTAGGTGCGGCAATTTTTAAAGCCGAAATGCGGGCAAGAGCCGCAGCTTTCGGCACAGCCAAAAGGGTCGATAAAATGAAAAAGAGAAAAAGACCCGACAAAAATCGTCGGGCTGGCAACGGCGGCCGTTATGATAGCCTCCTCCTTCTGTTCGGTTTATGCCGACAGAGGAGCGCTCAAAGCAGCCGACTCGGGGGAGGGCGACCGACTCGAAGATTGCCATGGAAAGCAGCCGTGTAAGCGGTTTCGCAGCTGCCACGGTCGAGAGCGTTTCGGCCGCGGGAAGCGAAAAAGCCGACAGCGTCAAGCTGGTTCCCGGCGACAATTATTCGGCCTTTGTCCACTATGACATATCGGGCATGGGCTATACCTCCCTTTCCTCCGAGGCCGTAAAGCTTGAAAACGGCGGCGACGGCGTGACCTTTAAGGTTCTCGCCGACGGAAAAGAGGTATATAACAGCGGAAATGTGACCGACACATCGGTTAAAACGATTTCGGCCGACATTACCGGGCGCATCCGACCTTTGCCTTAAGGTCGAGCCGGGCGCAAACGCCGTCGGTGATACATCGGCCTTCCTCACCCCCGTTCTTAAAAGGGGCAAGAGGCCGACGGCACAAATTACCGCAAGGTTTCTCTTCTCGGACTTAAGGGAACGGCGTCCACCAACAAATTCTCGGCCATATACGGCGACACCGACGAGACCAGAATGCTGGGCGGCGAAAAGGGCGGCCTCGGATCTGCCGACATCGACGGATTCGGCTTTGACACGGCGCTGAGCCTTAACACCACCGGCATGGATTCCTATATGCAGTATGAAATTGTTTCCTTAAGGCAAGCCGATTTTCGGTTTATTTCGGTCTTGACACCGTTCTTTCGACAAGCAAGGCCGGCAAGGCGGTTTTCAAAATCGCGGTGGATAAGGGAGACGGTTTTAAGGAAATATTCGCCTCGGAAAAAAATGGGACTTGGCGAGTATTACCGTTTCACCTGCGACACCGAAGGCGTTAAACGCATACGCCTCATATCAAACGACGGCGGCGACGGAAATGAGGGCGAGGTTGCGGTTTTGCCGACCCGTCGCTTTATATCGACCCCGCCTCCGATGAAAACGGCACTCTTTATCTTTCCGGAAATGAATTTCCAAGGGACCACCAACGACGGGGACGTTTCCCGCGCGACAAGGCCGAAGGAAAGAGCGTCAAGCTGGGCGGAAAAAATTCAGAAAAAGGCCCTTGTGGTAAAGCCCACGTCGGTTCAGTATACTTCATACACCCGCGCCCTTGCATCTCAGGTTCATTTCAATCTTTCGGGTACGACGGCAAGCAGATTTAAGACCACCGTCGGTCTTTTTGCCCGAGGACGGCGTTTCCCCGAAGGGCGTTGTCTTCGGTGTTCGGCGACGGAACCGAGCTTTATAAATCCGCCGAAATAACCGATGTTAACACGACCGAGGAAATCGACGTTTCGGTCGAAGGGTATAAATCTCTTGTGCTGCGCTGCACTCCTACCTCCGGGAGGCGGCCGGCTGCCGCAGCGCATGGGCGAGGCGCGCCTACCTTTGAGGGAGAAATTTCCGAAAATGCGGGAAAACCTACTTTTGGAAAGCCGTTCGCTGACGGGCGTTCCCACCTGCTTCCTCGACGCGGGACAGGGCTTTGACACAAACCCCAAGGCCGACGATCTCGTCACGGCGGGTCATCAGTTTAACAAGGGAATCGCTTCCTCACCCCAATCCCCACCACCAGCGCCGTTGCAAAATATGATTTGACGGGGCTTGGATATACGCGCTTTTTCGACCTATGTGGGCAAGCGTGACAAGTGGATCCCCCATGATATGAACAACAGCTTTTATGTGGAATTTTATATCTACGGCGACGGCGAGCTTTTTAAGCAGCACAAACCGCCTTGATTTCCATGAATATTTCTTCACCTCGGTGGACATTACGGGGGTCAAAATTCTTACCATCGAGCTTAACATGAGCAACGACTTTTACAACTGCGACAGCTCGGGCTGGTTTGAGCCCACCCTCTATCGCGAGCTTGACAGGGGAGAAATGAACATTACCTCTCCTCAGATTTATCCCGACCTGACCATTGCCTCCTACGGTCTCGACATTCGCGGAAACTCACGTTCGGCGGGGAATTTGAGCGTTTGTCTCAACGGCAATGAGACGGACACAGCCGTTTCAAAGACGGTTTCGGTCATGTTTCCTTTAAGGCAAGCGGATTTGCGGGCGGAAGAAACCTATGGAAATAAAATCCCGCGAGCTGTCAAGCGAAAAAGGACGTCTATTCCACCGAGCTTGTCTGCCCCCTCCGGCGAAATCCATAAAAGCTTAACGAGCTTCAGTTCCTGGCCGGTTCCTATGCTTCGTCGGCATATTACCGCAACGAAAACCACCTGGGCAAGGTGCTTTCGGTGGCAAGCGGACGGGTTCAGTCAAACGAGGGAATCTGCTGTGTTCCCACGGTGGGCGGCAATATGGACGCCAATTTCGACATTTCGACCTTTGACTATACCTACTTCCGCGCAACTGTCGGCCGCGACGATTTCGGCAATGTGGAAACCGCGTGAAATTTTATGTTTTTATGCCGACGGCCGCCAGGTGGCGACGTCAAGAGAAAATGGCTCCGGCGACGTTCAGATAATCACGGCGGACATTCCCGCAAACGCCTCGACGCTGACCCTCCGCGCCATGACCACCGAGGGTATTTCGGCCAACGCAGCCGATTGGATAGAGCCGATACTTTGCAAAAGCGAGGCCTCGCTGAGCAAAAACAGCCGAAGCGAATTTGCCTCCGGTTCGGCACAGAATGTCAGCGCAAAATATAATTTTGCCGCCCGTTTCTCGGCCGCCGAAAAATTCTCTGAAATTTCTCTTGCCACGACCTCATCGGGAGCAAAAGAGGTTGCCCCTTTACAGATATGTATATTCTCTCAACCGTTCGATTCAGGCCACCCCCGTTTATAAAAACGAGCAGCTTGAGATTTCGGGCGGAAGGTTGAACGTCGTTCTCGACAAGACCGCCGAGGCGGGAGAGTATGTGCTTGTCGTTTACGATGAGCTTGATACAAAAGCGTCAAGCAGCAAGTTCGGCTATGTCTATGCCGACGGAAGCTATTCGGGCGCCTTCCCCGACATGAGCGTCACCTTTGAGGGCAGCTCGGCATCCTGCTTTAAGGATATTTCCCAAAGCCCCGAGCCGGAAGAAAACTATGATAACACCGGCACGTTTACCGAGAGCGAAAAGAAAAAGGCTCAGGACAAGATAAACGGATATATTTCCGACCTTTCGACCCTTCCATCCTCGGTGACAATAGACGGAAAGACTTATAACGGATTTTCCGACGACGATTTTGTCAAAATGCAGGTAGAGACCTCGGAGGAGGCCGACTACGGCAAGAAAAACACCACCGTCTATCTTCACAATAAGGAAAGCGGTCTTGACGTGACGGCGGAATTTTCCTCCTATCCCGACTATGCCGCCTATGAATGGACGATTTATTTCACCAATCCTCTTTACGGCGACGTCGACCTTGACGGCGGAATAACCGTTACCGACGCCCTGCTCGTTCTTCAGAAATCGGTGGGCAAAATCGGCCTTGAGGGCGAAAAAATCTTTGCCGCCGACGCCGATTCCACCGGCGACATAAGCGTTACCGACGCACTAAGCTCATTCTTCAGAGCTCGGTTGGTAAAATCGAGCTTTCCCGCAACGGAAATTCGGCTCAGATTACCGACGCCGTGGCCGCCGAGGCCTCCTTTGAGGAGCAAATCCCTACATCGGAACCTCCTATTCCGACATTAACAACGCAAACACCGCTCCTTATATGAACAGAGAAATTTATTTAAAGAGCGGCGACGAATACACCTTCGCCCTCCACCGGACGTTCCACCGAAAACGTTTTCCCCTACTATAACATCGAGCACGGAAACGAAGGAACCTTTATGGCAATCGGCTGGTCGGGAACATGGCAGTCGGACATTGCCTTTGACGGCAGCGTCACCACCGTGACCGCCAAGCAGCAGACCTTTGACACCTACCTTAAGACCGGCGAGCGCGCCTGCACTCCTCTTGCCGCCTTTGTGGAATACGACGGACGAAATCTCGACCGTTCGGCCAACCTTTGAGAAAGTGGATTTCCGAATGCAATATGCGCAAGGACCAAAACGGCGACATAATGCAGGGCGGCCGCGGAGCCTCGGTCACCGGCGGAGAGGACACCAACAAAACCGGCAATCAGCAGACTCAGATTTATCAGTTCAACTATCTCCTTGACAAGGGCGTTGACCTTAACTGGTGGTGGATAGACGCCGGTTGGTATCCCACATCCTTTGACGACGACAAGACCACCTCTTCCTGGGCGGCGGTGGGCAACTGGACTGTGTCCAGCCGCTACGGCGACTTTTCCGAGGTTGGCGAAAACGCTCATGAAAAGGGTAAAAGGTGCTGCTTTGGTTCGAGCCCGAGCGCTTTGCTCTTAATGTAAACGACCTTAAGGACGACGGCTCTACCCTTAAAAAGGAGTGGATGACCGATTACGGCGCATTCGGCTTTGAGTCGGCGGCTCAGCACATGGTAAACCTGGGCAACGACGAGGCAAGAGAATGGGTCACAAACCGCGTTATAAGCATACTTAAGGCGGCGAATTTCGACCTCTATCGTGAGGACTTCAACATCATGCCCGCCGAATATTGGGTTCTCGGCGACACCGAAACCGTAAGGGTATAACCGAAAACCTGAGCGTTCAGGGACACTATAAATTCTGGGATGACCTTATCGACGCGGGATATTTCATCGACTGCTGCGCCTCGGGAGGCAACCGAAACGACCTTCAGTCGCTGCGCAGAGCCGTGTTCCTTCATCCCACCGACGCCCTTTATTCCGCATGGAACGCAAAGCAGGGCGGCGCCATGGTTATGTATCGCTGGCTGCCCTATTTCGGAGCCAACACCTCCGGCGCGGCGGGCACGGGAGCCGAGGGCAAATATAACCTCCGCAGCTCCTTCCGTCCGTGGACAGAGTTTATTTACAATGTCCCCACCGATAACGGCAGCGTTGATTGGAATCAGATTGCAAGCCTCTCTAAGGAGGTCAAGGGACTTCAGGGACTTCATCTACGACGAGTATTATGAGCTCACCGAATGGAGCATCGGCACCACCGATTGGCTGTCCTATGAGTTCTTTTTAATTCGGAGCAGAACAAGGGCTATTCCATTGTCTATGCCAGAGAGCGCGCCGACTTTACAACAAAGTCTGTGAGATTTAAGGGTCTTGACCCCGACAAAGCTATACCGTCACTTCGACCGACACCTCCCTTTAAGGTGACGGCGGCGGCAAACAGCTTATGATGTCGGGTGTGGAGCTCACGCTTTCAAAGCGTTCCTCCGATATTCTTTATATCTCGGCCGCTTAAAACAAAAATTAAAACCGCTTGGGAATTTACCTCCCAAGCGGTTTTTCATGAAGATATTTATTTTATCGAGTCGGCGATTTCAAGCACAAGCTTTTCGGTCTTTTCCCAACCGAGACAGGGGTCGGTTATGGACTTGCCGTATTCGTGCTGACCGATCTTTTGGGCGCCGTCGGCGATGTAGCTTTCTATCATAAGCCCCTTCACAAGGCCTCTGATGTCGGAATTGAGATTGCAGGACTCACCACGTTTTTGGAAATTCTTATTTGCTCCATGAATTTTTTTGCCCGAGTTTGCGTGGTTGACGTCGACAATGACCGACGGATTTTTAAGTCCGTTTTCGGCATAAAGGTCGAAAAGCTCCAGAAGATTTTCATAGTGATAATTGGAAACATAATGGCCGCTGGTGTCAAGGCTGCCGCGGAGAATGGCGTGGGCAAGGGGATTGCCGCTGCTTTCCACCTCCCAGCCTCGGTAGATGAAGGTGTGGGGTGTTGAGCGGCGGTTATGGAATTCATCATGACGTGAAGGTCTCCGCCGGTTGGGGTTTTTCATGCCCACAGGGAATGTCGAGACCGCTTTGCCGTCAATCTGTGCTGCTGATTTTCCACCGAACGCGCGCTCCCACGGCGACATAGGCCAAAAGGTCGTTTAAATATCTGTGATTTTCGGGATAAAGCATTTCGTCGGCGCAGGTGAAGCCGTAGTCCTTAAGAGCCTTCATGTGAAGCTTTCTTATGGCGATAATGCCGCTGAGCATATCCGCTTTGCCTCGGGGTCGGGCTGATGAAGAAGTCCCTTATAGCCGTCGCCGGTGGTTCTCGGCTTGTTGGTGTAGATTCTCGGAATCATGAATATTTTGTCGCCGACCTTTTCCGAAAGGCGTGCAAGGCGGGACATATAGTCCAGGACGGCCTCGGGATTGTCGGCCGAGCAGGGGCCGATAACGAGTATAAAACGGTTGTCCTTCCCCGAAAAATATTTTTATCTCCTCGGCGCGTCTGTCCTTAACCGCAAGCATTTGCTCGGTGGCGGGATACATGGCCTTTAAATCCTTAGGAATGGGAAGCTTTTCGCCTGAAATTCATGTTGTTCATAAAAATACCTTCCAAATCTCAATTTTATCTGTCAAACCATCCGCGGCGCAGGGTGGAGGTTCTCATCATTTCTCTGAGCGTTTCGCGGTCTCCCTGTTCAACCGCCTTTTCCATGGCGTCAAAGCTTTGGCGGAACATTTTCATTTCATAAGCAGTGCCTCCTTGTTGTCGAGAAACAGCTCGCTCCATTTCGTCGTTTATGCGGGCGATTCGGGTCAAATCCTGAAGGAGTCGCCGCGAAGTTGACAAGGCCGTGATCGTCGCTGGAACACATAAGCGACACGGCAATGCAATGGGTGAGCTGTGAAAGAAAAAGCAATTATTTCGTCGTGGCGGGCGGGGGAAAGCTCGGAAATGTGTGCAAAGCCAAGCGCCTCTCCGAGGTCTTTGCAAAGCTCGATGGCCTTTTTCGGTGTTGTTGTCGGTTGGGGTGACGATGTAGTTTGCGACCTTGAAAATGGAGGAGTCGGCAAACTCTATTCCGCTGCGCTCGCGGCCGGCCATGGGATGAGCGGCGATAAATTCGGCATCGTCACGGAGAATCGACTGAATTTTATCCACGATACAGCCCTTGACGCCGGTCACGTCGGAAATGATGACTCCGCTTTTTGAAAAGGTGCTGATATTCCTTTATCCATTCCACAAAAACGTGGGGATAAAGGGCGAAAATCACAAGGTCGGCCGAACCGACAAACTGCCCGTCCACATGTGAAACGGCATTTTGCACAAATCCGTGCTTAAGGGCAAAGTCGACGTCCTCGGGATTTTCGTTATGGCATTTACCTTATATCCGTTTTCGGTCAGCGCCTTGGCATAACTGCCTCCCATGAGTCCGAGACCCACTATAAGTATGTTAAGGTTTTTGTCAAGCATCGGTTAAGTTCACCTTCACATTCAGTTTTTTTATGACGTCGAAAAAGTCGGGAAAGCTTTTTGCTCACGGCTTCGGCACCGTCTATAACGCCGCCGACCCTTGCCGCAAGCACCGAAAGCGCCATGACGATTCGGTGATCGTTGTGGCCGTAAAGCTCGGCCGAGGGGGTCTTGAGCTTGCCCGAGACAATGACGCGGTCGTCGAAAATCGTCGTGTTGACGCCGAACTTCAAAAGCTCGTTTTTCATGGCCTCGGCGCGGTCGCTTTCCTTTGATTTTAAGCCGCCTTGTGCCCACAAAGTCGCCCTTTGTCCTTAAGGGCCGCAACGGCGAAAAAGCACGGGGGCAAGGTCGGGGGTGTCGGAAAGGTCGATTTGATAGCTGCCCACGTTTTTGAAAAGCTGGGGATAGAGCTTGTCCCCCCTGAAGGCTGTGCTCGTCAAGGCCTTTGACGATAACCTTGTCGGAAAGAGCCGACAGAAAGGCCGCATTTGACCAGTCGCCCTCGACTGCGGCGTCTCTTGATAAAAATTTTGCCCGCCGGGATGAAAAATCCGCCGGAATACGCTCGATTTTAACACCGAAATCGGCAAGCGCCTTAATGGTCATGTTAACATAGGGGCGGCTTTGCAGTTTGCCTTTTACCTTAAGCTCGCTGTCGCCGTCAAGGGTGGAAAGGGCAAAAATCATTCCGCTGAAGTATTGGCTCGAAAGACTTCCGTCGATTGAATATTTACCGGGCTTGAGCGGTCCCTTGACCATGATTTTGCCGTCCTTGTTTTCAAAAACAGCCCGTGCTCGCCGCACATTTGCTCATAAAGCCCGGCTCCTCGCTCCATAAGGCGGGGAGAGCCTGTCAGCGTTATTTTTTATCGCCGAGAAGGGCAAGAGGCAGCATAAAACGAAGGGTGGAGCCGCTTTCTCTGCAGTCGAGCTGCGCCTCCTCTTTCGGGCAAAGGCCGCCCACAAGAGCGGTGTCATTTTCAAAATCCACACGGCTGCCCAGCGCTTTAAGACAATCGGCCGTCGCCTTTATGTCCTCGCTCATGGCAAGGCCGCTTATTTTGCTTTGTTCGCTTAAGGCTCCGCATATAAGGTATCTGTGAGCCATGCTTTTGGATGGCGGGGCGAAAACCCTCCGAAGGGGAAGGAGGGGAGAAAACCGCTTTCATTATGCTCCCTCGCTTTCGAGAAGAATGTCTATGGCCTTTAAATAGCTGTCGGTTCCGAGCCCCGCAACGGTGGCGATTGCGGCCTTCCTAATGTAGCTTATCTGACGGAAATCCTCTCTGAGGCCACGTCGGAAATATGAACCTCCACGGTTTTTATGCCCACCGCCTTGACGGCGTCAAGCAGCGCCACGCTTGTGTGGGTGTATGCGCCGGGATTTATGACTATTCCGTCGAATTTTGATAGGCCGCCTGTATTTCGTCCACAAGGTCGCCCTCGTGATTGGATTGATAGAGCTTTACATTGATGTTTTTTCCTTTGCGTAATTTTCGATTTTATTGCAAAGGTCCTCAAAGGTCTCTCTGCCGTAAATGTCGGGCTCTCTTATGCCCAGCATATTTATGTTGGGTCCGTTTATGACAAGTATGTTCATGCTTCAAAATCCTCAATAATTGTCTTGACGGCGTCGCTTACAATGCCGTTCATCTTTATTTGCTTTCCCGCCGCAAGATAAATGCCGTATCGCTCGTCATAGCGGCGTTTTACGGCCTCTACGTCGAGGGCGAGGGACGGTCGGAGGTGGGATTATCTGCTCGAGGGGACGGTCGAGAAAATAAATTTTTCCGTTCTGACGAAGGTGGAAAATATTTTGCGGCTTCAGCACCGCCCGCCTCCCGTGGCGATTACAAGGCCGCATTTTTTGGCCGTTTCGGCAATGACCTCGCTTTCAATGCCGCGGAAATAATCCTCGCCCTTTTGGCGGAAAATTTCCGAGATGTCGCCGTATTTTTCCCTTATAAGGTCGTCGGTGTCGACAACGCGGCAAAGCTGCCTTGCAAGCTCTTTGCCGATTGTGGTTTTCCCGCTGCCGGGCATACCCACCAGCACAATGCTTTCCTTCTGTCGCTCAAGTGACGAAAAAATATCCTTGATTTTTTGCGTCGGAATTTTTGTGTCGATAAATTTTTTCACAGGCAAAGGCAGCCTGAGCCACGAGCATATAAAAGCCCTCCCTCGGCGGCGAGTCCCTTGTCGTGCCTTTTGCACAAGGCGGCTTCTCAGGGATTGTAAACCGCGTCGATAACGCCCGAAAGATTTTTGAAATCGTCCGTGTCGAGAGCCTCGCTCTCAAGGTTCGGAAACATTCCGGCGGGGTGGTGTTTATAATGACGTCGGCGTCGGAATGAAGGGATTTTGCCTCGTCATAGCTTATAAGCCCGTCCCTCGGCGTTCTTGACAGACGGTAAACCTCTGCCGCTTTGAGGGAGGAGGCCACCGCAAAGGCGGTTTTGGAGGTGCCGCCGCTGCCTGCGCGATGAGCACCTTTTTTGCCTCTAAGGTCGATACCGTTTTTTGTATGAGCGCCTTCATTCCCGAAAATCGGTGTTATATCCGTAAAGCTTTCCGTCCTTATTCACAATCGTGTTGACGGCGCCGATTTGTTTTGCCGTGTCGCTTATATACGACAGATAGGGGATGACATCCTGCTTATAGGGAATGGTGACGTTTATTGCGGAAAATCCCGAGCTTTCATAAAACCGTCGAATTCCTCCCTCGCTCACTTCCCTGAGCTTATAGTCATAGTCGGCAAGCTGTTTATGTATTTCAGCCGAAAAGCTGTGTCCGAGTTTTTTCGCCGATAAGACCGTATTTCATATGTTTTTCATCCATTCCGTTCCGTATTTCATGGTCAGAAGATCAGCCACGGCAAGGGCGGCCACGCTGTCGATAACCACTCTCGCTCGGTGCACTATGCAGGGGTCATGGCGGCCCTTTGCGGCGAGAACAGTTTTTTTGTTTTGGACAAAATCCACCGTTTGCTGAGGCTGTGAAATGGTTGGGGTGGGTTTTATGACCGTTTTGAAAATTATGTCGGCGCCGTTTGTTATGCCGCCGTTGATTCCTCCGTTGCGGTTGGTGGAGGTTACGATTTTTCCTTCTTTGATGTCGAATGGGTCGTTGGCCCGCTGCCGCAGAGCTTTGCAAAGCCGAAGCCCTCTCCGAACTCTATTCCCTTGACGGCGGAACGGCGAAAACCCTTTGGAAATCAGGGCTTTCCACCGAGTCGAACCAGGGTTCTCCAAGCCCCGCGGGAAGTCCGCAAACCGCCGTTTCAGCACACCGCCGACGCTGTCGAGGTTTTGCTTTGCCTTTAAAATTTCCGCCTCCATGGCTTGTTTTTTGCTTTGGTCGAGAAGGGCAAAGGGCTCATTTTCCACCGCCCTTATGTCGGCCGCCGCGTCACAAAAAAGCCGCGGTCGTAAACCCCGTGAATTTCCTTTATGTGAGAGCCGATCAAAATATCCTTCTGCTCAAGGGAGTATCTGACGATGCTTGCCGCCGCCACGAGAGCCGCCGTTATGCGCCCGCTGAAGTGGCCGCCGCCGCGATAGTCGCCGTAGCCGTCATATCTGCAAAATCCCGAGAAATCGGCGTGACCGGGTCGGGCGACCGATTTCATGTCGGAATAATCCTTGGATTTTGTGTCGCTGTTTTCTATTCTGATGCAAAGGGGGGTGCCGGTGGTCTTTCCTTCAAACACTCCGCTTTCAAAGGACACGGGTCGGGCTCTTTTCTTGCGGTGGAGATTGCGCCGGCAGGACGGCGGAGAAGCAGCTTTTCATTTATATAATCGAGGTTAACCTCAAGTCCCGAGGGCAGCCCGTCGATGACGGCGCCGATGCTTTTTCCGTGGCTTTCGCCGTATATTGTGACGCAAAGGGCGTTTCCGAAGGTGTTTCTCATTGTCCCACCGCCCTTTCATGTGCTCGGCAAAGTCGGAAAATTCCATTTCCCTAAACTCAAAGCGTCCGATTTCGGGAACATAAACCACCGTGATTTTGTCGCCCTGCCGCTTTTTGTCGTGGCCCATGGCCTCCAAAATGTCGTCGGCCGAAACGGGAATTCTTGTGGGAAGGGAAAGGCGGAAAGCACCGAAACGATGCGCTTGCGGGCGCCGGAGCGCACATGGGGACCATGCCCATGGCAACGCATTCCCCGTGGAAAGGTCCTTTTTTTTGCCTCGACCCCATGGGCGAGGGTGTGTCCGAAATTGAGCACACGGCGAAGGCCGTTTTCCTTTTTTCGTCCTGTTCAACTACGTTTTTCTTTATTCCAACGGCTCTCGAATTATCATGTCGAGATATTTTTCCACCGAAAAATCCTCTTTTTTTCAAAGACCGAGAAAAGCTCGGCGTCGCAGGTGGCCGCCATTTTCACCGCCTCGGCAAGGCCGTTTGAAATTTGACGGGAAGAAAGGGTCTTGAGGGTGTCGGGGTCGATAAGAACCCCCTTCGGCTGCCAAAAGGCGCCGACGATATTTTTAATTCCGCAAAAATCTATGGCCGTTTTGCCGCCGACAGAGGAGTCGACCTGGGAAAGCACGGTGGTGGGAATGTTGTAAAATCCACCCCTCGCATAAAGCTTGCCGCAACAAATCCCGAAAGGTCGCCCACAACGCCGCCGCCCACGGCCACGACGCAGTCGGTTCTGGTAAAACCGTTTTCAACCATTTTTTCAAGCAGCATTTTATAGTTTTCAAGGCTTTTTGAACGCTCGCCCGAGGGAATGGCGGTTATGAAGGGCTCCTTGCACTTGGCCGCCACGGTTTTGGCATAGCTTGCCGGGCACGTCATAGTCGGTGACGATGAGAACCTTTCTGTTAAGAGAGAAAAATTCGTCGACGCGGCTAAGTCCGCCGTGCATGACGGTTATTTCATAGCTTCCGCTTTGGTATTTACCTTCATTTTGCTCACTCCTTTGAAAAACTTCCGAGAACCTTAAGGTCGGAACAGCATTCCGACAGCTCGGCAAGCATTTTTTTGCCGGCGTCGCTGTTTATGTTTCCGTCGCCCTCGGCGAAAAAGTAGTATGTCCAGATAAGCTTTTTGTGGGACGGCTTTTGAGAGAGGAAAGGTTAAAGCCGTGGCGGCCGATGATGTTTATGGCCTTGCCCAAGGCGCCCGCCTTGTTTCGCACGGTGAAAACCATGACAAAATGGTCGTCGTCCTTGAGGGCAGCTTTTCGCTTTGAAAACACCGCAAATCTTCGTTGTGTTTCCGCCCGATTCGTTTATGTGGGAGTCGAGGATTTTAAGGCCGTGCTTTTCGGCCGCAAGCTCGCTGCCGATGGCGGCAATGTCGGTTCTGCCCGAGCCCGCCACCTCCATGGCGGCCACCGCCGTGTTGACCGATTCGGTGACCTTAAAGCCGTGACGGTGGATATATTCTCCGCATTGTCCGAGAGCCTGAGGGTGGCTTATCACCTCTTTAATGTCCCGAGGAGGCGTTTTTGTGCCGAGCAGATTTTGCACGATCTCAATTTCTCGGGCTGGTGAATGTGGAGTCCGCCGAAAAAGGCAAGGTCCATAACCTGTCCCACGTCGCCGTTGTAGCTGTTTTCAATGGGCAGCACGGCGCAGTCGCATTCTCCTTTTCCACCGCCTCATAGGCAGCCTTGAAATCGGGATAGGGAAGGGATTTCCGTTTTGAAAATCTTTTGGCCGCAATGTTGGCAAAGGCGCCTCAACTCCGCTGTAGGCTATCTTCATGCCGTCCATAAGGCGGCTTTGATACCGCTTTGACAGCTCCATAACATATTCGATGAAGTTGACGTAATAGTCGCGATAGTCGGGATCCTCCACCCGCTTTGCTCCTGCGGCGACCACCTGACGTTCCCTTCGAAATTGAAAATGGGAAGCCCGCGCTCCTTTTTATAATTCCAACCTCTTTTTACCGCGTCCATTCGACGGCAGAAAAGCTCGGCCATCTGCGCGTCGATGTCGTTGATTTGCTGTCTTGCCTTGTTTATGTCGGCCATACTATCCTCCGAAAAATTTCATGAAAAAACCCGCAACTGTTATTTTGCAATTTCTGCACATAACAATTTGCGGGCTGTCTGTTAACCTGTTAAAAATCAATTCAGCAAGCACACAGACAGTCCGTCATAAAAGTAATAATAATATGAAAAAGATATTCATGCGGATCATATCTGTGTCCTCCTTGATTTTTGTTTATCCTACTCCTTTTAATACATTTTGTCAAGGGGTTTTGCAAAAAAAAATTCAAAAACTTTTTACACTTTAAATCATAAAAATATCTTAACGGGGAGAAAGTTTCGCTTTTTTGACGAATGTCACAATTCGTGATATAAATAATGTCACGTATTTGCACATTAAGTATAAATTTGTTGGATTATAAATGAAAAAAACGCTATAATATTGATGATTTGGAAACAAAACCGACGCTTATGTAAAATCTGCATAATAAATAATTTGTCTTTTTTATTTTTTGTGATATAATACAATTGTTTAGTTTCGTAACTTGTGTTTGATCGGAGGTGAAACCATGGAAAAAGAAACCCTTGACAGCGGAATGCAGATCGTCGAGCTGAGATGGGAGCATTTTATGCTGGGCCTTTTTGAGCGGCAGCTATAACGCCGCCGGCGCAAGGAGAGAGGCAACGCGGCTCGGAATTCCCGCCGTCGGTCATCAATACGCCTGCATATTGTTTTCGGAGACGTTACTCCGCTCACCAGCTCGCTTATCGACCCGGCGGGTCTTGTTCAGGAAATTCTCCGAAAGCACGGATGGGGCTTTGCCTTTGCCCTTCCGAATTCATACATTCTCGATACTTTCCCAGTCGGACAACAAGACCAAATTCGACCGAACCCTTTCCACACGGCCGAGGAGATCAAGGCCTGTCTCGAGCTTGCCACCGAGGAGACCGTGACGGTGGGAACGGGGAAATCACATATGAGCTTTCCAAGCTTTCAAATTCCTTCATGTCGGCGAAGCTGACAATCGAGCGGAAAAAATTATACCGGGAGACAGAATATATGTATATTCCGAGCCCCGCTCGCCGCTGCCCGACTGTTCCTATCCGCTGCCTCTCGAAAAGCGGCTTTCGGCAATAAGGCAGGGAAGCCTTATCGACGCCAAGGACATTATATCCGACATAGAAGCCGAGCTTGAAAAAATGGGAGAGCGCTGCGCCCCGCCGACTATAAATTTTTCTTCCTCGAGACGGTTATAAGCGCTTTCTTCGGGCTTGCGTCGGCCGCCAAACCCGGCGGGTGATAAATTCGGCGGGTCTCAACATTTTTGAGATGATAAACCGCATAACCGACGCAAAAAGCTATGCCGAGGAGTCGTCGGCATACATCGAGTCGCTCTTTAAAAGTGTCGGAACAAAGGAAAAAGCAAAAAGCGGCTTCAAATCGAGGCGGCGGTCAACTACATCAACACCCACTATGCCGAGCGCATTACCCTTTGACGATCTGGCCGAGCTTTTGCAGCTGTCCACCTCATATTTCTGCAAACTTTTCAAAAGCGAAATAGGGAGAGCTTTTGCCGATTATCTCACCTGGGTGAGAATGGAAAGGCAATCGAGCTGCTTCGCGACCCGAAAATGAAGATTTATGAAATCTCGGAAGAGGTGGGATACAGCGACGTGCAGTATTTCAACAAGGTTTTCCGCGACACCACAGGTGTATCGCCGTCATTCTATCGAAATCATCTGCTTTATTCATCCGATTAGATTAAATGTGCCGCAGAGTATGGCGAAAATAACAGCGCAGTCGGAACAAAGGCCGACTGCGCTGATTTTTTATGCGTTGAGTCAGACGGGATATGTCAAAGCGCGACGCCTGCCTTTGGTAAATTTATCTGCGGAGGGAATTTGTCGATTTTTTCACCGTGAACTGAAGAATCATGAGAGCGTCCGTCGTGTCGACGCGGCCGCTTAAATCAACGTCGGCCGAATTTGTCTGCCGCTCGTCAAATTCCTATTGCGCCGACGCAGTATTGCAGCACCATAAGCGCGTCGGCGACCGTCACTCTGCCGTCTCCGCTGACGTCGCCCTCGACGGAAGCTGCTCGGCAATGACAAAATTTCGAGAGAAGTGACCGAAAAGATTATTTTGTCCCCTCGGCAGACCGACCGTATTTCGGCAAGATTTCCGTCCTGCGCCGCCGAATACACCTTGCAATATTCGGACTTCATACCGCTGTCCGCCGGCACCGACAGCGTGACCTCTTTTACCGGCCGAATAACGGTTCCGTATTTCAGCAGGGAAATGTTAAACGGCATGAGCTTTTGGCCGGACAGCCGACGGTTTTAAGACCTTGCGGAATTTTGACGCTTTTGGATGTACACTTTGAAAAGGCATAACTGCCGAGAACTGTCAAGGTGTCGGGAATCGAGACATCCGACAGTTTACCGCAGTTTTCAAAGGCGCGGTCTCCTATGGATTTCACGCCGCTCGAATTTCGACGCTTTCAAATCGTCGAAGTTTGCAAAGACAAAAAGCCTATTTCGAAAACCGGCAGCCCCTCTATTTCCGAAGGAATGACGATTCGGGACGGACAGCCCTCGGTTTTGTTATATCCGATTATTCTGATTTCGTTGTCGGTGACGCCGTATTCAAAATTTCCGTATTCCTTTTGGGCGGTTGCCGAAAAGGCCGAAAGGGGAATTGACATCAGCAGAAGAGACACCGATAATATAAAGGCAAAAAAGCTTTTTTCATTTTTTTCTCCTTTTTATTTATGTTTTTGCGGCGGGATTTGGTCTTAAAATACGCCCAAAACCCCCTCACGCAAGGTTTTTCCGATAATGTAATTATATAATTGGCCCCGAAAAAATTCAAGCGATTCAAATCAAAACAAGTCTCTATGGTGACATTGACAAAAAACTTAATAAAAAACAAAATAATATAAAGAATTTATCAAAAAAGAAGTGGTAAAATGGGTGTGCAATTCAAAGGAACCGCATATAATAATCCTTGAAATATAAATGCCATGGAGGTAATTGAAATGAAAGCTGCATATTTGAAAGCTCCTTATCAATTTGAGGTAAGGGACGTGGAATTGAGAAAAATTAAGGATACCGAGGTAATTGTCGACGTTAAGGCCTGCGGATTCTGCGGCCACGACAACATTCTGGCCTCCCTATCAGGCCAAGGAATGGGAGCCTTTCGGCCATGAATTTTCCGGCGTTGTGGAAAAGGTCGGAAAGCTTGTAACCAACGTGAAGGTGGGCGACACCGTCTGTATCGAAACCGCCACATTCGACCCGCTGCTCGACTGCTCGAGAAACGGCCGCCCCGATTTTGACAACACCCCTTGCGGCGACAGCTTTATGGAGCTTGACAAGGGCTTCCCGCAATCGAATGGGCTTTGCCGAAAAGGCCATTGTTCCCGCAAGTCTTTGCGTTAAATTCGACGGAATGACCTTTGAAGAGGCCGCCATTATGGAGCCCATGGGCGTTGCCTACGACCTGTTTATGACTTCCGATATTAAGCTTAACAACGACGTGTTAGTGCTCGGCTGCGGACCTATCGGTCTTATGGCTCTTCAGATGGCAAAAACACGCCGGTGCAAAAAGATTTACGCCGCCGAGTTCTCGACCGCCACCGCAAGATGCGAAATGGCAAAGAAATTCGGCGCAGACGAGATCATCTATACCGATAAGGTAAAGCTTGAGGACTATGAATTCGAAAAGGGCGGCGTCGACCGCGTACTTGTCACCGCGCCTCCCAAAACCATCGGCTCGGCCTGCAACGTCTGCAACACCGGCGGTATAGTTTCCTTCCTCGGAATAAGCTATAACGAGCCCACCGTCACCTTCGATTCAAACGTCGTTCACCTTAACAAGCTCCAGATCAGAGGCTCCAACGCCATTCCGGCGCTTTACTTCCCCCTGTGTATCGACCTTGTAAAGGCGGGAATCGTGGATGTAAAAAGCCTTGTGTCCCACACCTTCGAGCTTGACAATCTCCCGCAGCCATGGAGCAGTATTATAAGGACAAGGCCACGGCGCTCAAGGCCGTTATGGTCAAGAAATAATTTGCGTTGTCCTGCTTTGACCCCTCCGATTTTCGGAGGGGTCTTTTGTGCAAAAACGGGACGGCGATTTGACGGCAAAAGCCGCCGAAAAGCGTCTTCATCAATAAATAATAATAAATTGTACAATTTTTTGAGGGCTTTTTTGCGGAATATTCCCTTTTGACAAGGCAATAATAGTATAAAATCTCACGGGCAGCGCATATAAATGACTGAAAATGAATATTTGCGAAAGCGAAAACGCACGGCTTTGCGCGGTTTTGAGACCTATTTTTGACCGAAAACCGACATCCTTTTCGTAAAAAAAAATACAGAAAAATGCGTCTTTTGCCATGCTTTTTATGATAGTAGTTAAAGATGACAAAATAATATAAGAAAAGGCAAAAGAATATGTAGATTATTGTATCTTTCGTATTATATAATGGGCTTGCCCGATGAGGGAAAAAAACTCAACAAAGGAGAAACAAAAAATGAAGAAGCTAATTGCACTATTACTGTCAGTCGCTATGATAGCGGCATTCAGCCATGCGGACAGTCCGACAACTCGGAACAAGTTCCGACGGCACACAGGTCAAGGTGGCCGGCATGGTCTATCTCGAGGATCAGTTCATGCGTATGGTAAGCGCGGGCTATAAGGCCGCAGCAACCGAGGCCGGTGCAAACTACAGAGAGTTCAACTGCAATCAGGATCAGGCAAAAGAAACCCAGACCATTAACACCTATGTTCAGGACAAGATCGACGGTATCGCCATCGCTCCCCCTGAATCAGGATTCTTCCATCGAAGCCGTTAAGAGCGCCGCCGCCGCAGGCGTTAAGGTTGTTCTTACCGACTCCACTCTGACCGACGGCTCTTCCTCGTAGGCGGATTTACCTCCGACCAAAACAGCTGGGCGCCTCCACCGGTAAGGCTGCCAAAGAGTTCCTCGAAAAAAAGCTCGGCGCAACCGCAGAGAACCCCGTTGAAATCGCAATCGTTTGCTTCGACTCCTTCTCCCCGAAAAATCCGCTGCCCGTGTAGACGGATTCCTCGGCGAAGTCGGCGACCTCGTTAAGGTTGTTGACCGTCAGGACGCTTGGGAGCAGGACAAGGCCGTTACCACCGTTGACGGCATCATGACCGCTCATCCCAACGTAAAGCTCATCTATGCAGCTAACGACGGCGGTACCGTCGGTTCCACCATGGCTATCGAAAATAAGGGCCTTTCGGGCGTATACGTTTTCGGTATCGACGCTTCCGAGCAGATCGCTTCCTATCTCCAGAACGACAAAAAACGTTCTCCAGGCCGTTACCGGTCAGGACGCTTATCAGATGGGTTATCAGAGCATGCAGCAGCTCATCAAGGCCATTAAGGGCGAGGACACCGGCGCAGCAGGACAGGTCAAAAAATGTTGACGGTATTCTGCTTTCCCGCACCGATCCCGACGGAATCAAAAACTATCTTGATGATCTTAAGAAAATCGGCTGATAACAGCTTGATTTAAAGCAGTTTTTCCCCGGAGAGGCCGTCGCACCGGCGGCTTCTCCGAAACACAAGTCAACATACTCAAAGGAATGAGGAATTTAAATGAGCGTTTTAGAAGCCCGTAATATTACAAAGGTTTTCCCCGAACGGTCGCTCTTGACGACGTATCGGTTTCCTTTGACAGCGGCAAGGTCCACGCCATCGTGGGAAAAACGGATCGGGTAAATCCACCTTGCTGAAAATAATTTCGGTGCGCAGCAGGCGACCTCCGGCGTTCTTATTCTCGACGGCAAGGAAGTTAAAATTTCTTCCACCACCGACGCCTTTAAGGACGGAATCGCCACCGTGTAAAGGAACTCAGTCTTGTTCCCACCCTCTCGGTCACCGAGAACATACTTCTCGGCAGAATGCCCATGAAGTACGGAATGATAGACTGGAACGCAGCCAACACGCAGGTTAAAATCTGCTTCAGGAGCTGAGCATAGACATCCCCGTTACGGCAAAGGTGTCGTCGCTGAGCATGTGCAGCGTCAGATGATAGAGATCGCGAAAGCCATGAGCTTCAACCCCAAGGTGCTTCAGCTTGACGAGCCCACTTCGTCCCTTGCCCGTCATGAGGTTGCCGCACTTTTTTAAAATGGTCAGAAAGCTCAAGGAAAAGGATGTTATTATAACCTACGTTTCCCAATAAGCTTCAGGAGTTTTTAGAGAGATGCCGACGACTGTACCGTCATCCGCGACGGAAAATACATCGGCAAAAAGGATATGAGCGAGCTTTCCCACAGAGAGCTCATCGACATGATGTTCGGCGATACCCAGGTTCAGAGCCGTCCCGACGACCTTATGGTTTCGGACGAGGTTGTGCTTAAGGTCAACAATCTGACAAGGAAGGAATATTTGAGGACGTGTCCTTTGAGCTTCATAAGGGCGAGGTTCTCGGAATTGCCGGAATGCTCGGCTCGGGAAGAACGGAACTTCTCAAATCCATTTTCGGAGCCGATAAGTTTGACTCGGGCACCGTGGAATTCGGCGGCCAGGTCATCAATAAACACCATTCCAGCCTCAAAAGATGAAATCACTTGGTATGGCGCTCACCCCGAGGATCGTAAGACCGAAGGATTGGTGCTGATGTCATCCATTAACCGTAATTTGGTTTATGCAAGCCTCGATTCTCTTCGAAATTCGGATTTATGAATGAGAAGAAGGAAAAAGGAATACATCGACAGACAGGTAAAGGACCTTCAAATCAAGGTGGCCTCCACTGCCCTTCCGGTCACGTCCCTTTCGGGAGGTAACCAGCAAAAGGTTGTTGTGGGCAACTGGCTCAACACCAATCCGTCGGTCATGTTTTTCGACGAGCCCTCCCGAGGCATCGACGTTGCCGCCAAGCAGCAGATATTTAAAATCATGTGGGATCAGTCGAGAAAGGGAATTTCCAGCGTCATGGTCTCCAGCGAGCTTGAAGAGCTGCTTGAGGTATGTCAGAGAATACTCATCATGTGCGAAGGAAAAATCGTCGGCGAGGTAAATCCCGACGAGGTTCAGACCAACGAGCTTTATGCCCTGTGCATGGGCGACAGCTCGGAGGGCAAGACCGAAGAAGCTCCTTCCGAAAACGTTTAACGAGGTGAAAGAAATGAATAATACAAAAAGCTCCTGCGTCCCCGCTTTTGAAGGTAGCTTCGGCGGCCGATCGCTTTAAACTTGAAATAATCCTTGTGGTGGTATTTATCGTTGCGACCTTCCTGTCGCCTTCGTTCCTCACCTCGGGAAACCTTCTCAACGTGCTGCGTACCGCCTCTCTTAAGGGCGTTATCGCATTCGGTATGACATTCGTTATCATCTGCGGTGAAATCGACCTTTCGATCGGCTCCACCGTCGGCCTCAGCGGTATCGTGGCCGCGCTCATCCTAAAGGCGACGCTTGCGGCGGGTGTAAACGGCGTGCTTGCCGGTATCATCGCCATCGGCGGAACGCTCATTGCATGTTCCTTATCGGTCTTATAAGCGGACTGCTTATGACCTACT
>VOFB01002365.1_pt1 | contig 28600 bp, 39 predicted proteins | sample 5384141 | NCBI WGS metagenome assembly VOFB01 (sample SAMN12384721, study PRJNA508395) | human gut metagenome | isolation source: healthy gut A | host: Homo sapiens | reverse complement strand
CCCCTTCCTTACCGGCCTGGGCATTTCGTCCCGGTACTTTTGAACCACGTTGGAGATGTACTGCGGCATCACGCCGACGCTTCCGAAAAACGATGGTCGGGGAACTCCCGATTCCGCGCAGTTGTCGATGTACGCCGCGATGCACTCCACCAGCTTTCCGTTTTGCTGAGCGCGGTTTTCATGGGCAGCAGCAAGCTGGGCGATATGCTCGGACAAGCGGCGGCGGGCGTAGTCGATGCTGGAGCTGTTCACCACCTGCTCTGGCTGTTCGTCAAGAGTCCGCGCCGCCGCCTACGCAAGCATCACTGTTGGCGCTGCGTGGCAAGCTGTTTGGTAGCAGGCTGCGCGCGGCAGCCGCGCTCACACGTTTTGTTTCAAAGTTTGCGGTAAAGATGCGGCCCAGCACCTCCTGCGCCTTGGCCGCGTCTCCGGCACTTTATATTGCAGAAGCTGCTGTTCGGCCTCCACGGATAATAATAGTCCGAATGGGTAACGTCCAGAGCCGTGAACAGCACGTGGCTCCGCCGCCTCCGGCCTGCAGGCGGCTGTACTCAGCGCCTTTCGGGCCTCGTCGTAGCAAAGGGGAAGCTGCTCCAGCCCCTGCTCCATGGCCGAAACGCCTACAAAGATATCAAGCTCAAACTGCTGTGCGCAGAAGCGCGCCAGGGCGTCCCCCTGGGACGGATGCCGCCTGCGGCGGCATCATTCTCCCTGAAGGCGGCGAAAGCAGGGAATACGCCCACTGTGCGCGGCCCAGGTCCAGATACTGGCAGGCCGCGTTTGCGCCGAACAGCTCGCACCCCACGTTCTGGCAGAGCCGAGGCCACAGGTTGTTTTCCAGCGGGATATTGGAATCAGGAAAAAGGCGCTGTCAGGTCCGCCTCGGCCAGTACGGCGATATATGCATCGCCGCCGAAACGCACGCCAAGGGCTTCCAGCTGGCTGCGCGCCCGTCCCGAGTCCAGCGTCTGCCCCAGCAGGAGCTGGAGCAGCAGATCCCGCACCACGGCAGGGGCGCTGGGCCTCGATGATGCGCTGCAGCTCGGTGCCTGAGCGCATCTGATTGAGCAGCGTGGACTTGATGACGGCGAATTCGTCGTCGCCCGCGCCGCCAGGCGCGTTTGTAAATCAGGTCGTTAATGTCCTTCACCGGGCGGTACTGCGCCGGGCGATGCGCCACCAGAAACAGCCCAGCAGCAGGTATACGGCAAACACACCGCCCAGGAAGCCGATGGTGGAAAGGTTGTCGGTAAAATAAAGTGGCGGGCGACGTGATAAAGTAGGTCCAGCCGTTTCCTCGGAGACATAGCGTGTGTAGGAGATATGGTCCCGCGGTCACCAGGCCTCCGCTGTTTCCAGCACTCCGGCGGGCAGGCCGGGCGCGTCCGGCGTTTGGTACACGCGCGCCTGTTTCATCCAGCACATAACGCGCTGCCGCCCGTAGGCGGACTGAAGAGACAGCGCATGCGCAAAGAATTTGTCGCTGTCCAGCAGGAGCATCACCTGTCCCGGCGGAGGCGCGCTGCTGCTGATGGGGATGGACTGGACGTAGGGAATGACGCGGATCACCCGTGTCGGAATCGATACTGAGCAGCCCGCCCGCGGGAAGATAATCCCTGAAAATGGTATTCCGCCAGCGTGCCTTCGCGCAGCGCCTGGGCTGTGAGATCGGTAAATTCGTAGATGATATCGAAAAACTTGTCCGCGCTCATCCGCACCGTGGAGGTGACGACCTCGTCGGTGCTGCGCACATAAAGAAAAATAATCCAGCAGGAAATCCGCGAAAGCCATCCCGGCCATCTGGTCCATCGCGTCGTGCACGGAGAAACAGACGGATGCTTCACAAAACTGCAGCCGGGAGTTGAACACCAGGCTGTTGCCCAGCTCCTCCACATAACGCAGGTTTTCCTCTACGTTTTTTCAGTGAGGGTGAGCAGGGCCTGCTTATTGAGGGGCCTCCTCCCGGCGCAGCTGCTGGGCGACCTCCGTCCGAAACAGACAACTGCTCAGAGACGAGCAGAATAAGGGTATACAACTTAGGAGGAAGAACAGTATACGCGGCTCTTTTCCTTTTGGCCCTGTGCGGCGCGGCTTTTTGTCGGCATCCCGGCGTTCCTCCTCCCGGCGTCAATGCGGAGTTCCCGCCGGGAAAAAGCGGCGCGGCGCGCGGCTCCCGGCGGGAAGCTCTGCTTATAATGGTAAGGAAAAAGAGCGGTTTGTCAAATGAAACCGGCGGCTGTATAATAGTTGTAAGAAGATTTTTGTACAAACAGGCGGAACGGGGGAGAAGCATGACGGAACTGGCAGTGCTGGACTTTGAGACAACAGGCCTTGTGCCGGGGGCAGGACGAGGTGCTGCAGGTGGCGGTGGTGGATGGGACCGGAGCGGTGCTGATGAACGAATACCCGCCCACCGTCACACGGCGTGGGCCGACGCAGCAGAAGGTGAACGGCATCGCACCGCAGGACGTGTGCGGTAACCTCCCTTCGAGGCGTTTGTGCCGCGCCTGCAGGAGATCCTTATCCGGCGCGCGGCGGGTGGTGGCTTCATAACGACGGGTTTGAAAAAGCCTTCCTGGATGCCTACGGCATTCCGTCCCGCGGGCTGCGCTGGGGGAGGACCCAATGGCCGCTTTTGCACAGCAGATGGGCGGGCAGAAGCGAAGCCTTTCCGCCGTCGCGTCGTTTTCGGCTATGAATTCGAGGCGCACGACGCGCTTGCCGATGTGCGGGCCACGCTGTATCTTTACGAGCGGCTGGCGGACGGCGGGCTGCTGCGCTGGGCAACGCGTGTCAATGCGTCGCCCGCGTAGGGGGCAGTCGCCCGGGCCCGGTAACGCATACCAGACTCTTCCGCCCGAGGACATGCTGCGCCTGCTCAAATGCCTGGGCCTGTGCCCGCTGACGGCGGCGCAGGCCCGGCAGCTATGGTATAGGGCATCTATACCGCGTCGCCCCGCCCCTGCGAGATTGTGGGGTTTCAGAACCGTTCCAAAGAGGACGGCTGGCTGGTGGTCGCCGTGGAGGCGGACGGCATGACGTATCTTGTGTGCGACGATTATTTGCGGGAGATGCAGGCTCCGGCCTTTGGCGGAGATGGCGCGGCGGCGTCCGTCCCCGGGCAGGCCGTGGGGACGGGACGGACAGGGCGCGCGTCCCGGGTCGGTATAGCCGCGCGTGGAAAAGCGGAAGGCGCGGCAAACAGCCGCTACGCGGCCTTTGCCCGCAAGAGTGCAGCCCTGAAGAACGTGGAGGCAAACCCATGCAGACCCCTCCAACCCGTTTTACGGCAAAGCCGTCGTATTTACCGGCGACATGGAGATGCCCCGGGCCGAAGCAGCCAGGCGGTTGCGGGCTGGGCGCCCATGTGAAGAGCGCCGTTTCCCGCAAGACGGATTATCTGGTCGCGGGCGCGCAGGACCCGGCACTGGTGGGCGCGGGCGGGCGCAGCGGCAGGAAAAGGCCGCCGCTCTGAACGAAAGCGGCCAGGAAAAATCGAGATCTGGACGAAGCCGCCTTTCGCGCCCTGCTGGCGCAGGCGCGCGGGCAGTGAGCTTTGTCCGCCGGCTCCTGTCTGGAAAGAATGTACGGCTGAACGCCCTGTCTCGAGTGCGGCGGCAGCTTGGACATCAATGCGCTCAATCTCCATAAAATGGCCATCGGCTGTTTTTGGGCCATGCGGCCCGTCCCCGGCCGGCGGCCATTGAGATAAGTTTTTATAGCGGGACAATAAAGAATCCCGGCCCGGGAGGCGGACGCCTCCCGGGCCGGGTGCGCGATACGGCCGCGCGGGATGAGCGCCGCCTTACAGCGTGGCGTTGAATGCGGGGATGAGCGCCGCCCAGGTAGCGCTGCCTACCACGCCGTCTACCGGCAGGCCGGCGGTGGCCTGGAACAGACCTACGGCACGGGTGGTGTTCTGGCCGTAATTTCCGTCCACTGTCAGCAGAGGACGGCCGCTTATGCCGTTCAGATAGCTCTGCACAAAGCGGACGTAATCGCCGGTGGAGCCTACGCGCAGCGGTACGCCGGGATACTGAGTGGTAACGTGCGTGGGGTTGCCCGCCTGCGGCGTTATGCACGGAGACGATCTTGTTCCAGGTATCCTTGCCCAGAATGCCGTCGGCGGAAAGGCTGAACTGGCGCTGGAAGCGGCGCACGGCGTTGGTCATATTGTTTCCGTACGCGCCGTCCACGGTCTGCGTGTTGATGCCGGTGTAGATGCGTGCAACTTCGTTCAGACGGCCCTGCATGTGGCGCACATCCTGGCTGCGGTCGCCCGGGCGCAGGGAATGCCGGGATAGGTGTCGGCGCTGCCGCCGATGGTGGCATTGTAATCGCTGACGATGGCGTTCCAGGTATCGTGGCCGATGACGCCGTCCATCGAAAAGACGGTTGATCACCTGATACTGCATCACGGTGCTGGCGGTGGCGGAGCCGTACCGTCCGTCCACGACCAGACGGTTGAGGGTGGGGTACTTGGCGTCGCGCAGGCCGTTCAAATAGGTCTGCATCCGCGCGACTTCGCTGCCGGAGCTGCCGGGCCGCAAAGCGGTGCCGGGATAGACGGGATCGACTACGGCGAGGACTGCATTATTATTTTCAAGATAAAAATTGCCTCCTTCTGCCCCATGGTATGCGCGGCGTGCGCCGCGTGCGGGGGCGGAAAGGAGGCTGTTTTGCGTTTACAGAGCTTTTTGCGGTGCGTTTCCACAGCTTTCAGCAGAAAATACAGCAAAGCGGTGTCCAAAGGCAGCTTAACGGCATTTTTGATAAGCCGCATGCCGGAAATCACGAAAGCGTTGCCGTACATGATATTCAGCCACAGCGGCGTGAGCACCAGGTTGATGACGAGCACCGCGGACAGGCAGGCGCAGAACGTGCGCCACAGGGACACGGGTTTTTTTTGTACAGCCAGCAGCCGTATAAAAAGCCCAGCAGGAACTCGTTGAGCGTGAAGCCGGGAAAAAAAGCCGCCGTTGGGCCGCAAAAAGTAGCCCGCCACGTCGGTGACGATGCCCATTAGCCCGGCCAGCCACGGGCCGTACAGGAACGCGCACGTTCCTGCGGCCAGAAAGGAAAAAGCCGATCTCCAGAAACTGGCTGACCGCGATGGTAAACTGGTTGAGCACCAGGCTCAGCGCCGCCAGCATGGCGGCCCCGGCCAGACTGGCGGTGCGCCGCACCTCGCGGGCGGCGTCGGACAGGCGGCGGGAAAGCCGCGCAGGGAATCGAATGGATTGAAAAGCAGACATGAAAAAACCTCCTTTATTTTGGCGTTGCCGCATAAAGGAGGCAAAGGCCCGCGCACAGCCGCGGCGGCGCGCTTGCGCGCGGCTCCGGGCGGCCCTGGCAGGCCCGTGTTGCATTCGTCATGCAGCAGCGGGATGCGAAGCCTGCACCGCAAGCGGTGCTTTCGTCCGTTCCGCAACTCCCCGTCGGAACGGCACTGCGGCCCTTTTGGAGGCCAACGCGCAGGCTTCTACTCTGCGATAGGGTTATTATAGGACGGCGGAAGGAAAATTGCAAGTATCCGCGCGTTTTTTTTTTCTTTCAAAGCGCTGCGCCCCATGATACAATACAGGCAGAATGAAAAAAATATTTTGGGCGGCGGGCCGCTTGCGGCCGCGCTGTCTGCGGAAAGCGGGGCAGTCGCATGGAAAAGATATCGCGCAAAAACTGGGCGCTCATCTGGGTGCTGGGAATGGCGGGGCAGATCTGCTGGAACATCGAAAACTCCTGGTTCAATACCTTTGTATACCGGAAGATCGCGCCGGACCCGTCCATCGTGGCGTGGATGGTGGGCGTTTCCGCCGTGGTGTCCACCTTCTGCACGTTCCTCATCGGCACCGCAAGCGACAGGCTGGGCAGGCGCCGCCCGCTCATCGCGTTCGGGTACATCCCGTGGGGCGTGTTCACCATCGGCTTCGGCGTCACGGAGTTCCTGCCGAAAAAGATCCGCTGTGGCTCGCGGCCACCTGCGTGGTGCTGGCGGACGCGGTGATGAGCTTTTTCGGAAGCATGGGCAATGACGGCGCGTTCAACCCCTGGACGACCGATATCTCCAGCGCGGGCAACCGCGGCAAGGTGGGCGGCGCGCTGGCCGTGATGCCGGTGTTCGCCACCATTTTCGGGGCCATTGTGTCGGGCATTATCATTGACGCGCTGGACTTCTTCGCGTTTTTCACCATCATGGGCGGCATGGTCATTGCTGTGGGCGTGCTGTGCCTGTTCACGCTGCGGGATGCGCCGGGCCTCGCCCCAACCGGGACCCACGGGGTTTTTGGCACCAGTTCGCCGCTGTGTTCGATTATAAGATCGTGGGCCGCAACCGGGAGCTGTTCTGGGTGTTTCTGGTGATGATGGTGTATTTCATCGGCTTCAACGTATATTTCCCGTACATCACGGTTTACTTTACCGACAACCTGGGTATGGACTACACGCTCACGGGTGTGGTGCAGGGGCGCAGGCCTCCTGGCCGCGTCGGTGCTCACCATTCCCGCCGCCCGCTTCATCGACCGCGGCAAGTGCGGGCCGGTCATCGCGGCGGCCGTGGGCTGTAACCTGCTGGGCCTTCTGGGCGTCAGCTTTTCCACGGCGTTCGTTCCGCTGCTTATCGGTGTGTTCGGCGCCGGCGCGGGGTATATCCTGGTGCTGCAGGCGCTGACAGCGTGGATTAAAAACCTGTATCCGGAGGACCAGCGCGGCCAGTTCGAGGGTGTGAAGCAGCTGTTCTTTGTGTGCGTGCCCATGATCGTCGGCCCGGCCATTGCCACCCCTGTTATCAATGCTTTCGGCGTTGAAAAAATTGTCAACGGCGTGGCGGGCATGGTGCCCGGCAACAGCCTGTTTCTGATTTCGGGGCTGGTGACGCTGCTGGCGCTTTTGCCGCTGCTCCCCGCCGCGCGCATGGAAAAAGCGCGCACCGGAGCCGCGGCGCAGCCGTAAAATGCAGACGGCCCGGCCCAGGTTCTTTTTGGAGGGCGCGGGCGTTTTGCATATTCTCTTTCCCGCCGCTCTATGATAAGATACAATTGTAATGCAAGGCGCGGCCCGTGCGCCGCGAAAAGAGGAGTTGTTTGGATGAAATTTGAACAGATGCAGTACGCTCGCCCGGACTTTGACGCGGCGCGGGAAACTTTGCGTCGCTGCGCGCGCGCGCATCGCCGCCGCGCCGGACGCGCAGGCGCAGCTGGAGGCGTTCCGGGAATTTGAGACGCTGAGCCGCCATATCTCCACCATGTCCACCCTGGCTGGATCCGCCACACCGTGGATACGCGGGATGCGTTTTACGAAGCCGAGCGGGAATTTTTGACGCAAACAGCCCGGCGCTGGGCGAAGCCCAGCTGGACGTGTACCGCGCGCTGCTGGCCTCGCCGTTCCGCACACAGCTGGAGCAGGCGCTGGGCAGGCTCACTTTTAAAAATGGAGGTGGACGTCAAGTCCTCCGACCCGGCCATTCTGGAGCTGATGGCGGAGGAAAACGCCCTCACCACGGCTTATGAAAAGTTGTACGCCTCGGCGCTGATCGAATTTGACGGCAGAAAAAATACCGTCAGCCAGATGAGCCTTTACAAGCAAAACCCGGACCGAGCCGTGCGCAAAGCCGCCTACGAAGCCGAGGGAGCATGGTTTGATGCGCACCGGGCCGAGCTGGACGAATTGTACGATAAGCTGGTGAAAAACCGCACGGCCCAGGCACGAAAGCTGGGTTATGAGAATTTCATCCCCCTGGGCGCCATCCGCATGCGGCGCATCGGCTACACGCTGGAGGACATGGCCGCCTACCGTGCGCAGATCAAAAAAGATTTCGTGCCCGTGGTGGCGGAACTGAAGAAGCTGCAGTATGCCCGCACCGGCGTGGCGGACCCGAAATTCTACGACGACGCGTTCTGCTTTGCGGACGGAAACCCCGCGCCCCACGGCACGCCGGAGGAAATACTGGCCGCGGGCCGCGAAATGTACCATGCCCTCAGCCCCGAGACGGCGGAATTCATTGACGAAATGTTCGACGGAGGCCTGTTCGACGTGCTCTCCAAGGAGGGCAAGGCCCCGGGCGGCTACTGCACCTACCTGGCGGATTACAAAGCGCCTTTCATTTTCTCCAACTTCAACGGCACGTCCGACGACGTGGACGTACTGACGCATGAAGCGGGCCATGCCTTTGCCGCGTGGGTGGCCGCGCGGAAAGACCTTCCCATGATCCTGGAGGAGCCCGGCATGGAGAGCTGCGAGATCCACCCATGTCCATGGAGTTCCTTACGGCGGAGCATCACGAAAAATTCTTCGGCACGGACACGCCCCGGTATGAACTGGCCCACGCCGAGGACGCGATGTACTTTTTGCCATACGGGACCATGGTGGACGAATTCCAGCACATCATGTACGCCGAGCCGGACCTGACGCCCGGGGAGCGCAACGCAGTATGGGCAAAGCTGGAAAGCGAATACCGCCCCTGGCTGGACTTCGCGGGCCTGCCCTTCTACGGACGCGGCGCGGGCTGGCAGCGCCAGCTGCACATCTACGAGGTGCCGTTCTACTATATCGACTACTGCCTGGCCCAAACGGTGGCGCTGCAGTTCTTCACCGCGTTTCTGCACGACAAAAGGACGCCTGGCGGCGGTACCTGGCTCTGGTGGGCGAGGCCGGCGGCAAGACGTATCCGGGTCTCGTGGCGGCGGCCGGGCTGGACAGCCCGTTTGCTCCCGGAACGCTGGCGAAGCTGGGCAAAGAAGTGGGCGCGTGGATCGCGGCGCAGGACGCCGCGCTGAACGCTCGGTAAAGGACCCGGCTCCGAATGGACCGGACAGAAAAGGCCCGGGAAGGGCAGGGCGGAACAGGAGGCCTGAAGATATGATACAGGAAAAGGGAAAACGAAGGGCCCGGCGCGCGCCGGCGCTGCTGGCGGCGTATCTTGCGCTTGCGCTTTTGGCGGGCTGTGCCGGCGGCGCGGGCAGCCCGCGGCGGAACAGAAACAGTGCGTCCTCCTCCGGTGCGGCGGAAAGCGCGCTTTCCGCCCCCGCTGCGCCGCAGGAGACCGTTTTTCCGGTGCGTCCTCCTCCTGCCTGCCGTCCGAACCGCCGGAGGATGCGCCGGAAACGCTGGGGCCGGGGCATTTTACCAGCGTACAGGATCGCGCGGAGGGGGGAGCAGGATCCCTATTTGAGCTATACGCCGACGGCACGTTTATGTTCATGTGCAATGTGTATCAGGGGATGACGACGTATCTGGGAACGTGGAGCTATGAGAGCGGCGTTCTGACGCTGACGCGCCCCAGCGCGGAGGAGACCTATGTTTTCTTCGCGCAGGACGCCGACACGCTGCTGATGCACAGCGGAGACCTGGTGATGACGCAGCCCGGCGCAGTGCTCACACGGCTGGCGCAGTAGCATAGAAAGCGGGCGCGGTGCAAAACCGCGCGCAAAAGCATAAACAACAAAAAACACGCCCTGAAGCGAAGCGGAATGCTGCCTCAGAACGTGTTTTTTCTTTTTTTGGTATTTTCCCTGCACCGATTGTTTATGATAATTTTATTCTGCGCCGCACCCGTTTGTGCCTGTATGCCGCGATCTACTTCCAGCCGAGGTCGCGCAGAATATCCTGCCGCGCGGCAAGGCCCATACGCGCCAGATGCTCGATGCGGTCGTCCGTCATCTGCGCGGCAAGGCCCGAGATGCTGAACGCCGCCTCCGCACGGCCGTTCATGCCCGGCACCGCCAGCGCCACACAGCGGATGCCCAGCTCGTTTTCCCTCGTCGTCGATGGCATAGCCTCGCCATGCGCACGCGCTTGAGCTGCTCGATGAATGCGTCGAAACCGTGATGGTATGCGCTGTCAGCGCCCGGATGCTGCTTTTTGCGCCACACGCGTTCGGCCTCGCCGTAGCTCTGCGGCCAAAATGGCCTTGCCCACGCCTGTGCAGTACATGGGGGATGCGAAGCCCCACATGGCTGGACATGCGCATGCCGCCCAGCCCGGCGCCGGCCTCCGCCTTATAGATGGCGATGTCCACGCCGTCCTGATAACCAGATGCACCGCCTCGCCCGTATGGCGGGAAAGCTTGTCCAGATGCGGCTTTGCAACGGACATGATATCCATATCGTTGACGATGCCGCTGGACAGCTCGAACATCTTCATCGTCAGCCGATAGTGCGTGGAGAAACTGTCCTGCACCGCGTAGCCCAGCGATACAAGGCTGGAGAGCAGCCGGTGCGCCGTGCTTTTGGGCAGGCCGCTCGGCGCTGATGGTCTGCAGGGACGCGCCCTTGGGGTGTGCGCACAGGACTTCGATCAGTGCGAAGATGCGTGCCACGCTCTGCACGCCGCCGTTGCTGTTTTCCACAAGAGCACCCCCCTTTTCTTTGTTGCGTTCCACAATCCGAAACGGTTTTCCGTCTGTATTGTAACTTGTTTTGCGCCAAAGCGCAAGCCCCGGCCCCGCTTGGATGCAAGAAATATCCGCTTTTGGGCAAAAACGCAAGAATCGCATTGACAATAAAACCTGTTCGTTTATAATGAAGCCAGAAAAGAAAGTGGAACGGCGTTCCACAATATGGAACACACCCCACCGGGAATAAAAGGAGAAGATTGCTATGAACGACGTGATTCAGAAAATCTACGACATCGGCATTGTCCCGGTGATCGCCATCGACGACGCAGAAGAAGGCGGTGCCGCTGGCGAAAGCGCTGGTGGCGGGCGGGCTGCCCGGTGGCGGAAGTGACCTTCCGCACCGCAGCGGCCGAGGAGGCCATCAGCGCATCGGGCCGAAGTACCTGAAATGCTGGTGGGCGCGGGCACCGTGCTGACGAAGGAGCAGGCGGACCGAGCCATCGCCGCCGGCGTCAAGTTCATCGTCAGCCCGGGCTTTAACCCCGAGATCACCAAATATGTCATCGACCTGTCCAAGGGCGCTCATGATGCCCGGCACCGCCACCCCCGGCGAGATGGAGCAGGCCATGTCATGGGCCTGAGGTGGTAAAGTTTTTCCCCGCCGAGCAGAACGGCGGCGTGGCCAAGCTGAAGGCTCTGGCCGGCCCCTTACACAACCCTGAAATGGATGCCCACCGGCGGCGTCAATGCAAAGAACCTGATGGACTACCTCTCCTTTGACCAGATCATGGCCTGCGGGGGCACCTGGATGGTGAAAAAGGACCTCATCGCGGCCGAAAACTGGGACGAGATCGAGCGTCTGACGCGCGAGGCCGTCAACACCATGCTGGGCTTCGAGGTCAACATGGCATCAACACCGAGAACGCCGAGGAAGCCATGAAGGCCGCCAAGCTGTTCGAGCTGATGTTCGGCTTTTCGACGTTGCCGAGGGCAACAGCAGCCGTCTTCTGCGGCAGCCGGGCCATTGAGATGAAAAAGCAGTATCTGGGAAAGAACGGCCCATCGCCATCGGCACCAACACGCTGCCCCGCGCCATCGCCATTTCAAGCCGCGGCTTCGAGTTCAACGGGGAGTACCGCCAGCCCCAAGGCCATTTACGGACGAGATCGCCGGTTTCGCCGTCCACCGCAGAAGTAATTTTTACAGCTTTGCACAGCAAGGCTGTAAAAAGGCGGCCTGAGCTGCGGCATTTGCGGTTCAATGTTTTTATAATTGCAGATAAGATATATAAAAGACAGGAGAGTATTTTTTCATGGCAAAGAAAGTGTTACCTTCGGCGAGCTGATGATCCGCCTGCAGCCCTCATAACTACGAGCGCTTTCGTCCAGGCCGACCACCTGGAATTCACTTTCGGCGGCGGTGAGGCCAACGTGGCCGTCGCCCTGGCCAACTACGGCATGGACGCCGCCTATGTCACCAAGCTGCCCGCCCACGCCATCGGCCAGGGGGCGGTGAACAGCCTTGCGCCGCTACGGTGTGGACACCAGCAAGATCACCCGCGGCGGCGACCGTGTGGGCATCTACTTCAACGAGAAGGGCGCTTCCCAGCGTCCCAGCGTGTGCATTTATGACCGCGCCCATTCCGCCATTTCCGAGGCGACTACGGCTGATTTCGACTGGGATGCCATTTTTGAGGGCGCCGAGTGGTTCCACTTCACCGGCATCACCCCGGCGCTGGGCGCAAACTGGTTGAGATCTGCAAGGAGGCCTGCGTGGCCGCCAAAGCATGGTGTGAAGATCTCCTGCGACCTGAACTACCGTGGCAAGCTCTGGACCCGTGACGCAGGCCCGTGCCGCCATGACGGAGCTGTGCCGGTATGTGGACGTGTGCATCTCCAACGAGGAGGACGCCAAGGACGTGTTCGGCATCGAGGCGGAGAACACCGATATCTACGGCGGCAAGCTCAACAAAGAAGGCTATAAGAGCGTGGCCAAACAGCTGGCGGACAAATTCAACTTCGAGATGGTCGCCATCACGCTGCGCGAGAGCAAATCTGCCTTTGACAACGACTGGAGCGCCATGCTTTACAACGTGGCCAAGGATGAGTACTGCTTCTCCAAGCTGTATCATCTGCACATCATCGACCGTGTCGGCGGCGGCGACAGCTTCGCCGGCGGGCTGATCTACGCCCTGCTGTCCGGCAAGGACACCCAGGCCGCGGTGGAGTTCGCGGTGGCGGCTTCCGCCTGAAGCACTCCATCGAGGGCGACTACAACTTCGTCACCGTGCCCGAAGTGGAAAAGCTGGCGGGCGGCGACGGTTCCGACGTGTACAACGGTAATTAGCGCTACCGTTATACAATAGATACGCCGGTATTTCCGGTGTTCAAAGAGTCTTCAAGCACTCAAACACTCATTACCTCCCAAAAGCAAAGGGCCGCCCTGCCGGCGGCCCTTTTGCACGGGAGAGGCAGGAGGAGACCCGTGCAAGCCAAAAATCCGAAAATTCATGTAGAGCGCCTCGTTTTACCGCAGCCTGCTGGCGCTCACACTGCCTGTGGCGCTGCAGAATGTCATTTCGTACAGTGTCAACCTGATGGATACCCTGATGCTGGGCGGGCTGGGCGAGGTGGCGCTCTCTGCCACCAGTCTGGCCAACCAGGTGTTCTTTATTTATACCGTAGCCATATTCGGCGTGGCGGGCGGTGCCATCGTGCTGTGCAGCCAGTACTGGGGCAAAAAGGACGTGGATTCCATCTGCCGCGTCGCCAGCCTGGCGCTGCGCATTTCGGCTGCGGCGGGGCTGCTGTTCACACTGGTGCTGTTTTTGTTCCCGCGCCCGGTGATGCAGATATTCACCGCCGAGCCCGCCGTTATCGAGGCCGGCGCATCCTATCTGCGCATCGTGTCGCTGTCGTATTTCTTCTACGGCGTCACGTCCACATTCCTGGTGGTGCTGCGCAGCGTGGAGACCGTCAACGTCTCGGTGGCGATCTACGGCGTGTCGTTTGCGGTGAACGTGTTTTTCAACTACGTGTTCATCTTCGGCAAGTTCGGCGCGCCGCGCATGGGCGTGGCGGGTGCCGCCGTCGGCACTGTGCTGGCGCGCGTGGCGGAGTTCGTGATGATCATCGCCTATATGCTCGTGTGGGAAAAGAAGATCCGCTTCCGCCTGCATATGCTGCTGTGGCTGTCGGGCGGCCTCGCCCGGGACCTGGTGCGCTACGGTTTGCCCGTGATGCTCAACGAACTGCTGTGGAGCGTCGCCATTTCCATGCACTCTGTCATCCTGGGGCATATGAGCAGCGATATCGTGGCGGCCAACAGCATTTGCAATGTGATGTTCCAGATGGCAACGAGCATCATCCTGGGGTGTCCAATGCCTCGGCCGTTCTGGTGGGCATGCTGGTGGGCCGGGGGGATTATCCGTACGCCCGGGCCTGTGTCAACAAGCTCATCCAGATCTACGCCGTCATCGGCGTGGTGTGCGCGCGCTGCTGCTGGCGGTGAAGGGGCCGGTCATCGGCATTTATGACATCAAGGAAAGCACCCGCGTACTGACCGACCAATTGATGTATGTATATGCGGCGGCCATTTTCTTTATGGCGTTCACCTGCCCGCTGATCAGCGGTGTGCTGCGCGGCGCGGGGGATACCCGTTTCGCGGCTGTCACGGATGTAGGCTGTATCTGGGCGATGGTCCCCCTGGGCGCGGCAGCGGCATTCCTGGCTGGGCGCGCCGCCGGTGCTGGTGCTGGCCGTGCTGAAATGCGACATGCCGCTGAAGGCATTTTTTCTGTCTGCGCCGCATCGCGGGCGGCAACTGGATCCGCAACGTCACGCGGTAAAGGCCGCGCGCGGAAAAACGGAGAGGGTTGCCCACCCGCCGCATATCCGGGCGGACAAACGATTTTCAACAGGCAAAGCGGCCGTGTATTTGCACGGCCGCGGTTTTGCTATGATGAAAAAACGCCCCCCGGGCGCCGGACGCCAAAGAGGAAGAAAAGGAGAAACGCCATGAATCTGTTCATTTCAGCGATATCGAAGGCACCTGCGGCATCGCCGCATGGAGCGAGACCGAGCCGGGCAGGCCGGACGGGGATTACGCCTATTTTAAGCAGCAGATGAGCCGGGAGGTGGCCGCGGCCTGCCGCGGCGCTCTGGCGGCAGGCGGCGAGCGCATTCTGGTAAAGGACGCTCATGATTCCCGCCCGCAACATCGACCCCTCTGTTCTGCCCGAAGAGGTGCAGATCAACCGGGGCTGGCGGGCGATGTTTACAGCATGATGAGCGGCATCCAGCACGGCGATTGGGACGCGGCAGTCTTTACCGGTTATCATGCGGCCGCCTGCTGCGACGGCAACCCGCTTTCCCACACCATGAACACCAGTGTGGATTATGTGGAGATCAACGGCGTGCGTGCCAGCGAATTCACGCTCAACGCCTATATGGCGGGCTATCACGGCGTGCCGGTGTGCTTTGTTTCCGGCGATGCGGCGCTGTGCGACAGTGCACGGCGCATGATACCCGATATCGCCACGGTGCCCGTCAATAAGGGGGACGGAAACTCTGCCACCAGCCTGCATCCGGCGCTGGCCGTCAAGCGCATCGAGGAAACGCTGCGCGCCCAGCTGGAGAGCGGCGCGTACCGTACCTGCATCGTGCCCATGCCTCCGAAGTTTGAGATCATCATCCGCTATAAGGAACACCGGGCGGCCTACCGCTGCAGCTTTCTACCCGGGCGTGGAACAGGTGGACGAAAAAAACGCTGCGCTTCACCTGTGTGGATTATATGGACGCCATGTGCCTGTTTCAGTTCGTGCTGTAAGGCTCCGGCCGCGCAAAGCAAAGGAGGAAAGCGGAGTATGACACAAAGGAACGCATGCTGGCGGGCCTGCCCTATAAGGCGTGGATGGACGGCCTGCCGGAGGAACGCGCCCGGGCGCAGCGTGCCTGCTGGGAATTCAACCGTCTGCCGCCGGATGCGCGTGCAGAGCGCACGGCGCTGCTGCGCGGCCTGTTCGGCAGAACGGGCGAGCATCTGCACATCGAGGAGCCGTTCCACTGCGACCTCGGCTACAACATTGAGGTAGGCGAGTGGTTCTATGCCAATTACAACTGTGTGATCCTGGACGTTTGCAGGGTGACCATTGGCGACAATGTGATGTTTGCGCCCAACGTCGCCATTTATGCGGCGGGCCATCCGGTACACCCGGCCGCGCGCAATTCGGGCTACGAGTACGGCCAGCCCGTCGCCATCGGGAATAACGTCTGGTTGGGCGGCAATACAGTGGTCACGCCCGGCGTGACCATCGGGGACAACGTGGTGGTGGGTGCGGGCAGCGTCGTCACCCGGGACATCCCGGCAAATGTTGTTGCGGCGGCGCAACCCCGCCGCGTGCTGCGCGCCATCACCGAAGCGGACGCGGATTATTATTTTAAAGACCGGAAATTCGACGTGGATTGGCGCGCCGAGCTTTGATGCGCTTGCGGCGGCAATAAGGCCCGGAGCCGTGCGGAAAGCAGCGCGGCTCCGGGCCTTATTGATGCGCCGGAACGGCGCGCTTAGCGATGTTTAAAAAAATAGAGAAAATGCTGTGTTCTGAGAACTTTTAACGAAGCAAACACCGATTCCTGTTGGAGAAAACAGCTTTTTTCGATTTTTTTTAAGCGTCCCCTAGTTGATGGCCTTGCCGAAGAAGGCGCTGGCGGCCTTGACCTTGCCCATCAGCGCGTCGAACTGTGCGGGCGTCAGGCTTTTGGGCGCCGTCGCTTTTTGGCGTGGGGCGGGTCGTTGTGGACTTCGATCATCAATCCGTCCGCGCCCGCGGCAATGGCGGCCATGGCAAGCGGTTCCACCATCCAGGCAATGCCCGCGGCGTGGCTGGGGTCAATGACCACGGGCAGATGGGTCTTGCTTTTGAGCATGGGTACCGCGGAAATGTCCAGTGTGTTGCGCATGCTCGTTTCAAACGTGCGGATGCCGCGTTCGCACAGTACGACGTTTTCATTGCCTGCGGCCATGATATATTCGGCGCTCATCAGAAATTCTTCGATGGTGTTGGCAAGGCCGCGTTTGAGCAGAACGGGCGTTTGCAGCTTGCCCAGTTCCTTCAGCAATTCAAAATTCTGCATGTTGCGCGCGCCCACCTGGATCATATCAACGTCGGCAAAGAGGGGAACGTGCTCGGTGTTCATGATCTCGGTGACGATGGGCAGCCCGGTGGCGGCGCGGGCCTCGCGCAGAAGCTCCAGGCCCTCGGCGCGCATGCCCTGAACGCGTAAGGGGAGGTGCGGGGCTTGAACGCGCCGCCGCGCAGGATGCCCGCGCCGCTGCGCTGTACGTCGCGGGCGACTTCCACGATCTGGCTCTCGCTCTCCACGCTGCACGGCCCGGCCATCACGTAGAAATGTCCGCCGCCGATCGTATGTCCCGCCACGTCCACAGCGGTGTCCGCCGGATGGAATTTCCGGTTGGCGTTTTTATAGGGCTCGCTGACCCGCTTCACATCCTCGACAAAAATCATTGGCGCGCACAAGGTCGATGTCCACGCTGGATGTGTCGCCGATGAGGCCGATAAGGTGCGTGTGCTCGCCCTCGGAATTGTGAATTTTGAGGCCCTGGGCTTCAAAACCGGCGCAGAGCTGCTTCACCTGCTCCGGGTTCGCGTTGTTTTTAAAAAATAACGATCATACTGCATACCCCTCTTGCGATTTAAAATTTTAAAACAAAAAGCCGGCAGCGCTCTGCGCTGCCGGCTTATCAGTTTACAAAATTATTTTTTGCATCCTGAACCGTTCCACAGCAAACAGAGCCATTACCTGTAAAGTAATAGCCAAAATAATAATAGTTTGCAGTTGTAAACGAATGGTCCGGCATGGTTTTCCCCCAGCGGAAAAGATTTGTTAGCAGTATACGCGCATTCGGCGCATTTGTCAAGGGCAGCCTTTCGCCGGGGTAAACGGGGGCCTTGCGCTTCTCATCCCAGAGCCTCGAAAGCCAGACGCAGGCCGAGCCCCACACCTTGTGCGAAGATGGCGGTCGCCCGGTGCAACCCGGCAAACTCTTCGCGGTCGCACAGGGCTTCATACAGCTCGTTCTGGCTCCGGGAAAAAGTGGCGGTGAACCGGCCTTTCAGTTCTTCCGTTTCCCGCGCCAGCGCGCGCTGTTCGTCTGTAAGCGGGCAGGCGCGTCTCCACCGGATATTTTTCGCCTGTGTACCAATCTTTATGATGCTTTTCACAATCCATTCTCCTTTGTTTCACAGATAGTAAAAACTATTTCAAGCATAATTCACTATTGGTGAAAAAGCAAAATGGAATATATTATCATAAAACGAAGGGGGTGCCTGCATGGATTATATTGACCGTATCCGCGCGCGCTTCGCAAAGCGCAGGGCTGACGCAGAAAGACATGGCGGATGTACTCGGTGTGGCAACCTCAATGTATAACATGTATGAAACACGGCAGCGTCGGATGTATGTGGAAACTTTTGCAACGCTGTGCAGTTATTTCGGCGTGTCTGCAGATGATCTGTTAGCACCGGCAAAGAAGAGTGAACAAAATGGCAGAATTAAAACAAACGTCATGCGGATGCTTGACAAAGCGAAAAGGTGCCCTATACGCCCCATACCTACGACCACGGCGACGGCGCCATCGACGGAGCGTCAGTTGCGGCAAAAAATGGGGCAGGACCCCGCCCGCGTGTTTAAAACACTGGTCACACAGGGCGCGGGAAAAAGCTACTTTGTATTCGTCGTGCCCGTGCTGGCCGAGCTGGACCTGAAGAAGGCCGCAAAAAGCGTGGGCGAAAAAAGCGTAGCCATGCTCCATGTGGCCGATATCAATAAGGTCACCGGCTATGTCCGCGGCGGGTGCAGCCCGCTGGGGATGAAGAAAGCCTACCGCACCGTGTTCGACCGCAGCGCGCTTGCGGGCGCAAGCATCATCGTAAGCGGCGGCAAGATCGGCTATCAGATCGAGCTTGCGCCCGAGGAGCTGATCCGCCTGGCGCGGGCGGATACGGCGGATATCATCTGCGGCTGACGGCGCCGGTTCCGCATTGTAAAAATCCGTGTAAGACAATCAACCAAAAAGCCGCCCGGCGGCATAAGGTTCTTGTTGTTTTCTCTGAAAAATCGCGCCGCCGCCGGAAAGCGATTGCTTTTATTCCGGTTTCATAGTACGATGATAATATCCTTTTTCTTCGCACCGAACAAGCTGTTCAGAGGAGGTACCGGGATGCAATCTCATCATGGGCTCGGACAGTGACTGGCCGGTGGTCAAGGGTGCCTGCACGGTGCTGAAGGATTTCGGCGTGCCGTATGAGGCGCACATTCTTTCGGCCCACCGCACACCGGAGGCCGCCGCCGCGGAGTTTGCAAAGCGCGCGGCGGAAAACGGCTTCGGCGTGATTCGCGCGCGCTGCCGGCATGGCCGCGCACCTGGCCGGTGCCTTCGCCGCCAACACCACCCTGCCCGTTGTGGGCATCCCGTTGAAGGGCGGCGCGGTGGACGGTCTGGACGCCCTGCTGGCCACCGTGCAGATGCCCAGCGGCTTTCCCGTGGCTACCGTAGCGCTGAACGGCGCGAAGAACGCCGCGTATCTGGCTGTGGCGATTCTGGCCGTGGCCGACGACGAGCTGGCCGCGAAGCTTGACAGCTTCCGCGCCGACACCGCCGCCGCGATTGCCAAGAAGGACGCCGCCATTGCCGCTGAAGCCGCAGCACTGTAAAAGAGCCTTCCCCAAAAGGGGGGGGGAAGGTGGCCCGAAGGGCCGGATGAGGAGTGGCCTTGCCGCTGTATCCCGTAAACGGACTGTCCCGGCAGCCTTTCCCTCATCACCCGCCTGCGGGCGGGAGCTTCCCCCAAGGGGGAAGCCAAAGACAGGTACACATACAACTATATTATACTATAAAAGGAGAACAACATGAAAAAGTTAAAGAGCAGCTGTACGAAGGTAAGGCCAAGCAGGTTTTCGCTACCAACGACCCCGAGATCGTCATGGTCCACTATAAGGATGACGCCACTGCCGGTGACGGTGAAAAGAAGGGCACCATTCGCGACAAGGGCATTGTCAACAACAAGCTGTCCAACGCTCTGATGCAGAAGCTCGAGAAGGAGGGCATCCCCACCCATTACGTGCAGGAGGTTGTCCGACCGCGACACCTTTGTGAAGAAGGTCGAGATCGTGCCTCTGGAGGTCATCGTCCGCAACGTTGCAGCCGGTCACTTCAGCCTGCGCATGGGCGTGCCCGAGGGCAAGGTCTTTAAGACCCCCATCCTCGAGTACAGCTACAAGAACGACGATCTGCACGACCCGTTCATCAACCACTACTACGCCCTGGCCCTCGACCTGGCTACCCAGGAGGAGCTGGACACCATCGCGAAGTATGCCTTCAAGGTCAACGAGGTGCTGAAGAAGATCATGCTGGACGCCAACATCCGTCTGGTGGACTTTAAGCTCGAGTTTGGCCGCCTGTCCGACGGCACGATCATCCTGGCCGACGAGATCAGCCCCGACACCTGCCGTTTCTGGGACGCCACCACCGGCGCACATCTGGACAAGGATCTGTTCCGCCGCAACATGGGCGGCGAAGCCGACGCTTATCAGGAAGTCATGAAGCGCCTGCTTGGCTGATTGCACCCGCATAATTTACCGTGCGCTTTCCCGTAGGGGCGTATTCCCTATGTGCCCGCAAGAGGCAGCCGACCCACGGGCGGATATAGGATCCGCCCCTACGGCTTTACCATTCCGACAATTGGAGCAAATAAATGAGCGAAATTTCCCAATACACCGAGTCCCTGCACGAGGAGTGCGGCGTGTTCGGTATGTATGACAAGACCGGCGAGACCGATATGGTCAACGCCGTCTACAGTGCGCTGTACGCCCTGCAGCACCGCGGCCAGGAGAGCTGCGGCATTGCGCTGAACGTCGACGGCGTGCTGTCCGGCTACCGCGATCTGGGCCTTGTCAGCGAGGTCTTTACCAAGCGCGTGCTGGAGGAGCTGCCCCGCGGCGCAAAGATGGCTACCGGCCATGTCCGCTATGCCACGGCGGGCCAGCGCAGCCGTTCCAACGCGCAGCCGATGGTTCTGCATCACTGCAAGGGCGCTATGGCGGTCTGCCACAACGGCAACCTTGTCAACGCGCCGAAGCTGCGCCGCAAGCTCGAGATGAGCGGTTCGATCTTTCACGGCACGTCGGACACCGAGGTCATCGCCTATCTGCTGACCCAGAACCGTCTGCTGACGCCGAACATTGAGATGGCCGTCAGCCGCACGATGGACGACATCGAGGGGGCGCATACTCCTGGTCATTATGACCCACACAAACTGATCGCCGCGCGCGATCCTAATGGCTTCCGCCCGCTGTGCATCGGCAAGCTGGGCGAAGGCAACGACTATGCCATTGCCAGCGAGAGCTGCGCGCTGGACGCCGCGGGCGGCGAAGTTCGTCCGTGACGTGCGCCCCGGCGAGATCGTTATTGCTGACCGCAACGGCCTGCGCACCATGGAGGATCACTGCGGCGCCGCGCCGCACACGCCTGTGCGTCTTTGAGTACATCTACTTTGCCCGGCCGGATTCCGTCATCGACGGCACCTGTGTGCATGGGCCGCCTGCGAGGCGGGCGCGTTTCCTGGCGCTGGAGCACCCTGTGCAGGCGGACGTCGTCATCGGCGTGCCGGACTCCGGTCTGGATGCGGCGCTCGGCTATTCGCAGGAGAGCGGCATCCCTTACGGCATCGGCTTTTTGAAGAACAAATACATCGGCCGAACGTTCATCCAGCCCAACCAGAAGCTGCGGGAGAACACCGTGCGCATCAAGCTGAACCCCATTGCGGACACGGTCCAGGGCAAGCGGGTGGTCATGGTGGACGACTCCATCGTCCGCGGCACCACCTCGCCCGCACCATCGTGCTGCGCGAGGCTGGTGAGGCCGGGTACCTACCGGATCAGTGCACCGCCGTTCGCCCACCCGCGCCGGCACCGACATTCCCGACGATCCCTGCTTTTCGGCCACACCGTCGACAGATCAACGAGCTGGTCTCATCGCCGGGCAACCATTGAGCATGTGAGGCAGCTGGCCATCCACAGCAAGTGCGGCTTCTGCAGGGCTCATCGGCCCCGTCGCCCCGACCGAGACGATGGACATTGTCTGAGCCGCTGAGACAGTCTAAGACGAATAAGAAGCCGAGGGCAAAGGCTTCAAGAGGCGGCTGTCACCGACGGGCTGCTTCTGAGGCAAATACCCCGTGGATGCCGGCAGGCTTAATCCGGCCTCGGTCAGGGCCTCGGCCACCTTCCCCCAAAAGAAGGCATTTCCCCCAATTCAACGATTTACCGTCGCAAAAGATTATTCTACTATGGAAAAAAGCTATTCTGCCAGAGCTACGCCGCAGCGGGCGTGGACATCACGGCCGGGTACCGCTCTGTGGAGCTGATGAAACAGCATGTGGCGCGTACGATGACGCCGGGCGCATCGGCGGGCTGGGCGGCTTCGGCGGCCTGTTTGAGCCGGATTTCAGCGGCATGAAGCGGCCGGTGCTCGTTTCGGGCACGGACGGAGTGGGCACAAAACTGAAGCTCGCTTTCCTGATGGACAAGCACGACACCGTAGGCGTCGACTGTGTCGCCATGTGCGTCAATGATATGATCTGCTGCGGGGCGCAAGCCGCTGTTCTTCCTGGATTATATCGCCTGCGGAAAGAACTACCCGGAGAAGATCGCCTCCATCGTGGCGGGCGTGGCCGAGGGCTGCGTCCAGGCGGGCTGCGCCTGGTGGGCGGCGAGACCGCCGAGATGCCGGGCTTTTACCGAGCAGGAATACGACCTGGCCGGCTTTACCGTGGGCGTCGTGGAAAAAAGCAAAATCATTGACAATACGAAGATGCAGGCGGGCGACGCCGTCATCGCCCTGCCCTCCAGCGGCGTGCACTCCAACGGATTTTCTCTTGTGCGCAAGATATTCAATGTGGAGTACGCGGATATCTGGCAGCATTACGACGAGCTTTCCGGCACGCTGGGCGAAACGCTGCTCACGCCCACAAAAATTTACGTCAAGCCCGTGCTGGCGCTGATGGAGCAGGTGGATGTGCGCGCCGTGAGCCACATCACGGGCGGCGGCTTTTATGAGAACATCCCCCGCGCCTGGCCGCGGGCTGCGTGGCGAAGCTCGAGAAAAAGAGCCTGCGCATGCCGCCCATCTTCCCGCTGCTGCAAAAGGTTGGCAAAATTCCCGAGCGGGACATGTTCAATACGTTCAATATGGGCGTGGGCATGGCTGTCGTCGTGCCCGGCGACAGCGGACAATCCGTGCGCATCCTGAAGGAAGCGGGCGAGGATGCGTACATCCTGGGCGAGATCGCGAAGGGTGCGGAAAAAGGGCGTAGAGCTATGCTGAACGTAGCGGTGCTGGTTTCCGGCGGCGGCACTAACCTGCAGGCCATTCTGGACGCAAAGGCCGCGGGCGCGCTGCCCCATGCGAAAATCGCTCTGGTGCTGGCCTCAAAGCCCGGCGTGTATGCGCTGGAGCGCGCGTCCAAAGCGGGCGTGCCCGGCATTGTGGTGGCGCGCAAAAGCTATGCCGCACCGGAGGAATACGACGCGGCGCTGCTGGCCGCGCTGCGGGAGCACCGCATCGACGTGGTGGTGCTGGCGGGCTTTTTGTCCATCCTGGGCCCCAGCGTCATCACCGCGTATCCCGAGCGCATTCTGAACGTGCACCCCAGCCTGATCCCCAGCTTCTGCGGGGCGGGATACTACGGCCTGCGGGTGCATGAGGCAGCGCTGGCAAAGGGCGTGAAGGTGACGGGCGCGACGGTGCATTTTGTGAACGAAGTGCCGGACGGAGGACGCATCCTGCTGCAGCAGCCCGTGGACGTGCTGCCCGGCGATACGCCGGAAACGCTGCAGAAGCGCGTGATGGAGCAGGCGGAATGGAAGTTGCTGCCCCGGGCGCTGGCGCAGCTGACGGAAGAATTGGACGCGGCGGACGGACCCGCCGCGCCGCGGAAAGAGGAGAAGGATATGGACCATCTGAGCCTTGCGGCGGAGCTTGCCGTAAATACATACCCCGGCCGCGGCATCGTGCTGGGAAGGTCGGAGGACGGCAAAAGCGCCGTCATCGCCTATTTTATCATGGGCCGCAGCGCAAACAGCCGCAACCGCGTGTTCACCGCGAAGGACGGCGGCATCATTACCGAAGCGGCGGACCCCTCAAGCTGGAGGACCCGTCCCTCATCATCTACGCGCCCGTGCGCGTGCTGGGCAAAACAACCATCGTGACCAACGGCGACCAGACGGATACGATCCTGACCACCTGGCCGCGGGGCAAGGGCTTTGCCAAGGCGCTGCGCACGCGCACCTTTGAGCCGGATTCCCCCAACTTCACGCCGCGCATCTCGGGCATTGTGAAGGTGAAGGACGGCGCAATGAAGTACCTGTCCATTCTGAAATCCGACGGCGGCAACGTGGATTCCGTGGAACGGTTCTTCTTTGAATACGACCAGCCCGTTGCAGGCGAGGGCCGCTTTATCCATACCTACCGCTGCGACGGCAGCCCCATCCCCAGCTTCGCGGGCGAACCGGAGCGCGTGCGCCTGATGGGCGATATCCGACACGTTTACCAAGAATGGTCTGGAACAGCCTGAACGAGGACAACAAGGTTTCGCTGTTTGTGCGGTATATCGACCTTGCCACGGGCAAAACGCAGGACCGCATCGTGAACAAATACGAAAAAAGTGTAACGCGCCGCCCCTGTGCGGCAGGGCCGCCGGGGACATCAATGGGGGTTTTTAAGGATATGAAAGAACTGGAACTGAAATATGGCTGCAACCCGAACCAGAAGCCCGCCCGCATCTTCTATGCGGGAGGGCGAGCTGCCCATCACCGTTTTGAACGGCAGGCCGGGCTATATCAATTTCCTGGACGCGCTGAACGCGTGGCAGCTTGTAAAAGAGCTGCGCCAGGCCACGGGCCTGCCCGCGGCGGCCTCGTTCAAGCATGTGAGCCCCGCCGGCGCCGCGCTGGGCCTGCCCCTGTCCGACACCCTGAAAAAAGATCTATTTCGTCGAGGGCATGGAGCTCTCTCCCCTGGCCTGCGCCTATGCCCGCGCCCGCGGCGCGGATCGCATGTCCAGCTTCGGTGACTGGATCGCCCTTTCCGACGAATGCGACGAGGCCACGGCGAAGGTCATCCAGCACGAGGTGTCGGACGGCATCATTGCCCCGGGTATTCCGAGGCCGCGCTGGCCATTTTGAAAACAAAGCGCAAGGGCGGTTACAACATTGTCGCCATCGACCCATCCTACCAGCCCGCACCTGTGGAGCACAAGGATGTGTTCGGCATCACGTTTGAGCAGGGGCGCAACGAGCTGAAGTTCGGCGACGATACGTTCTCAATATCGTCACACGGAACAGGGCGCTGACAGACGAGCAGAAGCGGGACCTGATCACTGTGCCTGATCGCGCTGAAATATACGCAGTCCAACTCTGTATGCTACGCCGAGGGCGGGCAGACATCGGCGTGGGCGCGGGCCAGCAGAGCCGCATTCACTGCACGCGCCTTGCCGGCAACAAGGCGGACATCTGGTATTTGCGCCAGCACCCGAAGGTGCTGGGCCTGCCCTTCCGTCCCGACGTCTCCCCGCCCCAACCGCGACAACGCCATCGACGTGTATATCCGACGAATGGGAGGACGTGCTGGGCGACGGCGTGTGGGCGGGAGACCTTCACCACACGTCCCGAACCGTTGACGCCCGCCGAAAAAAAGAATGGCTGTCCAAGGTCACGGGCGTCTGTCTCGGCAGCGACGCATTCTTCCCCTTTGGGGACAACATCGAGCGCGCGCCCAAGTTCCGGCGTGACGGCCATCGTGGAGCCGGGCGGCTCCATCCGGTGACCAGGTCATTGAAACCTGCGATAAATACGGCATTGTGATGGCGTTCAACGGCATCCGCCTGTTCCACCATTAAAAAGAACGCCGCGCGGCGCCGGGGCGGAGCACGGCTCTGCCCGCGTTTGGCGGCGCGGCGGCGAAAGCAGGGAGGTTGACCTATGAAGGTTCTGGTTGTCGGCGGGGCGGGCGGGAGCACGCCATCATCCGCAAGCTGAAGGAAAGCCCGCGGCGCCCCGCGCTGTATGCCGCGCCGGGCAACGGCGGTATCGCCAGCGACGCCGTGTGCGTGCCCATCGCCGCCACCGACGTGGCGGGCGTGGTGTCCTTTGCTGTGCAGGAGGGCATCGATTATGTGGTCGTCGCGCCGGACGACCCGCTGGTGCTGGGCATGGTGGACGCGCTGGCGGAAAAGGGCATTCCCGCCTTTGGCCCCAACAAGGCCGCCGCCATTCTGGAGGCAGCAAGGTGTTCAGCAAAAACCTGATGAAGAAGTACGGCATCCCCACGGCCGCCTACGAGACGTTTGCGGACGCGGGCGAGGCCGGCGGCGCGCGCGCAACCGGAAGTACCCGCTTGTCGTCAAGGCGGACGGCCTTGCGCTGGGCAAGGGCGTGCTGATCTGCGAGGACGAGGCCGCGGCGCTGGCCGCTGTGAAAGCATCATGGAGGACAGGCAGTTCGGCGCGTCGGGCAGCCGTATCGTCATCGAGGAGTTTCTCACGGGGCCGGAGGTTTCTGTACTCAGCTTTACTGACGGCAAAACTGTCGTGCCCATGGTGTCCAGCATGGACCACAAGCGCGCGCTGGACGGCGACAGGGGCCTGAACACCGGCGGCATGGGCACCATCGCGCCCAACCCCTATTATACGCCGCAGATCGCACAGGTGTGCATGGAGACGATCTTCAAACCCACCGTTGCGGCCATGAACGCGGAGGGCCGGCCCTTCAAAGGCTGTTTGTATTTCGGGCTGATGCTTACGCCCGACGGCCCGAAGGTCATTGAGTACAACTGCCGTTTCGGCGACCCGGAGACCCAGGTGGTGCTGCCGCTTCTGGAGAGCGACCTGCTGGCTGTGATGCAGGCCGCCACCAACGGTACGCTGGCGCAGACGGAAGTAAAATTCAGCGCCAAAGCGCCGCGTGCGTGAAAAGCTGGCTTCAGGCGGATACCCGCAGCACTATGAAAAGGAAAGCCCATCACGGGCCTCGCGGACGGCCAGCTGCCGGGCGGCGGGGCCACCGTGTACCACGCGGGCACGGCCCTTGCGGACAATGTGCTCGTCACCAGCGGCGGGCGCGTGCTGGGCGTCACCGCCGTGGCGGATTCGCTGTTTGACGCCGTGGCCGCGGCCTACGGCGCGGCGGACCAGATCGGCTTTGAGGGGCTGCACCGCCGCTCGGACATCGGCCAGAAGGCGCTTGCCGCGCTGTGAGCCACAGGGAGGGAAACGTTATGGTATATCGCATTTATGTGGAAAAAGCGTCCCGAATACGCAGTGGAGGCCAGGGGCATTTTGTCCGAGATCCGTCATCTGCTGCGCATCAAAAGCGTGACGGGCCTGCGCCTGCTGAACCGCTACGACGTGGAGGGCATCTCCGAAGAGCTGTTTTCCCAGTGCTGCGGCACCGTGTTTCAGTGAGCCGCAGCTGGACTTCTCACCTATACGGCCGTGCCCGAAGGCGCGGACGCGGTGTTCGCCACCGAGTTCCTGCCCGGCCAGTTCGATCAGCGCGCGGCCAGCGCCGCCGAGTGCATCCAGCTCATCAGCCAGGGCGAGCGGCCGGACGTGCAGTCCGCCCGCGTGTTCCTGCTGTACGGCGCGCCCAGCGCGGGAGGAGCTGGCTGAAATTAAAAAATACGTCATCAACCCCGTAGAGGCCCGGGAGGCGTCCCTTGCGGAGAAGGCCACGCTGAAGACCGATTACGCCATCCCAACCACCGTGGAAACGCTGGAGGGCTTCACCGCGCTGGATGAAGCGGGCCTCGCGGATTTTGTAAAGCACTACGGCCTGGCCATGGACGAGGGCGACATCGCCTTCTGCCAGAGCTATTTCAAAAGCGAGCATCGGGACCCCACGATCACCGAGATCCGTATGATCGACACTTATTGGAGCGACCACTGCCGCCACACCACCTTCGGCACCATCCTGGACGACGTACAGATCGAGGACGAGACGGTGAAGGCCGCATGGGGCGTTATCGCCTTGCGCTGCGCAGGGAGGTCACGCGGGCAAAAAACAAGCCCGTGTCTGCCTGATCGACCTGGGCGCCATCGGCGGAAAGCTACCTGAAAAAGACCGGCGTGCTGAAGAACATGGACGAATCCGACGAGATCAACGCCTGCAGCGTGCGCATCACCGTGGACAACAACGGTACGGACGAGCCCTGGCTGCTGCTGTTCAAAAACGAGACGCACAACCATCCCACCGAAATCGAGCCCTTCGGCGGCGCGGCCACCTGCGTTGGCGGCGCCATCCGGGGACCCGCTGGCCAACCGCGGCTATGTGTACCAGGCCATGCGCGTAACCGGGGCGGGCGACCCACTGGTGCCCGTCAGGGATACCATGCCCGGCAAGCTGCCGCAGCGCAAGCTGGTGACGACAGCCGCGGCGGGCTATTCCAGCTACGGCAACCAGATCGGCCTTGCCACCGGTATGGTGGACGAGCTGTACCACCCGGGCTATATCGCCAAGCGTATGGAGATCGGCGCGGTGGTGGGCGCGGTGCCCGAGGCAAACGTGCGCGTGAGCAGCCCGTCCCCGGAGACGTGGTGATCCTGCTGGGCGGCCGCACGGGCCGCGACGGCTGCGGCGGCGCGACAGGGTCCTCAAAGCCCACAAGCTGGAGAGCCTGGAGACCTGCGGCGCAGAGGTGCAGAAGGGCAATGCGCCCGTGGGCGCAAGCTGCAGCGCCTGTTCCGCACAAAGGAAGCAACGCGGATGATCAAGCGCTGCAACGACTTCGGCGCGGGCGGTGTTTCCGTCGCCATCGGTGAGCTGGCCGACGGCCTTTCCATTGACTTGAACGCCGTACCGAAAAATATGACGGGCTGGACGGCACCGAGCTTGCCATCTCCGAGAGCCAGGAGCGTATGGCCGTGGTGGTGGCGAAAGAGGACGCGGAGAAATTCATTGCCGCAGCCAACAGGGAAAAACCTGGAGGCCACCGTCGTGGCCGAGGTGACGGCGGAGCCGCGCCTTGTCATGCGCTGGAACGGCAATATCATCTGCGACATCAAGCGCAAATTCCTGAACTCCAACGGCGCGGAGAAGCATCATGGACGTGCGCGTGCCGGCACGCAGCGTGGAACCCTGCAAAGCGCCGGAGGGCACGCTGAGGAAAAACTGACCGCGCTGATGAGCGATCTGA
>VOFB01002265.1_pt1 | contig 28607 bp, 52 predicted proteins | sample 5384141 | NCBI WGS metagenome assembly VOFB01 (sample SAMN12384721, study PRJNA508395) | human gut metagenome | isolation source: healthy gut A | host: Homo sapiens | reverse complement strand
GTCCGCCCAGTGCACCGACGAACAAGGTCATCCGGCGGTGACGCCTGCCCTCTTTGCCGCCTATCCCTCGCCTTGAGCCCTGGCAGAGGCGGACATTTCCCCTATGTAGAAGAGCTGGTTCACTCCTGCGGCTTTTTACAAAAACAAGGCCAGGGAAATTGTCCTGGCCTGCCGGATGTTGCTGACGGACTACGGCGGAAGGTCCCCAGCACCATGGAGGAGCTGCTGAAGCTGCCAGGCGTGGGGCGGAAAAACTGCCAATCTCTTGTTGGGCGATCTGTACGGCGCACCCGGGGCAGTGGTTTGGCGACACCCACTGCATCCGGATTTCCAACCGCCTGGGCCTGGCCAAGGGGAAGGAGCCGGAGAAGGTGGAACGGCAGCTTCGGGCCTGCCTCCCCCCCTGAGGAGAGTCCGACTTTTGCCACCGTCTGGTGCTCCATGGCCGGGCAGTTTGCACCGCCCGAAATCCCAAATGCGCCGTCTGCTCCCTGGCCCCCTGGGTGCACCTATGTGAACGGTGCGCCGGCGGAGACGGTGTAACGGGCAAAAAGAGCATAGAGTATCGCGCAAGAGATATGTAACTTTTGACCCCTCATGGGGACGGTACGAACCAAACGCTGTCCCGATGGGGGTCCTTTTGCCATTTTGTCAGGATTTCTTAAGAATGTATTAATTCTCTGGCCCATTGACGCAATTGCCCGGCATTTTCTCTGCCGTCCGTTGACAATTTGAGGCGTTCCCACTATAATACTAGCGTTTGTACGGTGCATTTACCGTAACTTGATTGTAGGAGATATACATGGACATATTTGAAAAATGCGAAAAACGTTCCCGGGTGGACGAGGCCAAAGAGCTGGGGATTTATCCCTACTTTCATGCCCTGGAGTCCCGTCAGGATACGGTGGTGCAGATGGAGGGTAAGCGCCGGATTATGCTGGGCTCCAACAACTACCTGGGCCTGACAACAGATCCCCAGGTTATAGAGGCTGGGATTCATGCCCTGGAACGGTATGGAACCGGCTGCTCGGTTCCCGATTTCTCAATGGGACCTTGAGATGCACCTGGAGCTGGAGGCGGAGCTGGGGAGTTCCTCCATCAGGAGGCCGTGATGACCTTCTCCACCGGGTTTCAGAGTAATTTGGGAATCATCAGCGCCTTGGTTGGACTCCATGACTACGTCATCTGTGACCGGGAAAATCACGCCAGTATTTACGACGGCTGCAAGCTGAGCTACGGCAAGATGCTCCGCTACCGGCACAACGATATGGGGGACCTGCGGCGGAAGCTGGAGCAGGTTCCGGAGGGCTGCGGCTGCCTGGTTGTCACAGACGGCGTGTTCTCTATGGGCGGAGACATTGCGAACCTGCCGGAGATTGTGGCTCTGGCCAGGGAATTTGGCGCCCGGTGATGGTGGACGATGCCCATGGTCTAGGGTGTCATCGGGGAAGGCGGTCGGGGTACCGCCAGCTACTTTGGTTTGGAGGATCAGGTGGATGTGATTATGGGCACCTTCTCCAAGTCCCTGGCCAGTCTGGGCGGCTTTATGGCGGGCAAGGAGCGGGTGGTGGATTATGTGCGCCATTCCCCCGGCCCTTTATTTTTCCGCCTCCATTCCCCCCTCCAACTGCGCCGTGGCGCTGGAGGCCCTTCGGCAGCTCAAGAAGCGGCCGGAGCTGGTGGAGCGGTTGACGCAGCTGTCGGCTTACGCCCGCAAAGGGCTGACGGAACGGGGCCTGAGCCTCCGCCCCTCCACCACGCCCATCATTCCATCTATACCTACGACTCAGTGCGTACTCTGGTGAAGGCCAAGGAGCTGTACGATGCGGGGTTTATGTCAACCCTGTGCTGCCGCCTGCCACGCCGGAGCGGGAGTGTCTGCTGCGAACCAGCTACATGGCCAGTCATACCGAATCCATTTTGGACGAGGCAATGGACTGCGTGGCAGCTGTTGTGGGAAAGGGAGTGTCCATGAAGAGCGAAACAGTGGTCCTCCTCACAGGAGGAAGCTCCGGCATTGGGCAGTGCACAGCCCGATACCTGGCGGAGGCCGGTTGCCGGGTGTATGAGCTTAGCCGCCGGGACAGCAGCCAACCGGGGATCATCCACCTAGCCTGCGATGTGACCCGGGAGGAGCAGGTGCAAGCTGCAGTCAAGACGGTGGCAGAGCGGGAGGGCCGAATCGACATCGTAGTGAACAACGCCGGCTTCGGCATTTCCGGCGCCGTAGAATTCACGCAGACGGCGGACGCACAGCGGCTTTTGGACGTGAATTTCTTTGGTATGGTCCGGGTGAACCGGGCGGTGCTGCCCTATATGCGTGAGGCGGGAGGGGACGGATTGTGAATCTCAGCTCCGTAGCTGCGGTGGCGCCCATTCCCTTTCAGACCTACTATTCTGCCTCCAAGGCGGCGGTGAATGCCTATACCATGGCCCTGGCCAATGAGGTGCGGCCCTTTGGCATCACCGTCTGCGCCGTACAGCCGGGGGACATTGCCACTGGTTTCACCTCCGCCCGGGAGAAGTCTCAGGCAGGGGATCAGGCTTACAACGGTCGGATTGGCCGCTCTGTGGCCCGGATGGAGCACGATGAGACTGCCGGTATGTCCCCGGCGTCTGCGGGAGCCTTTCATTGGCCGGGTGGCGCTCCGGAGAAGCCATCACCCTTTATATACCATCGGTGGCTTTACCGCTTTCGCGGGTACTCCTGCTGAAGCTTCTGCCGGCGTCCGCAGGAAACTGGCTTTTGGGCAGGCTGTATGCAAGCATAAATGCAAAATTGCCATGTCTGAACGGTGGTTTGGACATGGCAATTTTACGCGTTCTGTCCGGTTCCACAGGGGGCGCTTTCTGTGGAGATAGGGGAAGATCTCAATGAAACCGCATTTATTTTGACGCTCCTGCGCCAGCGATGGGTGAGTATCTTGGACCCAGAAAAAGGGAATGCGGCTGCCCTGAATTGTCCGGATGTACCCCTTGCCATTTTCACAAAAATGCGCTATAATATAGTCAAAATATAATATGGAAGGTGTTTCCTCTTGACAAAGATTGATGTATACTCTGGTTTCCTGGGAGCCGGCAAGACGACTCTGATCCGCAAAATGATTGCCGAGGGTTACGGCAAGCAAAGCTGGTCCTCATTGAGAATGAGTTCGGTGAAATCGGCATTGACGGCGGCTTCCTCCAGGAGGCGGGCATTGAAATCCGGGAGATGAACCCGGCTGCATCTGCTGCTCCCTGGTGGGGGATTTTGGCAAGGCTCTGGAGCAGGTGATCGACCAATACCATCCGACCGCATCCTCATCGAGCCCTCAGGTGTGGGGAAGCTCAGCGATGTGGTTGCTGCTGTAAAAAAGGTTACCAATGATGAGGTGCAGCTGGGCTATACGGTGGCTGTGGCCGATGCTGGAAAATGTAAGGTCTATATGCGCAATTTGGGGAGTTCTATAACGACCAGATCGAGACGGCGTCTACCATTGTTCTCAGCCGGACCGATTCCATCAGCCAAGAGAAGCTGGACGGAGCGGTGGCCCTCCTGCGGGAGCACAACGCGGTTGCCACCATGGTGACCACCCCCGGGATCAGCTCACCGGCGCACAGCTGGTGGAGGCGATGGAGCACAAACAGACCCTGGCAGATGAGCTGGCCCAGATGGAGGCCCAGCGCCTTGCCCAGGAGGACGAGGAGCAGGAGCATCACCATGACCATGAAGGCTGCTGCCACAGCCATGAGCACCACCATGACCACGAAGGCTGCTGCCGTGACCACGAGCACCATCATGACCACGAAGGCTGCTGCCATGACCATGAGCACCACCATGACCACGAAGGCTGCTGCCATGACCACGAGCACCATCATGACCACGAAGGCTGCTGCCATGACCACGAGCACCATCATGACCACGAGGGCTGCTGCCACGGCCAGGAGCATCACCATCACCACGCCGATGAGGTCTGTACCAGCTGGGGCGTGGAGACACCGAAGAAGTTCACTCAGGCTGGCATTCAGACGGCCTTGGAGGAACTGGAGAACGGAGAGCTGGGCACGGTTCTCCGGGCCAAGGGCATTGTCCCGGCAGAGGATGGAACCTGATTCACTTTGACTATGTGCCCGGTGAGGCGGATGTTCGCACCGGAAGCCCGGCGGTGACGGGACGACTGTGCGTCATCGGTGCGCAGCTGGACGAGAAGGCCATTGCCGCCCTCTTTGGGGTGTAAGCCATGCCCATTCCGGTGTATGTATTTACTGGTTTCCTAGATGCCGGTAAGACCAAATTCATCCAGGAGACTTTGAGGACCCCCCCGGTTCAACGCCGGGGAACGGACGCTGCTGCTGGCCTTTGAGGAGGGGGGAGGAGGAGTATGACCTGTCTGCCTTCCCCAAGAAAAATGTGTATCTGGAGGTTCTGGATCAGGACACGGTGACCATGCAGCAGCTGGCGGCGCTGCAAAAGAAGTACCGGGCCCAGCGGGTGGTGGCGGAGCTTAACGGCATGAAGCTGGTGGGGAGCTGTACGCCCGCTTCCCGGAGAGCTGGGCCGTGGCCCAGGAAGTGATGTTTGCCGATGCCTCCACCATTTTGCAGTACAACGCCAATATGCGCAACCTGGTGGTGGATAAGCTGTCGGGCTGTGAAATGGTGGTGTTCAACCGGGTCGAGCCGGACGCCGACACCATGCCCCTGCACAGCTGGCACGGGCGGTGAACCGCCGGGTGGACATCCTCTATGAGAGCACCGACGGTAGCTCTGCCTTTGACGAGGTGGAAGACCCGCTACCCTTTGACCTGAATGCTCCGGTGATTGAGGTGAGGGATGAGGACTATGGTCTGTGGTACCGGGATGTGTCCGAGGAGCCGGAGAAGTATCAGGGCAAAACCGTCCGGTTTAAGGCCCAGGTGGCGCGGTTGCGCCGGGACAGAGACGGGATTTTTGCCCCGGGCCGGTTTGTGATGACCTGTTGTGTGGAGGACATTCAATTCTGTGGCGTTCCCTGTAAGTTCGCCGGGGCCGCCAAGCTGAAGGCCAAGAGCTGGGTGATGGTCACTGCCCAGGTATCTGCAGAGCGCCACGCCCTGTACCAGGGAGAGCTGGGCCCCATTCTCACAGCCCGATCTGTGGAGTCCTGCTCCCCGGCGGAGCAGGAAATTGTGACATTTTGAGGAAATAAAGCCAAAAGAGGTTGCGCAATCTGCTTTGTGGCAATCCCTTTTGCATGGAACGTGCCGTCTCCGGAGAGATGGGGCGGGACGCGATGGGGAGACAGCATGTGCTTTTATGACAAGGTGAGCGCGTCGGTAGCGTGGATCCGGGAGAAAACCGAACAGATACCGGAGCTTGGGGTGATCCTGGGCAGCGGGCTGGGCGGCTTGGCGGATGAGCTGGAGGAGCGGGTGGTGATCCCCTATGGCGAAATTCCCAACTTCCCTAGATCTCAGGTGGAGGGCCATGCAGGGAAACCTGGTGATTGGCAGTATAGGGGCAAGACGGTTGCCGCTCTGCAGGGCCGGTTTCACTACTACGAAGGCTTCTCCATGAAAGAGGGTGACCTTTCCCGTTTATGTGCTGAGGCTGCTGGGTGTCCGTGACCTGATTGTCACCAATGCTTGCGGTGGAATTAACCGGTCCTTTGCTCCCGGCGACCTGATGCTCGTCACCGATTATATAAACATGCTGGGACAGAACTCCCTGATGGGAGACAACGATCCCCAAGCTTTGGACCGAGATTTCCGGATATGTCCGAACCCTATGCCGCCAAATGGATCCGGCTGGCTGAGCGTGTGGCGGAGGAGTGGGCAATCCCCTATCAGAAGGGGGTTTATGCCCTGTTCCCCGGCCCCTGCTATGAAACGGCAGCCGAAATCAGGGGCCTACGCCGCCTTGGGCGCCGATGCCATTGGCATGTCCACGGTGCCCGAGACCATTGCGGCCAATTACCTGGGCATGGGAGTTCTGGGTGTGGCCTGCATCACCAACATGGCAACAGGCATCGCCAAAGAAAAGCACACCCATGAGGAGTACTCCGTGTGGCCCGGGAGAGTGTCGAAAACTCCGCCTCTGGCTCAGACAGCTGCTGCTGCAATGGCCGGGGGATACGCAAACGGAGGGAACGGGACGGTTTCCGGCTAAACTTGTAACTAAAGGAATGAACGGCGCACCAAACCAGGAGGGACGGCTCCCTCCCGGCGTTGGTGCGCCTTTTTCCATGGGCTGCGATGAAAGATAAGGTACAATAAATTGCGCAAATTGAAGGAGGCAAAAAGAGTAGACACGGCTTGCCAGTCTCTGGTAGAATGAAGTTATTACACGGTAGTGCCAAGAGTTATGCGCAAATTTATTTTTGGCCACTGGTAGAAATCTATTTTGCGCATAACTCTTGACACTACCAAGACAGCGTAAAAACATAGAAAAATGCAAAATATCAAGATTCAGGCCCCACCAAAACGGTGGAGCCTGCAAGCTTGCCCGAAATGTGAAAAGTTTTCCACAATTTGGGCTAAAATTCTGTTTTCGGGAGATAAATGAATATAAATGAGGGCCTACTGCAAATTTCTTTTTTTGCAACAGGCCCATTGCATGTCAGGTGGTGTTGCTGAAACTGGCGACCTTATATTTCCGGGGTCTAGCAGGTAGCCGCTCTGGTGAATTACCCTTCCAAAATGATCCAGCTATGTGTTCTGTTATTATGACCCTGCGTTCCTGCCCTGTGGAACATCAATCTGTTCTAAAGTACTTTTTTTAGTGAATCGATCAAGGCGCTGATCTCCCGCCTTGTTAAGAGAGTAATAGGTCCGGGCGCCGTCGTTATGGACCGTCACCAGCTTGGCGCCCATGAGGATGCCGATGTGTTGGGAGACTGTGACGGGGGACAGACCCACGAAGCTGGCCAGTTCCCGGCCATAGGCGGGCCGTCCAGGAGCTTGGTGAGGATGTTAAATCGGTTCCGGTTACTGAGGGCGGAGAGTGTTTGGGTCAGCTGGATGCCAGAATTACGGGACTGGGCAAAATTTTCACGTAAGAATTCACCAGGGTGCCGATACAGCAAAGCAGCACGGTTTCGTCAGCATTAAATCCGTAAACGACATAGTTGCTGCATACAACGCTGGGATAAATGTAAATTTGCTTGATCCGGCTCCGGTCTCTGGCAGGAGCCGGTCCATCATCGCCTCCTCTGTTTCCTGGCAGTAACGGCTGTGAAAATGCTCCAGAAGGGGCGAAATCAGCTCCTGACATCTTTGAAACTCCTTGCCACAGGCGTCAAGGCGTCTTGGAGCAGATCCACATATTGCTCTCCGTTGAGGGCCAGGTCGGTCAGGATCAGCTTGGAGCTTTGGGGCAGGTCGCTTCCGTTGATGGCCTGAAACAGCTGTTGAATGCTGAGATTTTCACCGGCATCACAGCTTTCCGATTCAAAATTCCAAAATTCGCCCTGGCAGTCCCCAGAGGCTTTGACGAAGATGCGTGAAAAAGTCAGCAGCCTCCCAATCTAGGTATGCTTCTGCCAGGCCGGGTAGCAGTATGGAGCAAACATGCCCGGCGGATGGATGGCGCTGGTCATTGCCCTTGTGGTACAGAGGGGCATAGAGCTTCTGGAGCGTGGCATCCTGCACCGTGATGCTGGCACGAAGCCGCTGCTCCAGCTCGGTGAGAATTTTGAGTAGGATGACAGGGCCTGGCTGTGCAGGCAGCTTTCTCCCTACCAAAGGTTCGCTCCAGAAAGGGAATTCCAGGACACACCTGCCGCCTGGCTTGCCAGGAACAGGCTCAAGCTTCGAAGAGTGGGATGGGGTTGTAGCAAATCATAATGTACCTCTCTAATTGGTTGCGGCAGTTGGCTATGCCACTTTTGTCCATTATAGCACTTTTTTTTGCAGAAAGCTATTGACAACGTCACAAAAAGCGGGTAAAATTTATCCATCACGAACGTTCGTAAAAAATACGAACAAGAAAAAAAGGAGGCATTTTATGAAACGGATCATTGCGGTACTTGCGCTCATCGCTCTGCTGGTGTCGTTCACCGGCGTTCCCTGCTTCGGCAGCAGCCATCAATCCCCTGCATTTGCAGGCCGTGGAGATTCGGATCCGCTGCGGGCGGTGCAGATGGCCGTGCCCGAAGGGGCGAAACCTATGGCGGCGGCCACTTTGGATGAGGCGCTGAACGTCCCGGGCGGAACTTTTGGAATTCAGCACTTTAGCATGCCGAGCTACGGCTTCTATGACTGGGTGGTGGAGGAGGACTATGCCAAGTCCAACAGCGCTGGCCACGATGGAGGCCCTGAGAACCCCTATGGGACCATACACCCAGAGTCAGGTGAGCACTTGGGTGGACTTCGGGAGGATCAGGCGATTTCCTTCCGCTTCCGGGTCAGCTGTCAGGATGCAGAGGAGACGGACTACTTTTGCCCTGTTTGTGGACCAGGTCCCCGCTGGGGGTCTGGTACGGAGAGGTGGATTGACAACCTTCTCCTTCCCGGTCTCTACTGGTGAGCATCAGCTGACCTGGGTCTACAACAAGGACGCGTCCATATCGGAAGGCGAGGATACGGCGTATCTGGACGATGTGGAGGTAGTTCCCTTTCAGCGCTACAATCCGGTGCACGCACCGGAGCTGGACGAGGCGCTGAATGTACCCGGCGGAACCCTGGAGTTCTACACCCAGAGGAGGCGGCCAATGGGTACTTCCCTGGGAGGCGGTGGAGGAAAGGCTACGCCAGGTCTACCAACCAAGGGATCGACGCTGCCACTTCCTATTCTCCTCCTTCGATTTCTACGGTTTATACCATGGTGGACGCCAAGGAGGGTGACGTGCTCACCTTCCGGTATAAAGTCAGTAGCGAGAAGAAAATGGATTTGCTCCGCTTCTATCTGGATGGCGAGCGGTTAGAAAAGCTGGTCCGGCGAGGTGGACTGGGCGACCTTCATCCTGGCCCTGGAGGCAGGTCCCCACGAGCTGCGGTGGGAGTACGATAAGGATTACCCGGCTCGCAGATGGAAGACACAGGCTGTCTCGATGACGTTTGTGTAGCGGCGCCGGTGGCAGCTACTGGTGTGGAGATGCAGGAGACTGCCTCTGTGGCCGGGTACCGGACTGTGCAGCTTACCTGGAACGTCCTGCCTGACACGGCTTTTAACCAGGATGTGACCTTTCACCTCTTCGGATGAGGCAATCGCCACGGTGAATGAAATGGGCCAAGCAACCGGCGTCAGCCAGGGTGAGGCCACCATCACCGTCACCACCAAGGATGGCGGCTTTACGGATACCTGCCTCGTGACTGTCACGCCGGATGAACCCCCGGTGAACCTCTATGGCTTCATCTGGGCCCAATTTGCCGATGATACGGAGGGCTATTATCGGGAGCCGAATACCTGGGGCCCTTTACAGACACGAATCCCAAGACGCCAAGATCCTGGGCCAGATGCCTGCAGGCGATGGTGTGCAGGAGGGAACGGTGGTGCTCTGCGCGGAGTTAGTGGGCGATACGGTCTATGGCTATACCAAGGGGGGTACTTCTTCACCATGGACTTTGGAAGCCATGGAACAGGGACGCTTGGGAATGTGGAATACAAGCGGGTCAACGTCACAGGGTATGAGGATTTCTACCCTACGGAAATGGCCTATGACTACAGCACGGGGACCATGTACATCATCAATATGCTTGGGGTCTTGTACGAGGTCCCTCCGGTGCCAGCGACTACGCCTGTGGCTTTGCCATTGACCTGGACGGAAACGCCTACATTATGATTGTGGGCATAGGCATGAGCTACGGCGGCAACGGTTGCTCCCGGCTGGCGAAATTGGATCTGGAGACCGGCGAGTATACGGTCGTTGGTCAGACCACAGCGGAGTGCTATCAGGAGCAGTCCATGTGCTTCGACCACAACTCCGGGCGGCTTTATTGGGCCCAGTTCAACACAATCTACGATGTGAGCTGCGTTCAGCTCTTCATCGTGGATACAGAGACGGCGGAGCTCTTCATTACGGAGTTTGGCGCAGAGGTTCTGGGTATGTTCATCCCCATCTGCGAACATTCCCGAGTTGACTGCCGTGGAGGCTAAGGCCCCCACCTGCACCGAGTCAGGCCCCGCCTATTACCACTGTGAGAACTGTGGCAAGAACTTCTATGATGACAAGTTGAGGAGGCTCCCGGAAGAGCTGACCCTGTTCATCCCCATCTGAAGACGGCTAACCGGCTGACCCTTGGAAGGCCTGCAGATCTGAATACGGACCGCTGGTATCACGAGTATACCGACTATGTCATTGCCCGAGAGCTGATGAATGGCATGGATGAGACCCACTTCGCCCCGGAGGGGAGCCTCACCCGGGGTATGCTGGTGACTACCCTGTACCGCCTGGCAGGAGAGCCGGAGGTGGCGGAGCCTGCCACCTTCACTGATGTGAAAGCGGGCCGGTACTACACAGAGGCCGTGGCCTGGGGGGAGGACCTGGGCATTGTAAAGGGGATGACGGATGATACCTTCAGCCCCGAAGGAACGGTCACCGAGAGCAGGCGGCCACCTTCCTGTACCGGTATGTGACCAATTACCTGAAGCAGGAGCCTGGGCAGGGGAGCAGACCTGAAGGCCTTTGCAGACGGCGGAAGGTGCAAGATTACGCCAAAACCGCCATGAGCTGGGCCGTGGCAGAGGGCTTCTTTGTCCCAGAGGCTACGGAGACGGCACCTTTACTCCGTCCCAAGATTGCCAGGGATTTTCCATATGGACCCGAGGCCCAGATGGCCAAGGTTTATGGCGGCCGGCGAGATGCTTTGATGCCGCTCCCCAAGATTGTCAAACCTGGGGCCTGGCCCCGTTTGAGCGCCCAAATGATTGTTTGGGAAAAAGAAAAGGAGGATTCCATATGAAAACAGGCGAAAACTACCATCCCGATTGTGTGCGCTGCTGCTGGCCATGGCCTTGCTGTGCTCCATCGGGATCCCGCAGGCTGCGGCTGCAGGCGGGTCTGTGTCCTGGTCCCAGGTGGACAACGATGCAGTGACCGCCCAGCTCCCGCTGCAGGAGGCGGAAGAAGCTGCCCCGGCCTACCGGGATACGGATTTGGTGCGTGTCCATTTTTTTTTAGAGGATGCCCCTGCCATTTCCAAATTTGGCGTTCAGAACATTGCCGAAAATCAGGCGGCGGTCCAGTACCGGGCCAGCCTGAGACCCGGCAGGAGGCCATGGCCCAGCCATCTCCGCCCAAGCCCTGGGCGGAAAGCAGCTGGATGTGGTTTGGAACCTGACCTTGGCCGCAAACATGATTTCCGCCAATGTGGAGGACGGCGAGATTGCCGCCATCCGGCAGGTTCCTGGTGTGGAAACAAGTGATCCTGGAGACCCAGTATGCACCTGCCGTGGTGGATGTGGGATTTGCCGGACGACCCCAATATGTCCACCTCCTCGTCCATGATCGGCCTCCAATGCAGCTTGGGCCGCCGGTTACACTGGCGCAGGCAGCCGGATTGCCGTCATTGACACCGGTACGGATACGGACCATCAGTCCTTCAGCGCCGCCGGCTTTCGACTACTCCCTGCAAAAGCAGGCCGAACAGGCGGGGAAAACCGTGGAGGATTACAATCTGCTGGATACGGCGGAGATTGCCAGTGTGCTGAGCCAGCTCCATGTGAGCAGCGGCGTGACGGCAAATCAGCTGTACCTCAACACCAAGCTTCCCTTTGGCTACAACTATGTGGACAAGGACCTAGACATCACCCATGACCGGGACCAACAGGGTGAACACGGCTCCCATGTGGCCGGCATCTCTACGGCCAATGCCTACATCCCCAACGCTGACGGGACGTTTTCCAATGCTCTGGACACGGTGAAGGTCCAGTGTGGCTCCGACGCCCAGCTCATTACCATGAAGGTGTTCGGCAAGAACGGCGGCGCCTATGAATCGGACTATCTGGTGGCCATTGAGGACGCCATTGTGCTGGTGCGATTCCATCAACCTTTCCTTGGGTTCCTCTAACCCCGGCGCTTCCCGGCATGATCAGAAGGGAATACCAAGCCATTCTGGACAGTCTGGCCCAGTGCGGCGTGGTGGTGGCCATTGCCGCAGGCAACGCCAGCTCCTGGGTCAGCCGAGGCCCAAAACGCCGGGTACTTGTATGCCGACGATGTGAGCATGGATATGGTGGGCTCTCCGGCTCCTATACCAACTCCCTGTGCGTGGCCTCCATCGACAATGCTGGTGTGACTGGTGAGTATTTTACCGTAGGGGAGAACGTGGTGGTCTACACCCAGAGCACCGGCTTCAAGAATCAACCCTCGCCACCATCGCTGGGGAGCATGAGTATCTCCTCATCGACGGCGTTGGCACGGGAGGAGGAGTTCAGCGCCATTGCCAGTGAACTGGAGGGCAAGATTGCCGTCTGCTCCCGGGGCACCACATCTTTCTACCAGAAAGCTGAGGCTGCCGTGGCAAACGGCGCCATTGCCACCATCATTTACAACAACCAGCCCGGCTCCATCAGCATGGATCTGACAGACTACACCCAGACGGCCCCCTGTGTCTCTGTGACTCAGGCCGACGGGGCTATGCTGAAAGGCGGCCGCTACCCCAGTGACCGGTGCGGTGCAGTACTATGTAGGCAAGCTAACCGTGAAGGAGGGATTGGCTCCCAAATCCGGGATGAAAAGTATCACACCATGAGCGACTTCTCCAGCTGGGGCGTTCCGGCACCTTGGAGATGAAGCCGGAGATCACTGCTCCAGGGGGCAACATTTACTCGGTCAATGGTTTGATTGCCGGCAGGACCTCCTATGAGAGCATGTCCGGCACATCTATGGCCTCTCCCCAGGTGGCCGGCATGGCGGCCCTGCTGGCCCAGTACATCCGGGAGAGTGGCCTGACCCAGAAAAACCGGCCTCACCCCGGGTTTTTGGCCCAGAGCCTCCTCATGTCCACTGCGGTCCCCAGCTGGAGGATTGGGGCGAGGAAGGTGACGGCTACTATCCGTCCTGCGCCAGGGCGCGGGTCTGGCCAATGTGAGCAAGGCCATTGCCGCAGATTCCTACATTCTCATGGGTGCAGACGCCAACCAATCCTATGCCGATGGCAAGGTAAAAGTGGAGCTGGGAGATGACCCGGCCAGAACCGGCGATTACACCTTTTCCTTCTCCATCCACAACCTGACGGATGTGGAGAAGACCTATGCGCTGTCCGCCGATTTCTTCACCCAGGGCGTGTTCACCAATGTGGTCAACCAAAATGGGGACCAGGGGATTACATGGACACCTGGACGGCCATGCTGGACGCGGATGTGACCTTCGATGTGGGCCAGAGCGTGACGGTTTCTGCCAACGGCTCTGCAGATGTGAAGGTGACGGTGAAGCTGACCGATGCTCAGAAGGCGGCGTTGAACGATAAGTATCCCTCTGGCGCTTACATACAGGGCTTTGTGTACGCCAAGAGCGGCGCTACGACAGAGGGAGCCGAGGGCACGGAGCACTCCATTCCTGTGCTGGGCTTCTACGGTAACTGGAGCGACGGGGTCCATGTTTGAGGTGGGCTCCCGACTGGAGTACGACACAAACAGCGAAGTGCGGCTGCCCTATTTGGGTAGCACCAACACCAACCTCGCCACCATCACCTATGCCAACGACCCCGGCTCTCGGTATCTCTTTGGCGGCAATCCTGTGGTGACGGATACACGCTATTTGCCGGAACGGACCGCTATCAACAGCGAAAACGGCGACCAGATCAGCCAGCTCACCGTTTCCGTCATCCGCAACGCCGCTGCTTCCCGCGTTCAGGTGGAAAATCTGACTGCCGGTAAGTCCATGATGGACACGGAAGCCGGCGCGATGGATGCTGCATATTACCACACAATTCCGGCACCTGGCGGAATACCAGCGCCAATGTGAGTGTGGACTTTGCCCCCAGGGCGCGTCCCAGGGGGACCAGCTGGCCCTGACCTGACCCTGGCGCCGGAGTACTACGTCGACCGGGAACGTGAACTGGGAGGCCCTGGGCAAGGGCGCTTCCTTCACCGTGCCCATGGTGGTGGATAACACGGCCCCGGAGCTGCTGGACGTGTCCCTCAGCCTTATGGGCGGCAATCTGACGGTACAGGCCAAGGACAATCAGTATGTGGCAGGCGTAGTTCTGTACAATGCTTCGGGAGCCAAGATTTTGGCCAAAACCGGGGCCAAGCAGGACATTCAGCCCGGCGAAGCGGCACAGTATACCCTGGATCTGACTGGCGTGACCGGCAAGAGCTTCCTGCTTCGTGTCTATGACTATGCTCTGAATGCCGCCACTTATCAGGTGAACCTGCAAAACGGCGGGGAAGATGCCACGCCGGATGTACTGGCCTTCCAAACTGGGACCCGGACTTGGGTCGGCCTGGATCAGGCGGACAGCAAGGACCTGGGCGAGCTGGCCACCAGTGAGCAGGTTTACGTGGCGGCTGCGGAGGTAGACGGCATGATCTTTGCCGCTACGGAACAGGGTGGACTGTATGTGCTGGACGAAGCGGATCTGTCCATTGAGACCTACGGCGTGGCCAACATGGGCGTGGTCCTGACGGACATGGCTTATTACCCTGCCACTTCCACCTTGTATGGTGTGACCGGCAACCGCTTGGTCCAGGTGGACAAGCTCACCGGTGCGGTGACAGACCTGGCGGAGATTCCCTTCCCGACCAGCACCCTGGCCTGCGACGGCGATGGCACCTTTACAGTGCCGTCTACGGGGACAGCAACGAGGTGGCGAACCGTGGCTTCGTATACGCCTACACCCTGGAGACTCTGCAGGGGACCAGCAACCTGGACTACGACTTTGATGGAAGTGGCCGCGTGGACGGGGGCGATGTGCAGGCCCTCCTGGACTATGCCACCGGCGCACGGGAGACCATTGAGAAGGCCGAAAACGGAGATTTCGATGGGGACGGAGCTCTGACATCCCGGGATGCATACCTGTTTGACGGACAGCTCTCCAGCGGCCAGCTGGGAGAGGCTCCCAGGCAGATTTCCTCCAAAACCCGGAACAATGTGCGGGCGCTGGCCTGGAACTTCAACAACGGGCAGCTGTATGGGCTGACCTGCGCCATCCTGAGCCACAGCACACGCGCCTATTTCTACGAGATCAACCCTGAAACCGGAGCGGAGACCATGCACCGGGACTTCCGGACGGAGACCACCTCCCTGGTGCTGCCCCAAAAGGCCTCTGGGGGCAGCTGGTCCAGCCCCCACAGATACGGTCAGCGGCATTCAGATCTCTGCCCAGACCCCTGACCATGCTCCAGGGTTCCAGCAAGACCCTCACCGCCGCTGTGCAACCTTGGACGGCCACAGACCGGACCGTCACCTGGACTTCCGCCGACCCGGCGATTGCCACCGTGGATGATGAAGGTGTGGTCACGGCGGTTGCAACTGGTGAGACGGTGATTACTGCGGCTTCCACCTTGAATTCCTCCTTCACAGCCTCTTGCACGGTGACCGTGGAGGCTCTGGACGTCACCCTGAAGGGCGCTCTCCAGGATAAGGAGGGTAATCCCATGCTTTTCACCTGGAATATGGAGGAGGACAACACCTGGACCCCTGGCGCGGCCCTGAGCACCTCCCCCTGGCGGCGATTGCCTATGACGGGGTGATGGACCGACTGTATCTCCAGGATTCCACGGAGAACGCCTGGTTCATGCACCAGGTGGATCTGGCCACCGGCCAGGAGGACGGCAGATCTGCCGCTGCCTGTAGCTTTGGCTTCGCTATGTCCGACCTGGCTGCCCTGGAGCAGTTCAATACCCGGGAGAAGCCCGGGATGATGGGCGTAGCCCAGGCCTATCTGATTGGTCCCTGCGCGCCCCTGGATAATACCTTCAACACAGGCTGATCTGGCGGATTATCTGACTGAGTACACCGGCGGTACCAAATTTGTGGCGCTGGCCTCTGGTGGGACGGAAACCAATGAAAGGGCGTGGTCTGCGACCTGATGATCGCCCTGGACGACGCAGGCTGGCTGTGGACTTTCCAGTACGACGGTACCAGCTCCATTGGCATTAACCTGATCCCCACCGACCTGAAGCTGTCTTTCCCCTCTTATCAGAGCTATCAGTACGGCTCCATGGTAGTGGGCGATGACGGCAACCTGTACTTGTCCCATTTCACAGGCGAGACCAACGAATTCTACCGTTTGGTCTGGAATGAGGAGCAGGAGATGTTCATCTCCGACCGGATCGGCCAGGTGGGAGCCGAGGTGTGGCCTGCAGCTCTGTATGCGGTAGAGAGCAACGCCGCCACCACAGAAGCGGTGGAAGCCACCGGAATTTTGGAGGAGCCCCTGAGGCTGGAGGCGCAGATGATGAACGCCAGCGCTCCCATGTCTCAGGTAACACCCCGGCGAGGACAGTAAGACGGTCACCATGACCATCACCGCCAAGGACGGCCAAGGTGGGACGCCGCTTCCAACAATGGCATCATCTCCGTGTCCTATAACAAGGCGGCCCTGGAGCTGCAGGAGATTGCCGTGTCTGGCGATTACACTGCCCAGGTGACCGGCCTCCGCTGTAACCTTTCGGCTACGGAGCCGGGAGGGTATTGCCGCAGGCGACCCGGTTGCAACCCTGACCTTCGGCCTGAAGACGGGGGCGGACGCCACCGTCACCGTACAGCACCGGAGCTGAACGATGGGAAGCCCGGGCTTACATTGAGGAGCTACCTCGTGATCTGGAGTGCCCCAGTGAGGCCTTCCAGGATTTGGATACCGGCCGCTGGTACCACGAGTACACCGACTATGTCATTGCCAAAGGTCTTATGAACGGCATGGATGAGACCCACTTGCCCGGGAGGGGAGCCTCACCCGGGGTATGCTGGTGACCACCCTGTACCGCCTGGCAGGGGGAGCCGGAGGTGACGGAGCCTGCGACCTTCACCGATGTGGCTCAGGGCCGGTACTACGCGGACGCCGTGGCCTGGGCGGAGGATCTGGGCATTGTCAAGGGCATCACTGCCACCGCCTTCCAGCCCGAGGGAAACCGTCACCCGCCAGCAGGCGGCCACCTTCCTGTACCGGTATGTCACCGAATACCGGAGCAAGAAGCTGTCGAGGGTGCAGACTTGACGGCCTTTACAGACGGCAGCAAGGTGCAGGATTACGCCAAGACGGCCATGAGCTGGGCCAGGCCGAGGCTTCTTTGAGGGCTACGGAGACGGCACCCTCCGTCCCTTCACCGCTCTGACCCGGGCCCAAATGGCCAAACTTGATCCATTCTGGATCTGGATTTCTATGATTTTCTTGCTCGTATCCCTCGCCGGCCATTCGTTGAACATTGGTTATTCAGGAAAGGTATGGCAAACAACCAAAGAATCCAGTATTCATGCGGGTTTGCGGCGGATGCCTCCCAAATAGCAGCTGAACTGACAATCGCATATTGATCCCAAGGGAGAATGTTGATTCTTGTCACATTCTCCCTTTTTTCATGCCCTGCCAAGAACCAAGGAGGTCACTATGAGAAAACGATATAACGAGGTGAAGCCATGAACGCACAAATTATCGCCATCGCAAACCAGAAGGGCGGTGTCGGCAAGACAACCACCTGTGCGGCGGCTCAACGATACCTCTGCATCGAGAACGGATACTCCATCGTGGAGAACCCAAAACTGTGCGGAAAGAGCTATGGCAAGTGGCTGGGCGACCAGACAAAACCCTCCCACCGGGAGCTGCTGCGCTTATGCCTCGACAACGCGTTATCTCAAAAGCCTGCAGATTGGGATGGGCTGCTGAAGCTGGTGCAGGAGGCCGGGTATGAAATCAAGCCCGGTCATAATCCCTTGTTCCGCTGTGAGGGCTGGGGCCGTCCGGTCCGGCTGGATACCCTGGGAGAAAAACGATTCCAGGGGTGTGCCGCTCTCTGTTCTCAAGGGTGAAAAGTGGGTTGCGTGGGGAGAGGACGAGCAACAAAGTGAGTGAGCCTTGCCGCTTGCGGCGAGGCGAAGGATACGAGGTTTGCGAGGACGAAGGAGCTGTTCAAAAGGGGCTTAGGGGTGGGGGTTGCCAGGGCGACCGCTGAACGGCGAAGGCGTTCAGCAGCACTGACCAAGCCGGCAGGCGAGACCCCAACGAGCAGCGTTTGGGAGCCTGTGGCTATCCAAAAGGCATCGCTTGCCGGTAGCGCCCCTGTTTATCTTTCCTCAACGCTTCTTTGCAAAATAAAATCCATTCTCCTGTAGCGATTATCGGCGATAATAAAAACGGAAGCGGTTATAACGCTTCCGAAAACTGCAAATGCTAATCAAAAACAGGAGGTTTCCATGGAAAATAGAATTACAACCACCAATATCGGGCAATTTCACGCAAGACTTGTAGAGGACGAAAAGAGCGAGGCCACCATTGAAAAAGTATCTCCGGGATGTAGAAGCATTTTTTTCCTTTGTGGGGGGATGCTGTAACCAAGGAGACGGCGATACAGTATAAGGAGCATCTGAAGAAAAATATAAGCCAGCCAGCGTCAATTCCATGCTGGCGGCGGTTAATCGGTTCTTCCGGGAAATGGGATGGTTTGATGCATCGTCAAAGCGCTGAAAATCCAACGGGAGGCGTTTCGTTCCAAAGAACGGGAACTGAGCAAGGAAGAATATTTCCGTCGCTGGAAGCGGCAAAGGAAAACGGGAACACCAGGCTGTATCTATTGATGCAGACCCTCTGTGCCACCGGCATCCGGGCAGTGAACTGCCTTTTATCACGGTGGAGGCCGTTCGGTCTGGGCAGGCCATCGTCAGCTTGAAAGGCAAAACCCGAAGAACCTGCTCACTGCCGCCCTACGCCGGGAGCTGAGCCGCTATATCAAAGAGAGGGCCTGAAAGCGGGAAGCGTTTTTTGTAACAAAGAGCGGCAGGCCCATGGACCGAAGCAACATCCTCCATGAGATGAAAGCCCTCTGCGATGCGGCGGGAGTAGATCGGAAGAAAGTGTTTCCACACAACCTGCGGCATCTGTTCGCATGCCTGTTTTACCAAAAGGAAAAAAGACCCCATCCGGCTTGCCGATCTGCTGGGACATTCCAATGTCAATACGACGCGGATTTATACCTGTGTCAGCGGTGACGAGCAAGAGCGTCAGATTGAACAGCTGGGGCTAGTAATGGAGGCAAAGAAAAAACCGCATAACAGACATTATGCGGTGCCACGACTCGTAGTACATATTCCCCAACGTCTTCAATTTTGTTTATTATATCACGGGTGCGCAAAAAGCAATTACCAAGACGGATTTTTTTGCAAAAAAGTCCCTGTTTTTCAACTTCTTTTGACGCATTGCATGATAACAAGGCCGAGGCAGGAAAAATTTTTTGCATCGGCCTGGTTGTTATGCTTTTTGTTTGTGCATATGCTCGCACGCTGCATTCTATTCTGGTTATAACCGGAAAAATGTGCAGGGGTTACACCGCATAATGTCTGTTATGCGGTGCTGCCGGGAATAAGATGGGTTCGGAGTCGTGTGCCAGGGAGATCGCGTATGACAGATCGGGAACTAAAAAGTTGAGCCGCACTGAGCTGAATGTACGCCGCCTGGCGGAGGAGCAGCCAAAATGAAAAAAAAGAAAATACTGGAAATGCCCCTACACAGCAGCTGGAGGCAGAACTGAACCGGTGAAATACAGAAGCCGCTACCGCAGCGTGTTTCGGCAGTACCGTGTACACTGATTACAGTGGCGGCTGTTTCAATCCTGGTGGCCACCTTATGGCTCCCGGTTTTGCAGATCTACGGTAGCTCCATGACCCCACGCTTCAGGATGGCGAGATTATTTTCTCCGTCAAAACATCAGAATTTGAACCAGGAGATTGTTGCATTTACTATAACAACAAAATTTTGGTAAAACGGGTCATCTGCGGCCCCGGCGACTGGATCGACATTGACGAGGACGGTACGGTCTATGTCAATGAGGTTCGTCTGGAAGAGCCTTATCTGACGGAAAAAAACCCTGGGCGACTGCAATATTGACCTGCCCTTCCAAGTCCCAGACGGGAAGGTGTTCGTCATGGGAGACCACCGCTCTACATCGGTGGATTCCCCGAAATACTGCCGCTGGGCTGTAGCCCAGAACAAATTGTTGGAAAAATCATATTCCGCATCTGGCCGTTGAACCGGCTGGGGGGATGGATTAGGAGGGCGTCTGAATGCAAAAGAAATTGCTGACGGAGGCGGACGGCTTACATAGCTCATAAACGCCGCCGTCAGGCTTGGAAGAAAGTGGTAAAGCGTGCTGGCCCTGCATCGTGGTGTTTTGCACGACGTATGCCCTGATTTTACCTGCTATTACCTTGGAAACTGGAAAAAATTTAGTGTGCTCACAGGAAACCTTGGGTGTTCATGTCCATACGGATGGCTGCTTTGATGATGCAGGGGAGGCAGTTTGTGGCTATGCAGATTTTGTGGTACATACCCATGATTCCAGCTGCTATGATGCAAACCGAGAACCTTCGGTGTCCACTGCCAGAAATCAAGACCCATGTCCACGTGGAGAGCTGCTATGCAGTACCGGAGACCGAAGCGGCGACGGTACATATCCATACAGATGCTTGCTACGCCACGGAACAAGGGGAATTACTCTGCACAGAAGCAGCTCATACCCACAGAGATGCGTGTTACCAAGAAACTGAGTCCTTGATATGTGATATTCCGGAAAGCGATAGCCACCAGCATAGCCCGAGTGCTTCGAAACGACGCAGATGCTGGTCTGTCCTCTTCCGGAGGAAGTGCATCAGCATGCCGATGAATGCTATGGACAAAACAAGGTGCTGACCTGTAAATTGCCTACAGAACTGGCGGAGAAGTCTGAACCGGAACTGATTTGTGGTAAGGGAGGAGATCGTCCTTCACCAGCACACCGCTGGCTGCTGGGATGAAAGCGGTATGCTCACTTGTGGCAAGAGGGAGGTACTGAGCATGTCCATTCTGACATATGCTTCCAGACTGTGGGGGCACCGGAAGAAATCGTGCAGAGGGAAGGCACAACTTCAGATGACCTTTCCGCAGCGCCTGCCGCAAATTCTGAACCGACAGCTGTAGATTTGAAAGCATATCTGGATGAGAAACAGGGTTCGTTCTCATTTACTCTGGTGGATCAAAATAACCAACCATTGCCAAAGGATGAAAATGGAAACTACATAGTTTCTCCAGGGACAGGCTATCAACTGGCGTTGCATATTACAAGCCCTGGCGGATTTATTCCGGAAACCTATCAGTACCAGCTTCCAAAGGGTCTGACAGTGAAAAGCGGCAGCGGATCCTTTGTGGTGGATGGTACCGAGATTGGAACTTGGACAGTGGCCGAAAACGGGCTGATGACCTTTCATTTTAACGAGAACGCCAATCACAAGTCCAACGTCACCATCACCGCGAATATGGGCGTAGCGTTCCAGGAAGGCGAAGGCCCCATTGATTTTGATGGCAAGATCACCGTGGTGGTAACCAAGCCCCAGGAGGAAGAGAAAGGATACCAAGCTAAACAAATGGGGGCACCAGGGCAAGACAGAGGAGGAGGAAGATCCCACTAAGATCTACTGGACAATTGCGATACTGGGAAATGAAAACTCCCAGATACCGGGCAGCACCATCACAGACGCTATTACCTCCGGCAATCACACCTATACCGAGTCAGATAAGAATGCGGGACTCACTTTTCAGGCTTCTCAGAAAGATCCTGTTACTGGCGAGGAGATAGGCTGGCATGTATGGCCTGTCTCTCAAGACGATCCGAACCTAACGTGGACAGATACTGAATGGACATATACAATCCCTCAAACGGTCACGTGTAAGTACTGTGGAAACTTGACTCTGGGAAACGACAATTGGCATTACTATGTCAAATATACCAGCACGCCCGACCCAACGGATATCGTCGGTTCCCTGACTTACAAAAACCATGTTACTGTAGACGGGCAGCAAGCCGACGGATCGGCGAGTGTGAAGCATGGAACATCGGCTGCCAATGTAGTGAAAAACGGCGTCTTTCAGGGTGACGCCGACGGCGGAAAGTTTGTCTGGACCGTTCACGCGACCGTTCCCCGGCATGAAAGAGGCAGAAAAAGCGGTTTATTTCGGTATCTGTGGGATACCATGCGGGTTAAGGACGCTACGGGCGAAACCATCGGCTATATCGACAATGATATGAACCTGTCGTCGGTACAGGTGAGCTATGACAGTCAGACGTTCGATGTGCCAAAGCTTGCGGACGCAACTGCAGAGGATCTGTTTGCTTGGGACAACGCATGGTCAAGCGACCATAAGGATGGATGTATGGCCGGGAACGACCTCTGCCGCTGCCAATGCACGGAAGACAATTGCCAGGTATGGAAAGGTGAAGACTGCGACGAGAAGAAAGGCGACGGCTTCTGTCAATGCTGACCATTGAGCAGGATGCCGTATTCACCTTCACCTACGAAACCACCAATCCCCAGGTGATTGAAAAGTACGGTGGTGCAGGCAACCGGCTGCAAAATGTGGGTGGAATTGTCTCACAAGGTACAGTCTGGTACTTCAAATAAATGGGAAGACGTGCCAGTATCAAAGGCCGAAGATTATGTTCCCATCCCCGGCATTTTCAAAAAGGAACTGACCAAGGACTATGATGGTTATGTCGCCAACTACAAAATCACAGTCAACGAAGCTAAGCTTGATTTGACAGGGGGAGAACCATTAACCATCCGGGACAAGATGTCTGAAACACTGGTGTATAGCAGTGGCTCTCTGGTAATTACCGCAGAGGATGTAGAGGGAACAGCGAAACCTTACAGGAGGGGCCGACTACAAGGTCACCTATGATGGCAGTGGGACGCAGACCGATACATCTGGCAAACCAGTGCATGTTTTGGAAATTCAGCTCCTGCATCCGGGGCCAATGATGTACACACTGAACTATGACGCTGTATTGGCCATACCGGAAGGGACCACTGAAGGAGTGCCTTATTCAAACTCTGCTTCCGTTGAACTCTGGGGCAAAACCTTTATCTCAGACGCAGAGGACAAGATCTGGACCAATATTAATATCTCTGCCGAGAGCTACCAAATAACGCTTCAGAAGATTGCCGCAGATACCAAGGAACAGCTCCCAGGGCAGAGTTCGGCCTTTTTCAATCAAAATGGCAACCAGGTGGACAGCGGCACAACGGATGAAAATGGCAAGCTGCTCTTCCAAACCGATATCACCAAAGGAGTCATCCTCCGCGAGCATACGCCTTATTACATTCAGGAGCTTAAGGCTCCAGGGCTACCGCTTAGACGATACCGAGCAGTGGTTCTGGTTCTGTAAGGCACAAGATAGTGGGTGTACCACCTGTCAAGAGCTTTCCAAACAATATTGCACAGGGAAGCGAATTTCTGCTGCAGGACAAAGCGCCAGTGAAAACGTGCTCACCATTATGAATGAGAAGTTTCATGGCCATGAGCTTCCTGAAACCGGTGGTTCCGGTACAACCTTGTATACATGGGGGAGGCCTGCTGCTCTGCGGCGGCGCGTACCTGCTGTATAAACATACCAAACGCAGAAGGGAGGGGTTCCTTCGCTGATGCAAGCAACCCATAAAAGCACAACCCCACGCAAAACACCAAAAAATCGGAAAGAAAGGAACAAAACAATGAAACATGCAAAGAAACTTGCCAGCGTCCTGCTGGCCCTGGTCATGGTCTTCGCCGTGGCCACCACCGCTTTTGCCGCCGGAACCAATTCCATCACGGTTAGCTGGTGCACAGGCCAATGAAACCTACAAAATCTACAAGATGCTGGATCTGGTCGTAAACAATGACAAGACCGCTTACAGCTACACCGTGAACAGCGATTGGGTCAATTTCTTTACCGGCGAGGTGCTGGCGCTGCCTATGTTAACATCGACGCACAGGGCTATGTGACCTGGAAGGAAGAAAAACACCGCCGATGAGATGGAATCCTTCGGCAAGGCTGCTGCCGCCTATGTTACGATGGATGCCCTGGATAGCTTCAGACCCACCGAAGATGGCATTACCTTTACCCAACCTGGAATCCGGCTACTACCTGATCACCTCCACCAATGGCAACCTGGCCATGGTAGACACTACTCCCACCAATCCTGACGCAACCGTGAATGAAAAGAACCCCGATGCAACTCTCGACAAGGATGTTCAGGAGGATAGCAACCCAGAATTGGGGCAATGAGAACAGCGCGCAGATCGGCGATACCGTGAATTTCAAGGTTTCCATCAACGTCAAGAAGGGCGCAAAGAATTATGTCATGCACGATAAGATGGAGGACGGCCTGACCTTCAACGCTGACAGCGTTGAGATTAACGGCCTCACTCAGGGCGCAGATTACACCGTTGTGACTAAAGACACTGATCCTGCTGTCACTGATACCTGCACCTTTGAAATCCACTTCGCCCAGTCTTACCTGGACAGAGTTTCCACGGATACCACTCTGACGGTTACCTACAGCGCAGTTTTGAACGAAAAATGCTTCTGTGGATACCGGTGAGAAGAACGATGCCAAGCTGACCTGGGGCGACAACAGCGGTACCGAGTGGAGCGAGACCGTTACCAAGACCTACAAGTTTGAAGTTCTGAAGTACGTTAAGGGCGACACTGAGAAGAAAAACTTGGCTGGCGCTACCTTCCAGCTAGAGGATGCAGAGGGCAATGTTGTTAAGCTGGTCAAGGTTTCCGATACCGAGTATCGTGTTGCCAATGGTGAAGAGGCCAACTCTGTTGACTCCTTTACCACAGTGTCTACTGGTAACATCGTCGTTACGGGTGTTGATTTGGACAACTACACCCTGGTCGAAACTGTGGCTCCTGCTGGTTACAATCTTCTGAAGGATCCTGTTCCAGTCAAGGTGGAGGCAGCGAACAATCTTATTGTTGAAGTTGCGAACAGCACCGGCTCCGAGCTGCCCTCCACCGGCGGCATGGGTACCACCATCTTCTACGTGCTGGGCTCCATCCTGGTTCTGGGCGCTGCTGTGCTGCTCATCACCAAGAAGCGCATGAACGCCGCTGCCTAATTCCCCCACATCCCACCGGGCCCCTCCTCACCAGGGAGGCGGCCCCGAGTGGTCAAATACCGCCATCTTTTGCACTGGCGCGGCAGCACCCAGCCTTCCCCTGGGGGCAAGGGCGAAGCGCCGGTATAAAGAGCGAAAGGCTTTTTCGTGTACTCCGGCTGTATGAACGCCTCACACCCCATCCGCCTACAACACCAAGGAGAACCCGTATGAAAAAAGCGCCTGTCTACTATTTTGTTGATTCTGATTTTTCTCATCGGGCTGTCCTTGCTGCTGTATCCGACCGTCAGCGATTATTGGAATTCCCTGCACCAATCCCGGCCATTGCCGAATATGCCGAGCAGGTGGCAAACCTGGATGACGATTTATATGAAGGCCTCTGGGCCGATGCCCAACGCTACAATGAAACCCTGCTGGACAAGGCCGACCGCTATGACATGACCGAGGAAGAACGGGCGGAGTATGAAAGCCTGCTGAATGTCTCCGGCAACGGGATCATGGGCTATATTGAAATTCCCATGATTCAGTGCAGCCTGCCCATCTACCACGGGACCGAGGAATCGGTGCTACAGATTGCCGTAGGCCATATTGAAGGCTCCTCCCTGCCCACCGGCGGGGCGGGGACCCACTGCGTCCTGTCCGGCCACCGGGGTTCTGCCCAGCGCCAAGCTGTTCACCGATTTGGACCAGCTGGCAGAGGGGGATACCTTCATTCTGCGGATTCTGGACGAGACCTTGACCTACGAGGTGGATCAGATCCGCACCGTAGAGCCATATGAGCTGGATGACCTGGGCATTGAAGAGGGGAAGGACTACTGCACCCTGGTCACCTGTACCCCTACGGCATCAATACCCACCGGCTTTTGGTGCGGGGGCGCCGGGTGGATAACCAGCCGGAGGCCCGGACGGTTCGCGTCACGGCCGACGCTATGCAAATCGAACCGGTTCTGGTAGCGCCCCTGGTGGCGGTGCCGATGCTGTTTGTGTTGCTGATCCTGCTGCTGGTGAAAACCCGCAGGAAGAAATAAGGGAGGGAACACTATGCCCATACGAAAGAAATTGCTTGCACTGCTCCTCGCCGCCGTGCTGGTGTGTACCATGAGTCTGACCGCCTTTGCCCGGGAGGCGCCGGATACATCCCGGAAGGGGTCGATCCAGCTGACCATACGCCAGGGGGGAACAGCGGTTCCCGGCGGCTCCTTCACCCTGTATCAGGTGGGCGCCCTCCAGGAGGAAGACGGGAACTACCGCTTTGTCCTGACCGAGGCCTTCGCCGGCTCCAAGGTCTCCCTGGAGGAGGTTTCCTCTGCCCAACTGGCGAACACCCTGGCTGCCTATGCCAAGGACCACAAGCTGTCCGGTACGGCCAAGGACGTGGACAAGGATGGAGAAATTGCCTTTACCGGCCTGGAGCTGGGCCTGTATCTGCTGGTGCAACACAAGGCGGCCAAGGGCTATGAAACGGCAGCCCCCTTCCTGGTGAGCGTGCCCATGGAGGAAGACGGCGTACTCCGCTATGACGTAGACGCCAGCCCCAAGGTGGAACTGGAAAAAGAACCGGAACCCACCTCTACCACGCCCCCTGCACCCACCGACCCCCGCCTGCCCTATACCGGCCAGCTGAATTGGCCGGTGCCGGTTCTGACGGTGCTGGGACTGGGCCTGCTTGCGCTGGGCTTGGCGCTGCGGAGGAAGAGCCGCCATGGGTAAGGCCGGGAACGTGTGTATGCTATTAGGGACAGCGCTGGTGTTGGCAGCGCTGTCCCTGTTCCTCTGGAATCAGAGGGAGGCGGTAGAGGCAGGAAGGGCGGCGGAAGCAGTCCTGCCCGCCTGGTGGAGAACATGGAAGCGGCCAGAACCAAACCGACCACCCCAGACGCCACCTTGCCCGACCCCTATGACCCGGAGATGACTGTGGTAGAAATCGACGGCTACGGCTACGTGGGCGTTCTCACCATCCCCGCCCTGGAGCTGGAGCTGCCTGTGATGTCGGAATGGGACGCCGCCCGCCTGAAAATTGCCCCTGCCGGTACTCCGGCTCCACCAAGACCCGAGACCTGGTGATTGCCGGACACAACTACACCACCCACCACTTTGGGACCCTCTATGAGCTGGAGGAGGGGGACAAGGTCATCTTCACCGACATGGACGGCGTGGTGACCCACTACCAGGTGGTGGCCCTGGACATTTTGCAGCCCACCGCCGTGGAGGAGATGACCGCCGGAGCCTACGACCTGACCCTCTTCACCTGCACCTACGACAGCGGAACTTGCTGCTGTCGTGCTGTTGCTTGCGCTCCTCCACCATCTTTACAAACCATTCTACCATGTTCGGGTCATAGTGGAAAAAAGAAAGCGCTGGTTTTCGTATCCAGCCCAGCGATGGCGTTCATATCCTCGTCGGTCAGCGCAAAATCAAATACGTCCAGGTTCTGGATCATTCTTTCCTTATGGGTTGGACTTCGGAAGCACGATCACGCCTCTTTGAATATTCCAGCGGAGCATCACCTGCGCGGCTGTTTTGCCATACTTTTCGCCGATCTGCTTCAATACCTCGTTGTCAAAAAGAGTCCTCCGCGGCCCTCGCCGAAAGGCGCCCAGGCTTCATGAGGCGATATGATATTTCTCCATCCACTCGTGGTCTTCTATGCGCTGGTTCAGCACATGGGTCTCGATCTGATTGACCATCGGCGGGATTCGGGTAAAGGAGGCAAGATCCACCAGACGATCCGGATAAAAGTTGGAAACACCGATGGCCCGCAGCTTTCCTTCGTCATACAGATCCTCCAACGCCCGGTAGGCACCGTAGTAATCATTGAAGGGCTGATGGAGCAGCATCAGATCCAGATAGTCTGTCTGGAGCTTTCGCGCAGGGATTCTTCCACGGATTTTTGGTTTTCTCATATCCGTAATGCTCTACCCACACCTTGGAAGTCAGAAAAATTTCTTCTCTCGGAATACCGCTCTTTTTCATGGCAGAGCCTACTTCTTCCTCGTTGAAGTAGGACTGCAGTATCAATGCTGCGGTATCCTACTTCCAGGGCATCCAGCACACATCGTTCACATTCATCCTTCTTGTTACCTGATAAACGCCATATCCAAGGATCGGCATTTTCACTCCGTTTGATAAGGTTACATATGCACGGTTTTCAGGTCAAATTCCCACCGGCTGCACCCTGCGCCGGAAACTGTGCAAACACCGGAAGCCGTACCGCTGCTTCCATCCGTCACGGGGAAAGCACCAGACTCAGCTCATCCACCAACCCGGCCTGCAAAAAGGTCCAATCTGCCGCGCCACCGCCGCGAGATCAGCAGCATCTTAATATGGAACAGCCGGTGCAGCTTCTCCATGGCCAGCTGGCGGTCAGCTCCGTTTTCCCCGCGAGAATATAGGATACGCCCACTCTTCTCAGATAAGCGCGGTAAGGCAGAGGGAGCCGCTTCCGTCAGAATCTCGATGACATGGGCTTCGGCCCGCCCTTTATTAACCAAATCTCCCGGATTCCCAGCTAAAAGCTCGCCTCTGGCATCAGGGCTACAAATACGGTTTCGTCTCATCCCCGGCGACAAAATCACCGCACTCCGGCACACAGGCGCTTTTCTTGCCAGCATCGGTTCCCGGAAGTTTAAAACTCTTTCA